>Ga0209567_10000802_pt1 | contig 16954 bp, 17 predicted proteins | sample COG_12_FD_184756 | JGI IMG/M metagenome (GOLD analysis project Ga0209567, IMG submission 184756) | Pelagic marine sediment microbial communities from the LTER site Helgoland, North Sea, for post-phytoplankton bloom and carbon turnover... | ecosystem: Environmental > Aquatic > Marine > Neritic...
GTCGACCTTGCTGAAGCGATAGCCGATGCCCGCATAGGCCTGCCAGGTCGTCTTCGAGTCGCCGGTGCCGACGTCGCCGTACACGGACAGGTACCACTTGTCCGTGAGCTTGATCTGACCGTTGACGCCGATAATCGCGTCCCACACGCTGCCCGAATCGGAAAACGTCTGCCGGCCCGGCGGGGCGGGCGCGCCGACGTCGAGGGTGAGGTCGGATTCGAGCTTCAGGTAACGGCCGCCGACGAGCAGATCGAAGGTGGCCTGTTCCGTATCTACGACATTGCGGGCGCCGGAGAGCGTGACCACCCGCCCCTCGACGTCAATGCCGGCGTCGATCGGCGCCGTGACGCCCGGTTGGACCGGTACGGTCGCAATGCCTTTCTCGTCGTCTGCCAGGGAGAGGTAGATCAGGTCCGCCATGACCGACCATTTACCCTTGCGGGCCCCGATGATGCCCATGAACGCCCCGTCGAGGTTGTCCACGATGTCGCCGGCATCGACATCGATGCCCGTACCCGTCGATGTCCTGCCCCCGATGGAGGCGTACCAGAAGTAGAGGGCGGCATTGAAGCTCCAGTGGTCGCCACTGTCCGGCGACTCCGCGGCGGCGGGCGTCGCAGCCACCGTCAGCACGATCGCTCCGATCAGGCACGCGGCCAGTGTGGATTTCTTGAGCATTGTTGTGTTCATTTTTTCAATTCCTTCTCCGGGTTGCCGATGGTCCAATCGCTATTCCACCAGCTCCAGCTCGCCTGGCCGCCAGGACCCATCGAGCCAGGGCTCGAGCGGTCCATACGCCCGGAAGATGATGAACCAGCTCTTGCCGGGGATGGTCTGAATCCAGTTACGCTCATCGACACCGTTTGGTCGTTTCGGTGCGAAGATCACGTCGTATGACCCATCCGCGTTCTGTTTCAGTCCGTCACCCAGACTGTTGATGCCAGCAAACTTCTGATCGGTCTGCAGCATGGAGCGGGTCTGCGTGTCATAGATGGTCACCGACCAGTTATCCTTCACCGGCACATCGGGGGGGACATGGAGCTTATAGGTCTTGGCACCATCGGGAGCCTGGTGTTTCGAATCCAGACCGGCGATCAGGTAATCCGAACCTGCGCCCGGCTTGGTCAGCGCCATGGCGGGTGTTACCACCACAGCGTTGTAGTGCATCCATAGGCGTGAATCGAATCGACGGGCACCGTCCTTCAGGAAATAGGTATCCTTGTCCGCAAAGGCCATGACCCACTCGCTGTCGGCCCCCTTGTATACCCGGTGACCCGGGTCGCGCGGAAAGATCGTATTGGCGCGGGCGTAGGCGTTGCCAATGGCAACCGCGTCGGTGAGGATCTTCATCATGCGATCGTCGGGATTGAAGGGCTTTCCTTTGACGATGCCGATGGCGGCGATCTGACCACGCGTGACGGGATCTAAGAATTCGATCGGCTCTTCCTGGATCAGATTGTCGAGGCTCTCATAAAAACTGAAATCGTTGGGTGGAATCGTTTTGTAAGCCGCCAGCCCCGACATGTTGGTGAACAGAGTCTGGGGCGGATTGTCTTTCTCCGCCAGTGGGTAGACCTTCAGCTTTCCCTTGATCCGATCGGCCGCCTCTTTCGCGCCCTTCTTGACGTAGCCGCGCATGAAGTTCCACACGCCGTAGGTCTGTGACCGGACCACGAAATAACCGTCAGGCACATCACCCTCGTAACCAGGCGGCAGCACCAGGTACTTGCCCCCCTTGCCCTTGTCAGGACCGGCTGCGCCGATGTCACTGATGTAGCGGAAATACATGTCGTTGAAGACCCCCAGCACCCCAGGCGGCAGTTCGACAACCGTCGGGCCGTCTCGCTTGAGATCCAGAAAACCCCAGGTGTAAAGGGAAGTATTGTTCCAGGTCAGCACCAGGGGCTTTGAATCAGGCATGTCTTCGGCAATCAAGATCTGATTCGCCTGCGTCAGACCCATGTCCCGCATACCCTGGCGCAGGTGATACATGGAGACCGCCGGGATCATGTTAATGAACACATCTACGGCGCGGGCCCGATCCACGTAGTCGTAGACCTTTTCAACTGTGTCCTCACTGGGCACACCGTCGAAGTATTGGAAGGTGCCGATGGTCGTCTTCACCTTGTCCGGCGTGGTGATCGACTTCGGGATGTCGGTGGTGTTCTCGTAGGAGGGTAATTCGGCCTGAGCCGGCGTTGCTGCGCCTGCAGTGAACAGTGCGGCGAGCGCCAGGGTAGATGCAGTTCGTTTACTCATTGCCATTTCTTCCGGCTGAATGGAATTGGTAGTTTGCGGTCCAGCGAGATCGCGCACATCCCTAAGAACGAGGGGGAAACGAGTAGTCGATGAGGAGGGGTTGAGGGGCTAGCTGGGCCGCCCCTGTGTATTACGGGGACCGTTTACCCGTTTGAGGAAGTCGCGATTACGTCTACTGTCGCCAGAATGAGCCTCTTATCCTAAGTCGAGACTTCATTCGGATAACCAGTTCTCTACCTTGAGGCCGGGCACTCGTGAAAACTCCCGCGAATTCGCGGTCACGACGGTAATATCCAGCGCAAGAGCTTGCGCCGCGATGAGCATATCATTGGGGCCAATTGGTACACCCTGGCGTGTCAACTGCTGGCGGATCTCACCATAGTGACGATCCGCAGGCGGCTCTAGCGGTTGGATATCCATCGCCGAGAGGATCAGGTCGACCCTGTCTGCGAGTCTTTGAGAGCCTGAATTCGCGGCGCCTAAGCGGAGCTCCGCTGCAACGATGATGCTAGTACAGACTGTGTCCTCGCCCGCTGAAGATATGCGATTGGCCACCTTTCCCTGTGGATTGCGCATCAGATCCGACAGGATATTGGTGTCCAACAGGTAACGAATCGGCATGTTCAGAGCACCACATCGTCCAGCGGTGCCAGGTCCTTGTCCACGTCTGGAAACGGCTCGTCCAGGGGAGCCAGGTCGCGGAGCAGGGCGAGCAACCGTCCCTTGCGAACGGGCTCCACAATCAGACGGTCGCCTTCCCTACGCAGGATCGCCTCATCCCCTTCAAGCTCGAACTCTCGAGGAATGCGCAGTGCCTGGTTGCGGCCATTTCGAAACAAGCGCACACGGCGTTCGATCTGAGCCATCTCGGATATCCTCACACATTTAGCATATGTCAAAGCATATGCCGCAATTCGGCGGCGGCCAACACGCGACCTCTCGGACAATGGCGGCTGTGCCGAGTTTATGGCCGAGGACGGTTGGGCGAAGTTTTTCCCGAACCAAACACTGGATGGACGCAAGATCACGATGGGGAATATACCGGGGCTTCGGCCCGGGGATGCCTTAACATTTCAAAGCTAAGACAAACCCTGGGCTAACGTATCGAATACCCCGTTTCGTCTTTTCAAGCACTATGTTCACGAGGGCGGTATCTCGACCCCGCTGATAGCCCATTGGCCGAAACGAATTGGCGTCGGTAATGTGGTCCACGAGCCTTGTCACGTCGTTGATGTACTGCCAACGATCCTCGCGGCAACTGGATCATCCTACCTGCCCGAGCTTGGCGGACATAAGATCCAACCTCTGCAGGGCGAGCCGTTTCTGGATCTCCTCGAAGGTAAGGAATGGACCCGTGCGCAGCCTATCTTCTTTGAGCACGAAGGCAACTGCGCTGTCCGCCATGGCCGTTTCAAACTGGTCCGACAGTACGGCCAGGATTGGGAGCTTTATGACGTGGATGCGGATCGAACTGAACTGAACGATCTGGTAGGCGGTAAATTCCTGCGGCTTTGGGCCGATTTAACGGCGCAGTATGAAGATTGGGCGGAGAAGACCGGCGTACTAACTTCATCGGGAAACAATCCTCAAACCGCCCTTTGCGGCCCGGCTGAAATTCGACCTAATTTGGCTTTCTCCAAGGCGGAATTGTACTCAGCGCCGAAGATCAGAATAACCGCCTCGAAATACAGAAATATCAATGCGGTCATGATGCCCGCAAGACCGGCATAGGTCGCGCTGTAATTGGCGAAGGATTCAAGATACATCGAAAAGACAGCAGCGGCAACGATCCAAAGCACCATTGTCAGGACTATCCCGGGCCATATTTGGCCAACAGACCTGCGACGGCCCGGAAGCCAGTGGTGACAGGCAAACACAACGAATATCAACGAGACAAACGCGATAATCCCCCGCGCGGTTTCGCTGCGAAAAAACCAGTGGTAAAAGGTAGGAGAAGCCTCCTCTATGAATGAAAAATAGATGGGAGCAAAGACAAGAAGTACAGCGACGACCAATAGCAACAGGGCATTGCCTGCAACAAAAACCAAGCTTTGCAGTCGTTGTTTCCAAATCGACCGCTCATCCTTATCACCATAAGCTCGATTCAATGCAATACGAACCGCTTCAAATCCGTTAGAAGCAAAGAAAATTGTCAGAACGATGCCGAGAGTCAGGTACCCGGCACTGGCCTGCTCCGCCACAGCTTTGATTTCGTTGACAATAGGTTCAGCAATGGCATCGGGCCAGTACTCGAACTGCAGCTCGATAATCCTGCCGGACACTCCTGCTGAGCCCAGCGAGCCTGCCAGGGACACGGCGAAGATAAGAAATGGAAATATGGCCATTATTGTCGACAGTGCTACATGGCTCGCCATGGCCCAGCCGTCGCTTTCGTTGAAATGAAGCAGCGCCGGCTTGACAGGTCGCAGCCATCCCAACAGCGCATCCCTATTCCCGATTGACATACCTTGACCTACGTTAATTAGACTTCCGGGGACACTTTACTTAATTAGTATCTAGATTGGGGTCAGAGCAAAAACAGCTAAGGAACCTCTGACTGCGCGTCTTTGCGAGAAGCGTGCCGAAGCGGCGAGCGAATCGCGGCGGGAGCGCCGCTCCTACAAACATTCTATGGCCGTGTTGCCTCATTGCAGGAGGTGCGCCCTCGCGCCGATTCCTTAGCTCATTGCCCTCTCCATACGAGCCTTGTAGATTTTATCCATACGAGCTTTGTAGTTGGCCTTGACTTCAACCACGCGCTTCTCCATCTTTTCCTTGACTTCCGCTTCGGCGTCCGCAACCTGTTCTTCCAGTTTCGCTACCTTCGCATGCAACTCATTCTCCAACTGGATGATCCTCTGACCACCTTTCTCCATCGCGTCCGCAATTTTCTTGCCCAACGCTTCTTTCTTGGCCTTGATTTTTGCCTTCATTTCATCGGAGGCCTCCTGCATCTCCGCATCCAACTCGTCCATCTCGTCGTTCCACGCCTGCACTTCCTGGGCAAATTGTTCGTCCTCGAAATCGATCCGAGGGCGCCGGTGCACCTCTCCACCGAGCGCCTCCATGCGGGTGTCCAGGGGGGCGGTCCAGTACTCGTCGACTTCGGTAACGACGGCGGCCGTTCCGGGTTCCATCTTGTTGCCGACCACTTCCAGGAAATCCAGGCCGACCCCGACATGGTCGAGATCGCCCAGGGAGCCCAACAGGCCGCCGCCGGCCGTACCCAGCATCAGCCCCGCGGGACCCGCCAGTGCGCCGATCAGACCACCGGTCAACATGCCCAGCGCCATACCCACCGGACCTTCGTCAACTGACTCCTTGATCGACGCCTTGCCCTCGGCGTTCTTGGCAATGACGGCGATGCCGTACAGCGTCAGACTGCCTTCAGCGTGGAGCGCGTTGAAGGCGTTACGGCCCTCGTAGGCCTTGGATTCATCGGGAAATACAACTACCACGTACTTACTCATTTCGTTTCTCCTTTGAGATTGATTTGTCTCGGTTGTGAACAGGACCTACTGCCAAATCTCCAGATGAACTCTGTTTTTGGTAACAAATTGCGGAAAGGCCCACGTAGCCATAGTTATTTTCTACAGCCCCGCTGATTTACAGGCGCTGGTTGCCGCGGACTGGGCGAGCCCGGTGAACTTGTTCGCGTTTTCACGGCAGATGCCAGTTGCCTGCTCGACCAGCTTTACACAACCGGCCCCAGCGCCCGTGCTGACACGATTCGTCAGCTCATCTTTTGTTTTTAGCAGGTTCTTTGCCTCGTCCTCACAGATGCCGACCTGGTCCATCAAGCCGAAGATCAGCGACGCCTGGCATGCCGCAAATGACGCATCCACAAACGTCTGGGTCGCCGCATCCGCACGACAGGCGTCCGCCGCGGCTTTGAGGCTGTCGAAATATCCTTGCATGCAAACGTCGGCTGCGCCCGCCAGTGCGGAGGGATTCTGAAAGATCTTCGCCTTGACCATGCACTCCTGCACCAGGTCTGCGTTTGCGTTGATGCAAAATACGCCCAAGAAAACCAAACTTGCCACTGTCTTTTTCATGTGTTGACCCTTTTCATGTGTTGACCTTTGTAAGGAAACTCTGATTATTTCAGTATTTCGTCATTGCGAAGGAAGTGAAGCAATCCAGCCCTGTTGTCATACAAGACCTTCTGGGTTGCCGCGTCGCTCCGCTCTTCGCAATGACACAATTAATCATAATCAGAGTTGAAACTTTCACGGTATCTATCTCCTCACGGCAGTCGCGGCGGCAGCACCGGCAATGATTTGCCGAACAGCCAGCGGCCGGCAATCAGCAGCAGATACACAACATAGGCAGCGGACGAAGCGGCGCCCGCGACGTAAGTCATGGCCGCCGCGCGCAGCATTGACCGCGCCCCTTGTTTTTCGTCGTCGTTCATCAGCTGCAGCTGATCCAACTGCGCGAGGGCGCGCTTGCTGGCATCGAACTCCAGCGGCAAGGTCAGGAATTGGAAAGCCAGAGCCCCGACGTAACCGATCACACCGAGCTGGATGAGCACCGGCACGCCCAGTAACAGCCCGAAAATGGCGGCCGGTATGCCGAAGCGGGCCGCGGCGTTGACCAACGGCGCGGCCGACGTCCGCAGCGCGAGCGGCCAGTATCCCGCCTTGTCCTGGATCGCATGGCCCGTTTCATGCGCGGCCACCGCCATCGCCGCAACGCTCGGCACACCGTAAACCGGTTCGGACAACTGAATCGACTTGTCCCTTGGGTCGTAGTGGTCGCTCAACTTGCCGTGCACGTCCCGCACCACCACCTGCCGCATCCCGTTGGCATCCAGAATCGCTTCCGCCGTCGCGGCCCCGGTCATATTGGCCGAGTTCCTGATCGATCCCCACTTCTGATACGACGCACGCAGCCTGTTTTGCACGACCAGTGACAACAGGTAACCCGCGCCCAGGATGATCCAGATGAGATCCACGCTTCAGTTCCCCGGCGTCTGAGCCGGCTCCAGCGCCGGGAAATCGTCGGGTGTGATGGTCTCCTGCGCGAGGAGCAATTCGACACCCGCGCGAAGGTCTTTATTTCGTTCCTCGAGGATCGACTTCGCCTGCGTGTAGGCACTGTCGATCAGTTGACGAACCGCAGTATCGATCTCCCGGGCGGTCTCCTCCGAGTAGTCTTTCTGCTTGATCCCGATAGCGCTGTCGCCGAGAAAACTCGATCGCTGCGCCTCCAGCACCGCCTGACCGAGTCCCGGCGCCATGCCATAGCGGGTCACGATCTGGCGGGCAATATCCGTCGCCTTAGCGAGATCGTCCGCCGCGCCGGTGGTGACCTCTCCGAAAATCAGTTCCTCCGCGGCACGGCCTGCCATCAGTACCACCATCCGGTTCTTCAATTCATCCTCCGTGATCAAGAATTTGTCCTCGGTCGGCCGCTGCATGGTGTAACCGAGCGCGCCAATCGAGCGCGGGATGATGGATATCTTGTGGACCGGGTCCATGCCCGGCAGCGAAGCCGCCGCGAGCGCGTGGCCCATCTCGTGATAAGCCACCCGTTCCCGGTCTTTGGTGCTGAGCAGGCGGGTCCGTTGCTCGGTTCCCGCGATGATCCGCTCCACCGCCTGGGTGAAATCTTCCATCTTCACCTGCTTGCCGTCGCGCCGGGTGGCGAAGATGGCTGCTTCGTTCACCAGATTCGCCAGGTCGGCGCCGGTGAACCCGACCGATATGGCAGCAATCTTCTCGATGTCGATATCCGGGTCTTCCGTGACCTTCTTGAGGTGGATTCTTAGGATCGCTTCGCGGCCGACCCGATCCGGGCGATCGACCACGATCTCGCGGTCGAACCGGCCGGCGCGCTTCAGTGCCGGGTCCAGCACCTCGGGCCGATTGGTCGCCGCCAGCAGCACGATGCCCGATGTTGGGTCGAAGCCGTCGAGTTCGTTCAACAGCTGGTTGAGCGTCTGCTCCTTCTCGTCGTGGCCGCCATAGGTGCTGCCGGAACGCGCCTTGCCCAGCGAATCCAGCTCGTCGATGAAGATGATGCAGGGTGCTACCTTGCGCGCCTGCTCGAACAGGTCGCGTACCCGTGCCGCGCCGACGCCGACGAACATCTCCACGAACTCCGATCCCGCAATGGAGAAAAACGGCACGCCGGCCTCACCCGCAACCGCCCGGGCCAGCAGGGTTTTCCCGGTGCCGGGTGGACCGACAAGCAGGGTCCCTTTAGGCATGCGAGCGCCCAGGCGGCCGAACCGGTCCTTGTCTTTCAGAAAAGCTACCACCTCCTTGAGTTCGTGCTTGGCGGCATCCACACCGGCCACGTCCTCGAAAGTCACCCCGGTCTCGTCCTCCACGTAGACCTTGGCCTTGGATTTGCCGATCTGGGCCATGCGGCCCATACCGCCACCGCCCATGCGCTTCATCAGAAAGAACCAGATCCCCACGAAGAACACCCCGGGGAGGATGTAGGACAGCAGGGTCGAAAAGATCGTCTGTTCGGTCCCCCCGGTAAACTCGATGCCGTGGCGGGCCAGATCCCTGGCCACGTCCGGATCGACCCGGGTGGTGACGAACCGGTCGTGGTCGTTGACCGGGTCTTTCAGCGTGCCTTCAACCGTGCTCTCCTTGACCACCACGTCCTCGACACCGCCGGATTCGACCAGTTTCAGAAACTCGCTGTACTGCAGACGCTCGGTTGCTCCGTAACCCGCCAGAAAATTCTGCAGCAGAAGAAACAGCGCGACGGCGATCAATGCGTAGGTCAGGTTGAACTTCTTTTTGTTTTCTATGTTCAGTTTCATTTTATTTACCCTGTCTGCTGCATGATGTGTTTATTGCGCAATCGGTTCGAATCGCGGCGGGGGCGCCGCTCCTACAACGTTCGCATGGACGTGTTTCATCATTGAATGCTACGCGCCCGCCCGGGTGTCCTTCGATGCCTTTGCTGCCATGGCAATCGAGATCATGGAGGTGCCCTGCATGATCATCTCGATGGCGACGAACAGACCGATCACCCACAGCCCGGAGTACGGCCACTGGGTAAAGATCATGAACGCCAGCACAATCGAAGCTATGCCGCCGAATACCGTCCAGCCCCAGCCCTTGACCTCACCGCGTATCTTGAAACCGAGGACGATCCGGAGTATGCCCGACACCAGCAGGAACGCGGCGATGAACATGGTGAACCACACCGCGCTGGCCCCGGGATTCATGACCATAACGATACCGGCAACGATGTAGGCCAACGCGATCAGTACCTCCCACAGCTTGGCCTTCCAGCCCTCGGCACGAAAGGCGTCGATCAGCGTCAGCACGCCGCCGGCGACAACGAGTATTCCGAACCAGAGGACGCTGGCGATGGTCAGTGTCCCGACCATGTAGAGACCGATAATGCCCAAGAAAGTCAACGCAACACCCATGAACATCAACCAACCCCAGTTCGCTCGCACCTCGTCGGAGGCCTGATTGACTTGGGATTCGATGCTTGTTTCAGTCATTGATGTTCTCCTAGATCTGGGATTTGAATTGTGCGGTCAGCCGGGGTTGCGGACATCCCCCAGAACGAGGGGGAAACGAGTAGTCGATGAGGGGGCGGGGCTGAGGCGCCTACCCGAGGGTATTACTGGGACAGTGTGTTACACGGACACGCCGCCAATTTGAGGGAATCGCGATTACTTATCCCGACGCCTGAATCTTGACTGTATAAAACACCAGGATTGCGGCATCCTTTTCCTCTGCGGCCGCAGATAGATTGTGAAAGAGTTGAAAACGACCGAGATTTGTAAGGCGCTCATCCTGAGCCGCTTGCCTGCCGTTCCGCTAATCTGCGCCGGATCTCCGCCCGCCACTTGGCCGCGTTCTCCTGCTGCTGCTCCAGCAGGATGCCCAGGATGTAGGCGGTGACGGCGGCGCCGATCAGCGCGACACCAACCTCGAACACGATATCGATCACGAACTCGCGGTAGCCTTCGGACAAGGTGATCCACTCGTAAAACTTGATTACCTTGGACAGAGCGACACAGGCAACGCCTATCAGCGTGCCCACCCACAGAAAAAGTTTGTGAATGTTAACCGGCGCGGTCACCTCGTCGATCTGATCCGGGTGAGCCTGGAAATACGCAAGCTCATCATCGGTTACGTCATCCGGCGACGATTTCAGATAAAGCCTGAGAAAAACCCGATCCCGCTCCCTTGATTCCTTCTTCGTTGCCATTGTTATGTCCCCTTTTCAAAGGATTCAGTTTACCTCCCTATTCCATCAATTCGAAGTCGTCGAGCACCCATGTTTTGTCGATGTAACCTTCGAGCGGCCCGTAGAACCGGAAGACGACAAAAAAGCCTTTACCCGGATCGGTCTGGATGAAGTTTTGCTCTTTTCCCGCTGGCGGCTCGGTGCCGAAGTAGACGTCCACGGAACCATCCGGATTCACCTGCGGCTCCCGCAGACTGCTGACGGTGATGGGGCCGCCCGAGTCCAGCAGGCTGCGGCTCAGCGGATCGTAGGCCGTGACCGCCCAGAAGCGCTTCACAGGTGGGTTGGCCGGAACGCGAAGACGGTACTTCCTGTCGCCCAGTAAGTATGCTCCATTCTTGTCCCGGAAAGACGTCAGGTAGGCCGTACCAGCGCCCGGGGTGGTGGACAAGAGGTTCGGCGATACGACGATGGCCTGATAGTGCCAGAGCGTCCGGGCATCTATATCCGTATTACCGTTGTTGACGAATTCCGTGTTGCGGACGAACATTTTTTCCCAATGCCGGTCGGACCAGTAGTTGATCTCCGGGTCCCGGGAGGCATAGAGGATGGCACGCGACATGGCGACTCCCTGTTTCGCTGCCTGATCGAAAATCCGCTGCATGCGTTCGCCCGGCTCGAACGGCTTGCCCTTCTCGATGCCCAGCGTCGCCAGCCGCCCGCGCTGCTCCGCACCGAACAGTTCCGCCGGCTCATACTGGATGATTTCGTTCAGCATTCCGAATGCCGAGGCGTCTTCCGGCGGCAGAGTATTGGCCCCTTTACCCGACGCGTTGGTGATACTGCCTTCTCTCGGCCCGGTGGCCAGGGGATAGACCTTGAGGCGCTGCCTGAACCACTCAACGGCCTGCTCGCCGCTGCCGACCTCGCCGAAGCCCCGCATCATGGCCCAGATCCGATAGCCCGGCGAGTGGAAGACAAAGTAGCCGCCCGGATCCTCACCCTCGTGACCGGGCGGCAGGAACAGGTACTTGCCGCCTTTGCCCTGGTCAGGACCGGTGGCACCGAAGTCGGTGAGGTACTTGAAATAGGCGTCATTCGCGGTGCCGTACATGCCGGGCGGGATCTCGACCACAGTCGGTCCGTCGATCTTGAGGTCAATGGAGGCGAACGCATATACCGTGACGTCGTTGCCGGTCAGGTAGTTCTCGCTCGGCTTCATGAAATCCGCCATCACGCCCAGGCCCGACGAGGAATCGAACCCGAAGTCACGTATCTGGGATTTGACGATGCCATAGAGCGACAGCGCCGGGAAGAAGTCCATGTAAGCCTGGGTCGCGCGCTGCAGGTCCATCTCGTCGTAAATTTTCTGCGCTGACTCTTTGGTCGGAAACGCCCCGCCTTCGAACTCCAGCGTACCGAAGTTCGTTTCGATTCTGTCCGGTGCGGGATTGAAATCCTTCGAGGTCTGTTTCGATCCAGGCGACTTGAACAGATTCCTCGATTCCGCCTCAAGTTCCGCTTGCGCTGGTGCCGCCATGCCGAGAGCAATCAGCCCGGTCAGCGCAAAATGAATGATTGATTTTGGTTTCATAGTAGTACACTCCTTTTGGGTTTATTCATGGCCAAGCAGGAACCGGAGCGCGCCTGTACCAAACGACTCGTACTGAAAAGCAAAGATGGTCTGGGCGATACCGCCGGCGAGCAACAACATGCCGATCATCGTACTGACGGCTACCCCGGTGAACAGAGGCGATAGCACCGCAAAAATTCCAAGTGCGGCAAGGAGTAATCCCAGAGCAAAGCTCGCGCTCGATACTCTTCTTGCTTCCAACATTCCCTCGCCACCGAGGTTAACTGCATCTGTACTCATCGATCTGCTTCTAAGTCAGTTTAAGGATTCTTGTCACATTCCCCGTTTACCCTACCAGCCGATTGCAGAGATAGGCTCACTCAATATGAGGGGGTTTTAAGGTGGATTTACGCAGGCATTTGCAGCTAATTCATCAGCTCGAAGTCATTGAGTTGCCACGATTTCTCAAAGTAAGGCTGCTCCGGCCCACAGAAACGCATCATGGCGAACCAGTCTTTCCCAGGTACGGTTTTCACCCAACATATCGATGGTCAGCATCGCGTAGATACTGTCTACATTGCCGGTGAGAAGAGTGGCTAGGAGTTCATCCTGTCGGCGAATACCAGCACGTCCGACGAGTTCAATGCGCCGAATTTACGGGCCTGTGCCTTCAGGTTTCCGTGCACCGGCAGCGCCGGCATGAAGTGTTAGTAGGCCTGGGTGGCGCGCTGCAAATCCATCTGGTCCCAGATCAGTTTCGAGGTAGCCGCTTTCGGATACCCACCACCGGTGAATTCCAGTGTGCCGAAGTCTGTCTTGATTCTGGTTGGCGCTGATTTGAAGTCATCGATGACTGCACAGGCTGGCCGTCAACCAGCTCAAATATGGTCTTGTCGCCCTGCGACAACGCAGGACCTGATAACGTCAAAACCGCCAGCGTCAGCAAGAACGTTCCGCTTCGTCTCATTTTCTCTTCCACTAATAATTAGTACGCGCGACTATCGGCCCAGGGATACTCGGTTACCGGCCATTTTGCGCCAAAACTTATTTGTGCCGACTTTATTGGTGCCGCGACTTTATTGGTGCCGGGCACCGACTTATAACTTATTGGTGCCGGACGTCGATCAAATTTACGTGGACGTTGCGCTCACCTACCGACCTTCAATGGCCGCCTTTACCTGGTAACCGATCGGGTTTTCCGGGTGGGCGGTTAGAACAGGGCGTCGACATCCAGAGCAGTACGAAAATAGGGTTTCGCCTTGGCCGCATCGCCTTCCCACCCGTAACTGCCTAGCGCCGGCTGCAAGAGAGAGCAGGCATATCGGTCCTGATGACGGGCTAGACGAGAGCAAAACCGTCGTGGTGCGCGATAAGTTATGACGCGGTGCCCGGCACCAACTCACTACGGCACCAACTCGCTACGGCACCAACTCACTAGGCGCCCTGCAGCAACCAGCCGAGCATCAGGATGCCCACTGCCGTTACCCAACTGCCGGCGACCCGCACGGCAATTCGCGTCCAGGCACGCCGCAAAGGTACGACTAGCGAGGCGACGATCAGCGTGACGACAAACACAGTGGCAACTATGCCCAATAAAGACACGACGCCTGCGCCAATGGCAGAGAGCGCTGACCCATTGAGCAATCCGTGCAGTGCACCGAAGGAACCCGCCAGTACGGCGACCGCCCATTCAGGCAGTCGCTTCGGGTCGAGTGCAACCAACGCGCCCAGAATCACGAAAGACAGTACGCTGAGGAAGTTCAATTGCAGGCTCGTCGACAGATTCAGCCCAATGAGTCCGAACAACAGCCACGCCGCCGGCATGACTAGCACGGTCAGGCGACTCGCTCTTCGCCCACGTAATCCCGCCAGAAGCGCGGCCGCCAGCAGTCCGAGCAGGTCGCCGGGCGACAACAGCAGGTGCAGCATGCCGTCGTAGAACGGGCCAAGCCCGGAGTTCACGAGATGCGCGTGGGCAACGGTTGGTAGGAGTGCCAACACTACAAACAGCCGGACGCTCCCGGTACGAGGATTCATGACAAGGCCTGCCACAAAAAGTACAAGCCGCCCAGCACGACAAGCGCCCCGGCACCTCGCAGAACGATGCGTCCCGACGGCCAGCGGTGCAGCAGACCGATCACGATACCGCTCGCATGTAACAGCCCGGTCGAAGTGACGAAACCGAGGCTGTAGAGCATGGCGTTCTGCCCTTCCTGCAGTTCAGTACCGTGCGCGTGGCCGTGGAACAATGCGAAAAACGCGACGATGGCAACGGAGAGGGCCAGCGATACACGCACTTCGCCAAGTACCAGCGCACCGAGGACCACGGCGGACAAGGCGATGCCGACTTCGACACCGGGCAGGGGCATGCCTATCAGACCCAGCAGGCCGCCGAAGGCCATCATCATGGGAAACGCCACTGGCAGTACCCAGATAGCGGGCATGCCCAGTTGCGCGCCCCACAGGCCGACCGCCACCATCGCGATAATGTGATCGAGCCCAGAGACCGGGTGCGAGAGGCCGCTCAGGAAACCGCCAGCTTCACCGGACTCGATGTGAGCCATCGCCACTTGTGGCCACAACATCACAATCGACACAGCGATGGCACAAACAAGAAGTATCGGGTGGTAATTGTTTGAGTCTTCGTATGTCATGATTTAAAACATCATCGCGGTGCGCTGGAGGGTCCAGAATGCGCCCAGCGATCCAATCGCGTAGCCAGGCATGTACTCGACCCAGCGCGGCCAATAGAACGCCAGTATTTTCAGCGCCCGGTAAATAAGGAGCATCAGCAACACGAACAGTAGCTGACCGATCTCCACACCGATATTGAACATGAGCAACGCCAGCGGAATTTCCGCCGTCGGCATGCCCACAGTCGAGAGGCCACTTGCAAAGCCAAAGCCGTGTAACAGTCCAAAACCGAAGGCCACGACCCATGGGTGGCGAATCGTGAAACTGGTCTCGCCACGCCAGACACGCGCGATCTCGGGCCCAAGAAAAAGAATGGAAAGCGCGATTGCCGCATTCAGTGGCGGTGAAGGAACGTTGGCATAGCCCAAGGTTGCGATCGCAAGTGTAATACTGTGCGCGACCGTGAACGCCGTGATCGTTTTGATCAGCATGCGCCGACTCTTGACGATAATCAGCAGTCCCAGCACAAACAGCAGGTGATCGATGCCCATCAGGATATGGTTGAAGCCGAGCATGATGTATTCACCGGATGACTCTACCCAGGACCGTTCTCCGCGCAGCACGGCAACCGGCTTCGTAGGTCGCACAACAAGGCTTGCCTCGCTGCCATCCAGACGAGTGACGCGCACAAATACATCGGTGATCGTTGCTTCGAGTCCGGGAAAGCGAATGACACTGCCGTTGATCGTGCCACCGTCAACATCGACGACCTGCCTGTGCAGGGCCGAGTCCGGCAGCTGCCGTACCGTGGGTTGGGAAACGGCTTTCCAATTGGCTGGGAGTTCCAACGACGCCGGATGCGGCTTGCCGTAGTAGATCGGCGCCCGCCAGATCACTTCGTAACGCTCGGCGCCGAGCTGTTTCAGCTCGAGCAGGCCGGGCTGGGACTCGTGCGCAATTGCCTGGCCCGCAAACAACGCCGATATCAGCAGCAGAAATCCGAAAACCGTTCTTTGCATCAGTTCTCTACCGCGGTCGCCACAGCCGCGTCGGGGAGCTCGACGACAACGTCGTAGGCCTCGCGCAACCTGCCATAGGCCAGGTCCTTCAGCTCAACACGCTGCGTGGCCAGCCATTCACGCTCTACCAGTGGCCGGATCTCATCGAGCGTCGGCATGCGCCCTTCGACGCGTTGGGTGACGTTAACCAGGTGCCCACCCAGGCCCGAGTAAAAGGGACCCTGCCAATCCGCTGGCGCGAGATCGCCAATCTGCTGCGCGAAGACATCACCGAAAGTCCGGGCGATGTCGGCAGGCGTCACGTCCCGGTACTCAAAATTCAGCAGGCTCGCATCGCCGAGCGACTGCGGGTCTGCTCCGGCCTGCAACTGCGCAAGAATCTGCTCTGCATCCGCCTCGATCTCCGTACGATCATCGGGGCTGACGAACACCTGGATAAATGAGATTTCGGGTTCAAGCTGAAATCGCTCCGGGTTCTTGGCGAGAAAGTCGTTCAGGAGATCGTCGGAGGGGTTTTCGTCCAGGGTCAGGTCTTCGAGAATAAACTCGAGTTTCACGCGCATGCGCTGCCGCACCATGGGGTCGTTCTGATCGAGACCCATCGCCAACGCTTCGCGGTAGTACACCTCAGCGCGGACATGATTTTCGATCAGCATATCGAGTTCCTGTCGCGTTGGTGGGCGTATCCACGTGCGCTTGAACTGCGCCACGAGTTGTTCGACCTGGCCAGCATCAACGACGATTCGATTCGCTGCGTTGGTGTCAGGCCCCTGCGTCATCCCAAAGGCGACGAACAGCGCCGCTCCGATGAGCAGAAAATGAACCAGCGGTTCACGGATCAGTTTTCGCAAATGGTTCATCTGGACGTTCTTTCCCTCGACGGATTGTCATTGGCAAGCTGAAAATAGTACGAGAAAAAAAAAGAGGTCACTGGCCATTTCGCGCCAGTGATCTCCGCATCTTGCTCAACAAGTTATGTGGTGGTGCCCGGCACCAACCTCACTCTGATTTTTACGGCGTGTACCAGATCGGGCTTGTGTAGGCCCGCTCCTGGGTGATCATGGGCACCTCATCGGACATCTTTACGTTGAAGTACTTAGCGTCATAGGCGGTCCAACGGGGTGTCGGGATCTCGAGAACACGCGCATAGTAAAAGGCCCGCTGCTTGGGATCGAAGTCCGGGTCCTTCCAGACTGTGATCAACTCAGGGTCGCCGATGGAGTTGGTCCAGGTTGCCTTCTCTACATTGACCGTGCTGCCCACCGGCGGCAGCTTGCCGTCCGCACCCGGCTTG
>Ga0209567_10000803_pt1 | contig 16948 bp, 12 predicted proteins | sample COG_12_FD_184756 | JGI IMG/M metagenome (GOLD analysis project Ga0209567, IMG submission 184756) | Pelagic marine sediment microbial communities from the LTER site Helgoland, North Sea, for post-phytoplankton bloom and carbon turnover... | ecosystem: Environmental > Aquatic > Marine > Neritic...
AATGTGTTCAGCCTGGTCCTTCGACAACCCGGGGCCGTTATCCGCCACCGTCATCACAAGTTCGCTGCCGGTGGACTCGAGCCGCAGTTCTATCTGTCCGTCCTCCGGTTTCGAGTAGCGCAAGGCATTGGCAAGCAGGTTCTTCAGCATCAGAGTGATTCGTGCCTCGTCAACCGACGCGGTGACCGGCCTGGTCGGCAACACGACATCGATTCTGTCCCGGTCCCTGGAGAAGAAATCGTCAAGCAACTCTTCGATCAGGCTTCCAAAATCGACCTTCGTTCGCGACAGCTGCGCATGACGGCTGTTCAGGCGTTCGGCCTCGAGTAGCGAGACCACGATCTTCTCCATCTCGGCGATCTCTGCTTTCAGGCTTTCGACATTTTCCTCGTCGTCAAAAAACTCGAGTGCCAGCCGCATTCTTGAAAGCGGCGTCCGCAACTCATGACTGATTCCAAGAAGCAGTGCCCGCTTCGCATCCAGCATTTTCTCGACATCGCCTGCCATGCGGTTGATGTCCTGGGCGAGATCGCCCAGTTGATCGCGACGTGCGTGAGAAATACGAAAATCGAAGTTGCCTCGGCCTATGTGCTCGGCGCCCTTACGAATAGCCCGAATTGGCTGGAACAGCCAGGTAATCGCCGCATAGGCGAGGATCAGGAAAAACAGGCCCAGCCCCAACACGAGTGGGACCAGTGCCGGCCCGCTCGACATGTCGGATATCCTCGGCGTCGATACCACGATGTCGTAGCCACCTTGCCGCATGCGCAGGAAATCATGTCGATCCAGGTTCGCGAAATCGACACCCTGGAGCTCGTCGGCCCACGCACCCGAGTCATCGCTAAACCGAGGGCTGGGCGCAAATTCGAGCCGCTCGAGCCGCGGAAAGGCGGGATCGGACGCCCAGTCGATTTCCGGGCCGAGAATTCGGATGTCGACAGGGACCTTTTCGGTAATCGCTATTGCCCGGTCGATACTTGGCGGTACACCGATGTCTTCGCGGACATAACTGACATGCAACGATAAATGGCCGCTTATGAGCCCACGAATCTGATCGCTGTTGTAAAAGCGCTGTACGGCCTTGAAAGTGCCGAAGACGAAAGCGCTCCCGAGTACGAGGAATATTACGAACAGGCGAAACGATAATGATCTCGAGAGGCTTCTAAGCATCTGTTAGCGGTATGCCAATAAATGAGTAGCCGCGACCCCAGATGGTCTGGATAAACCGCGCGGGCTTGACCGTGTCGCCGAGTTTTTGGCGCAGGCGGCTGATCATGATATCTACAGATCGCGTCAGAATCGCCGCGTCGATGCCTCGTAGTTCGCTAAGAATCGCGTCGCGTGACAGTTTGCGCCCATGCCGTCGGGCGAGAATAAGGAGAAGCTCGTACTCCATCGACGTCAATTCGACCGAATTACCATCAACGTGTACCGACCGCGTCTCGGGCTCGATCGTCAGGCCCTCGAAGCTCAGCTTCCCGACAGCGGACCCTGTAAGTTCCGATCGACGCAAAGTCGCCTGTACCCGCGCGACGAGTTCGCGCGGCTCGAAAGGCTTGCCTATATAGTCGTCCGCGCCCAGCTCGAGGCCGGAAACGCGGTCGATGACATCGCCGCGAGCCGTAAGCATGATGATCGGTATGTTGCTGGTCTTGCGGACCTCGCGGCATATCTCGAAGCCGTCTTTCCCCGGCAACATGACATCCAGCAGCAGCAGGTCCGGTTCTTCCCGCGCCAACTTCTTAAAGCCTTCAACCGAGTCATGAGCGCACAAGAGATTGATGCCGTAGCGTTTGAAATACGCTTGCATGAGTTCCGAGTGCTTGCGGTCGTCATCGATGAGAAGGACTTTTGTCATAGCGTAATAATACCGTGTGCTGGCGTTGCAAACGCAGATTACGTGGGCATTGAAACATTCGGAAACAATCTGAAGGACAGGAATTTCTGGCGCCGGCATGCATTTCGGATGCAAAGAGACCATCATTACAGGGGAACCGATAACAAGGGGAATGAACAATGGCTGTTGCTACACCACAATGGACGTCACGTTTTGCCTTCTTGATGGCCGCGATCGGTTCGGCGGTCGGCCTCGGCAACCTCTGGCGCTTCCCGTTTCATACGGGCCAGAATGGGGGCGCAGCTTTCGTCATCGTCTATCTTGTGTGCGTAGTCCTGGTGGCCTACCCCGTACTGATGGGCGAACTCTCCGTCGGACGTCACAAGGGATTGTCCGCGGTTGGATCAACGCGTCAGCTGGCTCTGGATGCCGGCAAGTCGGGAAACTGGTCAATCGTCGGCTGGGTCGGCGTCCTGGCGGGATTCGCCATACTCACGACCTACAGCATTATCGCCGGTCAGGTGCTCGCTTATTCCGTGATGTCCTTTATGGGCGAATTTGCCGGGCGCGCTGCGAGTGAGGCCGCCCCGGCCACTTCGCTTTACGCGAGTGCGACTCATGCGTTGTCGTGGCATACGCTGTTCATGGCCGTCACCGTGCTGGTCGTCTCGGCCGGTCTTCATGGTGGCATCGAGCGGGTCGTCACTATCCTGATGCCAATGTTCTTCGTCATGCTTGTGGGGTTATCCATTTACGCGATGGCGACCGGCGCTGCGGGCGAGGCCTTCGCCTACCTTTTCGCGCCCGATTTCTCACAGCTCACACCGACGGTTGTTCTCGCCGCGCTGGGCCAGGCGTTTTTCTCCGTCGGTGTCGGTTCCGCAATGATGATTACCTACGGTTCGTTCCTGTCGGAGGATGAAAATATCGGTAATAGCGCGGGGATCATTGCCGGCTCCGATACGCTCGTTGCCATGGTCGCCGGTCTGATGATCTTTCCGATCATCTTTGCCTATGGCCTCGATCCCGCTGCGGGCACGGGGCTTATATTCGACGCGCTGCCGGCGATCTTTTCGGATATGCCGGGAGGCGTATTTGTTGGTGGGCTGTTCTTCCTGCTTGCTTTCATCGCGGCGCTCACCTCGTCGATATCAATTCTCATTACCGTGTCGGCGGTTGGCGTAGAGCAGTTCGGCCTCGACAGGAGACGCTCGGCGGCTATCGCCGGAACCCTGGTCTGGGTCATTGGCGCCGCAGTCGTAATGATCTCCGGGCTGGGTAGCTGGGTCGATTTCTTAAGTGGCAGCGTCCTGCTACCAATGGGCGGGCTGCTCGTCGCGATTTTTGTAGGTTGGGTGGCGCCGCGCAAGATCATGCGCAACGAACTGCGTAACACTAACAGCATGCTTTTCCGTTCCTGGCATTTTTTGTGTCGCTATTTGGTGCCAATCGCTGTTGGATTAATCTTGCTGCTCGGCGTCGATGCGAAATTCAATTTCGGATTGAACGCAATGATTGCCGGCCTGGCCGGCGGTTAGTTTGAATGTCGTGGAGTGCAGACGTTCTTAGACCTTGACTAAAAGCCCGCCACGCCGCTCGGGTACGCTACAGCATCGCCTTCCGTGTGCCCGTGTTTCTCGACGTGACGGATCGCATCTTGCATGACCTGCAATCCTTCGCGAAGCACGGATTCTTCCATATTGAGCGCCGGATACATTCGAATCGTATCTTCGCGATCGGAGATCGCCCACACGCCATTCTCGAGCATCCGTCCGCGAACGGCCCGCGCCGTCCACCAGTCTTTTTCATCGACATCTGCAGAATCGGGCCTGCCGAAACTCACACCGAGCAGCAAGCCGTTACCTCGTGCCTGGCGCACGATGCTGCACGTTTCCCATTCGCGCATGACTTCTGCCGCGATACTACCGAGGCGTTCCGCATGTGCCACGATATGTTCCCGTTCGAAGATTTCGAGAGTGCGAATTGCTGCCGCACAGCCCGCTGGCGTTCCGGCGAATGTGGAGCCGGACGCGAATTCGACGTTGTCGCCCATGATGTCGTCGCGCGCGGAGATTCCGCACAGTGGCGCAATGCCACCGGACAGGTTCTTTCCGTACACGAGGATATCGGGCACTACGTCGTAGTGTTCAATGCCCCACATCCGACCGGTCCTACCCAGCCCCGTCAGAACCTCGTCAGAGATCATCAGCCAGTCGTTCTTGTCACAGATGTCGCGAATGCCGCTAAGGAAGCGGGTTGACGGAATCCAGTTGCCGCCTTCGGCGAGACCCGGCTCGACGAGGATGCCCGCAATGTTGTCGCGTCCCGCGATGCACGAAGGAATGTGGTTGTCGAGGTACCAAAGACAGTACTCGGTGTACTGATCCTCGCTCATGCCGGCCGGAATTCGTTCGCTGTAGGGGTAGGGCGCCTTGATAACGCCGCCCCCCCAGCCTTCGAGATACTTGCCGTAGCTGCCGTTGATCCCACTCAGGACCTTTGTGCCGAGCCCCATGCCGTGGAAGGATGAATCGAATGTAATGATGTAGCGTCGCTTAGTGTGGGTGAGGGCCAGGTGCACGGCAGCCTCGGCCGCCTCGGTACCGGACACCTCGTAATTGGTTCGTGGCAATGCTTTGTCCGGCATGATGTCGGCGAGCATTTCGGCCAGGTCGTAGCGCAGCGGGTGGTCATAGTGGAAGCCGAACCGCCGGTTGGCCGCCTCTACGGCTTCGAGGATCTCGGGATGACAATTACCAAGTGGATTCGTCGCCCAGCCGTTCTGGAAATCGATGTAGCGTTTGCCGTCCAGGTCCCAGACGAAGTCACCCTCGGCTTTGTCGATCACGATCTGCCGCACGGGACGAAAGCCGCGCTGTCCGGCTCGCTCCATTTCTGCATCGAACCTCAACCCGTTTTTGAAAAGCGGAATGCCGCGTTCGAGAGCGGCGCGTGTTTTGGGACCTGGAAAATTATCATTCACGTTATGCAGCCTCGAAGATATTGCAGTCACAGTTTTGCACATGACCGGCGAAGAAAAAACCACGAGCGGGGGCGACACCGCAGACTCTGTGAATTTCAGGAGGTTCAGTCAGGCACCGGACTTACGTACTCCGTCAGGCCGAATTCCGCCGCGATCGCCTCAATTTCAACGAGCTCTTCGCTGGATGCAATTCCGTCGGCCTGTGCAATGGCATGCAGCGAGTTCAGGAAATGCTCAGCGCGATTATCATCGAAAGCCGGATCTAAGATCCGATTATCCATTCCGGCTTGGGCGCGTTTCTGCATCATCGACATTTCCATGATGAATTCCACCTCGGCAGCCTCCAGCTTCGCCACCTCGTGCAGTATGCGACGCATTTCGTCTCGCTCGCTGTCGCTGATTTCGCCATCAGCGTAGGCGATTCGGGCCAGGGCAAAGGCAAATGTGGCCAGGTAGTTTGCCGAGTGCGGATCGTGTTTTTCCAGCAGATTCAGCATCCGGCTGGTGCCTTCGGAAACCACCTCACTCAATGACTTCATGTGACCATCTTCGAGATGCAGGATGCGGTCCGCGACGTCAAGAATACGACTGTCATGGGTCACCAGGATCACGGCCGAGCCGTCCTCGCGCGCCAGGTCCTGAATCAGCTCCACGACGTCACGGCCCGATCGTTTGTCCAACGATGCCGTGGGCTCATCGGCCAGTACAATCTGCGGGCGACTCACCAATGCGCGGGCGATACCGGCACGTTGCTTCTGACCGCCCGACAATTCACGCGGGACCTTGTGCTCGTGTTCGTCCAGGCCGACCCTCTCCAACACCTCGGCAATGCGATCCTTCGCTTCTCGACCCTTGATGCCGCAGAGTTGCAGCGCCATCTGCACGTTCTGGTGAATAGTGAGGCTGTCGAGCAGGTTGTGGGACTGGAATATGTAACCGATTTGCCGCCGGGCTTTGATCAGGGCCTTCTCGCTGGCGTTGAGGAGTTCGTGGCCCAGTACTTTGACGCTGCCTTTCTGCGCCGATCGCAGGGCGCCGATCAGGGTCAGCAAGGTTGTTTTGCCCGAACCCGAAGGCCCGGTCAGAATGACAATTTGACCTGCCTCGATCCGGGTGCCGATGTCAAACAGAATCTGCTTCTCCAGGGCGCCCTGGCCGAAGGCATAGGACACGTCTTCGAGGGCGATTCGTACGTCGGAGCCCATCAGAACACCTCCGCAGGATCCGCGGCTCGCAGCTTGCGCAGGGCCATCATTCCCGAGCCGGCACACATCGCCACCGTTAACACGAATACCGTGAGCGCACTTTGCACGCTCATTTCCAGTGGCAGGCGCGTCGCGTCGGCGCCCTTCGTAAACACAAGGTGAGCGATTCCCATCCCCGGGAAAAAACCGAGCACGGCAAGTATGACGGCTTGCTGCAGCACCACGTTCCGCAGGTAGCCATGCGCATATCCCATGGCTTTGAGCGTGGCGTACTCCTTCAAATGATCCTGCACATCGGAAAACAGTATCTGGTAGACAATGATCAGTCCGACGATCAGGCCCATCGCGGCGCCAAAGGCGAAGATATAGCCGATGGGCGTGGTCTTGTTCCAGTACTGGATTTCCAGGTCCATGAATTCCCGCCGGGTAAGCAAACGAACGTCTTTCGGAATCGCCTCCCGAATGCGTGTCTGTACTTCCACCGGATCCTGGCTCGGTTCCAGCTTGATAAGCCCGAAATCGATGGCCGATTTCTTGCGGGTAGGCAATAGCCTCAGGAAATTCAGGTCGGAAGTGATAACTCCCCCATCGAGACCAAACGAAGTACCCACCTCGTACATGCCGGCGATGGCGACGCGACGATCATTGATCTCGGCGCTCACCGCCTGGCCGGAATCCAGTAACTCCCGAACCGGGCCGTATTCGTCACGGCCGCGCCGGTCGAAGATAACCTGGTCCGGAATTTTTATTGCCTCAAATTGCTCCGCGCTGAGCAGGCGTTCGAATCCGGGTTCCGCGGGATCGAAACCGATGGCCAGAATGTTGCGCGCATTCGATGGGTCAACCGGATTGCGCCAACTTACCAGTCGCATATAGACCGCGGTAGCCGACTCGACCCCATCAAAGCCAAGCGCCTGGTAAAGTCGGGTGCGGGGAAACTGCTTGGAGGAGACCATGAAATCGGTCTTCGGGCTCAGCATGGCCAGGTCGTAGTCCATGGCCGTGTGATAGCGCACCGCGCTGACAAATAGCGCCTCGCGGAATTCGAGCTGCACAAAAATCAGAATCACCGCAAATGTAATGCCCGTTATCGCGGCGACGAGACGCAGTTTCTGCGCCTTGAGTTGCAGCCAGCCCAGCGGTATCGAACCAAACATCAGGGCTGGATCTCTACCTTGACCTGCATATTCGTAAAGCGGGATACCGCTTCACTGTCATCCAGCAGGATGAACACTTCAACCACCCGCGCGTCGGTCTTGGCGATGGGGTCGGTGCCGACCACGTCGAGCCTCCCCACTTTCAGTGAGATGCGCTCCACCTTGCCGGTCAACTCCGTGTCCATTGCAGGCGTCTGGATTTTCGCAAGCTGGCCGACCTTTACCGCCGTAATGTCGGTTTCGTAGACTTCCGCAACCGCGTACATGCGATCGGTACGGCCGAGCTCCATGATGCCCTCCGGCCCAACCCGCTCACCGGGAAAGGCATGTATTTCGAGCACCTGGGCGCGCAGGGGAGAACGGACTACTGCCAGTTCGAGGCTTGCCTGGGCCGCGGCGAGATCGGCCAGCGCAATATCAAGATCCATCTGTGCGGTTTCGAGATTAGCTTTGCTGGTCAACGACCTTGTCCCGAGGTCTTCCTGCCGCGTCAATTCGTTGCGGGCATTGGCGAGAATAGCCTCGAGCCTGGCGACTTCGGCTTTTCGCAAGTTGTAACTGTCCAGGCGAGCGACAACCTGGCCGCTCTCTACCCAGTCTCCCTCGGCAACCTCCACCGATTTCATGACGGCGCCGGTTAATCCGCCGCCGGAAGGTCCGGCAAGCTGCACCACGCCATTCTCGGGCTCCAGCCTTCCCAGGCTTGAAACCACGCGCTCTTCGGCAACGGCGCAGAGCGAGACAACAAGGGCGAATAAAGGTATCAGTCTCAGGCATGGCCGCATGATTGCTTCCCCTTACATCTTGTCATTATTTTTTTGGCGTATACCAACGGCGCAGTTGCGGACCCGGCCACAGGTCTGCAGGCCCATTGCTTAATCTTAGTCTAAGCTACCGTGCCCTGCCCGGTTTGGGCAAACTGGGCCCGGGCCGCGTTAACACCATCCAGTAGCTCGCGAACTTCCACTACAAATTCTTCGAACCAGAGGAATGCGTAGGATTTCAGATCCTCCACCCTGACCTCGGTGGTATTGTCAATCTGCATCAACGACCGGGGTAATTCACCGTTGATTCGCAGGTAACGTTTGCCCAGCAGTTGCTCGCATTGGTGTGTGCTGACTGAAGAGCTGGCACTCATCATGTGATCGAGAAGACCGTTCTTCAGCCAATCGAGTATGCCCCAGCCGCGGGATTCCTCGCCGATTTTGTCGCGGGCTTCCTGGCTGAGGTCATGCGTGGGCTTGCCGGTTCCCAGCGATAGCATCCAGATTTCATCAAGCGAATGTCCGATCGCCAGCGCCTCGCTGATAGCGCACTGGCTGGGATCATTGGTCGCCAGCGCACCGTCTATCAGCCAGCGTCGCTTCGGCGCAGTCGTGGCAATCGGCGGGTACATGGTGGGCGCAGCCGTAGCGGCGTCACATATTTCCGCAAGCGGTGGGTTGTATACGGAATCATGGCCGCGGTTGTTCTTGAAAGTTACCAATTCCCGGTTCATAAAATCATAGGCAAGAATTAGAAGGTGCTTGTCGACTACGTCATTGATAAGTGCTCCATCGGCATGCTCGTCAATATAGGCTCGCTTGTTGACGCCATCGTACTTCGGCTGATTCTGCAGGCGCCCAAGCATCTTGTCCCAGACAGATTTATCGAAGATTCTTGTCATCGACTCGGATGTATAACCCTCGGTCACCAGTCGTTCCATGCTGCCCACGTTACGGGCCAGATAGGCCGCCACCAGCGCGCCGGTACTGACGCCGGCAAAGAAATCGAATTCCTTCCTCACGGAGACTTGCTCTTCGCGTTCAATGAAGTTCAGTACGTTGGCCGGGATAACGCCTCGAGATCCACCGCCATCGATGCTCAGAATAAAAATTGGACCTTTCCCGGACACACCTTCACTCCAATGTTTTTGTTATTGGAGGAATAGTGTTAGCCCTGAAGCGCAAATACGCAAGTCACGGCGAGCGGAGAGACTGCCTCTAGCAGATTATCGTCGTGACTCGGCTAATTTATTAGCTCATTGCCTGATGCCAATACGTCGTTATGTGCCAAAGTGAATAGTGCGTACTGTTCGTCGCCTGTCTGCCATGCTTTCGTCTGACGTATAACTTCGGTGGTGGCCATTTCGGGCGTTTGGCGACGCAGCTCATTCTCATCCGGGATGCGCAAGATGGCGCCCTTACGAAGCAGGTTGATGTTGTTGCTGAAGGCCTGCGGATTGGCCTGAAACAACGCAATCATCATCTGGTTCACGGTGGCTCCATCGTGCAATACACTCGCAGCGATAGCGGACAGCGTCTCGCCGCTCTCGACGGGGCCGTATTGCTTGCTATCGGATGAGTGTGCGATCCTGGTTTTCTGGTGATACGCAGCCTGCCACATCTCCCTGTGGCGCGTGACTTCGGCTGTGGCCGTCTCGGGCGCCTGGTGGTGCAGCTCATTCTGATCCGGGATTCGCAAGACAGCGCCCTCATACAGGACGTTAATGTTGTCGTCGAAGGCCTGCGTATTGGCCTGGAACAGCGCGATCATCATCTGGTTCATCGTCACGCCATCTTCCAGGTACTTTGATGCGATTCCGGAGAGCGTCTCACCGGGTTTCACCGCGTGCCGCGGCTTCGCTTCGATGCGCGAGACCCTGGTGACATCGTTGGACGATTGATCGCCGACAAAGGTGCCTCCCACATCGACAGTGAGTTCCTGCGCCCCCGCAAGTACGCGAACCCCGCCCTGATCGATAGCGAGGATCTCTACCCCACCGACTCGATCACCCTCCTGGAACAATTTGCCGTTGACGAGGGCCGTACGCTCGAAATCAGAGATCAGGACACCCTTGAGCTGGAAACTCGTTACAGGTCGAGAGCCGGATTTTTCCGGATTATTGGCCGAAACGGGGTCGGAGAGGACGCCGGATCCCTGGACTGAGGCGGATCCCCACGCCAGAGGCCCCAAAATAATGAACATTAGTAATCGCTTATACAAAGTCCTGCTCCTTGTCCACGGCGGTCCTGCGTCCAACGCAATTTCAGCCGAATTGAACGTAATACGTCTTGTAGATCGGCCAAGAGACATCTTTTCTTTAGCCAGCAGGTGTCGGCGGAACGATGATTCGGGCCGCGCTTGTTACCGTAAAAAACAAGAAAAAACAACAAGTTAAATGATATTTCGGTCAGCCGCGCCGCAACCAGGTGCCATGTGTAATGCCGAAACTGTGAACTCCGTCACACGAATTGGAAGCTCCGGCCCGAGTTATGCTTAAAAATCAATGGGTTAAATAGAAACGGCTCGATCGCCATTCGTTCCGGGGCCGTGATGCCCCGGTCCGTATTGCTTTCTTCGGCGTCCCCCGGCCTGTGGTCTAATGGAGATCCGCACAGAATAACAACGTCCTAAATGCGAATGCTTCTCGACAAGACGACGAATCGCGCTAATGCCGGTCGGAATGATCGATGAGCGATCCCGCCTGGTACTCGGTCCTGCCGCCCGTGCTGGCCATCGTCCTCGCGATCTGGAGCAAACAGGTCATCCTGTCGCTTTTTGCTGGCATCTGGATGGGCCATACGCTGTTGAATCAGTTCAATCCGCTGACAGGCGTCGTCAGGAGCCTTGACGGCACGATCAATGTCTTTACGGATCCCGGTGACGCCCGTGTGCTGGTCTTCACGCTCCTGATCGGGCCCCTGATCGCCACGATAGAGCGTTCTGGCGGCGTCAGGGGGTTCGTGCACTACCTCGAGACCCGGCATTGGGTGCACAACGGATTTCGTGCCCAGATCCTGGCATGGGCAACCGGCCTGGTCATTTTCGTCGAGTCCAGCATCACGTTGCTCGTTGCCGGCTCGGTCAGCCGCCCCTTATTCGACCGTTATAAGGTCTCCAGAGAGAAGCTCGCCTATTTGATCGATGCCACGTCGGCACCCGTCTGCGTCATGATTCCGCTGAATGCCTGGGGCGCATTTATCATCAGCCTCGTCGCCTCGACAGGCGTCGAGAATCCATTGCAGACGTTCATCGCCGCCGTCCCGCTAAATCTGTATGCCATCACCGCGGTCCTGCTTGCGGGCGTCGTCATCTGGAAGAACATCAATATCGGCCCGATGAAAAAGGCCGAGGCGAGGACCCAGGGCGGGGACATCCTCTGGCCGGGCGCAGTGCCGCTCGTCGATGTTTCGGCCGAGCAGGAGGTCAACGATGCAGGGCATATCCCATCGGCGTGGCTGATGGGGCTGCCCATATTGGCGATGGTGCTCATGATGCCGGTGTCGCTGTACATCACCGGAGACGGCAATATCATCAATGGCGCCGGCTCGGTGTCGGTCCTCTGGTCCGTATGTTTCGCGATCGTCGTCGCCTGGGTGATGACATTGATCAAAACTGACAGCTCGGTCGGCGAGCTGATGCAGGTATTCATGAAAGGCGCGGGCGATCTGTTGCCCATCGCGATGATATTGTTGCTTGCCCTTGCTCTCGGCGATGTCGCCCAGGCACTCGGTACGGGGATCTACGTGGCGAATGCGGTCAGCGGGAACATACCGCCAGTGCTCCTGGCGCCGCTGGTGTTCCTGGTCTCGGCCTTCATCGCATTCTCGGTCGGCTCGAGCTGGGGCACGTTCGCCATCATGATCCCGATCGCGATACCGATAGCGGCGACGCTCGGCGTTCCCGTGCCATTGATGCTGGGTGCGGCTATTTCCGGTGCGATTTTCGGCGATCACGCCTCCCCGATCAGTGACACCACGGTGCTGGCCTCCATGGCATCGGCCACGGACCACATCGATCATGTTCGGACCCAACTTCCCTATGCCCTGGTGGCGGCCGGCATCGCCGCCGCTGGCTTCCTGATCATTGGCTTGATTCAGTGATGGATTCGCGCGATCGGCGCTTGGGGTTGGACCGTGCAATTTCCAGGCGTGACTTCCTGAATGGAGTCGGCGTCGCGATCGGCGCATCGCTGTTACCCGCGTGCGGAAAACGTGGTGACCCCATCGCGGATGTGCCAACGTCGTATTACCCTCCAGCCGAGACAGGGATGCGCGGTTCCCACCCGGGCTCGTTCGAGGTAGCCCATGCCACGGTTCGGGGCCAGCACTGGTCGGCCGAGAAAACCGACGAGCACTACGATCTTGTCGTTGTCGGTGCGGGCCTCAGTGGCTTGTCGGCGGCGTACGTTTATCGCCGCGACGTCGACCCGAACGCACGCATCCTGGTTCTCGACAATCACGATGACTTTGGCGGTCATGCAAAACGTAACGAGTTCACGCTCGATGGCCGGACATTTATCGGCTATGGCGGCACGATGTTCATGGAGGCGCCAAAAACGTATCCCGCCACCGCCAAACAGGTGGTCCGGGAGCTCGGTATCGACACCGATCGCCATGGCGACTTCTACCATGAAGGCCTGTTCGCGTCGCACGGCGTCGGTCGCGTCAGTTTTTTCGACAAGGAAACCTTCGGCGCAGATTACCTCGCGAGTGGTGAGCACGGTTTTGGCGAGTCGATTGGCGACGCGCCTTTGTCAGCATCGGCAAAAGCCGAGCTCGCACGATTGTTCGCCGACGAAGAGGACTACCTGGCGGGCATGACACCGGCGGAGCGCCGCGCCGTGCTCGAGGCTCACAGCTGGCGTGATTACCTCGAGAAGTTCGCCGGAGTCGGCGAGGAAGGGCTCGCCTTCGTGCAAAAGTGGCCGCACGGTGTCTGGGCGATCGGTGCAGATGCGTTACCGGCCTGGATGGCCTGGAACGAGGGTTACCCGGGATTCGCTGGGATGGACCTTGACTACGGCGACGAGAATGGCAGCGAAGTAGACGACGGAGGTTTTTACTTCCCGGACGGCAATGCGTCGATTGCCCGCCTGCTGGTCCGCGCGCTCGTGCCCGCCGCGGCGCCAGGCGACTCGATGGAGGATATTGTCACGGCGCGTTTCGACTATTCCGAGCTTGATCAGCCTGAGAACCTCACCCGCATTCGACTGAGCAGTACTGTGGTCGATCTGCGTCATCAAGGTGGCGAGTTCGACGCCGATGTCGACGTAACGTATGTCAGCGGTGACAAAGGTCGGACGGTGACGGCAAACAAGGTTGTCTGGGCCGGCTACCACTCGATGCTGCCGCATGTCTGCCCCGACGTGCCCGGGGATCAGGTCGCGGCGCTGAACAGCTCTGTTCGCGCGCCACTCGTCTACACCAATGTGCTCATCCGCAACTGGAGAAGCCTCGTCGAGCTCGGTCTGCGGCGAGCCTATTGTCCGGGCAGTTTCTTTCAGACGGTCATGCTCACTCACCCGGTGAGCATGGACGATTACCGCTTTTCCCAGTCACCCGACGAGCCCGTTATCCTGCACCTGCAGTACATTCCGCTCGCCCCGGGGTTGCCGGCGCCCCAGCAGTTCCGGGTAGGGCGCCAGGCCCTGCTCGAGACGTCGTTCGAGACGTTCGAGCGCAATGTGCGCGACCAGCTAGGGCGCATGCTGGGCCCCGGCGGGTTCGTTCCGGCGCGCGATATCGCTGGCATAACGGTCAATCGATGGGCGCACGGCTACGCGTACTCGGTGGATGCCGAGTCCGGTGACGTGGCCTGGTGGCCGGAGTGGTGGCGACACGAGCGCCGCCCATGGGTCGATGCGCGGCAGCGCGTCGGCAATATCGCGTTCGCCGGTATCGACGCCGCATCCAACGCCATGACCGAAGCCGCGATCGAAGAGGCGCACCGCGCCGTGCACAGCCTGACGACGGAGGCCGCCGGAGAAGCAACCTGAAAAGCAAGCGTGTCGGGAGTTCGGCCGAGGCTACCCGCCCGCGGCAGACGGCCGTACGTTGGCATTAAGCCGGAACAGGTTGCCCGGGTCGTAACGATCCTTGATCTCGACGAGGCGCTGGTAATTGCCGCGATAATTCTTGTTGACGCGCGCCTGCGTCTCGTAATCGCCGACGTTGGTGTAGAAGCCATCGGTGAATTTCTCGATCGTCGACCAGTAACTACGGATATAGCCAATGTGCGGTTCCGGATCGGCCCCGCTATTCCACGCTACGATGACGGCCGGACTGTTGATTGCGTTTCGATTGGCGAACGCCGTCGCGTCCTCGGCGACGCGGTTGATAGCGCCACCCGATTGCTGATAGAAGAACGTCGTTGCCCGTTCCGGGTCAGCTTCGAAGCCGTCGACGATCGCGTCGATCTGTGCGTCGTCGATGTCCGCCACGAATCCCGACTTGAGATAATCGCCGCCGTGCCTCGGGTCCGAATTGTCCCAGGAACGCTGCAGGGCAACGTAGTCGACAGGCCCAATGGTATTCGCGAGCGGCTCGCCGAGCTTCTTGATGGGCGCCAGAACACTTTCCGCGTTTGCGTGATCGCCGGAGTATACGGCGTGCATGATAACAGCGCCCGGGTTGCCGGCCGGCGGCGCCGACATGATGAGATCGAGCGACAGTTCGTCCGGTGCTTCCCGGCTGTAATCGGCGTAAAAACGGAACACGTCCCTGGCGCGATCGGTCGGAAACACGACGTCGCCCGCGATTACCGTGCGGTCCATCTCGTGCAAACCGAATTCGAACGATGTCACGACGCCGAAATTGCCGCCACCGCCACGGACGCCCCAGTAGAGATCAGGGTTCTCTTCGGCGCTGGCACGGCGCAGGACGCCATCCGCGCTCACGATGTCCACGCTCTTGATGTTGTCGAGCGTCAGGCCGTACTTGCGCGCGAGCCGGCCGAATCCACCCCCCAGGGACAGCCCGCCGACACCCGTGTGCGATACGGTGCCCGCTGTCGTGACGAGGCCCTGCGCCATCGACTCGTGATCGAGATCACCGAGAAGGCTGCCGCCCTCAACAAAGGCACGTTTCCCGGCGCGATCGATTCGTGCGCCGCGCATCATCGATAAGTCGATCTGCATACCGCCGTTACAGGTCGACCTGCCGGAAAAGCTGTGGCCGCCGCATTTCACGGCTACTAGCAGGCTGCGTTCCATGGCAAAGGTGACTGCCGTGGAAACGTCCGTTGCGCCGCTCGGCTGCACCACGAGGGCCGGGTACTTGTCGATTCCTGGGTTCAGCACGCGACGTGACGCATCGTAGCCGTCGCTGCCCGCGAGGAACAACTTGCCGCGCAACGCGCCCTCGAGTTCTTCGAGTGCGGCCTTTTCGAGCGTAATTTCCTGGCCGTCCGCGGATCGGCCAACAATGCTCGAGGATACGGTTGTCAGCGAATGCTGCAGCGCGGCAGCGCCGCTCGGCATTGCAGCAGCAACGGCGGCGCCCACCGTGCTACGCAAGAAATGACGTCGATTCATGGCATACCCCTTTCTTCTTGTTCGCGCCGCCAGTGCCGCGCGTCGTTCTTATACACACAAACTTAGCTCATGACTTCGGGTTTGGCCAGAAACCGCGGAGAAAACAGTCTGTGGCGGAATTCGCGGTTTGTGAGGCGTGTCACGGTGGCGAACGTGACGCCGCGTAGACTGATGGCTGTTTCAGTGGAATGAATTCTGGAGTTCAGCCATGCAACGCACAGTCGTCATCACGATTGCCTCTTCCTTGTTGATTGCCGGATGCAGCAGTGGCGGCAGCGGTGGCGGTGAAGGCCCCGTCGATTCACCCGATCCGACAATTGCCATCACGTCCGACAACGCGATGGAGGTCGCCAAAGTCTCCTGGGCTACCGCCCTGGAGAGTGTTGAATTCAGTGACCTGACCGGTACCGGCCTGTTCATCGGCGGTACGTCGGGCGGAGTTTCCAAGCTTGACGATGCCATTGCAGTGTCGGCCAAGTCGCACGGCGGTCCGTCGGAGGAAACGATTCCTACGGAGACAGTACCGTGTGATGTCTCCGGCGACGTGACAGTTTCGGGCGAAATCGCGGACCCGGTTACGCCGGCGTTGACCGCAGGCGATTTTTTCGAAATCGACTTCAACAACTGCGATGACGGCCTTGGCAGCGTAACCGACGGTCTGATGCGCATGGACATCGACGCCTTCAACGGCGATCTCGCCAGCGAGTCGTTCGACATGACCGTCACGCTGACGCTGGACACGTTCCAGGTCACAGCCGGCCAGGATGTGGTCACGAGCCACGGGGACGTAACCGCGACGATCGACACGACCAATCTGCCGAGCCTTTTCACCGGGATCAGCGGCAATTCGATGAGGATCGATGCCAACTCGAGTTCCGAATCCCTGACGAACTTTGCATCGTCGCTGAACGTGGACGGTACGCTTGATCCCGCGGGCTACGCGAGGAGTGCTGCCGGCACGCTGGACAGCACGCAGCTGGAGGGCGCTATCCGGTATTCGACGCCGGACACGTTCGAGGGTGTCGACGCCGACTTTCCGAATTCGGGCGAGTTCCTGGTTGAAGGTAACGGGAGCAGCCTGCGACTGATAGCCGTGAACAACATCGAAGTGCGAATCGAACTCGATCTGGATGGCGACGGCGTCGTTGACGAAACGATCCTGACGACCTGGGCGGAACTGACGGCCTAGGCCACAGGACCTGCCAGGTTCTCAGAGAGCGGCACCCTTCCTGTGCCGCTCACTTGGTGAGACGGATCGTCCAGTCGGCGCCGGCCTGCACTTTATATTGATGTGCGAAGTCGCCGCTGTTGACGGCCAATCCAATCGTCTGCAATGAGTCCGCGTAAAGCAGCGGCGCGCCCTGGCTAACATAGCCGAACGATTGTACGTATGGAATTCTCTGCTGGAAGACCGGCCTGCCAGCGTGGGAAATTTCCACGAGTACCGCGCCGTTGTCTCCCGGCGAAAGG
>Ga0209567_10000805_pt1 | contig 16920 bp, 14 predicted proteins | sample COG_12_FD_184756 | JGI IMG/M metagenome (GOLD analysis project Ga0209567, IMG submission 184756) | Pelagic marine sediment microbial communities from the LTER site Helgoland, North Sea, for post-phytoplankton bloom and carbon turnover... | ecosystem: Environmental > Aquatic > Marine > Neritic...
ACCGGCATTATCGGGAGTGCCAAATTCGCCTGGAGGAGGGAAGATCAGTTCGGCAGACCACTCCGACAAATTGCCAACCATGTCAAAAGCACCCGCAGTAGATGTATCGGGCGCCAGAGTGCCGGACGCTGTTTTTGCGCCACTGATAATTTCGAGATTACAACGCCGGAGTTCCATCATCAAACGCTGATATGTGCGTAGAAATACTTATGCAGAGTCGATTGGGTCGCATCAGAAAGGGATGCTGGGACCTTTCCAGGTAATGGACATACGACGGGGACGGGCTCTTGCGATTGCTTCCCTGGCATCACACCAGCCTTCACAAGCGTTGCGACCGGCACGGCCACGGAAATAATTCAAGAGCCCCTTGCAGCTTGCATAAAATCTGAAAAAGAAAATAATGAGAAAACGCTGCCACGCTCGTACGCTACCATGGCTGCAGATCAGTTTATCGTCATACATGCCACGGTCAGTCAGTCCCACCGCACCGAATGCTTTAACTGTGACGCGTACACCGCGCCGCAAGCGCGGCCCGAGCACCACGGCGTCCAACAGATCGCCTTCAAGACCGATATACGCCTCGACCGAGCCGTAATTGAATGGGCAGGGGAGGGGGGAAATAAAATCCAACTGTCCGGTGGAGCCACGCTTTAAAAAGCTTCCGCGTGGGATCTCTATGACTACCTCCACTTCCGGCAATTCCCGGGTCACACACTGTCACCCGCATCGGTGTCGCAGTTCGGCACACACAGTTTTGTATCAATCATCTTTCGACTCAAAAAGCGCTGACTCAAGCCTGGGCAGATCGTCGTGCAAAAAACGTGCATCAGCTGAAAACAGATCATATTGGCCCAGTTCTGTGACGGGAACCAGGCGCACTTGCGTGATCTCAGCTGATGGGGAACTGATGTCACCCGACATCAGCTTAGCCCGCAGCGCTTCAAATCCGTAGCCAGGGCTACACCGGTAATAGAAGTCCAGCCGGTACGGTCCTGGCTCTTCGGAAACGTAGGGAACCGCGTCGACTCTAAGCAGGCGAAGGACCTCTATCTCGATCCCGAGTTCTTCACATATCTCCCGTCGCAGCGCCTCTTCAATGGCATCGTCTGGAGATGAATCGTTTCTTGGAGCGGTGGGGTTCCCATCAATTGAATCAAGAGCCCCACCAGGAAGTCCCCATGCCCCTTTGGACCGATAGCTGTGCTGAACTAACAGGACCTCTGGCGGGGAGGAATCTCCATCGATGATGACTGCAACGGCCCCCACCAACCAATTCCTGGCGAGCAGCCCCTTCAGAAATCCAGCCATCCGGGGTGGAAATAACCGCCATACTGCAAGTGAACTCCGATGGATGGAGGGATGCCTTTCAATGAAATGGGTGAGCTGTGAAAACATCTCTGCTATCCCTCTTTAGATTAGGCGGGCATCTCCCTGCCGAGACAGAATTACCAGCGGGGTCCCGGCCCCCATCCACCCTCAACAGGTTCTTCCCCTGCCTTCGTATTTGCAGCGGTGGGTGACCGTCTTGCCGTCCAGGCCCTCGAGATTCTTTTGTTCTTGATCATGGTCTTACCTGGTCAATTATTGCACCCGAATCCGTTGTTTGTACAGGACCCGCCGTTTGTAGCGATCATTCCCGCCCGGAAGAATATCAGGGATGGGGTACACTAGAGTCACTGGGCTACCGCGCCAGTTCTCGATCCTGGCACCATTAAGACGGACGGACATAGCCTCAAATTAAGGCTGGCCGTCGGCTGTACCGAGCCGTCCGCAGTGATAAACTACACGTCCCCCATTCGCAGGAAGCAAACCTCCACTCGCCGATGGCCAGAAAACGAAACAGGAACCGCAAACCGCGGGCGGGCGCCGGCAAGCCACGGGCCGGCCTCAGCCGGGAGGAACTGGAAGCCCGTGGGATAAGCCTGCTGGCGGCCGGGCGCTTCCGGGAAGCGGTTGCCGACTTCAAGAAGCTGCTGCAGCAGGAGCGGCGGCCTGCGTGGGTCGCGTCGCTGGCGACAGCCTATGAGGGCCGCGCCCGGGGATTGGCGGACAAGGGCATGTTCAAGGAGGCCATCGCGATCTGGCGTAACCGCGCCGAAAGCTGCGATATGCCCCTGGCCACACCGGCCTATTTCGAGTTGCTGTTTGGAAGCGGGCAGATCGAGCCGGCAATCCGCCTGCTCCGGGAGCAGCGCGCATTCATCGAACAACAGGGACTGCTGCCCGGACTGCGCACCCTGTGCGCGGTGCAGGCCCTGGCCGGACACGAGGACATCCTGGATGCTTTGCCCGCGGAGGACCCCCTGAGAGGCGACTATCCGGCGGCCCTTGCGGCCCTGCAGGCCTATTGCCGGGGCGAGGACGCGGTCCTGGAGCAGCAGCTGAAGACCATCCCGTTCCGCTCACCGTTTCGCGATTTCCGCCAGATCCTCAAGGCCCTGTCCCTGCTGGAAAGCGACGCCACGGCTGCCGGGCGTTTACTGGAGCGTGTCGATTCGGGGTCGCCCTTTTACGCCCTGTGCGCGGCAGTCCGCGCCAGCCGGCTGCCCGGGGCGGAATTCATGCGCCGCTACCGGGCCATGGGAACGGCAGAGCGGCGCTTTGCAGCGGCATTGAAGGGATGGTCGCCGCAACAGATCAGTCTCGCCCAGGAAATGAACCAGCTGGGCGAACACCCGGGTGCGGATACCATGTTGCGTTTTCTGCTGCGCCATCGCGGCGGTCTGGGTGAGGAATACGTGCGCGAGAAGGGCATGCGTTTCCCGCTCGCCGTGCAGGTCAAGACGGGTTACAGCAAGATCTTCGCTCCGCTGTCGCGGTTTCATCGGGCGCGTATCGAGGCCTTGCGCCTGGAGGAGGAAGGGGCTCCTCCCGACGAGATTTTCAATACCTGGCATGACGCCTGTCGGGCCCTGGGCTACCCGGACCGGCAGCTGGATCCGGAATCCACGCTGACGCTCGCACTGGTGCTGCGCCGGATGGTGGAACGCTGGCTGGCTACCGAGCCGCCCGACGAGAATGTCCTGAAAGCCCTGGAGGACAGTCTGCACTATGATCCCGACGACCCGCCCAGCTATCTGTTGCTGATCCGCCTCTACCGTGAACAACACCGGCTGAAGGAGGCCCGCCGGCTGCTGGATGAGGCCCTGTCCCGCTATCCGGAGGACACCAGGATACTGAGCGAGGCGGTGGAGACGGCTCTTGCCAGCGATGCTTTCAAAAAGGCCGCCCGCTACGCACGCCGGACGCTGGAACTCGACCCCATTAACCCCAGGGTGCGGGAGATCCTGGTGAATTCCCACTTGGCGCATGCCCGCAAACAGATCCGCCAGGGCAAGATCCCGCCGGCGCACGGGGAACTCGATCAGGCGCTCGACTGGGCGCGGACGGAGCTTGACAGGGGACGGGTCGATCTCGTGCGCGGCATTCTGGAACTGGGCGAGGGCAATAGCCAGGCGGCGCAGGCGCTCTTGTCGTGCGGATTCGAGCGCACCGGCGGCGGGCTGGTGGGCCGGCTGTTCCTGCTGCTGGAGGCCGGGCGCATGGACCACGACCTGGCTACTATTATGAAGCAGGCGCGGCTCCCCAAGCCGGCCCGGAAGACTTCCCGGGAGCCGATATTGGCGCTGGTACACGCCCTCAATGACGTGCGCGAAGAGGACCAGGCACTCCTTGTTCAGACGGTGGATTTCATGGGAGGGTCCCTGAAGTCTGCTGCAGGACTGGAATATACCCTCGCGGAGATGGAGCTGATCTGTGAGACCTGGCTGCGCCTGGATCAGGACGATCTGCGTGCCGGCTATGCCCGGGTCGCACTGAAACGCTGGCCCGGCACGCCAGCGTTCGTTTTCCACCGGATCGATGCCGGTCATAATTCCTTCGCCCCCTTGTCGGCAAAGGATTTCCAGGCACTGGACAACGCCTATGAACGGGCGCGTGAGGATGGCGATATGCGCAGCGCGCACCGGATCGGGGAACTTTTGGACGGGACCAGGCCATTCGTTACGCCGGATCACGCGCCGTTCGATCCCTTCGAGACCGCCGGTTTTCCGGAGGCGGGCGGAGCGGCGGACGTGGAAGCGCTGCTGGATTTCATTCTCAATAACGAAGGTCCTGCGGCGGTGGAGGCGATGAAGCGGGAACTCGGGCCGGAGGGCGTGCGCAGTCTGTTTGAGGCCATGCTGCGCGGGGAGTCCGTTCCGGACGATCTGGATGAACTCCTGCCGGGAGCCTCCCGCCCGAGACCCCGCAAGCGCACTCGTAACAAGGCAAGCAACAAGGACCAATTCGATCTGTTCTGATGCAAGACCCGTATCTGACACTTGACGTCGCCCGGGACGCGACGGACGCTGCGATCCATCAGGCCTACCTGGAGGCCATCCGGCGCTGTCCGGCGGAACAGGACCCCGAGCGATTCCAGGTCATCCGCACCGCCTATGAGACCATCCGGACGAATAAGTCCCGTCTCGAATACGCGTTGTTCAATACCGGCGTACCGACCCCGGCCGAGGTGCTGGAGCGGTTGGCAAAAGGTGGCCAGCCGGGGCGTCCCGGCATCGAGTTGTTCCGTCATCTGTTCCGCTCGGGTAAGCGCTGATGGATGCGGAACTCAAGGAACAGCTCATCGGGCGTTTCCGCCAGTATCTGGACAACACTGCACCAGAGGACAGCGTTCCACCACCGGCAAGCGGGGAGATGGACCTGTTTACCCTGTTCACCGAACTGGCGGCCCTGAAAAATGAAGTCAAACTGGAATCACGGCAGGTCAGGCAGGCGCTGGATCACTCGCGTGAGTTGATCGACGCTCTGCGGGAAAACAACCAGCAGTTCAGCAACGAACTGGCGCGCCGCCGCCAGCAGCAAGACGAGGTCCGGCTGGCGGCGGAGCGCCCGCTGCTGCTGGAGATCCTGGAACTCCGGGACCGCATCGAGGCAGCCCGGGAGAGCCTGCGGGGGTACCGACCCGGCCTGATGGCGGGCCGCAAGACGCAGCAGTATCTCTCCGGTGTGGCCGAGGGCATGGAGATCAGCCTGCACCGCCTGGACGGCCTGTTGGCCGGCTACCAGGTCAAGGCGCTGGACCCGGTGGGCAAGCGTATGAACCCGGAGTCCATGAAGGTAACCGCGATCAAACACCGGGATGACCGGCAAGACGGCATCGTTCTTGCGGAACTGCGCAAGGGCTTTCTGCGCGCCGGGCAGGTTCTGCGCCCGGCCGAGGTCATCGTCAACAAGAGGGGAATCCCATTATGAGTGAAACCATCATCGGTATCGACCTGGGTACCACCAACTCCGAGGTCGCGGTTGTCCGTGACGGACGGGTAGAGGTGTTGGAAATCGCCAACGGCTCCAGACTGCTCCCCTCCGTGGTCGGCCTGGCGGATGACGGTGCCCTGCTGGTGGGGGAGGTCGCCAGGAACCAGTACACGCTCTATCCGGAGCGGACCGTCCGTTCCATCAAGCGGCGTATGGGCGAAGATCTCAAGGTCAGCATGGGCGGACAGGAGTACATGCCCCAGGAGATTTCGGCCATGCTGCTCAAACACCTGAAGGCGGTGGCCGAATTGCGCCTCGCAGAGACGGTGCAAAAAGCGGTGATCACGGTGCCGGCCTATTTTTCCGATGCCCAGCGCCAGGCCACGCGGGACGCGGGGGAGATTGCCGGGCTGGAAGTCACGCGGATCATCAATGAGCCCACTGCCGCCGCACTGGCCTACGAAGGCAGTGCCAAGGGTCGCAAACGCATCCTGGTCTATGACCTTGGCGGCGGGACTTTTGACGTCTCGGTGGTGCAACTGGAAAACGACGTGGTGGAGGTGCTCGCCAGCCACGGCAACAACCACCTGGGCGGCGACGACTTCGACGGCAAGATCGTCGATTACGCCCTGACCCATCTGCAGGACGTACAGGGCGTGACGCCCGCCCAGTCCCAGCAGGCCATGGCCCGCATTCATCGTGCCGCGGAAGCCGCCAAGATCAGCCTGTCTGACAATCCCTACGCCAGGCTGGAAGAGGAATACCTGCTGGAGAAGGCGGGGGCGCCGGTCCATCTCTCCCTGGAACTGGCGCGGGATGACTACGAGGAGATGATCGACGCTTTCATCGATGAGACCCTGCAGGCCGCCCACACGGCCCTGGACGGGGCCGGCATGAGTGTCTCTCAACTGGACGAGATCCTGCTGGTGGGCGGCGCCACCCGTACCCCGCTGATTAGCCGGCGCCTGGAGGCGGAACTGGGCCTGCAGCCCCGCGCCGAGGTGGACCCGGAGCTGTGCGTGGCCGCCGGTGCCGCCATCCAGGGGGCGGTGATCGGTGGCGGACCGGTATCGAGTGTGCTGGTCGATGTGACCCCCTATACCTTCGGTACCAGCGCCCTGGGAGACTGGAAGGGAGAGATCTATCCCTATAAATTTGTACCCGTGATCCGCAAGAACAGCGTCGTGCCGACCTCCAAGAGTGAGGTCTTCTATACTGCATACGAGGGGCAAACGACGGTGGAAGTCATGGTCTATCAGGGGGAGGACCCTGACGCCCTCAACAATACCGAGATCGGCCGCTTTCTCATCGAGGGGCTGGAAGATGTTCCCGGTGGCAATCCCATCATCGCCACCTTTTCACTCGACCTCAACGGCATACTGCACGTCAACGCCCGAGAGAAAGGCACCGGTCTGGAAAAGAGCATTAGCATCGATAATGCCATCGCGCGCTTCGAAGAAGAGCAGATGGAACAGGCCAGGGTCCGCATCGACGAATTGTTCGGGGGCGAGGCTGCGGCCCGGGAGGACAATGCCCAGCAGCGGGAGTTCATCCAGGCCCGGGCACTGATTGAAAAGGCAGAGCGCCTCATGGAAGAAGCCGGCGAGGACGACCGCGAAGATCTCGTGGACCTGATCGAGGGGGTGACGGACGCCATGAATTCGCAGGACGCCCGCGCCCTGCGGAATACTTCGGAACAGCTGACCGACCTGATCTTCTATATGGAATCCTGAATGGAACGCTGCCCCATCTGCCGCGCTCGCTTGAAAGGCGAGAGCAACTGTAGACGCTGCGGCGCCGACCTGTCACGTCTGCTGGAGATTGGCGAACGCTCGCACGCGCTGGCGCGGTGTGCCGTCGCCTGTATCGCCAGGGGTGAACCGGAGCAGGCGGAACAGGTATTACTGGAAGCCCTCGGATTGAAGCAAGGCGTGCTGGCAAGGATGTTGCTCGGGTTCGTGCGTCAAACCCGTGAAAGAGAAGGGCCTCCGTGGGCTGATCCTTCATGAAGTGAAGCGTAGAGAAGGTTGCCTTCGGGAACAGGACTGTCTAAGTTGAAGCCAAAGCAGTGTTAGTGGATATTGTTGAATATGAACAGGCGCAGGAATCATTCGCGCTATTGAAAATGCTTGCGCAAAGCAAAGAAAAGTACCAGCAGGGCAATCATAAACCCGCTAAGAAAGCACTGGCAGATGTCCGAAAACAACTCAGGGATAGGGGCTATTGAAACGCTACCATGTTCGCGTCACCGATGAGGTTGAGTTTGATCTGGTTGACTTATTCGAGTACATCGCGAGAAAAGACTCAATTGAGAAAGCCTATTATGTACTTGAAAAGCTTGATACGTTGATATTAAGCCTAGACCAACAACCCGAAGGACTACCGGGAAGTACACTTTAAACCCTATCGAGTCATCTATGAGATTATGGACCCGGTTGTTACAATTTGGCGGCATGCTGACACTGCTTCGTTACGATTTGTTCGATGCGTTGCAGCGCCGGGTATGCGCCGAATCGCGCTTCAAAGACCTCTTTCGTCGGGACGATATTCTCTACTAACAGGGCCGCGGTCTCGTCCACCAGATTACCCAGAAATCGTGGCCTCACATCACACTGCCGGGCGAGCGTATCCCAGTGCGTTGCCGTGATCACGCCGGGGTTGCGTTCTCCGCCGACATCAAAGGCGAGATGGTAGTCGATACGTTCAATCGCGCGTGTGCAGATCAGGTCATAGAAAGGGGCCAGGCGGGTTTCTCCGTTGGGCAAATGCAGCAGGGAAAGATTCTTGGCATGGCCATCCGAATTGCCCGCCAGCACGTTGAAGATCTGCCAGCGCAGCAGGTGTTGTGTGTCGATTGCCGGATCGGTGCTTGCGTCCTGTAGCAGGTGGTAGCACTGTGCAAAGGACGGACCGCCGGCGTCCTGGTACTTCGACTCGTGCCCGTATCCCAGCGCCTGACAGAAATCTTCCTGATGCAGTCGCTGCACTTCACCGCTTTCATCCCATACGCGATCATAGCGTGCAATCAGTGCATAACGGGTTTGTTCAATCGACCGCAACTCGATGTCCACTACCGGCAAGCCGACTGATGCGGCCAGTTGACTGGTGAAGGTTTCATAGGCGGGCAGATGACGATAGTCCGCCAACTCGAATTTCAGGATGTGGCTGGAAGGCGCCTCTTGCTGGGGTAAGAAATAGCCATCGTCTCGCACCAGCACCGGGCACTTGTCCTGGGTGCCGGCCAGGGACAGCCGGGGGCGCTCGTCCGCCGGCCAGTCCGCATAGACCTGGCCACGCCGGGCCGCCAGGTTGGCCAACGCTTCATCCGTTATCGGACGGTAATAGCGCTGCTCCGAAGGCGATCGTTCTACCGGCAGGATCGACAGTGCGCCGGCGCACTCGCCGCCGATGGCGCGCAACAGGTCAAAGTCCGTTTCCGGGATCTTGAGGTCGCGGACGATGTGCTCCCGGACACCGCCCTCGGGAAGCAGGTTGGCGAAGAAGCGATGGGCGGTGACGTCTTCGGCTGCAAAGTCATCGGCACGCAGGGGCAGGGTACGCGATACGGCGAAGCCGCCGGCGGTGATCCACTCAGCATCGTAGCGAAAACCGATGTAGCCGACCGGGTTGCGCCAAAGATAGCCGACCAGGCGCTGCTCGTTCCAGACGTTGAGGGCGTCGGGGTCGATCACCACGCCTCACCCCTGGTTTTGAGTAGGGCGGGAACTCTGCATCGGGGAGGCTGTGCTCCCGCGTGGCTGAATGATGACCTCCAAGCCCAGTGTCCGCAGCGCCTTCAGGATCTTGCCGATCTCGGCAGTCTCTTTGCCGCGTTCGAACTCGGATAAAAAGCGCGTACTCAGATTGCCGAGCCCGGAGACCGTGTCGAGGGTCAGGCGCCGGCTTTTACGGTGGGCGCGCGCCAGCCGGCCGAGTTCTTCGGCCGTCCGGATTGTCCCGTAGGTGATGTCATCTTTCGTCATGGTTGCGCTCATAAAAAATACCGTACGGTAAAAATTAACACTTCAATCCGGCAAGATCAATAAAAAGATACTGTACGTGAAAAATATACTGGTTGCGGGCATCGTAGAGTATAAAATATCACGTACGATAAAAATATACCTGTGGGTCTCGAAGCATGACGTATCAGAAATCGATAACCGAAGATCCTGCAGACAAGTATTGCCAAGGAAAACACCCGGCCATGGACACCAGCACATTTCTGCAAACGCATCGCGTCTTCAATCTTGATGAAGCCGTACAGGCATTGGCGCTGTCCGGGGGAGGCAAGGCAACCCTGCAGCGTCTGAAGTATGCGGCTGCCCGGGGCAAACTGAAAAAGCTGCCGCGGGGGGGCTATGCTTCGATACCTCCCGGGATGGAAGCTCGAAAACGTGAAACGGCATCTTTCGAAGTAACGAAGGTACGGGCAAGTGAAGCCGGGAAAAACATAGCCGCCGTTGTAGCCCGTCAGAACAAGACTGTCTAAGTGTCCGTAATTAAGCGATAATCAGCATTTCGCCAGGGACAGGTTCCATGCAACTTAATCTGCTGGTGCAGGCCGCCCTGGCCGCGGGTCTGATTATCATCATGTTCGGTATCGGCCTGTCCCTGACCAGGCAGGATTTTCTCAACGTCATCGGCTACCGAACACCACTGTTCGTCGGGCTTGCGGCGCAGATTGTAGGTTTACCGCTCGCCGCCGCCCTTACTATCCTGCTGTTCGATCTGGCTCCTGAATACGCGCTGGGTCTGATGATCATCGCCAGCAGCCCCGGTGGCGCCACCTCCAACCTGTTCAGTTACCTGATGAAGGGCGACGTGGCGCTTTCGGTCTCCCTTACCGCAGTGTCCAGTGTGCTATGCATCTTCAGTGTGCCGCTGATACTCACCTACGCCAGCGAGCTGTTGCTGGCTGACAGTCGTATTGTCCAGCTTCCGCCTGAAAAGATTTTTCTGCCGCTATTGTTTCTGGTGCTGCTGCCCTTGCTCGTCGGCATGATCGCACGACGTCAATTCCCTGCCTGGGCGATAAAGATGCATCGCCCTACCTCATTGTTCTCCGTGCTCATCCTGGTGTCGAGCATCGCTTACCTGCTTTACCTGGAGCACCAGCGGTTTTTCGCCTATGCCGCAGAGCTGGGGGGGATAATCAGTTTTTTCTTTCTGCTGGCAGCTTTCCTCGGCTACATGGTTTCCAGAATAGCAAAGCTCCGCGGCAGGCAGACCAGGACCATTTTGATCGAAGTGGGTGTGCAGAACGGCATGCAGGCGATTGTGATCGCAACCAGTCCGTTGATTTTCAACAACCCGGTGCTGGCGATACCTGCGGCGATCTACAGCATCCTGATGTACTTTTTTGTGTCCTCGCTTTACTTGGGCTTATGGCTGACGGCCAGGGACAATTAAGGTTAAATGGCCGCATAGGGAATGCTTTAAAGTTCACCGGCATCCAGGATGCGAAGATCCGCTGTCCATTGATGGTAGGTGAGCAGTGGATCAGATATGCTTGTCGATGCCATGCGCCCGCAGACCCCAGGCCAAGAGAGATTCGACCCGCTGGTTCGTCTTGCGAAGCCGGCTGATGAGCTCGCCGTAGAATTCCCGTAATGTCTTGAGGCCCAGCGCCGGGTGACGATCCATCCATTGGTTCAGGCGATTCGCCTCAATCTCGATGAGCCGGCCCCGGTTCAACCCCTCCACCGTGGCACTGCGGGGTTCTGTGTCAAACAGGCACAACTCGCCGAACACGTCCCCCGGCCCCAGATCACAGATACCCGGGTGCATTTTGCGCGTGTCGTCGATTTCCACCTGCCCGGTGACCCGCAGATCACCCGTCACCACCAGATAGAGGTGTCCGTCCTGCTCCCCCTCCCGCACAATAATCTCCTGCGCTGCAAACGTGCGCAGGCGCCAGGCCGACCCCTCAGGGAAATCCTCGCTTTCCAATATTTTCTGCAGGACTGAAATCAACTTTTCCGGTGCACTCCAGCTGGATATCGAGCCGCATTCACCCATTCCGCCAGGCAGGGCAGGCTCCACAGCGTGTAGCGGCGGACGCTGGTCAATTTTTAGATCGTCGTGGGGTGTGCATGGCGAATTGATCGTCAAGCCGCTGCGGGAAGCTGATTGAAATACTCATACATACAGTGCCTTGCGAATCCGTGGACCTCGGCTCCACTCCGGGCGTCGCCTCCAAAACCCGGCGCAGGCAAACCGGGCAACCGGGCTGAACTCAAGGCGGCGTGTCGTTCAGTATCGACTGCTGCAAAAGCAGGATATCTGCGCTGTTCAGCTGCGCGTCACTGTTTATGTCGCCCAGTATCAACTCGAGCGCGGTTGGCTGGATTACGCCCGTGACCAAACGTGTCAGTACAACGAGATCACCAAGGCTAACGACATTATCCGGGCTACCTCTCGGCCCAATATCCCCCAGATTGGAAAGCGTTGGATCGATTCCATAAAGCCTGATCTCATCGCCATCAGAGATACCATCGCCGTCGGAGTCTGACTTCGTCGGATCAGTACCCAGGTCTTGCTCGCCATCGACGAAGCCATCAGAGTCGATGTCGATACCCGCGGGTAATGCGGCTAACGGAACCACCCCTCCCGAACCATCCACCAGCCCATCATTGTCACTATCAACATTATTTGGATTGGTACCAAGCACCGTAGTCTCAAGCGTATCGCTGAGGCGATCACCATCGCTGTCCAGATCAACGCTAAACGGAGCGCTGATCACCTGTGGTGAGTTAATGTAACCGGGCGCCTTGCCCTCGATCCTCAGGCAGTGGTCAGCGCCGACCGTCGGCGGAACCGTCCACGCAAAATTGCTCGCCCCGGCAGCACTCGTGCCGATGGGCGTCCAGCTGGTGTTCGATGTGCAGTTCTCCGTGTGCGCCAAGTCGTAGCTGACTTGAGAGGCGGTCGATTCCAGCAGCGCCACATCATCCACATACCAGCCAAGGGATGACACGGCGGAGTCGGAGGTCATTCGGAATCGGATATGGACGGCCTGTCCCGTGTAACTGCTCAAGTCCGCCAAGGTCTCGATATAACCGCCACTGTTACCACTGAACGCCGCTCGACCACCGATCGGGCTACCGAAGCCGGTAGCAATGGTGGTGTCATAACCCTTCAGCGTCATGAGCGGACCCAGATCCTCCCACGTCAGGCCGTCGGTCGAGATCTCCACCACGCCACCGTCATGATCGAGCTCTGTGATATAGCTGTGCCGGAAACTGAGTTGCCCGTTGACCGGTACGGTCAGGGGACCGATTGAGGCGGTCAAGTACTGATCACTGATGGCGGCGGGGTCGCTGGCGAACCAGGCGTAGCTGCCACTGTGGGGATTGCCCGTATCGAGTACCCAGTCAAGGGAACCGGCACCATGGGAGGTAGCCCAGGACCCGCCCCCGCTCTCCATATCGTAGCGCAACAGGGGGGCATAGTTGGTATTCCAGCTCACGTGAGTCGGTGTGCCAGCCAGCAGGGTTTCACCGCCTGATGGCAGGGTGAACGTTGCGGCAGTAAGCTGTGGGCCGAGTGCGTTGTCGACCTTGATACGCCGCATCCCGGTGACCACACCCGAGCTGCGTTGATCGTCAATGATGGCACCTGTATTCTGCAGCGCAGCGAGTATCGTCGCAACCGTGGCGCCAGGGTCTTGCTGTTTCATCAAGGCCCATGCACCGGCGACGTGTGGCGCCGCCATGGAGGTGCCGTGCCAGCTCTGAAAGCGGTTGGTGCCCGGCGTGGAAGACGAGATCCGGGATCCTGGCGCCAATAGCGAAATGAATGAAGCGATGTTTGAATAATTCGGAATATCGTCGACCGCCGAACAGCCGAAACCGGCCGTGGCGCTGTCGCAGGTCGCGCCCACACTGATCGCCGTGGAGATACAGGCAGGCGCGCCCAGCGCTGTTCTATAGGCACTGTTGCCGGAAGCAATCACGGTGGCGATGCCGGCGGCGCGCAGATTATCGATGATTGCTTTTCGGCTGTCGCCATCACAATTTGAGGTATATTGTCCTCCTCCTAAGCTCATGTTTGCGGCAGCGATATTCAATGTTGTCCTGAGCGCATACACGCGTTCCAGCCCCTGTATTTGATCGCTGGTATAACTGAGAGCACACGGACTGGACAGACCAAAACTTGTGCAGGTGCCGGTGAACTGGGAGAAAACCTGAACAGCGATGAGTTTTGCACCCTTGGCGACGCCATTAAAGCCAGGCCCATTGGGGGTGTAGTCCTTACCGGCCACTATGCCGCCGACGTGTGTGCCGTGGGCGCAACCGGAAGTGGAGAGGGCACAGTTCAGACCCGAGTCCGTAGCGGTGGAAGAAGCAATACCACCAGGGCACAGAGAGGTTGCGATACCATTGGTTGTGGAATAGCACGCTTCGGACACAACACTTCCGGAGAGGAAATTATGATTCTTGTCTACGCCGGTATCCAGCACAGCGACAGTCCAACCGTCTCCATCGTAACCGGATCGCAATGCCGTATCAGCACCAACCACGCCGGTGCTTTCGGCCATCGTCGGAGGGACTGGAACGTCTTCGCTAATCCCGATGACCCTGGGGTTTTTTGCAAGAGCCTGCAGAGCAGTCGCATTAACCGTCGCTGCCATATAGGGTATAAACCGGTATTTTTTTACGTTGGTTGGCTTCATCACCGCCAGCGCAGCGACGATAGCATTCTGCGTATTCGTGATAGCGTTTCGCTGTGCGATCACGCCGGGGGCAGCTAGGGTGCCTTCCGCCTGGAAGGGCACGTTTAGCCGGACTATCACAGGAACTTGACCCGTTGCCTGCGCCTTGCTGGTCAGCTCGTCCAGTTGAGTGACCGTATTACCGCCGACGGTGGTTGCTGCTTGATCCGTTGTCTCCTGCGCTTGTTCCTTTGCCGCCACCTCAATCGAGAAGATGCTGGCAATACAAGCCACAAGCGCGATTAAAACTGAGGAACGCAAGTATGCTACTTTTGCGAAAAAGCCCAATGGACAAACAGTGGGAATGACGCCTGATTCCGATGGTTGCAAAATAAACACTCCCCTGTGTTATTGCCTTGGGGTTTTCCTCATACCATGGCGTTTAAGCATCGCAGAGCCGGCTGCGGCAGAGAATCGACGTCGGTTAAGCTTGTTGTCAATGAGACCAAAAAACAATGCACCTAATGGTGGCACAGTCCGGCGAAAATCGTAAACCATATAACACGTTCATGCTACGAAACCGTATTGCCTGGTGGTTGTGGTAGGGGGGATAGAAGGGAGAATAAGACAACGGCCACCTTAGGGTGGCCGTTGTCTGTCATGCGATCATTTGAGTCGTCTATCCACTTTTCTGCCGTCGACGCAACAATCCAGAGCCAAACATGCTCAATCCAAATAAGGCTGATAGGCTGGGCTTCGGCACCGTTACGGGCGGATCTAAGGGCGGTGTAGCCTGGGCATCGTGATAGAAGGGGCGAAGGCTTCAACGAGGAGCATATCGTCAGAACCTCCAGTGTATATAACGGTTCCCAGCAGTCGCAGTGCTAACAGTGAAAAGGTCGGTATGGAGTCCTGCTAAGCCACTCCCCGAGTCTGTCCTATTGATGGTAAACGGCTCAATTTAGCCATGAGCAGGATCCCCCGACAAGAGCGGTCGCCACGGATGCAGCAGGACATAGCAGTGAACACACCATCTCGGTGTCAGTTTATTTTACAATTGGCTCTAACGTTTAAGATTCTTACAAATTCCCATACATCTAAGTTTTACAAAAATAACGGGATAAATTTACTTGGCATCAAATATGCATAATTAAAATATAACTTGGCCACAGTCGATGCGTATGAGTGGCCGTACGTAAGGACGTTGACCACAAGGGAGGCGAAGCCGGTGGTTTGAGAAAGAAACAACAGTGGGGTTATGGCCCATTGTTGCCCAAAAACGAGGAAGGCAACTATGAATTGCCCGCAAAACAAAATCTTGAGTATAGCCCTCGGTTCGTGTCTGTCTGCACTTGCAGCGAATGCGAACGCGTTGTTTACATTTGAAGAGTTTATTAATGTTGATGATCAGGGGCAAAACATTTATGGGTCCGGAGCGGCGACCCTGGATATCCAGATTTCTTCCGGTAACACGCTAACAGCTGCGATTGAGAACACGTCGGTCACTGATCTGAATCTGCCGGATTACCAAAGCGTCGATCCCACCTACATGGCTGGAGATGGAGGAAACACGTCCGGTATTGTTACTTTTGGTTTCTTTCTGAGTAACAGCCCTCTACCGACTGTATCCAGCTGGACTATGGAAGCGAAAGATTGTACGGGCCTAACGGCGGCGTTGTGTAGTGCTCTAACTACTACGACCCTTCTGGGAGATGGTCTCGGTACAGTCCCGACCAACGCATGGGAACTCAATGTAGACACAAACGTTAATGGATTGACGCTAGATTATCAGCCCAGTACGAACAATGCCCAAATCAAAGGTGCGCTGTATAACCCCGCTGCACTGGATGACCCGAACGCCAGTTTTGCGGCTCTGCCAAATTACTTCACAACGGGCTTATTGACAATCAATTTCGATAGCCTACCGGTGTTAGCAACGGTCGACGAAGCCATCGGCAGTGGACTCTCTGGGGTAGCAAGTGTCCGCTGGCAGAACGTAGGGCTTGGCGGAGAGGGAAGTCTCAAGGGCGCCGACGGTGGTGGCATAGACCCACCAGTACAGGTCCCCGAGCCCAGCATCCTTGCGCTTTTCGGTATCGGTCTTCTGGGTATGGCTGCATCTGCTCGACGGCGTCGGAACCTGACGCGCTAGCAACGGCGACGAAGAGACTCAGCGCCGGCCTGGTTCAGGCCGGCTCCGTACCGTTCAAACTCCTAGCTTAAGTGCCCTTTTTTTAGTTGTTTGCGATTTGGTCAATATCAACCTGCTCGCTTTGGCACCGTTTTCAGCGGCGTCCTGAATCAGGGCCAGAGTGCCTGAGGCAGCCGTACGGGTTGTTCCATCTGCAGCACCAAGATAGCCGCATGGTTTGAACACCGGCCTGCAGCATTGATGTATATCGCTGCCCTTGCAGTGTAAAATATCGTGACACAGACTGCGGTGCATGCGCGGTGATCAGTGATCGATTCTGTGTCTACTGTCTTCTGCATGTCTCCCCGGATCGTTTGCAAGCTTCTCAGGCTGCGGCATGAGAGCCTCCTGTGTTTTAAAAAACTTGTTATCAATGAGTTAAAATCCGATCATCCATGCAGGTCTCGGTGCGATCCAGTTATGCACGAAGCCGGTGAAGGTGCCGCGTCCGGCGGGACACAGAATAGGCGGCGAGAGTACGTAAAAAAGGTGACAACTGCCAGTCATTTGAACTTCATATTTGCTGGTGGGCATATTTTCCATAAGGTTGGCGCCCGCGCTACCGTTATCCTCCTGTATGGCTGTGGGTATTAATGTCGGTGAACCGCAATCGAGGATTGATTCCGTGAGTGCGATATTGTCAGATTCTAGGCGGAATGGTCGGTGGCTGATCCTTCTGTTTGGCGCGTGGCCGCTGTTCTTGATGGCGATGGACGCCGGTGAATACCTGGACGGTGCTCGCGGGTACTTCGACAAGGGCGAATACCGTGCCGCGGTCATCCAGTTGAAGAACGCCTTGCTGGCCGATCCAGATAACGGC
>Ga0209567_10000809_pt1 | contig 16876 bp, 13 predicted proteins | sample COG_12_FD_184756 | JGI IMG/M metagenome (GOLD analysis project Ga0209567, IMG submission 184756) | Pelagic marine sediment microbial communities from the LTER site Helgoland, North Sea, for post-phytoplankton bloom and carbon turnover... | ecosystem: Environmental > Aquatic > Marine > Neritic...
CCTGATGAGGACCACGTGGAAACAGAAGAAGTATTATTAGCAAAAAAAGTCTGGATGCACGGCGAGTAGCATTTCGTTTATAAAATTATTACTTAGACATGCCCGAATGATTTCCAATCGGGGCGTAGTTTTTTCATCTGCTAATTGAATTAGATGCGATTTATATTATATTCCAGATGCTCTTTTCTTATTAGAATTAGAACATGGTTCTCTCCTTTCCGGGGTTTTAATACCTGACATTTGTCATAGAATGCCTTTGGTAATAGCCTTAATTTTATCCCAAATCTAAAACTAATACCACTTGCAGTTGTAGGATTAAAAATATGTTGTAAAGGCACTTAAATTTTTCTAATCTGCTTGTTTCTGCATTAATAAAATTACGATGATGAAAAAATTTCCAAAGTTAATATGTGATGCTAACGAGGCTGTTGCACGAATTGCTCACAAAACGAATGAAGTATGTGCAATCTATCCTATAACCCCGGCTTCGCCTATGGGAGAACATGTAGATGTTTATAGTTCTAAAGGACAAAAAAATATTTGGGGTAATACCCCCCGCATAGTTGAAATGCAAAGTGAAGGTGGAGCTGCCGGTGCGGTACACGGTTCTTTGCAGGCAGGGGCATTAACTACTACGTTTACTGCATCCCAGGGGTTGCTTCTAATGATACCTAATATGTATAAAATTGCGGGCGAATTGTTACCTTCTGTAATTCACGTGGCAGCAAGAACAGTGGCAACTCATGCCCTGTCTATTTTTGGTGATCATTCTGATGTAATGGCAACAAGACAAACTGGTTTTTCTATGCTGTTTGGAGGGTCTGTTCAGGAAGCCATGGACTTTGCTCTAATTTCTCAAGTAGCTTCTTTGCGTTCGCGAGTTCCCTTTTTAAATATTTTTGATGGTTTCAGAACCTCACATGAAATCTCCAAGATTGATGCAATTCCGGATGATATAATTGAAGCAATGATGCCTGAGGATAAGATCATGGAACATAAAAAAAGATCTTTAGATCCGGATCATCCTGTTATTAGGGGAACATCTCAAAACCCCGATGTTTTCTTTCAGGCCAGGGAGGCATCTAATCCTTTCTATGAAAAAGTACCGGGAATTGTTCAGGAAGTAATGGATGAATTTTACGAGCATACAGGTAGAAAGTACAGCATATTTTATTATTTAGGTCATCCTGAGGCCGAGCGCGTTGTAGTAATTATGGGATCTGGCCAGGGGGCTGTAAGAGAAGCTGTTGAGGCAATGGCAAATAAAGATGAAAAGGTTGGTGTAGTATTTGTTCGTTTATACAGACCATTTTCTGTATCTCATTTTATAGAAAGCCTGCCTATATCTGTAAAGAAAATTGCAGTTCTTGACAGAACTAAAGAACCGGGAAGCATCGGTGAACCATTGTATCAGGATGTGATTACTGCCCTGGTAGAGAGCGACAGAAATATATCGGTTATAGGAGGCAGATACGGTTTGTCGTCTAAAGAATTTACACCACAAATGGTAAAAGGTGTATTTGATGAACTAATAAAGGATAAACCCAAAAATCATTTTACAGTTGGTATAAATGACGATATATCTCATACCAGTCTGGAATCCGATGATAATTTTAAAGTGAGAAGTACAACTATCAATTGCATGTTCTATGGACTTGGATCTGATGGTACTGTTGGAGCGAACAAAAACTCCATTAAAATAATTGGTGATACCACCGATAATTATGTTCAGGGCTATTTTGTATATGATTCCAAAAAAGCGGGAGCACAGACTATTTCGCATTTGCGCTTTGGACCGGAACCAATTTACTCTTCTTATCTAATTGATAAAGCCGATTTTATAGCAAGTCATCAATTTAATTTTATTGAAAGATATGATATGCTTGCCGATTTAAAACCCGGAGGTACATTCCTGTTAAATTCTCCGTTTTCAAAAGAGGATATTTGGGACAAATTACCCAAAAAGATGCAAGAGGGAATCATTGAAAAAGAGGCGAAATTTTATGTCGTGGATGCTACAAAAGTGGCCCATGAAGCCGATCTTGGGAAGAGGACAAATACGGTATTGCAAACTTGTTTCTTTGCAATATCTGGTATCCTGCCAAAGGACGAGGCCATTCAGAAAATAAAAGATGCCATCGTTAAATCATATGCTCACAAAGGTGATGCTGTAGTTCAGATGAACTTTAATGCCGTAGATAAATCACTAGAGAATTTATTTCAGGTAGACTACCCAAAAGAAGTGAATACTGAGAAAGGTTTACTTTCCGCAATGACTAATGCTCCGGATGGGTTTGTCAAGAATGTGCTTGAAAAAATATTAGGAGGGCACGGAGACGAATTGCCAGTCAGTGCTTTTCCGGTAGATGGAACCTTCCCAACCGGCACTACCCAATATGAGAAGAGCGGAATTGCTAATTTTATTCCTATATGGGACGATGAAGTACTTTGTACACAATGTAATAAGTGTGTGGCCATATGTCCGCATGCAGCAATTAGAGCCAAAGTCGTCCCTAATGAGGTTATGGCAGATGCTCCGGGTAGTTTAAAATCAGTTCCTGCCAAGGGAAGGCCATTTACCGCAGAAACAGAATCTTATGTATTACAGGTTTCTCCTGAGGATTGTACAGGATGTGACCTTTGTGTAGCCGTTTGTCCTGCTGAAAGTAAGGAAATTGAGGATTTTAAAGCCATCAATATGAGGAAGAAACTCGATTTTGATGAAGTGGAAAATGTAAATTGGGATTATTTTATCAATTTGCCAGATTACGACAGAGCTGCCCTGCAAATCACTAATGTTAAAGGGTCTCAGTTTTTAGAACCTCTATTTGAATTTTCAGGGGCTTGTTCCGGTTGTGGTGAAACGCCATATATTAAAATGCTTACCCAGTTATATGGCGATAGTATTCTCATTGCCAATGCAACAGGTTGTTCCTCCATATATGGAGGAAATCTTCCAACAACTCCGTATAAAACCAACAAGGAGGGAAGAGGTCCTGCTTGGGCAAATTCCTTATTTGAAGACAATGCCGAGTTTGGTTTTGGAATGAAACTGGCTCTAAGTAAGAAACAGGAAATAGCTGTTACTCTATTAAAGAATCTTAAAAATGTCGTTGGAGCTGAATTGACTGAAGCGATTTTAAACAATCCGGAAGAAACTGAAGCGGAACGCAGCCAGAAATTTGCTGATATTGATAAACTTAAAGAAGTACTAACAAAGAAAAAAGATAATCGCGATGCAGTTAAACTAAGTCAACTAACAGAATATCTCCGTAAAAAAGGAGTCTGGATACTTGGTGGAGATGGTTGGGCTTATGATATAGGATTTGGAGGTGTTGATCATGTTCTGGCTTCCGGTGAAGATGTGAATATTATGGTTCTTGATACCGAAGTATATTCCAATACAGGAGGTCAGACATCTAAAGCTACTCCTTTAGGGGCAAGTGCTAAGTTCTCAGTGTCCGGAAAACGAACAGGTAAAAAAAGTCTGGCACTTCAGGCCGTTTCTTATGGGAATGTATATGTGGCTCAGGTAGCAATGGGCGCAAAGGATCTTCATACGCTCAAAGCCATTGAAGAGGCTGCAGCATATCCAGGGCCATCGCTAATTGTAGCTTATTCACACTGTGGTGAACACGGATACGATTTAAAAGATGGGGCATTACAACAGCAAAAGGCCGTTGAAACCGGATATTGGCCTTTATTCAGGTTTGATCCTTCTAAACCTAAAGGGAAAAAGTTCAGATTAGATTCGAAGGCACCCACTGCTCCACTAAGTGATTTTATGTATAACGAAACCCGTTTTACAAGGGTGGTAAAAGAAAATGCAGAATTAGGTGCAGAACTCCTGAAGCAGGCTCAGGAAGAGGTGGAAACCAAATGGGAACGCCTGGAACTTTTTAGAGATATGTAATTCTGTCATTAAAAAATAGGGATAAATAATATTGTAGTATTTAAAGTCAATTATAAATTAATACAGTTTATGGAAGACAAAACAAAAAGGCTTTATGAGACTGCCATTCAAAAACTGAAAGAGGCCAATGATGAATTATGCAGACCTGCGGAAGACGTTGTTTCTTTTATGGTTTGCCAGAATTCTCATATAGCCATAGATAATTACCTTAAGGGGTTTTTAATAGAAAATAGCATTGAGCCAGAAGCAAGTGCATCTGTTGATAAGCTATATGAACAATGTAAAGCCGTGAACCGGAATTTTGAGAAAGTAAATTTATCCGGTTTTGAATGTGAGGCTCATGAATTAGATTCAAGATTCTGCAGTGGCGTGACCAACGTTAGTAGATGTTATGACATTGCAGATAGCCTGGATACATTTCTGAGAGAGGAAAAAATCATTAGTTAAGAGCTATTGAAATTTCGTTCGATAAAAAGAACCTATACTTGGGACAACAATATGCTGCATTCGTCCTAGAATACTTCGTAATGCCATAATCTTTTCATTAATTGTAATAAACCATTAATATTCAAGAAAATGAAAAAATTATTTATGATTATGGTGTTGGCCCTTTTCAGTACCATCGCCATCGGACAAGATGAAAAACCTCTTTTCCTTTTATTCGAATTTATGCATGTAGATGAAGGCCAGGGTGCTGCATATGCGGAAACAGAGAAATTTTGGGAAAAAGTTCATGAACAAAGAGTTAAAAATGGCGACTGCATTGGTTGGGATCTTTGGCGACTTGCGCCAAGTGGACAAAAACAGGGTGCTCAGTTTATGACTGTCAGTCTTTACAATGATCCGGTGAAAATGATGGATGGAGGCGACTTTAATAAGGCTTGGACTGCCGCTTATCCGAATTTAACGGATGCAGAAAGTAACGAAAAAATGGCGATGACTGCAGAAAGCCGGGATCTTACACATCAGGTATTCCTTAGGGAAATAGATAAGACTAATGATAATTTTGATATGCCTATTGGGACTTTAGCGGTTATCAACTTTATGAAGGCAAAGCCCGGACAGTCAGGCGCTTATGAAAAAATGGAATCTGAACTCTTTAAACCAAATCATCAGAAAGATGTTGATTCCGGAGGTAGGGCAAATTGGGGATTATTGAGAAATATGTTAGGTTATGCTACGGAGGCTTATGCAAGCCATATTACTGTGGATATGTATACAGGTTATGATCAATTCTTTAACGGTGCTAATAATACCCAATTAACGGATGCACAACAAAAAGCTATGCAGGAAATCTCGAACATTCGGGATCTTAAGTCAATTACTTTGGCCACATTGGTCAGAAAAGTTCGTTGATCTGTTAGTTTAGTTGAATTATTATTTGAGTCAAATCCTCCCAAATTCGCGGGAGGATTTTTTATTGTTTAGCTCCAGGTGTTTCTAAGAAAACGAATGAAATTTGCATGCATAATGTTTTCAATATCTTCAGCGCTATAACCCCTTATGCTAAGCAAATCCGGGAGTTTTTGTAAATCGGCAATAGTATTTATATCAGCCGGACATTGTTCCCTGCCAAATCCACCATCGAGATCGGTTCCTATTCCCACATGTAAAGCGTTCCCTGCAAGTTGACAAATATGGTCTATATGATCAACCATTATTTCTAAGGTTATCCCCATGGCTTCAGGGGTCGATTTACCGCGCACCCAATTTGGAACCATCATCCAGGTATCCAGTGCAATACCAATAACGGCATCCCTTTTTAAAAGTTCGATAATTTGTTCATCTGAAAATTGCCTGTTATGGTTTACCAAGGCCCTGCAGTTATTATGACTGGCCCAAAGTGGCCCTTGGTAGGCCTTCATAGTTTCCCAAAAACTTTCATCACATAAATGAGTGGTGTCCAAAATAATATTTAGGCGCCCTATTTCTTTTAAAAGCTCCTTTCCTCTTTTGCCAATTCCTCCAATGGAATTTGTACCATGTGCATAAGTTCCGGGTCCATAATGAGCAGGCCCAATGGCTCGTAAGCCCTGCTGATAACTTTTCTCCAGATGATCAAGGGTAATAATTGAGTCTGCTCCTTCCAGACTTAATATATATCCGATAGGATTTTTATGCTTAGTTGGGGAATTCCAGAGATCCAGATGTCTGTTTAATTCCTCTTTGTTTGTTATCTGGGTCATTTCTCCAATGGCCTCCATTGTCCGGTACCACGCAAGCTGACCCTGAGTTTGTGCCCAGGCCTGGTGAGGGGAATTCCATCCGGGAAGTTGACTATCTCTTTTTACAAAACGTGCAATCTGAGTAGCCATGCAAATGCCTATATTGCCCTTTCTCATTGCGTCAAAAGAAACTGTATTTTTACCCCTATCCGGTTTGTCTGTCATCCCTTCCTCTTTCGCCCGAATATCGCGAACAGACCAGCTAAGGTCCCGGTTCCATTCCATTGCGTTCATAGCTAAGTCCAGATGTGCGTCAAAAATAAACATAGGCATTTTTAAATTTGCATTTGATGATCTCTTGCGGCAATTTTCCACGCTCCGGTTATCTGACCATCTTCAACGGTCAAAACTTTTGAATATTTAGCCACAGTGGGGCAAATATGCATGGGAATGGCGTAAAAGACATCGCCAATTTTTAAGTTATCACTTTTGGCATAACGAAGCACTAAATGCTCTTCACTTTGACCAATTTGTTCTGCATCTTCCAATCCAAAGATTTTTACCCTTGGAAAATCCATCTCAGGAGCTATAGCTTTATGCCCCAGATCTAAACAGATAACTTCTCCTTGGGGTTTACTGATAATTCTGGTAAGCAAGACTGCCGCCTGTAAAAATGGCATATCCCTAAAAGAAGTTCCATATCGCTCATCCCAAAGCAATGTTGTTCCGGGACTGGTCTCTACATTCTGTCTTGCCGCATGAATTGGAAATGTAGGCGATCCTCCAATAACTAATGTTTCTACTTCTATTCCCAAAACTTCAATTTGGTTTTTAAGACTTATAACCAAATCAAAAGCAGCATCACAAGCCTGTTTTCGAAGTTTTATATCAGCATCCCTGATATGACCATCATAGGCATGAAGTCCACGCGCATATAAGTTGGGATCATCTGCAATTTGCTTATACAATTTAACGGCGTCATCATTAGGTTCTATCCCTGTTCTGTTCATGCCGGTATTAAGGTCCAGGAATAATGGAACAACTATCTTGTTGGAAGCGGCCATTTCTGAAATTAGGCCAACAGTAATTTCATTATCCACAATAGTAGAAAATACTGAATTGGGATAGGTGGCAATTAGTTTAAAGAACCTGTTTAAATTAGCGCCAACAGGTTGCATGGCCAATAGAATGTCTTTGGCACCGCTTTGTGCTAAAAGCTCCGCTTCTGCGATGGTAGCACATTTAAATTTAGTGATACCATGTTGCATTTGCATTTCTATTATTTCAGCAGTTTTATGAGTTTTGATATGCGGGCGTAGTCTGGTTACATCTCCTATAATTGAAATCATCAATGCAATGTTTTTTTCAATTCTATCCGGATATACGAACAAAGAGGGAGAAACAATTTCCTCGGGATTAATAAGTTCGTACCACTTTTTATCTGCCATTTTGAATCTGTTTAATGTAGTTGAAACATGGCCTCAATTTCTACCGGGATGTTTCCCGGTAGCATCATACCCACGGCACTTCGGACACCAACTCCATTATCGGTTCCAAAAACATCTGCCATTAGCTCACTAAAACCATTAATAACCAAAGGGTGTTGTCCAAAATCAGGCGTAGAATTCACCATACCCAATACTTTTACGACCCTATTAATACGATCCAAATCTCCAAAATGTGTTTGTATCGTAGAGAGCATCGTTAAACCTACTTGCTCAGCCGCAAGTTTTGCTTGTCCCAGGGTAAGATCTTCACCAACCCTACCTGTGATTAATGTTCCGTCTGATTGCATTGGTCCCTGTCCGGATACATAAAGAAATTTGTCGACTACCAGGATAGGTTTATACAGCCCGGCCGGAGGGGGAGCAGGAGGTAATTTTAATCCCAAAGTTGCTATTCGTTGTGAAGGTAAATTGTTCATATGCTTGTTTTAAATGAATGTGTTTAAGATCAATACTCCAATAAGGCCCATTACTCCAACGGTAGTTTCCATAACCGTCCATGTTTTAAGTGTATCTCTAACAGACAAATTAAAATACTCTTTAAACAACCAGAAACCTCCATCGTTGACATGTGACAACATTAAACTTCCTGATCCAATGGCAAGTACCATTAATTCTGCATTAACACCTGTTTTGGATACTAATGGTAATATTATTCCCGCAGCAGTTAAGCCTGCCACGGTGGCAGATCCCACACAGACCCTGATTACCGTAGCTATGAACCAGGCCAATAGCAACGGAGAAATAGATGATCCACTTAGCATATTGGCTATATATTCACTTACGCCACTATCAACCAGGACCTGTTTTAATGCGCCTGCACCAGCTATAATCAAAAGTACCATAGTAATTCCTGAAATGGAACTACTCACAGAGCCCATTATTTCAGGCATTTTTTTACCACGGGCTAATCCCAGGGTGTAGATTGCAACCAATACAGCGATAAGCATTGCTATTACAGGATTACCAAAAAAATCTATGATGGGCTTAAGGTAAAAATCCTCGGGAAGAAACAGATCTGCCAAAGTAGCAATTCCAATAAGCAGGATCGGTAATAAAGCGGTAAAAATACTAATTCGCATTCCCGGCATTTCATGATCTTCCAGTATTCTGGGATTTACAAATTCCTTAAGGGGGGTTGCCTTTATATTTTTTATGGTCCTTGAAAACAAGGGTCCGGCTACAATTATTGCCGGAATTGCCACAATGATCCCATATAACAGGGTTTTACCCAGATCGGCATCAAACATTACAGCTATGGCTGTTGGAGCAGGATGTGGGGGAAGATATCCATGTGTAACGGATAGTGAGGCCAACATGGGTAAGCCTACATATAAAAGGGGAAGCCCGGTTGAGGCCGCAACAGTAAATACCAGTGGTATTAAAATAACAAAGCCTACAGAATAGAACATGGGGATACCTACAATGAATCCGGTTAGTACAAGGGCCCATTGAATATTTTTTATACCAAATTTACTTACCAGTTTTGAGGTTATGCGTTGTGCTGCGCCGCTATCCGCAACCAATTTGCCTAACATGGCACCAAAACCTAAAATCATTACTAAAAATCCCAAAGTATTCCCTATTCCATTTTGAATAGATTGTACAACACTTTCCAGCTTCATTCCTTCCGCAATGCCTACAAATAGAGAAACAATGATAAAGGTTATGAATGCGTTAAGTTTAAATTTGGCAATCAGGATAAACAGAAGTATTATCCCAATAATTACTATAAGCAGCGGCATACGGGTTGTTGGTTATGAACTTTGAAATACTAAATATACTATTTCATAAAGGAAATAACAGAGTTTGGTATAAACAAAAATAAAGGGCCAATTTGGACCTCAATTATTTTAACTTTTACCTTCGGGAGAAATATATTTATAAACGAGTCCCACTAACAAGGCAACTACCATAGGAGCTACCCAAAAAAGCCATAGGGTGCCGATAAATTCTGCCAGTAATTTTTTCATTTAGTTGGTTAATTGAAAAATTTACAAAAGATATACGTTTTTGCCAAGGGCTATAATTAAGGACCAGAGCCAAGAAAGGTGATAATTGCTATAGGTTCATGGTTTATAAACATTGAATTGCTTTTATTATCTTGTATAAAATATTATAACGATGGATAAAAGGTCTTTTCTGAAAAATATTGGGAAGATGGCAGCAATTACGCCTTTTCTTCCCTATAACCTGAATGCCCGGGAAATTAAAATTCGTAAGGATTATGGAAATAACGATGAGGAGTTCTGGAAGAACGTCAGAAAAGATTATTTGCTCAAACCGGAGTATATAAACCTGGAAAACGGATACTACAATATAACCCCTCAGCCAACTATGAGCCGGTTTCTGGAGCATGTTAAAAATATTAACTATGAAGGTTCCTACTATATGAGGACGGTTCAGTGGGAAAATAAAAACCGGGTCACCGCACGTTTGGCGGCTTTGGTTGGCTGCTCATCGGATCAATTGATCATTACTCGCAACACTACGGAATCTTTAGACATGATAATTGGGGGTTATCCATGGAAGAAGAATGACGAGGCAATTTTTGCAGAACAGGATTACGGCTCCATGCAGGATCATTTTGCATTGATTGCAAAGCGGTACGGGGTTGTCAATAAAGTAGTTTCCGTGCCTAACCATCCGGTTTCAGATGATGAATTAATTACACTGTACGAGGAACAAATTACGCCTAACACCAAATTAATCATGGTGTGCCATATGATCAACATTACAGGACAAATATTACCTATCCGAAAGATTTGTGATATGGCTCATAAATATGGTGTTGAGGTCATGGTTGACGGAGCGCATTGTATTGGCCATATTCAGGTGAAGATAGATGATCTGAACTGCGATTATTACGCTTCCAGCCTTCACAAATGGTTAAGCGCCCCCTTAGGTGTTGGACTACTCTATGTTGCTAGTGATAAGATATCAAAAATATGGCCACTATTGGCAGAACATGACCGGGATCCCAATGACATTACAAGGTTGAATCATACGGGCACCCACCCGGTTCATACCGATCTTGCTATTGATGACGCAATAGATTATCTGGAAATGATTGACCTGGAAAGAAAAGAGAAAAGATTAAGGTTCTTGCAGAGGTATTGGAGTGAAAAATTAAGGAATGTAAAAAATATCAATGTAAATACACCGGTTGAGTATTATCGAAGTTGTGGGATTGCCAATGTGGGAATTGAAAAAATAGCTCCTGCAGAGTTGGCAAATATTCTTTTTAATGAATTTTATATATTTACGGTAGCCATAGATAATGCCAACGTTCATGGATGTAGAATTACTCCAAATGTATACACAACTACAAAAGAACTGGATACTTTTGTAGAAGCTATGAAAACATTGGCTTCGAGAGCATGAGGTTTTATATCAGCTATGCGGACCATTTATTTTAGATGGCTTCGCCAAAAGAGAAGCCTGATAATTATCATGGGAAACGTAGGTTTCTGAGTCTAGTTTTGACCAGTATTGTCCTATTTATTAAGCTATTATTTATCTTACTATTCATAAGGTTTTTGTTATTATTGAACACGGTAATTTTACAAACCCTTTGTACTTGAAATAAATGATTAAGCCTGAAAACAATTACTTTATCTAACAATGCATTATAATCTAAAAATTGTTTTAAAAATTCTTCTAAGAGAACAACTAATAAACAACTTTAACTAATTAATATGACTGAAACTAAAGGAAAATGGCAATTAAAACACAGTATTGTGTTAATGCGGGTACTTATTGGCTGGCACTTTTTGTACGAAGGTGTCATAAAACTCTATAATCCTGACTGGACCTCATTTGGCTATCTTGCAACAGCGCAAGGTCCTCTGGAACCCTTATTTTTGGCAATGGCAAAAGAACCATTAATAGGTTGGGCAGACACCCTTAATTGGCTGGCACTAATGTTTGTAGGGATTACACTTTTATTGGGGATATTTGAGAAAAAAGGTGCTTTAGTGGGAATTTTATTACTCGCTTTATATTATTTGGCACATCCTCCTTTCCCCTGGCTACAGCAAGTAAATGTTGAGGGAAGTTATTGGTTTGTAAATAAAAATCTAATAGAACTTGCGGCCTGTATGGTTATTTATCAATTTCCTACCGGACAATATTTTGGTCTATCATACCTATTTAACAAAAACAAAGAACAAACTAAAACTGAAACCTTATGAAATGGAGTAGAAGAGATGTAATTAAAGGCTTAGGCGGAATCCCAATACTCGGCGCTGTATGGTGGGCTGGTGCTGCAAATACGGTTTCCAAAAACAGGGAACGTACGGCCATACTCGAACAATTAAATATTCAGCCTTCATTACCTTCTGCAGTAAAAGAGTTTAGCGGTGACCCCGTAAGAGTAGGAATTATAGGTTTTGGTATTCGGGGAGAACAATTATGCAGAGCATTAGGATTTGCAACCAAAGAATGGTTGGAAGAAATGAGATTAGCTGCCGAGGAGGATCCGAATCACTCCCGTTTGAAAGATTTTATGAATCAAGATGAACTGAATGTAAAACTTACTGCAGTTTGCGATGTGTATGATGTTAGAGCAGACAGGGTAATTAATTCTTTTTCTACCGAGGATACCAAGGTGATTAGATTTAGGACGCATCAGGAAATGATCCGCAGTGGTAAAGTAGATGCAGTAATTATAGCTACCCCGGATCACTGGCATGCTCCTATGGCTATAGACGCTCTTGAAAATGGAATACATGCTTATCTGGAAAAACCTATGACCCATACCGTAGAAGAGACTTACAGGCTAAAAGAAGTCGCTGAAAAGTCTAAAGCATCGCTTATGGTTGGTCACCAACACAGACAAACTTTAAGTTTTCAAACGGCTCAGGATATTGTTAGCAAAGGGGTACTTGGTCACATTTCTCTTGTCCAGACCAATACCAATAGGAACGATGATAACGGCGCCTGGAATTATCATATAGAAGACGAGGCAAATCCTCAAACAATAGATTGGGATCTCTTTTTAGGCTCAGCTCCAAAAATACCATTTAACAAGAATCACTTTTTCAGATGGAGAAAATGGTGGGCGTACGGATCCGGTCTTTCCGGAGATTTGTTAACCCACGATTATGATCGTCTTAATTGTGTATTGCAAATGGGTATCCCTTCATCCATAATGGCTTCAGGAGGAATTTACACTCATAATGACGGACGAAATGTTCCTGATGTACTTCAGGTAAATATGGAATTCCCACAATTTAATACTGGAAGCAGTCAGAAAAAGGGCAAGGAAAAAGGAATGACTTTTGTCTACAGCGCAACTCTTGGCAATGGCTTTAACAGGCCAACTATTCTTATGGGACATGATGGTACCATGGAATTAGGCAACCAGCTTACTGTATGGCCCGATAGCAGGTCTACAAAGTATGCAGATCAGATTGAATCTGAGAAAATGAAGCCATCGGTTCCGGTTTACAGCTACAATCCTGGGGCTAGTGTGCCCGATGCGGTTTCCTCGGCAACGTCGCAATATTTTGCGGATAAAGGTCTTATGTGGACGTACATTAACGGAGCAAGAGTTGATTCAACATTTCTTCATTTAAGGGAATGGCTTAGTAGTACCCGTAACGGCGGTAAAGTGAGCTGCGGCATAAATGAGGGATTTGATGAAGCAATTTCAGCTCATATGGCAGGACTTTCAGTTAAACTCGGAAGACGAATCAAATGGGACGCTGCTGCACAGCGCATTGCACCCATTGAAGGTATCGATTTTGATGAAGTGCTATTATCTGGTATGTAATAACGAAAGGCAGTAGTAAAAGATTAATTTCTAAGTAGATATATTCTAAGTAATCAGGACTGATTTTAGTTCTGATTACTTTTTTATTGACCATTTCTTAAATAGCAAAGATTTATGATATCACTGGTTTAACCTGATAAATATCATATTATCTACATTTTACATGACGTAATTTTGGGCATATCATAATTCAAATAGTCATGCAAGTCAAAAAAAACCCAAAAGTCGATTTAAATAGAAATAGTGGACTGTATTTTGTAATAGGACTTACAGTCGTTCTATTTTTGACCTGGCGTGCTTTAGAATACAAATCGTATCCTACAGACACCACAACTCTGGACATTGCTCAGGCCGTAGATGACCTTAAAGAAGATGTGCCGGTAACAGAGATAATAAAAACAACACCACCACCACCACCACCAGCAGCTCCTGAAGTAATTGAAGTAGTAGAAGACACAGAGGAAATAGAAGAAACAATTATTGAGAGTACAGAAACTAGCCAGGAATCAGTGATTGAAGAGGTAATGGATGTTGGTGACGTAGAAGTTGGAGAAGAAGAAGAAGATATCGTAGTCCCCTTTGCAGTCATAGAAAATGTTCCAATTTATCCCGGTTGTGAAAGTGCACAAGGTAATGATGAACGAAAAGCCTGTTTTCAAAAAATGATACAAGCTCATATCTTCAAAGAATTTACCTATCCTGAAAGTGCACTTGAACTGGGAATCAAGGGAAAAGTATTTGTTCAGTTCATGATTAATTCTAAAGGAAAAGTAGAGGCAATAAGGACCAGGGGCCCAGACAAATTATTAGAGAAAGAAGCACACCGTATTATAGCTGCTCTACCAAATATGACTCCGGGAAAACAACGCGGAAAATCTGTTAAAGTTCCATATAGTATACCAATTAACTTTATCATACAATAGAAATAGAGCACATGACTATTTCGTGAGGATTGATTCAACTAATACCTGGTATTGGAAAGGATCAATCCTCATTTTGTTTATAGTCCGCTAACTTCTGTGGTCCTTCGAGTAAAACCCGTACAATTTGAAGCGTACCATCTTCCTTAGTCGCGATCTGCCATTTTATAAGTGAAATAAGTCCGTTTTCTATTTCTATCCCGGTAATACTTCTGGGGTGCACACAGCTTCCATCATTAAATAAAGGGATATCACCGGGTTCAGGGAATCTGGGCCGATGTGTATGACCCATTACGGTTATTTTTAAATTGTTTCGCAAAATCCATTTCTTAATCCTTTTCTCCACCTTTATTAATTCACGGTTGTTTCGGGCAGGACTAGTAGGATCAGCTATTCCCCAAACCTGCAAGGGTTTCCAAAGGATGCGCACCAAAAAACGATTGAACCGCCAACCGTGATAATTCATGAAATCTGCCTGGTGCCCATGCGTTAAAAACAATTCCTGACCGCTCTCCGTGTGTTTTAAAACTATTGCCTCATGAAACTGTAATTTATCTAATAAAGCAGATTCTTTTTCATCTTTGGGCTCAAAGTAGGTATAAAGATTTTTTTTTACATATTCCGGTTTTCGATACACCATATCGTGATTTCCGTAGATCATATGCAACCTGTTTTCCTCATGAAAACGTTTCATTAGCAAATAAATATTCTTATGGGCTTCAAAAATGGGTTCAAAAGTCAGATTCTCCCAGAGTTCATCCCCGTCACCCAATTCACAATATTGGAACCCGTTATTATAATAATGTTTCAAAGCATGATAATAGATATTCCTGTTATTGGCAAACTCATCCGCAAAACTATTATCACCCCTATGACAATCGCTAAAAAGAATAAACTTTGAGGAGTCATCAAAGGCTATGATTTTGGCCCTTTTGTAAGCGTTATTAAGTCTGTTATCTGAAGACATTATTATAATTTGTATAAATATCTAAAAAATGCACGGAACACCGTTAAAATTCATTTAACAAAAAGAAATGGAATAGTTTTGTAATTTTATGGTCAATCTGTAGACATATATCATTATGGGAACTATAAATAAAGATATGCCGCTGGAAATGTTAATTAGCTTTGACAAGCTATTACAGCAGTATGATACTATGGCCAAAAGTGATGATTCTTTTTTGTCATCCAGGGCTAAGTATGTATTGGAAGCTCAGGCACCATTTCCCGAATTAAGGGATGGTTTTTCAGATATTAAACTTCTTGATAAACATAAAGAAGTTATTCGCGTAATTTTGCAGGATTCGTTTGCCGAGGTATTAAGCAAGAATGAAATTAAGGCTGCTTCTTTGCCTTATTTTGATATTGTATTTAATAAGTCCAAAAGATTTCAAAAGATTTTGGACAATGCCGGTAAGGATTTCAAACCTTTTATACGTAATCAGGATGAAGGGATAGACTATATTATGGCCAGTACGGTGATCCTTAAATTCCATTATGGATTTAACCTCGATTTTAGCAGACCGTATTTCTATGATATACCGGATGCTAATGGAATAATGCATCATTATCGCATTTTATATAATGCCGATTTTATCGATATATTTCCAACAGATTTGGCTAAAGAATTAACCCAGGCAGATGTTGATAAGCTTTTAGAAAACCCGGAAGATCTTGAACTCTGGAAGGAAATGATACCTCCAAATAGTTTTATTTCAAAAGGCTTTGTAATCTCCAATATGTTTGATGTTACTGCAGAGCATACCATATCTGAAATTAAATCAAGTCTTATCTCAAGTGATAAAAGAGGCAGTGATAGTTTTATATTCGAACTTCAGGATACCTTCAGATCCTTCTTTAGGATTAAGGAATTAAAAATAGGTTTTGTCACCTATAACTCAAAAGATGATCAATTAGAACGTGTGTTTGGCAGGGGGATAGAAAGCTTTATCCTTAAAGAGAAAGATAATGAGCTTTGTAATGATGCCCTGTGTATTGGATCCTATGATAAAATAGTGAATCAGAAAGGATATTTTGCTGTCTCTGACGTTGAAAAGTATTATAAATTATCCGAAGGAATTGAACCTTACAAAGGCTTGCATCAGCAAGGAATTAAAAGTGCCATTTTTGCTCCTATTGTGAATGAAGGAGAACTTTTAGGAGTACTGGAACTCGTATCTACTAAAAAAAATCAATTAAACGGGGTTAACGCGACAAAGCTGGATGATATAATGCCGTATATCGTTGCTGCTGTTGTTCGCTCTAAAAATGAAGAAGAAAATTTAATTGATGCCATTATTCAAAATGAATGTACTTCGGTGCATAAATCTGTTCATTGGAGATTTGAAGAGGAAGCCAAACAATTTATTATTGATGGTATTGAGGGCAGGCAACCTTCATTTAAAGAAATAGTTTTTAAGGATGTATATCCTTTATACGGTCAAATAGACATTAAAGCCTCTTCACAAGCCAGGAATACAGCCATTCAGCGAGATCTGATGATTCAATTGTCGAATATCAAAGAAGTATTGAATGCTGCATTGAAGATTGAAAAATTACCAGTATATGAGGAACTTATATACAGAATAAACAATTTT
>Ga0209567_10000810_pt1 | contig 16870 bp, 16 predicted proteins | sample COG_12_FD_184756 | JGI IMG/M metagenome (GOLD analysis project Ga0209567, IMG submission 184756) | Pelagic marine sediment microbial communities from the LTER site Helgoland, North Sea, for post-phytoplankton bloom and carbon turnover... | ecosystem: Environmental > Aquatic > Marine > Neritic...
ATCGCAACGCCTGCGCGTGGGCAGATACTTCGTCGGGAGTTTCCCGGTTGAAACAGACGAGGGCGTCGAAGCGGACTCCGTCGAAGCGGACTCCGTCGAAGCGGACTCCGTCGAAGCGGACTCCGCCGCGAGCACGGTGACCGAGCCAGCGGTCCGGGCCGAAGATCACATGGTGTGGCAGCAGGAAGATGTGCCGGCCGGCACTTTCTACGTCGATCTGGATCAGCCCGCGAGTCTGCTCGTGGCGGCGATCCTCGAGCCGTGGTCGCAGGACAGCTGGTACTCGGATGACGATCGGGACGAGGCGGAAGGCCGCTGGCACCGGGTAGCGCGCCTCGCGGAGCCGCTCGAGACCGGCTTGCGCGCTGTGCCGACCGCATCGAGCGATGATATACTGGGCGGCCAATGAACACGCGTGAGGCGTCGCCCGCCCGAGGTCGAATGGCATGAAGAGTTGGCTGAGAACCGCGCTGGGAGCCGTAGCCGGAGCCGGCGCCGTCGGGGCCTACATGGAGACGATGACCCGGCGCAATCGGGCACTGGGCCTCAACCGCCCCGGAGTTCGGGACTCGCACGGCGCCCTGCTACCGGAGCTCAGTCTCGAGTACGGTGACGGGGAGCGGGTCACGGTCATGGACATTGGAACCGGTCCGCCGATTCTGATGGTGCCCGGCGCCGACGGAATGAAGGAGACGTTCCGCTACCAGTACCCGTCGTTTTCCAACAAGATGCGCGTCGTGGCCGCCGACCTGCGTTCCCGCTTCTCGCCCGACGACACCTTCGATCGTTTCGCGCAGGACGTGTTCGAGATAATCGACGCACGAGAGACCGGTCCGGTGATCCTCCTGGGACAGAGTCTCGGAAGCGCGATCGCGATCAACTTCGCCGCTCTTTTTCCGGAGTTGGTCCGCGGCCTGGTCCTGTGCAACCCGCTGGCCAACGTCTCGTACGAGCACGTCGGTCTCAACCGTACCCTGTTGGCTCCGATGGCCATGGCGACCACGCGCTATCTGCCCACGGCGGTGAGCCGGCAGCTGGCGCGTTTGTGGAGTGAGGCCGAGATCTGGATCTATGACGATTCACCGGGTCGGGCCAACGTGGTCGACTACGCTCTGTGGACCGGTCCGCGGACCGTGTCACCGCGGGTCTCCACACGCCGGGTCGACCTGCTCAAGCGGATGGACCTGCGGCCGCTCCTTCCATCGATCAAAGTCCCGACTCTGGTGGTGAAAGGACCCCGCGACCACTACCTGCCGCCGGAATGGGCCATGGAGATCGCGGCGCTGATTCCGAACGCGCGCTACGACATCGTGCCGGGAACCGGACACTGCTCGCATCTCTCAATGCCGGGAAGCTTCAACCGCCTGGTGCTGGACTGGATCGAACGAGCGGTGGCTGCCGACCCGGCGAAGGCCGCCGATACCGAGTGACGTCGACCGGGGGGCCCCGCTTCAGCTCCCGGTGGAGCACCATGCTGGTCATGCTCGGCATGGCCGTGGGGACCGGTAACATCTGGCGCTTTCCACGCGTCGCCGCGACCAACGGCGGCGGAACTTTCCTGGTCACCTGGGTGGTATTTCTCCTGCTGTGGTCGGTGCCGCTCATTCTGGTCGAATTCGCACTCGGCAAGAAGACCCGGCGCGGTCCCGTAGGGGCTTTCGCGGCGCTGGCGGGATCACGGTTCGCGTGGATGGGCGCCTGGGTGGCCTTCACCGCCACCGCGATCATGTTCTACTACTCGGTCGTGATGGGCTGGACGATCCGCTACCTGTGGGGCTCGATCTTCGGTAGCGTTCCGATGACGTCGCAGGAAGCGGCGATCGGCTTTTGGGAGAGCTACGCGGGCTCCGGGACCGCCGTTCTCACGCATGCCATTGCCATGGGGCTCGGCGTCGCCGTCGTATCGCGCGGCGTACGAGGCATCGAGAGGGCCGCCCGGTTCCTGATGCCGAGCCTGTTCGTGCTGGTCATCGTGCTGGCGATTCGCGCTGTCACTCTGCCCGGCGCTTCCGCTGGCCTCGCCTTCCTCTTCACTCCACAATGGGGCGACCTGCTCAATGTGGAAGTATGGCTGGCGGCGCTGACCCAGAACGCCTGGGACACCGGGGCCGGCTGGGGCCTGATCACCGCCTATGCCGTCTATCTGCGCCAGCGCGAGGACACCGCGCTCAACTCTTTCCTGCTTGGATTCGGCAACAACTCGGTGTCGCTGCTGGCCGGCATCATGGTGCTGTGCACCGTGTTCGCCATCATGCCCAACGCCGCCGACCAGATCGTCGGAGCGGGTAACGAGGGCCTCACCTTCATCTGGCTGCCCCAGCTGTTCGGCCGCATGCCGGGCGGCACCGTGTTCATGATCTTTTTCTTCGGGGCGCTGGTAGTGGCCGCCTGGAGCAGCCTCATCGCGATGATCGAGTTGGCTTCGCGCGTCCTCATCGACCGCGGGATCGAACGCTCCAGGGCCATCACGATCGTCGGCCTCGCCGGCTTTGCGCTCGGCCTGCCCTCGGCACTTTCGATGGAGTTCTTCCGCAACCAGGACTGGGTGTGGGGAGTCGGTCTCATGCTTTCCGGGTTCTTCTTCGCCATCACGGTGCTGCGTTATGGGGCCGACGCCTTCAGACGCGGCTTCATCACCAGCGAAGGCAACGACATCGTCATCGGTCGCTGGTGGAACGTGGTGATCGGACTGGTCGCCATCGAGGCGGTCGTGCTGATGGTGTGGTGGCTGTACCAGGCGGTGGACCCGGCGGACCTGGCCGCCACGTTCACACCATTTTCCTCGTTCAACGTCGGGACCGTGCTGGTCCAGTGGGGTATAGCGCTGGCAGTGTTCCTGGCCCTCAACAAGTGGCTGGCCCGCTCTCCGGCCGAGGTCACTGAATAGCACCGGCTAAGCGCTGCTCCAGGCAGGGGTGTTCACCCCGGGACCGCCGGAAATCAATACGCAGGGAGGAAACGATGGGCCGAAGACTACTGCCCCTATCACTGTTGGTGCTCGCCGGCTGTGCGAGCGCGCAGACCAACGTGCAGACGGCACCCGCGACCGATGAGGCCGAGGCGGAGCAGCCGGTAGCTCAGGCTGCCGAAGCGCCGCCCCGTCCGTTGACGCCCTCCCAGCGTGCCGCCCAGTCGGTCGCCCGGGTCGAGATCCGAGCTGCCAACCTGACGATCAAGGTCGGCGAGTCCGCCGACGTTGAGGTCGTGGCGCTCGATGAGAACGGGGCGGAAGTTCCGCGCGTCCGGATTCGGACGTTCGCGCGCGGGCGCGTCGCCACGATCCGAAACGACAAGCTCACCGGTACCGAGCCGGGTGACGGCACCATCTGGGCCGGCGTCCAGAAGCCGCTCGGAGACGGCGAGATCGAGTGGGTAACCGCCACGCTCGCCTTCACCGTCCAGCCGCTGCCGGTCGTTCGGGTCGAAATCGAGGTTCCGGAAGGGATCGCCATATTCGCCGATACCCGCATTCCGGTCACCGCGCGGGCGTACTCCGAGGCGCGCCATCGCGACGACGCGGCGGTCGAGTGGAGCTCCTCCAACACGCAGACCGCACACATGACTGCCGCCGGAGTGCTGCAGGCGCGCTCGGTGGGTGACGTGACGATCACGGCCACGGCGGAGGGCGTCAGCCAGAGCATCGAGCTGACCGTCGTCCCCAACCCGGTCCGCGACCTCAGTGTGGGGCCGGAGGACACGCAGCTCCCGGTGGGCGACGTGACCCACTTCAGCGCCAGGGCCACCGATCGACGAAACCGCAGCGTGGACAGTGCGCCGATCGAATGGACCACGGCGGGGATCTCCGGCCAGCCACGTGGCGCCGCCCACATGGAGCAGGATGGGAGCTTCGTGGCCGATCTCCCCGGCACCTACCGGGTGACCGCGACGGTCGGAAATCTGTCGGCCTCGACGGAAGTGCGGGCGACTCCGCGCAAGCCCCGCCGGCCGGTGAAACTCATTGCACACGGGGTCGTCAACGAGGACCACAACACATCCGACCTGTGGGTCTTCGAGGGTGTGGATGGTCGCGACTACGCGTACACGGGAACACATGGCGGCGGCGTCGGCGGCCACGTCATGTTCGCGTGGGACGTCACCGATTCGTCCAACCCGGTGATCACCGACTCGGTCGTGGTCAACGCGCGCGTGGTGAACGACGTGAAGATCAACCAGAGCGCCACCATCGCCGTGATCACCCGCGAGGGAGCCTCGGATCGCAAGAACGGCATCGTGATCCTGGACATCCGGGATCCGGCCCACCCCGAGCTTCTCTCCAGCTTCACCGAGGGACTGACGTCCGGCATCCACAACACGTGGATCGAGGGTGATCTGGTTTACGCGATCAACAACGGCACGCGCGACGTCCACATCATCGATATCAGCGACCCGGCCAATCCGGTGGCGGCAGGCCGGTGGGGACTCGACAGCGAGGACAAGTATGTCCACGACGTGATGGTGAAGGACGGACTGGCTTACCTGAGCTACTGGGACGATGGTTTGGTCATCCTCGATGTCGGCGCCGGCATCAAGGGCGGCACCCCGACCAATCCCCAGTTCGTCTCGCAGTTCAAATCGCGGGCGCAGGTCGGGGCGGAGACGTTCGGCAACACTCACCACGCCATCCGCTACGGCAACTACGTTTTCCTGGGCGACGAGATCTTCGGCTGCAAGGAGTGCATCAACGGTCCGCGCGGCTACGTGCACGTCATCGACGTGACCGACATCGAGACGCCACACGAGGTGGCACGTTACGAAGTGCCCGAGGCCGGGACGCACAACCTGTGGGTCGAGGATGACCGTCTGTACGTGGGCTATTACAACGGCGGTCTGCGAATCGTCGATATCTCCGGCGAGCTGCGCGGCGACCTGTACCGGCAGGGCAGGGAGATCGGCTGGTACATGACGGAGGACGGCGAGGGCATCACCGTCAACGACACCAACACGTGGGGCTCGCAGCCATACAAGGGACTCGTGTACGCGGCCGACATGAACTCCGGTCTGTGGATCGTCGAAGTGGAGGAGGAGGAACAGCAGCTGGTTCCGTAAGCTGCGACAGCGGTCAGTAGTATCCCCGGACGAGCCTCGTTCCGGCGGAGGGCGGGGCGGCCAGCGGCCGCCCCGTCTTCGTTCGGGGAACGGTGACGCGCCCGCGCCCCCGCACTACCTTGATGGACGAGTCTTTCCAGGTCCATCTCACGTCGCGTCGATAGAAATATGCCCGCAGACTCCGAGCAGCTGAAGCACGCGCTCAGCCACCTTCCCGCCGGCGTGACGATCGTGACCTCTCGTGACGAAGACGGCAGCCCGCGCGGACTCACCGCGATCTCGGTGTGTTCCGTATCACTCGACCCGCCTCTGGTGCTCGCCTGCATCGAGCGCAGCACCCACACGCATGCCGCGATCGAGGACTCGCGCGTATACGGGCTCAACTTCCTGGGCGACGCCCACCAGGAGCTGGCGGAGCGTTTCGCCTCGCAAGGCGAGAAATTCGAGGGCGTCGAGCACGAGGCTCAACTCACGGGGGCGCCCATCCTGACCGAGGCGGTGGCGAGTTGCGATTGCACCGTCGTGGTCGCCGTGCCGGCCGGTGACCACACCATCTTCGTCGGCAGGGTGGATGCCGTGAGAGTCAGCCCATCTCCCGTCGCCCCGCCGCTCATTCGGCACCGGGGCAGGTATGCGACCGTGGAGACGAGCGGCCGCGGGGATCCGGACCCGGACCATGACGCTGAGTGAGTTCCGGGAGCGCGCCTCCCGAATGCTGGCCGACATTCCGCCCGAGTACCAGGTGGGAGTGGACGCCGTCGTGGTGGAGGAAGACCTGGTCACCTACCCGGTGCTGCCCGGCCTGCTCACGATGGGAGAGTGCATCACGCAGGAGTGGCCCGACGGTCTGGCGGGCACGGAAACACGTTCACAGGTGGTTCTATACCACGGCTCCTTTCAGGCGCTGGCGGAAGCCGATCCCGCTTTCGACTGGGAAGGCGAAATATGGGAGACGCTGCTCCACGAGCTTCTCCACCACCGGGAAGCGGCCGCGAGCGAGGCCGGCCTCGAGCTGTTCGACCGCGCCGTCGAGCAGGACTACCTGAGGCGACTGGGGCGTCCGTTCGACCCCACGTTCTACCGTGCGTTGCCACGCGACCGGGACGGCGTGACCCGCATCGAGTCCGAGATCTTCGTCGAGGCGGTCGTGGCCGCCAAAGCCTCCGAGGCCGCGTTTTCATGGCGGGGCGAGAGCTACTCGGTGGCCATCCCCGCCGAGGGCGATCCCCTTTTCATCAGTGTGCAGAACCTGGCGGGCGGCCGCCTCTGGGTCGTGGTGTGGAAACAGCGCGGCTGGTGGGCCCGACACTTCGTCGGTCGGGGTCCGGAGCCCCGCCACCTGGCCCGGCGTGCGCTTCCCCGGCCGGCTGCGGCCGGTTCACCGACCCGTTAGGACCTCGAGGACTCATGCCACTCTGGGGTAGCTTCAGCATCGGACGCTGGTTCGGGTTCAAGGTCCGCATCGACTACTCGTGGTTTCTCATTTTCGGCCTCGTGGTGTGGACGTTCAGCTCCTATGTGTTCCCGCCCCAGCTGCCGGGGCTCACGACGGGCGAGTACTACGCCATGGGAACCGCCGCGGCGCTGCTGCTCTTTCTCTCCGTCCTGCTCCACGAACTGGCCCACTCCGTGGTGGCCCGGTCCCGGGGCGTAGAGGTCGAGGGGATCACGCTGTTCATCTTCGGGGGCGTCGCCCAGACGAAGTCGGAGCCGCAACGGCCGATCGACGAGTTCCTGATCACGATCGTGGGGCCTCTGACCAGTCTGGCTCTGGCGGGCGCCTTCTGGGGTGTGGACGTAGCGACGGACTTCTTCGCCTGGCCAGCGGCGGTCGGCGCCGTGGCCGCCTACATCGGGGTGCTGAACCTGGTGCTGGCTCTCTTCAACATGGTGCCCGGCTTTCCGCTCGACGGCGGACGCATCTTCCGCTCCCTCGTGTGGCAGATCAGCGGGGACCTGGACAAGGCGACGCGTTGGGCGACCTGGGCCGGCCGCGCCTTCGGGTACGCTCTGGTCGCCTTCGGTGTCGTGTCCTTCGTGCAGGGCTTCCAGCTCAACGGCGTATGGATGGCGTTTATCGGTTGGTTCCTGGCCAACGCAGCGGCCGCCAGCTACCGCAACTTCCGTATGCGGGCCGTCCTGACCGGCGTTCCGGTAGCCCGGGTGATGGCGTCCAACCCCGTCGCGCTGCCGGCCGCGCTCAACGTCGAGGAGGCGATCGACCAGTTCTTCATGCGACGGCCATACAGCGCCTATCCGGTTGTGGAGGACGAGCGGCTGGTGGGACTGCTCTCGGTGGAGAGCGTATCGGAGGTTTCGACCGCCGAGCGCGCCTCGACCCCCGTGAGAGACATAATGCGACCGCTGGCGGAGATCCCCACGGTGGACGAGGCCGCCACGCTGGACGACGTCCTTCCACAGCTCGAGCCCAAGACCGAAGGGAGGGCTCTGGTCGTTCGCGACGGGCGGGTGGTGGGGATTCTCACGCTCGGCGATGTCGCCCAGTGGCTTCGTCGTGTACAGATCCTCGGGGTGGCGCCGAAGCCGGACGAGGAGCGGTGACGCGGCCGCGGCGGCCTCGCAGCCTGAAGGCGAAACGGGCCCTGGCGGCCGAGCTGGCTCCCCTCCTGGCCGAACGATACCCCGGCCTGGAGATCTCACTCGGCCATGAGGACCCGCTTCAACTCGTCGTAGCCACCATCCTCTCGGCCCAATGCACGGACGAGCGGGTGAATCAGGTCACGCCGGCCCTCTTCGCGCGGTATCCAGCGGCCGAAGACTACGCCGAAACGGATGAAACAGAGCTCCAGGAGTTGATCCGCTCCACCGGCTTCTTCCGGAACAAGGCGAAGAACATCCAGGGCATGGCTCGCCGACTGGTGGATGCTTACGACGGCGAAGTCCCTCGCACGATGGAGGAGCTCCTCACCCTGCCCGGGGTGGCGCGCAAGACGGCCAACGTCGTGCTCAGCAACGCGTTCGATACCCACGTCGGGGTGGTGGTCGATACGCACGTGAAGCGGGTGTCGTATCGCCTGGGGCTGACCAACGAGACCCAACCCGAGAAGGTGGAGAAGGATCTCATGAAGGTGCTCCCACCCGAGGAGTGGCGCCCGTTCTCCTGGCGGCTGATCCTGCACGGACGCGCCACCTGCACGGCCCGCCGGCCCGACTGCGGTGGCTGCATCCTGGCCGAATTGTGCCCGAGCGCCGGCACGTTCGAGTAACAGTTCGCCGGTCTCGCGCCCTCAGCCTCGAACGAGCGCGGTGAGCGAACACGGTCCCGAGCTCCGCGAGCGCGTCCGCGCCGAAGGGCTGTTTCTGGGCTTCGACCAGGTGGGCTTCGCGCCCGCCGCGCCACCCGGCAACGCGGACGCGTACCAGCGCTGGCTCGAGAACGGGTGGCATGGCGAGATGGCGTACATGGCCCGCGAAGACGCGGTCCGCCGACGCCTGAATCCGGCCGAGGCCCTCCCGGGCTGCCGCTCGATCATCATCGCCAGCCGCCGCTACGCGGAAGGCGCAACCGAACTTGCCGAACTCGCCGATGCGCCTGGCGGCAGCCTCGTGGCCCGGTACGCGCGCGGTCGCGACTACCACCTCGTCTTCGAGGAGCTGCTCGGGCGCCTGGCGAATCGGGTCGCGGAGCTGGCGCCTGAAGCGACCTGCAAGCCCTACGTGGATTACGGTCCGGTCATGGAGCGGGATCACGCGCAGCGGGCCGGGCTCGGCTGGATCGGCAAGAACACGATGCTGATCCACCCCCGCCTGGGCTCGTACCTGCTTCTCGGGGAGCTCCTGACGACGCTGGATCTGCCACCCGACGAGGCGTTCACCGCGGATCGGTGCGGGACGTGCCGGCGCTGCATCGAAGCCTGCCCGACCGGCGCCATCCACGAGGGAGAGAGGGCCGTGGACGCCCGTCTCTGCATCTCCTACCTGACCATCGAGCTGCGGGGCAGCATCCCGGTCGAGCTCAGGCCCCTGATCGGCGACCGGGTCTTCGGCTGTGACATCTGCCAGGAAGTGTGCCCGTGGAACGACGATCCGGCGGACTACCGGGCCCCGCCTCCAGGCCGTGCGTGGGCCGCCGCGTCGATGGTCGAGTGGGCCGAAGCGCTGCTCGGCATGGATGAGGAGCGCTACCGGGAGCGCTACCGCGACACGGCCCTGGTCCGGCCTCGCCGGGATGGGATGTTGCGCAACCTGTGCGTCGGACTCGGGAACAGCGGAGATCCCGGAGTGCGCGAGACCCTGGAACGCTGCGCGCGCGACGAGTCATCGCTAGTCCGCGAGCACGCGACGTGGGCCCTGGAACGACTCACGCCTTGACGGAACCCGCCCGGTGATTTAGTGTTTTAGATTAGACTAAATATTCCCCCGACGGCGGATTTCTCCCGAAATCATGGACATACAGCGTTTGACGCGCCGGGATTGGCTCAAGCTCGGCGCGGTGGGTGTGGCCGGCCTTTCCGGCTCGACGGTGCTCGGCCTGGCCCGACGCAGCTCTGCGGCCACGGCCCTGGCGCGAGTCGGGCTTCAGGAAACGCCGGTGCCGGACCCCCACAGCATGGACGAGCAGCAGCTCCGCATGGGGGTGTTCGGGGCCGGCGCGCCCGGGGACGGCTTCGACCCCGTCGCTTACCTGACCGACTTCGATGGTGGGGTAGTGAGCACGACGGCGAGTGGTCAGACGGTGCGCGAGTACGAGTTCGTCGCCCTCGACCGCGATATCGAGATCGCGCCCGGCGTCTGGTTTCCGGCCTGGACCTACAACGGCCAGGTTCCCGGTCCGACGATCCGCTGCACGGAGGGCGACCTGCTTCGCATCCATTTCACGAACGCCGGCTCGCATCCGCACACGATTCACTTTCACGGCACCCATCCGCCGGAGATGGATGGCGTGACCCCCGTGATCGGGCCGGGCGAGAAATTCACGTACGAGTTCGAGGCGAAGCCGTTTGGCCTCCACCTCTACCATTGCCACGCGCTGCCGCTCAAGCGCCACATCCACAAGGGTCTGTACGGCGTGTTCATCGTCGATCCACCGGGCGGCCGTTCGCCGGCTCGCGAAATGGTCATGATGATGAACTCGTTCGACACCAACTTCGACGGCGACAACGAGGTGTACGCCGTCAACACCGCCGCCTTCTACTACCAGACGAACCCGATCCAGGTCGGGGTGGGCGACCCGGTGCGCGTCTACCTGATCAATATCACCGAGTTCGACCTGGTCAACTCGTTCCACCTCCACGCCGGCATGTTCAAGGTCTACCGGACCGGCACGGAGCTCGACCGGTACGACCTGACCGACACGATCATGCTGTGCCAGGGAGAGCGGCACGTGCTCGAGTTCGCGCTCGAGAACGAGGGCCTGCACATGTTCCACGCCCATCAGAGCGAGTTCGCCGAGCTGGGCTGGATGGGCTTCTTCGACGCCGTTCCGCGCCTGGCCACGGATGAGGGCGTCCCGGTACACCGCTATGGCTGAGCCGTCGGTCGATCGCGTGACCGGAAGCGCGGGCCGGCGCTGGATCCTGGGCCTGGCGCCGATTCTCCTCCTGGTCGGGCTCGTCTTTCTCTTCCGGTCGGTGGACCCGACCGGAGTCATCCGGACCGCCTTTCCGCCGGTGGAGGACCTGACCATCGAGCGGGTCAGCTTCCCCGAAGCCGGCTCCATGGTCGCGCACGTAGTGAACGGGGGCCCGGAGACGGTGACCATCGCGCAGGTGATGGTGGACGAGGCGTACTGGCAGCATTCGATCCAGCCGGATCGGGTCGTGCCGCGGCTCGGCCGGGTCCAGGTGACCATCCCGTACCCGTGGGTAGACGGCGAGCCGCACGAGGTCGTGCTCGTCACCTCGACCGGGCTCACGTTTGCGCACGAAGTGGAAGTCGCGACGCTCAGCCCCCAGAAGAGCGCCCGGTTCTTCGGCGTGTTCGCGCTCCTCGGTCTCTATGCGGGAGTCCTCCCCGTGCTGATCGGCCTCCTGTGGTATCCGTACCTGAGGCAGATCGGTGCCAAGTGGATCAACTTCTTCCTCGCCTTTACGGTCGGGCTGCTCATCTTCCTGGCCGCCGATTCCCTCCACGAGGCGTTCGAAACGGCTGACCTCGTGCCGGCCGCCTTCCAGGGGGTCGGGCTCATCGTTCTCGGCGTGTTCGGCGCCGTCCTGGCCATCCTCGGACTCGGGCAGCATCGGCGTTCGGTGCGGGGCTCGGGATCGGGCGCCGCGTCGCCGCTCGAGGTGGCCTACCTGGTGGCGCTGGGCATCGGGCTGCACAACCTGGGCGAGGGGCTGGCGATCGGCTCGGCCTACGCGCTGGGCGAGATTGCGCTCGGCAGCTTCCTGGTCATCGGCTTCGCGATCCACAACACGACCGAGGGACTGGCGATCGTCGCCCCGGTGGCCCGAGACAAGCCTCCGCTGCGGCACTTCCTGTTCATGGGGCTCCTGGCCGGGATCCCGACCATCATTGGAACCTGGATCGGCGGTTTCTCCTACAGCCCGATCGCGGCCACGTTCTTTCTCGCCCTGGGCGCGGGGGCCATGCTCGTGGTCGTCTACGAGCTGTGGAAGATGATGGGGCGGCAGGAGAGCGGGATGTTCGCGCCGCTGAACGCGACGGGCCTCGGGCTGGGACTGCTGGTCATGTATGCCACGGCGCTGCTGGTGGTCGCCTGACGGACCGCTCGCGGCGGCCCCTTAGAACAGCCGCGCCAGCCAGTCGGCGATCTCCCGCAGTCCGGCTTCATCCTCAGGCGTGAAAGCGGCGACCTGATCGCTGTCCAGGTCGATTTGGCCGTGAACCGTCCCGTCGTCCGAGCGGATGAGCACCACCAGCTCCGATTTCGTCTCGATGCTGCACGCCAGGTAGTTCTCCTCCGCGCTCACATCGTCCACCTTGATGTCGCGGTTCTGGGCCACCGCGGCTCCGCACACACCGACCCCCACGGCGATGTGGGTGTGCTCGGTCGGCCGGCCGATGTAGTTGTGGAGGACCAGCTCGTCTCCTTCCAGGAGGTAGATCCCCACCCAGTTGAACCGCTCCTCGGCCCGATCGATGGCTTCCACCGCCGCGCGGAGAAGAATGTCCCGCGCCTCGCCCGCCTCATCGGCCGCGGCCAGTTCCCGTATCACGTGCGGAGCATCCAGCATGCGCGCCTCCCGGAGGTGCTGTGCGTTCAAGCGGTTGAAGAACGATCGATGAGCACGGCCCGGACCGGTGAGGCATCGCCCTCCATCAACCGCAGAGGTATCGCTACCAGCTCGTAGCGGCCGGGCGATACGTTGGCCAAAACCAGGTTTTCGAGGATCTGGACACCGTTCCGCACGCAGGCGTGATGGGCGTCCAGGGTCTTGCTGTCCACCGGATCCACCGAGGGCTGGTCGGTTCCGACCAGAGGCACGTCGAGTGCGGCCAGCTCATCGATCCAGGCGGGCGGGATGGCGTGCACCGACTCGGGAAACCGATCGTGGTCATTTCGGCCCCAGCGCAGAAGAACCCGCGAGCCCCGTCCGACCGCGGCTTCCAGGGACGTGCCGCTCAGCTCGAGGGCAGCCTCCGCCTCGACGACGACCGCCGGCCCGATGAAGGCCTCGAGGGGCAGGTCCCCGGAGGTCATTCCTTCGTCCGTGACGTGGAATGGCGCATCGACGTGCGTGCCGTTGTGGACGCTCGATGAGAGAGCCCCGACGTTGACGCTGGCGCCGTCGGCGATGCGGGCGGCGAGGTCGAACCCGAACGGGGTGTCGCCGGGCCACGGCTCGAGGCCGGAGGTCAGCGGAACGGAGATGTCGATGATCTTCACGGCGCTCACAGGTCGATGATGCGGCTATCCGGCTCGTGACCGGGTGTCTCGCGCTGGGCTTCCTGAGCGTCCGTTGCTTGCTTCCGCGACCCGGCCCATCGGAACGGGCCTTCGGAGATCGATCCCACCTCGACGCCGCCCACTTCGATGCGTCCGACGAACCGCCGTCGCAGCCAGTGCAGAAAGCGTGAGCGGATGGGCCGGGCGAGAAGCGCAAAACCGAGCGCGTCGGTGACCACGCCCGGCGTCACGAGAAACACGCCGGCCACGAGCACGAGAAATCCGTGCAGGAGCTCGACGGCGGGCACCCGACCGGCCGAGAGTTCGGCGCTCACGGCTTGCCAGGCCCGAACACCTTCCCGGCGGGCCAGCACCGCCCCCAGGAGGCCGGTCACCACGACGATCCCGACGGTCGGCCAGGCGCCGATCGCGGCTCCGATCCGCAGGAGCAGGAACAGCTCCAGGAGCGGAACGAGCGTGAAGAGGAGGAAGAGTCGTCCGAACATAGCCCGCGCCTAGTGTCCGCTCGTGGATGCGTCGCAGTCCGAGCCGGCGAGCCGAGACACGGAGTGCCGGTTGTCCGCCACCAGCCGGTAGCCCACTCCGAGCAGTTGCCGCAGCAGCGGCAACCTCAGCATTCGCCCAACGAATCTGCCGCGCGGAAGGCCCTCGATCACGCGGGCCACGGCCTCGCCGCCCGACCACCGGACTCCGTCAGGCGTCACGAGGACCATGGCCCGGGACGCCTCTTCGCGGCTCACTCCGGTCGCCCGGCGCGCCTCTTCGTCCTGAAAGGGAACGAAGCGGAATTGCCCCGCGCGGTCGCGTCGTCGCACCCGCGACACCAGGTCGCGACAGAATCCGCACTCGCCGTCGTACACGATCGTGTTCAGTCCAGACTCTCCTTGATGCGTTCGATCTGTCGCAGGTGCACGAGGTCGTGCGCCGCCAACAGGCGGATCAGTTGCAGGACGCTCTCACGACCCCGCTCGGCGTGCACGCCCCAGCGATCCAGCTGCTCCTCGGAGAGCGACTGGTACAGCTTCAGGTTCGCGACCCGGAGCACGACCAGCTGGTCGAAGGCGTCTCCGAAACTCCTGCCCGCATAATCCAGGTCCCGCGCCCACGCATCCTGATCGTACCCCGCGATGGCCGGCTCGATCTCGGTGAGCACGGCGCGGATCCGGTAGCCGTTGACCAGCTCCGAGTCGGCCAGATGCTGTACGACCTGAACGATCGACCACTTGTCCGGCGCTTCGGCCCGATGAAGAGCTTCGGGATCGACGCCGACCACCGCCTGGGTGACCGCGGCGGGTAATCGGCCGAGAACCTCGAAAGGGTCCTGATCGCCCAGCAGTTCGAGCAGCGCGCTTATGTACTGCTCGGCGGCCTCGGTGGCCGCTCCGGCGGGGTTGGTGAAACTCATGATTGCCTCTCAGCAGCTCGACGCGGTGATCCGGATCCGCCTACCGGATGCGCTCAGGGCCCGGGAGCCCGCACGTACGCAACTCCCAAGGTGTACGCACCGGCCTCCGCCTGCCAGACCACCGTGCCGCTGTCCAGATCGATGGCCGCCACCCCGCCCGGGTGCCGGACGTCACCCTCGTAGGTGAGGAACGCGGTCCGACCTCCGGGCTCGATCGTCACCCCGTGCGGGTGCTCGCCCTCGACGGCGACGCGCCTCGCGCTCAGCGTTTGCACGTCCACGATCGAGGCCGAGCGGTCCTTCCGGTTGGCCGTCACCAGGGTGCCGCCGTCCGGCGACAACGCGAGCTGCGCCGGCCCCGCCTCGACCGTCACCGCGCCCAGCTGTCTGCCGGTGATGTCGAACATCCGCACCTCACCGGCCAGATGCAGGCTCACGAACAGCGTATCGGCGCCTCGGGACCACACCGCATTGAGGGGCTTGAAGCGCGGGCTCCCGGCCGGGCCCGGCTCCTCGTCCACCGGAAACCGCGCCACTACGTCCAGCGTCTCCGCGTCAATGATGACGATCTCATCACCGAGCGAGCACGTGATGGCGACCAGGCTCCCGCCCGCGTCCACCTGGGCGTCGTGCGGGCCCGGGCAGACCGTGAGCCGCTCCACCACCGTGAGGTCCCGAAGCGTCACGACCGTGACATGGCTGTCGTTTCCGCCCCCGCTTCGAAAATAGTCGGGAATGAAAGCGCGCCGGCTGTCGGGGGTGATGCCGATCCTGGCGGCCCCCGCCATCGCCAGCCCCAGCCGTCCCACCAGCCGGTTGTCGGGCAGCTCGAACTTCCACAGGCTCGGCTCCCCGTGCGCGACGGTCGCGTACCAGTGGCGGGAGTCGGGAGCGATCGCGATCCCGTGCGGCTCGTCCACGTCGTGGGGCCGACGGTCCAGCGACACCCGCTGCACGATGCGTCCGGTCGCCGGATCCAGCTGCAGGACCTCATCGGTGAAGCCGGAGGTTACGTAGAGGCGTTCCTCCGTGTCCTGCGTGGGAACACAGGCCGCGAGCCCCGAAAGCAGGAGCAGTGCCACGCACAATCGCGACACCGCTCTACCCTCCAGGTCCCTGAGACAGGTCAGAAGTTGGGTTGCAGAACCTTGAGGCCGGCGTCCAGATCGGATACGTAGAGCCTTCCGTTGTGCAGCTGGGGAGCCCATGTGCAGGTCCTGTTGGTCGAGGCCCCGGAGGAGAAACCGCAGCCGGTCGAGCCGTTGTAGCGGCTGTTGGTGATCTCCCGGCCCTGAAGGTCCAGACGGCCCAGTAGCTCACCGGTCACGTCGACCGCATACACTCCGTTGCTGTACCAGGCGGCGTAGAGGATTCCGCGGGTCTCGTCCAGCCAGAAGTTGTGCGGCGAGTCCCCGGCTGCGTGAAACGACGCGACCTCCACCGGGTTGGACGGGTCGGATATGTCCACCACCTTGACGATCCCGACGCCGAGGCTGGAAGCCGAGAATTCGTCACCTGCGAAGACGTAGCCCGCCGCCGGCCAGTACCAGGCGTTGTGAACCGAGAAGCCCCCGAACCCGATCCGGCTTACTTCGCGCGGACTGGTCGGAGACCCGCCAGCGATGCCGTTCCCCACATCCACGATGATGAGGCCGTCCGTCCAGTTGGACAGGAAGGCCAGGCCGTCGCGCACGTATACGTCGTGCAGCGCGGGGCTCGGTCCGGCGCCGAAGTTCTGGCTGGCCACGGTCGCGGGCGCCTGTGGGTTGGAGATATCCACCACCCGGAGGAGGTTCGTGATGCTGTTCGAGATGTAGGCGTAGTCCTGCTCGAGCCACACGTTGTGCACGCTGTTGTTGGTCGACGGCTCCAACAGGTTGGAGAACTGGGTGATTTCCACCGGCTGGAACGGACTCGACATGTCCAGAAGCGTGATTCCGTTCGTGCCGCCGCCCTCGTGCGAGAGAACGGCGAGCGAACCGTCGGGGCTGAACTTGACGTCGTTCACGGTTCGCGCATCGACGATGACCGAATCCTCGAGCACGGGCGCGTCGGGCGAGCTGATATTCCACACATTGAGCTTGTTGCCGGGATTCCCGTTGCGCGTGCTCCAGGTGCCGGTGAGCAGGACGTTGCCGTGCGCCCACAGGTCCGACGTGAAGCGTTCCGAGACGAGCCCCTGGCCCGTCACCGCGAAGCTGCCGCTCGGCGCCGAGCGCTGCGTAATCGTCACCTGCAGTGTGTCGGCGACCCCGTTTGCGCTGGCGATGATCTGCGGCTGGCCCGTCCCGTACGCCACGAACTTGCCTTCGGCCGTCATGAGCCCGGCGTTCCCGGGCACGACCGCCCAGTTGACGTGCACACCGCTGAGGGGCGCGCCGGCACTATCGCGAGCCTCCGCCACGTAGGCCCCCACGTCCCCCTGTTCGCCACTGGCCGGTCCGCCCGTAATGACCACGGAAGCCACCGGACCCCCACCGCCGCCACCGGACGACACGGCGAAGGTGAGCTGGAGGGATGCGAGCTCCTCGTTGCCGCGTCTGGCGCTGATCGACGAGGTGTACGTCCCGTCCGTCAAGTTGACG
>Ga0209567_10000812_pt1 | contig 16865 bp, 9 predicted proteins | sample COG_12_FD_184756 | JGI IMG/M metagenome (GOLD analysis project Ga0209567, IMG submission 184756) | Pelagic marine sediment microbial communities from the LTER site Helgoland, North Sea, for post-phytoplankton bloom and carbon turnover... | ecosystem: Environmental > Aquatic > Marine > Neritic...
CGAATAGGTGCCTGATTTCAGGTTTTCCCAGAAGCGCTCTACGTCGGGCGCTCCGGGCATGATGGCGCCAACGCCTACGATTGCAACGGCGCGGTGTGCGGAGTCTTTCATGTTTTTTCCTTGCGGCCGTACAGGGCGTCGGCCACGGTGTCCATGTCAACCAGGAGGCCAGCCTGGGCCTTGTGGATGGCGTCGAGATTGATAGAGGCGCCCAGGTCCACGGGCTCGCCGGATTCGGCGGCCAGCACCAGTTGCAAACCCTCGCCGCCGATCCTGGCGGCGGACTGCCGGGCGAGAATTCGCGCCATCGCGCTCAGCGTCTCGGCCGAGTGCCGCTGGTCCGCCTTCTCGTCGAGACGTTTGTCGATGGCGTTCGCAGCTCGCCGGGACAGGCTGGCTGCGCATTCGGTCCAGGCGATGAGTTCGCCGAGCCGGAACAACACGTGTTGGTTCCGGGTCAGCCTGCCGACGCGACAGCGCTCCAGTATCTCGGCAAGCGCGTGCAGCGCGAGCGCGGAGGCAGAGGCGCCGACCTCGGGGTGCGCGGCATGCAACTGTTCCATCTCTCGTGCGAGCGCGTGATAGTAGTCACCGCGCGTCTTCAGGTGCCATTGCCAGCGATCGCGTGCAATCGTCATCTCCAGGATCTCGGAGGTGCCCTCGTAGATCGTGGTGATACGCACATCGCGCTTGATCTTCTCGACGATATATTCGCGCGTGTAGCCGTAACCGCCGAATGCCTGTATCGCGGCTTCGGCTGCGGCGTTGCCGGCCTCCGAGCTGAAGTACTTGGCAATGGCGCCCTCGGTGTTGAGGCTGCCTTCCCCGGAATCGATGCGGGCCGCGGTCTCCTCGATGAACGCCCGGCCGCCCTCGAGGCGGACAACATGCGGCACGATGAGCTTGTGCGTGTAGCCCTGTTTCTCGGACAGCGGCGTGCCGGCCTGGACGCGCTCCTTTGAGTATTCGATGGCCCGATCCATGGCCTCGCAGCCGCAGCCCAGGCCGAAAGCGGCGACCATGAGACGCGTGTAGCCAAACACGCGCTGTGCCTGCACGAGGCCCTGCCCTTCGACGCCGCCAAGCAACTGGTCGGCGGGGACGTAAACATTGTCGAGCATGACGGCAGCCGTATTGCTGTCCCGGATGCCGTGCTTGTCCTCGGGCTTGCCGTGGCTCAGACCCTCGGTGCCCGCCTCGACCAGGAACCAGCTCGGCCCGCCCGGCGCCAACGCCAGCACGGAGTAAAGATCCGCGAATCCGCCGTTGCTGATCCACTGCTTGGCGCCGCTGATCTTGTAGCCCTTGACCGTGCCATTGTCGCCGACCGGGTCGGCACGCGTCTTGAGCGCGCCGAGGTCGCTGCCGGCCAGCGGTTCGGTCGCCGCGTAGGCCATGAGCAGCCCTTCTTCGGCAAGCCGGGTCATCCAGTGTGCCTGCTGCTCGGGCGTACCGCCCACGCGTATCGGATCGCTGCCCAGGAAGGTCGCCAGCACGCCCGTCGCGATGCCGAGGTCCACGCGTGCCATTGCCTCACACACGCGGTAGACATCGAAAGCGCCGCCGCCCATGCCGCCGTATTCCTCGGGGATAAACAACAGCTGGATACCGATGGTTTCGCCGCAGAGATCCTTGACCAGCTTGACCGGGAATTCCTCGTCGGCATCGAGATCGAGGAGCAGCTTCTCCGGCAGCGCGTCGGCGGCGAACCGCTCGACGGCATCGAGTGTCATCGTGAGCACTTCAGCGTCTATTGCACTGGTCATGGCGTTTACCTGTACGATCCCCTGGGCCGGCGAAATGCCGGCCCATCTGTTGATTAGCAGGCCTAAGGGGCCTTGGGTCAATCAGGGAAGGTAGCTATGTGTGTCTCGGCAAAGCCCTCGCGGACGGGTCTTCGCTGCCGGTGCCGTCCGGTCGCCGGGAACCTTTTCCCACCGCTTAGAGGTTGACATAAGCGAAGTCTGGAAGCCCCGCCAGACGACGATTTCCTTTATACTGATTCCAGTCACAATCCAAAGACGCTGGTTGTCTATCCGGCGTCCATAACTAAAAAGCTATTGTGAGGTCCCGGTGAACGAAATCAGCCTGTTTATCAATAGGAAGGCCCGGCTCGTGGCGTTGGCGGTCGTTGTCACTTTGATGTCGTCTGCAGCCTTCGGCCAAAGTTTCGTCGGCCGTAACGCGAATGCGGTCGGACCCACTCCCGACGGGTTCTACAAGGGCCTCCCGCACTACCAGGACAACGAACCCAGCTGCAAACTCAACGTGCTGCGCCCTCGCAACATCATCTGCGCCTGGGACGGTTACAACGGAGCAGATGACGTAATCGGCGACGCGTGGGTCAAGCTCGGATTCTCCAACGATAACGGCCGAACCTGGCTGACTCGTTACGCGACTGGCAGCAACGCCGATCTCATCAGCAGCATCGGCCAGCAATTCGCCGCCGATCCAATAACGATCTGCTGGGCGGGCGGCTGCGGCGTAGTCATGATCGCGAGCACTCGCCTCGGGGCGGGTGGCTCTGGCGGTGGCGTCTACATGCAGCTCCTTCCGGAATTCAATATCGAGGCTGGATTCAGCCACTTGTCCGAGCAGGGCCTGCGCGAGGTCCGGCTCGGAACGGGCGGCAATTTCCTCGACAAGATCGACGCCATCTTCATGCCCGAAACACAGAACCCCGGCACCATTGAAGTGACGATGAATGTCGAGAAAGGCAACGGAGAAACCGAGCTGATAACAAGGCAGTGGCCGAAGGGCCGGATTCTCGTGGTTTACGCCTCGATCAATTCAAGCCAACAGAACATCCGGGTCTATTCGACGTACTCGGATGACTTCGGGCTGAGCTGGAGCCCGCCGAAACAGGTTGCCAACACGACCGGGCTGGATTCCGGCGTTGCGGTTTCGGCGATAGGTAACACCGTTATGTATGCGTATCGCCAGTTCAGCGACGAAAGCGGCGATAATCCAAACGCGATCTACGGCGCGGTATCGAGAAACGGTGGCAAGAGCATCGGGCAGACCTTTCCCATCGTGTCGGACTACTGTGCGTTCGACCAGCCAACGCTGCCGAATGCCAATAACCCCAGTATCGCGGCTTCGAGAACCAACGGTTTCGTCTCGCTGAGCAACAACAACGAATTCTTCGCAATGACCTACCAGGTGAGGCGGCGCGCTCCTGGCGGCGGCTGCCTGACCGAACCATTCGATTATCCGTCGGACTCGCGAATCATGCTGGTAACATCACCGGCGAATGGCCAGGACTGGGGGGCCCCGGTTCCGATCGCGCCTCGTGACGAGCACGGCTTCCAGTTCATGCCGACGATCGAGTGTTCACGTGCCGTTTGCCAGACCTTGTATTACGACACGAGTGCCGATAGCGCACGAGCCATTTCATTTCTCGAGGCACGCGATGACTTCGAGGCTCGGGATGCCTTCGTCAACTTGCCGTTGTTTGCCGACTTCAACTTCGGCCGTCTGGTCGATGGTGTACCCGAGGTCGTCCAGTTTCGGCGCACCGCCGATGTAATGACGCGTCAGTTCGAGCTCGACGGTAACGGCGATCCCGTATTCCTCGACGCAGGACCTGTGCGTGTCTCCCGGTACCAGCTTGCTTTGATCGACGGACAGCTCCGCGAGTCCGGCAGCAACCCGTTCCACCTGAAGGTGTTCAAAGCCAATACCGTCAGCTACATGGGGGACTATATCGACCTCGCGACCGAAGATCTGAGAGCTGTGCCCAACCCGGGCGACCCGAGCGGGCCGCCGATCTATGAGTCGAATCGGGGCATTGATCCGCTGAACCCGGCCGAGAAGCCGAAGTTCCTCGCCGTCTGGGCGGACGCGCGCAATCAGCGTGGGCAACTCTACACCGGCAATGTCGAAGAGGCGCTGCCCTATCAGAAAACGGCGCGCGGACAAGCAGTCGCGCGTAATGAGGACCCGCCGGAACAAACAGGCGCGCCCGAGCTACTCCCGGGCGGACGCGACCTCAGCGCGGAAGGCGTCGATGACTCCAACCCGGGCGCTGGTTTTTGTGCTCGGGTTGAACCACTCGGCCCTGGGCAGCAGTTCTTCGCAATAAACAATCGCATCAAAGATTCCGACATATACTCGGCGTGGATCGAAGATCAGGCCAGCGCCTGGGTATTCAATCCCAACAAAGACCTGGGCGTGATCCCGCGCTCTTACGTGCTCGCAGCCCGTAACGAGAGCACGAACGCCCGGACATTCCGCTTCGAGATCGTCAACCAACCGATCGGTCACCCCGAATTCGCGCGCGCTGCCTGGAACCAGTTGCCGACTATCCCCGGTTATTTCGACTCGGAACCGCTGACTACGGTCATTACGGAGCCCGTAGGGCCGCAGTCGAGCGTCTCAGTGGCTCTATTCCTCGTATCGCAGCTCGCCGTCAATCCGGTCACCATAGACATAACGGACGACGCGACCGGTGAACTGATCGAGACGATCACCGTCAACGGTGCCCAGGAAGCGGGTTCATTCCTGAATCCGGACGGTACGATCAACGAATTCGAGATTCATAATCCGGACGTCGTTGCACCTGGCGCATTCTTCGATCCGGACATCTTCAACCCGGACGTCTTCAATCCCGATGTCTTTAACCCGGACGTGTTCAACCCGGATGTGTTCAACCCCGACGTCTTCAACCCGGACGTGTTTAACCCCGACGTCTTCAATCCCGATGTCTTCAACCCGGACGTGTTTAACCCGGACGTCTTCAATCCCGATGTCTTCAACCCGGACGTATTCAATGTGTCACTGGTTGACTCGGATAATCTGGACAACCCGGAAATAGCCGATCCGGATCTGGACTCGCTGGGCCTGTCCGACGATGAACAAATCTCGAAGTTCGATGTGGCTTTCTCCGTTTTCAATCTTGGCAACACGCTGACGCCGTATACGGCGGACTTCGAGGTGGCTTCGCCCCTGATCCTCGAACTCATCGCGGACGGTGAGATCGCTAACCAGTTGATCGTCTCTCAGCAGGCGCAATCCGACGATTACCAGTTCTGTGAACCGAGAAGTATCCCGCAGAATCGCGTCGTCGCTGTGGCCAACAACATCAATCTCAGCGACCTGTCCATACCGGACATCAGTAACAACCGTTTCGGGTCGATCACCTTCTATATTGCGCCCGGCGCGTCGGTGACGCTTACGCTTCGTTTCCTGGGGCGGAGAGACGCGATCAAAGAGATCGCGCCGGAGCTCGCGAACGACGTCATTTCACATGTTGTAACGTCTCAGATCGCTAATACGTTCGAGTTCGACCTGGCCGCAAACCGGGAGCAGAATATCCGCGACGTCAGCCGCGCCGCGTTCAATGTCGCGGAGGGCGAAACCATTGTGCTGGAAGCACAAGGACCATCCGGAGCAACACTGCCCGCAGACCTGGTCACCGCGAGTAAAGACGGTATCGACGTGCCGGTCGATTGCGCGCCGGCACTCGGCTCTGTCGTGCCGCTTGGTGCGACCGCCGTATCCTGCTCGGCAACGGCAAGTAACGGCATTACGGCGACGGTCGACTTTACCGTCAGCGTCGAGGACAGTATTGCGCCGACAATTGACCCGGACAGCGTGCCCGACAGTCAAACAATCGCGCGCACCCAGCCGGCAGGGTCTGTATTCGGCTACACGCCGCCGACAGCGTGGGACGTGGTCGATCAGGACGTCGACGTCGTCTGCTCGCCCGGTCCCGGCGAACTCTTTCCGTTCACGGCGTCCGGACCGTCGCTTACAACGGTCAACTGTATTGCGACCGACGATGCCGGCCTGACGGATCAGGCGAGTTTCGACATCACAGTCGAGGATACCACCGCACCCGAGCTGAGCATTCCGATCGCGGCCAGTGCGGATGCCACGAGTGCCGCAGGCGCTGCGGTGACTTTCAGCCCGATCCCATCCGCTCTGGACCTGGGCGTAACCGTCGTGCCGGTCAGTTGCGTGGCATTTGACCCGCCTGTTGCCGTTACCTCCGGCAGCCAATTTCCGATCGGCAATACGACGGTCACCTGCATTGCGACTGACGATGCCGGAAACTCGGCGGCTGGTCAGTTTGTCGTCTCGGTGACCGATTCGTCATCGCCTACGATCGACACGGATTCGGTGCCGACTAGTCCTTTCGAGGTCGAGGCAAACTCCCCGACAGGGTACCAGCATCCGCCCGGTGACCCGCCGCTCTACGAAGTCACCGCAAGCGATACGGTCGACGGTGCGATTGCAGCCTCCTGCTCACCGGACGGTACGTCGGACTTCACGTTCGGGACAACGCCGGTTTCGTGCTCCGCGTTCGACTCGACCGGAAATGAAAGTCCGAGCGTCGGTTTCGATGTCGCCGTAGATGATACGACGCCACCCCAGATAGTGTTCGGCGAGTCACCGCTCGTGCGATCCACTACGGGTGCATTCGAGACCATCGATTTCCTGGCCAATGTCACGGCGACGGACAATGCCGACGATTCGGTCGTTCCGGTGTGCCTCGTCGACGGCGTGGACGTCGGCAGTCCATACGACTTCCCGGCAGACACGACTCTCACAGTGTCTTGCACGGCGACGGACATCAGCGGAAATGATAGTTCGGCAGACTTCGACGTCACCGTCAATTTCGCCTACACGATCGTCATCCAGGATCTCAAGGGCAACATCAACACCGGCAGCACGGCGGCGATCGACTGGCACTACGAGGACCCGGTCAGCGGTCAGCGCGTAGACACCTCGACCTTCTCCCCGATGGTGTCCTGGCTCGGTCCGTACCCGGACCGGCACTGTGGAGGCGTGAGTAACGGCGAAGGCGACGGCGTCGCCGCCGAGGACTCGGGTAATAGCGATTTCCGCTACTCGAACTCCGATTTCAGCTGGCGGTTGAACTGGCAGACGCCGTTGTTCGCCGGCTGGTACAGGGTGACGATCTCGCCGCCGGGTGGCGACGCGGGTTCGTTCTGCGAGGAGCTGAAGAAGTAGGTGCTGGTCGGTGGCGCAGGCTGCGCCGCAGGTCACTTCATCCGGTGGCGGGCATCGTCCGCCATCGGACCGCCGGCCGGCCGGCGGGACAGGAACAGGCTGAAATTCTGCCGGGCATCGTGTGTCATGCCGATTTCCGCCTGTGCCCGGGCCAGCCAATAGGGCAACGTGGCAACGTAACGATAGCTCGGGATATCGTCGAGGAAGATAGCGGTAGCCTCGCCTCGGCGATTTTGCAACGCCATGAATTCATCGAGCGCCTCGGCATGGAAGTCGCCTTCGAGATAGGCGCGGCCGAGATAGAACCGCAGAAGCCACAGGTCAGCCACCGATATCGCCGCCGTCAACTTGTCTATGGCTTCCAGATGGCGCCCTTGCTCGAGTTGCTGGACCGCCCTGATCAACTCCGCGTAGGCGCGTGATTGCGGCTGCAGCTTAGTGGCCAGAGTATCTGCTATCGGCGTCGCCGCATCCGGTTTTCCGGCGTCGATAGACATCAGGGCCGCCGGCACCGCAATCGCGTCGGCGCCAGACAGTTTCATTCCCTTTTCTATCGCCTCCAGCCCGGCGGTCGGGTCTTCCAGTCCGAAGAAGGCCTCGGCGAGCGCCATGTACTTACTGGCCATGCCATAGCTGCTGCCAATCTTTTCATCCTCGACGATCGCATTGACGAGGATGTCCCGGGCGGCGGCGAAGCCCCCCGCGAAGATCTCCAGATCCGCCAGCCCGTGAGCCGCCGTAGATTTCCCCCTATCGCCAGTCAGCGACATGCTGCGATACGCGTTCCTCGCCGCGTCGAGGTCACCTTTTGCCAACGCGTCCATTGCGATCGGCAGCCACGCTTTGAAGTAAACCTCTTCCTGATCCATCAGCGGCCCCACGGCGGCCACGGCGCTCTCGAAGTCGCTGGCATACATCGCGTAGAGCGCATAATTCGATCGCGTCAGCGTGTCGTTCGGATAAATATCGAGCGCGATCTTTCCTTCGCGCCGCGCATTCTCAAAGTCGAGCGTCAGGAAGTACTGAACCGCCAGGTTATTGTGGCCAACCGTGTCCGCAGGATACTTCTCGACGAGCGTCTCGTACGTCTCGATAGCTTTCTGGTAATTGCGAGTTACGCCCCAGTAGTACATCCCGAGTGTTCGCAGCCGTTCGCGCTCTGTCATCGTCGCGACGAGCGCCAACGCTTTCTCCCACGCTGCCTCTGCCTCATCCGCACGACCCAGACCGCGGGCCGCAACGGCCCAGCCCGAATATGCCCGACCGAAGTCCTGGTCGTATTCGATCGCCTTCCGGTAACGGTCTATCGCCTCGGCGTACTGCCCGTTACGTTGCAGCGATTGCGCGAGGACATACTCGCGAACCGCTTCCAGCGATTTCGCGGTAAACGTCTCAGTGGCGGTAATTTCGTCCCTCTCAAGGGTTTCGTCGCCCAGCTGGCGGCGCAGGTCATTCGCGATGCGCTCCATAGCGGTGAGAACCTGTAGCTTGCTCTCCGCGTTGGTGTCGGCCTTTGCAATGACCTCGCCATCGCGCGGCTCGATGGCTCTGACCGCGATCTCATAGCCGCCGCCGTCCACGATAATCGACCCCGAAATCACGAGCTTAATGCCTTCGCGCACGGCAACGAGCCGCGACATTTCCGCATCCAGAGACGCCGCGGACTCGAGGCGGGCGGCGACCTTGCTGGCTACATCGCGGCGGAAACTGGTGATGAAGGCTGCGCCCTCGATACCGATCTGCAGTGCCTGTTCCAGCGAGCCGTCGAACAACGGGTCGCCTGTCTGGTTATCGAAGTCCGCAATCAATACCGAGACGGGCTCGAACTCTTTGGCCACTTCCGGGCCGCCCGTGATAATAAGGTAGACGGAGAAGATCAGCGCCACTGCGAGGACGCCGATAACGATGAAGTCGCCCTTGCGATCGCCGAATGGGAGGACAATCGTATCGGTCGCCTCGGCCTGCACGACGATACCCTTGTCGGAGACGTCGTAGACCCAGGCAAGCACCAACATGACGGGAAAGCCAATCAACGCGGCGATGATCATCGCCTGCAACATCCATTCGGGCGCGTCGAATGTCGGCAGCACGATGCTGGCCCCTTCGATGAGGATCCAGCAAATACCGACGTAGAGGCCTGCGGTGCGAAAGACTTCGCGACGGCGCAATTCTAACAAAAACCTTTTCATTTTTATTACGGCGCCCACAGAGTGACGCTGAAATTCTAGCACAGCACCGTGTGGTTTGAGCGCGGCGGGCGCGTCAGTTCATACGCCGCTCATACGCATCGCTGTAACGGACGATGCTGCGCGTGCCAAGTTTGCGGCCATTCTCGAATTCGGAGCCTCGCGCCGTCACCTCGATCATCGCCTGCCCGATCTGCTGCGCCTTCACGGCCGCGCCAACGGGCGCGAAAAACCAATAGAGCAGGTCCTGCCCGAGATGAGCTTCTTCGTCGGTCGGCCCAATATAGTCCGGACGGTACGCGATTACGCGGACATTAGTCCCGTCCGCGAACCCGAACAGCGACTTTTCGGCACGCACCTTCTCGCGAGCCCACATCGCGCTCGAGTCCTCGGAGATGTCGCTCGAACTGATGTAGTGAAAAGACATATCGGGATGCTGGCTTACGCTCGCCCACTCTTCGACGAAGCGCATCGGGAAATCGACGTGAATCATGCCGTAGGTTTCTTCATCCACGCCCACGGAACTGGTCCCGATCGCCCAGAAGACAGTATCGGCCTCGGCGATCTGCTCGCGAATTTCATGGTAATAAAGATAGTCCATGTGCAAGGTCGTCTGCACCTTGCCCGAGGCGACCCCTTGCTCGATGCGTGGCGTCGTGCGTCTCGTGATGACGTGGATCTTCCCGATGCCGGAATCGGCGAGAGCGGCCTTCAGAATCCCGTCTCCCGCCGTGCCGCTCGCGCCGAAGATCATGATCGTCTCGTGTGCGGCCACTGGTTTCGCCAGTGGCTCTACCGTCCTGTCGTCCAACAGCAGGATGACGACGCCCGTGAGGTAGAACAGCGCGAACAGGACGATGGGCGCGAGCAGGATGGTTCGTAGTCGGGGGAATTTCATATGGTCGAGGACGAATGATTCGGTGGGTTACTCAACCACCTGCACGCCGCGCCAGAATGCGACGCGACCGGCGATTTCCTTTGCGGCCTTTTTCGGTTCCGCGTAATACCACGCGGCGTCCGAGTTCTCGGCGCCGCTGACGTTGATCGAGTAATAGTTCGCGGTCCCTTTCCACGGGCAAAACGTCGTCTTTTCGCTATCTTTCAGCAGCGACTCGTTGACGGCGCTGAGCGGAAAGTAGTGGTTACCCTCCACGACGACCGTGTCATCGGACTCGGCTATAACTTCGTCATTCCAGATTGCTTTCATGGTTGGTTTTTTTCCTTCCGGTTTTCGCTGACCCTCGCGGCCGGCCAGGTGGACCTGTCAGAGTCCAACGGACTTCAGGTAGGCGGGCCACCGCGGGTCGTCATACAAGGGCCTGAAGAACTGCGATGCGCCTGACCAAAGCGCGCCCGGATCGCGGTAGGTACTCGTGTGCTCCAGCCAGTCGAATGCAGTCTCAACGTCACCACCGTAACTATAAATCTCGGCGAGCTGGTAGGAGTTCAGGTAACCGTACTTTTCTTCGTACGCTTTAGCCATATCCCGCCATGTCCCGTCAGGGTGCTGCGCGATTTCGAGCAGGATATCACCCGTCTCGCGGACCCATTCGACCGGCTCTGCACGATAGTGCTCCTCCGCCTTTTCGAGATCGCCGTCTACGAGATAGACGCGCGCCATGCGGCCGTTAACGCGGGCGATATCGGGATTCGATTCGAGGATGTCGGCGTAGACCCGCAGGCCTTCTTCATGCCTGCCACCATAAGCCAGCGCATCGCCGAGGTTGCGTTTCACGGCAGTCGAGATCGGCTCGATCGCGAGCGCCCGTTCGTTGATTTCTACAGACTCGTCGAATCGTCCCTGCGTAAGGTAAACCGTCCCGAGCCAGTTCATCGCATGAATATTGGCCGGCTCCAGGGACAGGGCTTTTTCGAAATGCGTGGCCGCGGCATCGAAATCCCATTCGACCGTGGCCGCGACAACACCGAGCGCGATATGTGAGGCGGCTAACTTGTCGTTGATCTCGACGGCGCGAGCAGCGTACTCACGAACCTGGTCGAAGCCTCGATCGGAAAAGTCGACTCCATCCGAACCTACCCAGCCGCTGATGTACATCGAGTGGAGATCGGCCAGTAGAGCATAGGCATCGGCAAACTCGGGATCGATTGCCACGGCCATCTTCAGCTCTTCCAGTGCCTTGGGGAGAGTCTCCGCGTTCATGTCCTGCGTGAGATAGAGCGCCTGCAGCCAGTGCTCGTAAGCCCCTACGTCGGTCGTGCCGCGCTCGGCCCTGATCTCGCCGGCAAGCAATGTCACGCGTAGCGCATCGACGACGGCCGCCGAGATCTCGTCCTGTACGGCGAACACGTCGTCGAGTTCGCGGTCGTACGTCTCGGACCAGAGGTGAAAGCCGTTTTCGGAGTCGATCAGCTGCGCGGTTATCCGCAGCCTCGTCTGCGACTTGCGGACGCTGCCTTCGAGGATGTGCTCGACGTTAAGCTGGTTGCCGATGTCGCGGAGATCGGTGTTTTGTCCTTTGAATGCGAACGACGACGTTCGTCCTGCGACATGCAGCTGCGGGATCTTGGCTAAGAGGTTCAGGAGCTCTTCCGACAGGCCATCTGAGAAATATTCGTTCTCCTGGTCCGCACTCATGTTGACGAACGGCAGCACGGCGATCGACGGCTTGCCTTCGGTCACCGCTATTTCGGCAACTCCCTGCGAGGATGCGTCCTGCCCGGAGCGCAACGCGAACTTGTCGATGAGCAGGAACGCGACGGCAACCGTCAGGATGATCAGCACCGTACGATTCAGTTTGCGCCCGGTTTGCTGCGTAACCGACGTGCTGCGATCGACGTCTTTCTCGCGCTTGATTCCCTCGGGCGTCATCTCGAACGCCCAGGCGAAAATCAGCGCGAACGGGAAGCCGACCAGCACCATCGCGGCAACCGCCGATATCATCCACTCGGGAAGATTGAGTGCCGGGAACATGACGTCGACGACCTGCATGGTCAGCCAGCCCGCTATGATGTAGACGACAGCGACCCTGACGACGTTGCGACGTCTTAGTTCTTCGAATAGCCCGCGCATCAGACCCCCGTTCCGTGGAGCCGCAAGCTTAGCAAAGCTCGCAATGGGCCGCATTCGGAGCGCGGCGGAATTACGAACCTCACCTTGCGCCATATCTCGACGATCTGGCGCTATCGGACCCTACCGAAAACCCCTAGGCTACGTCTCGAGCTCTTGCCTCCGGCTCATAAATGACCGGGCTTCCCAGCTCGTCCAGCCGGAACAGCGCGAACGCACGTTCGCCATTGTAGTCCAGCACACGCAGGTCGTCGGTCTCATGCAGGTCGTTGAGGACGGTGCTGAAGTGGCCTCCGTAACGTTTCTTAGCAAGATCCAGCGGCACTTCGTAGGCCAGGAACCGATCGATACCCTTGGCTTCGAGCTTCTCCAGCAGCGTCGGGTCGGTCACCGAGTCGTGGGAAGTAAGAATGACGATGGGCCCGCTTCCGGTAAACAGCATTGCAACTTTCATCTCTGTCTCCCTGGTGTTGTCTCCGCGTATCGGGATGACACAGATATGATCGCTCTCCCACAGCCCGTTTCAATACGAGGATTCCACCGGCTAGATCAGGTCCGCGTCCGTCACGATCTCGACCAGCGACGGTCCATCGTGCGCAATGGCCTCGGCCAGCGCTTCTTCGAGTTGTTCAGGCCTGGTCACACGAAAGCCACGGCCACCACACAGGTTGGCGTACGCCGAGAATCGTGGGTTGTGCAGCTCCGTCTGCCAGACCGGCCACTCACCCGCACGCTGTTCCTTGGAAATCTTGCCGAGTTCCGAATTATTGAGCAATACGTGAGTGATATTCATGTTGTACTTGACGGCCGTATTGAAGTCGCCCATGTATTGGCCGAACCCGCCGTCGCCGCTCACAGAGACCACTTTGCGTCCGCGATACTCCTCGCAGTCCTGCGTGGCCGCCCACGCGCCCATCGCCGCGGAAAACGAAAAGCCGATTGAACCGAGATAGCCCGACATCAAAATCCGCTGGTTCCTGCACTCGAAATAGCGCCCAAACGAGTACGTATTATTGCCCACATCGACAGCGATGACCGCGTCACCAGGGACGGCGCTGCTCAATTGAGCGAAGACTGTCGCCGAGTTTATCCCGCGCCCCCGATCGTCTGCGAGCCGGCTTTGTTTTTCTTCACGCCAGATACTCCAGCGTTCCGCGATCTCGGGTCGCTGGTCGACCCGCTGTCCGTCGCCATGCAGCTCGGCGACGAAGCGCCTGGCCGTAATACCGATCTCGCCCCAGACGGGAACGGTCACGCCGTGAAACTTGCCGAGCGCCATACGCTCGAAATCGACCTGGATAATGGGCCGCTTGGGCGTGATGCCGGTGTGGTTGGAGAACGATGACCCGAGCGCGATGATGAGATCACACTCGTTCATGAACCAGCTGGCGACGGGTGTGCCCGACCGGCCGAGTACGCCCGCGGCCAGCGGGTGATCGTCCGCGATCTGGCCTTTCGCCTTGAACGTCGTCAGCACGGGAGCGTTGAGCTTTTCGGCCAGTTCGACAACGGCGGCCATCGACTCCCTGGCGCCATAACCGACAATGATGATCGGCCGTTTCGCCTCCGTGATCAGACCGCAAGCATCGGCGATGATCTCGTCGCCCGGCGCGATTGCGGGTTTGGCCATGCGGCCTGCCGGTCCTGAAGCCTGCGCCGATTCGCTCGCCGCGAGCGTCTGTACGTCATCCGGGAAAATCAGGTGCGACACATCCCGCTCGACGAGCGCCGTCTTGCAGGCGAGCGTCATCAGCTCCGAGTGCCTGGAAGAATGCAGCACCGTCTGGCTGAATCGAGCCACCGGCGCGAACGCGGCCGCAAGGTCGATCTCCTGGAACGCGCCCGGACCGAGTACCTGCACATCTACCTGGCCCGTCAGCGCGAGCACCGGCGCGCGATCGACCTTGGCGTCCCAGAGTCCTGTCATCAGGTTGGTCGCCCCGGGGCCCGCGATTGTCAGGCAGGCCGCCGGCTTGCCGGTCAGTTTGGCGTAACCGGAACACGCGAACGCGGCCGCGCCTTCATGCCGTATGCCGTAGTAGCTGAGCTTGCCCTCTTTTTCCTGCATGCGCAGCGCATCGGCGAGTCCGAGGTTGGAATGACCGACCATGCCGAACACCGTCGTCACGCCCCAGTTGGTCATCGTCTCGGCCATCAGGTCGGTGACCGTCGTCTCCCGGGCAAGGTCTTCTTCCAGGCCGACATAAATACCGTCGTCTCTGACCTCGAGTGGAAACAGCCGCTGGCCGCTGTCCTCGTGTCCGCCGGGCGGACGCCCTGTCTGCGGATCGAAATCCCAGCCGTGCCATGGACACCGCAGCCAGCACTGCTTGTCGTCGCCAACCTCGATCGACCCTTCACCGAGCGGGCCACCCTGGTGGGGGCAGCGATTGTCCATCGCCGTGTAAGCGCCATCGATGTGCGTCAAGGCCATGGAATGAACACCGGCCGTTACGGTCTTGACCCGGCCTTCGGGCAATTCGTCGAGATCCGCGACGCGGTGCCAAATTAAATCCCGTTTTTCCGTCATCTCGCTGACTCCTCTTGAAGACGTGCGATTAATCGTCGATGGCAAGGTGTTCCTGCCCGGCCTGCAGTAGCCCCTTCCAGAGGCCCAGCAAGTAGTCGTGCGGGGCCTGCATTGCGGCGACGTCCTTGTACAGGGTCACGGCGCCGTTGAAGCCATCGGTGCGCCACGTCGTGGCCTCCGGCAATTCGACCGAGGGCAATGCAGCGGGCGTTGGGTAGGCCGTCACGTAAAAATACGGCTCCGGAATGCCCTCGTCACCGAATGCGAAACCGAAGTTCATCTGCTTGTCCGAGTACTCCTCGTCCCGGGGATCCTGCCCGCGTATCTTCTGGCCCGGCAGCCAGATCATGGACAGGTCGAAATGATGCGGCCATACCTGGATCGGGCTGCTTTCTTCTCGAATGCCCGCGCGTAGTGCCCCCATGGCCGCGGCCACCGACGCAATAGCGCCATGCATGGCTGCGGCCTCGTTTGCAGCGTATTCCGGATACGTAGCGTCGCTGAGATGCTTCTCGCCGGGCCCGACTGACTCGTCCACGCCGAGCGGACCGAGCACGTCTCGAACAAAGCTTGCGAGTTCCGCCGATGGTTGCCCGGTCAGCGGCTCACTCGACGCGGTCTCGAGCGTGCGCACATGCAACTGGCTATTGACGAAATCGAGCTCGAGCTCGAAGTCGGCAGGTCCGAATATGACACCCGTAGCCAGGCCGCGCAGAGACGGGCGCAGGCTCGCGTGCCACCAGTGTTTACGTTTTTCCCGCCCGGTCGCCGCGTAAGCGCCTATCACGCGTGCGTAAGCGTGTAGTGCGTCGAGCGTTGCGGCACGCAGGTCGAGCCCTGGGAATCTTTCTACAGCCATGATCAGCTCCCGACGCCGCCGTACGTAACTCCCGTCAGGTCGGCCATGTCCCGTTTGAAGGTTGTGAGGTCCGTGACATCGAACTCCGACAGGTGCCGGTGCCCCGCAGCCCGAGCTACCACGATCATGAGATCGACCGCCGCCTCGAAGAACCGGGCGAGGCGCTCGGATGCGATATCGACCGGCAAACGCTCACGCAGATGTTCTTTCTGGGTCGCGATGCCGACCGGGCAGTTGTTCGTGTGGCAGGCCCGCATACCCAGGCAGCCGATCGCTTGCAAAGCCGCGTTGGACACCGCAATACCGTCTGCGCCGAGCGCCATTGCCTTGGCGAAGTCGGCCGGATGGCGAAGGCCGCCGGTGGCGATCAGCGTCACGCCGTCCGCACCGCTACTGTCGAGGTGTCGGCGTGCCCGAGCCAGTGCCGGGATCGTCGGCACCGAGATATTGTCGCGGAAGATCAATGGTGCGGCACCCGTGCCACCTCCACGTCCGTCGAGAATAATGTAGTCGACACCGATCTCCAGGGCGGCGTCGATATCTTTCTCGATATGTTGCGCCGACAACTTGAAGCCTACGGGAATGCCGCCGGTCTTCTCGCGAACCTCGGCGGCGAAATCCCGATAGGACGAGAGCTCGGTCCACTCCGGAAAGCGTGCCGGGGAAATCGCCGACTGCCCCTCCGGAAGATCGCGCACCTCGGCGATCTTGCCTTTCACTTTCACGCCCGGAAGATGCCCGCCCGTGCCCGTTTTCGCGCCCTGGCCACCTTTGAAATGAAACGCCTGGGTCTTCTGTACCTTGCCCCACGAGAAGCCGAAACGCGCCGAGGCCAGCTCGTAGAAATACCGCGAGTTGGCTTCCTGTTCTTCGGGCAACATGCCCCCCTCGCCCGAACAGATGCCCGTGCCGGCGAGTTCGGCGCCTTTGGACAAGGCCACTTTCGCCTCTTCCGAAAGTGCCCCGAAACTCATATCCGATACGAACAGCGGTATGTCGAGGGCTAGCGGCTTGCCTGCATTCGGACCGATCACGATGTCGGTTCCGACGGCCTCGTCATCGAGCAATGGTAGTTTGTGAAGCTGGCCTACAACGAACTGGAGATCGTCCCATGTGGGCAACTGGCTGCGCGGAACCCCCATGGCCGCGGCGGGACCATGGTGCCCGACCTTGCTCAAACCTTCGTTGGCGAGCTTCCGAATGAGCTTTACGTAAGGTTCGTCGGCCGTACCGGTGGGGTCCTGGTACACGCCCTGGTAGCTATCGCGCAGGAAGGGCTGCGGG
>Ga0209567_10000814_pt1 | contig 16821 bp, 10 predicted proteins | sample COG_12_FD_184756 | JGI IMG/M metagenome (GOLD analysis project Ga0209567, IMG submission 184756) | Pelagic marine sediment microbial communities from the LTER site Helgoland, North Sea, for post-phytoplankton bloom and carbon turnover... | ecosystem: Environmental > Aquatic > Marine > Neritic...
ATTCCGGCAATGCGAACAACAGCGCCACTGTCATCTTTGATGGCAAATCCTCGGTCTGAAATCCAGCGGATCGAGCCGTCCGGTCGTACGATACGGTATTCTCTGATTTCACCGCCACCGGTATGCGCAATGGCCTGAAAGCTTTCGCCGGCATATTCAGCATCATCCGGGTAGATGCTGGCGGCCCATTCTTCATAGCGATGGTAAAGATCCTCGACCGAACGCCCCCAGATGGTTTCATAAGCGGGGCTGACATAGATCACTTTTTGGTTTAACCAATCAAACAACCAGAAAACTTCCCGGATGTTGTCCGCCATTTCGCGGAAACGAATTTCAATTTGGTGGAACTCTTTTTCCGCCCGCTGGCGTCCATTTATTTCCTGATTGAGCTGTTCATATGCCTGACGATATCGCTTCTCGGATTCCTGCAATGATTGCTGTTGATCGGTGAGCTGTAGTTGATATTTTTTCTTCAAGCGTTCGAAAAAGTAGGAAGCCACGATGACCATCAGCAAGGCAATAAAAAATCGTATTTTTAATCCCTGGGCGGGTAGGTCTTCAGGGGCAGAATATAACGTAAATAAAAAAAGAATCCCATATAAAGCCGATGTCCAGATAAGACCCTTGGTTGGGCCCAGCGCAAAGAAGATGATGACGGTATAAAGAAATGCCCACGGCATGCGGCTGATATGGCCTTCAACGCCGATTGTGTAGACCAGAAACAGACCGAATAGCAGGAAAAAGACGCTGATAAAAAATTTGTAGTATTGCTTTTTTTTGGCTTCATAATCCGTCTTTTTGGTGATCACGAAAAGACCCAGAAGTATCAAAAGCATAACGGCCAGCACCATAGCGACCAGATAACGCCCGATGATGAAATCATAGATCAAAAAACAACTCAGAACCGGGATGCCGATCAGCATGCAGACCTTGACCAGGTATTTCTGGTAAGTCGCTTCAATGGCTTCTGGAAGTTCGGTTTCATCCCGTCTAAATAATGCCGTCATTGTTTCAGTCCTTGAGTTCGGAAATAATCAGCTGGGTGTTTTTTTTTGGAAATCGCGGGGTCGTGAAATAATTAATTATACACCTAAAATGGCCAGATGCCAAAATTTAATTTAAACACGACAACCCTAAATTCATTTGTGCGTGGGATGCGACACAATCGGGTGGATATAATGGGGCTGGCAGCAGGATGGACAGGCAGCTAAATCATTTTGAGATGCATGTAAACGCGGGGGGGAGGTTATGAGGGCTTGGCCTGAATGAAGTCCCCCCCTGATTGAAACTTCATTCCCCGCGATGCTGAGTCCGCCGACGGGTACTCAACGAAGACGGTTGCGGGCCAAACCCACATTGCCGATGCGTGTTGTCCGTAGCACTATTTAAGTGCCAGCTGATTGGAGGACACAACTTCATGAAAACGGGCATTTAGAAAATGATGCACTTTATACGGTTTGGCTTCAACATTTTGGGCCACCATTTCATTGATGAGCTCGGTTTTTGACGTACGGCAAAAAGTTGCTCGCAAGCAGGAAAGCATGGCGGCCCGCCGGATGTTTAGGCTGCTGGAATTCAGCAGTGCGGATTTGGCTTCACAGGCGGAAATGTATTCATCCACAATCGCTTCCAGACTTGCACGGTTGGTTTCATTACCGACAGCCGGCCCCGTCATAACCAGCCCGGCCATCACAATTGCCAATAAGATCATGGTTGTTTTGCTTTTCATAAGGCCCTCCTCGTTCAAGGTTGGTGGTTTGCGGCTTTGCTTGCCGGCTCTGTTTAATGCATACCCCGTGATATGTAATGCGCCGTGAAAATTTGTCTCCATTTTTAGTGCTGTACCAGGAATAAAGTTGTTCAGTGATTTTTGTGAGACAACGAGAGCATCAGTCTTTTGTAGGTGCGCTTGATTAAATTAGAGATACCGGTAACGATAAACATTGTGAGTGATAGAAAGAGTCCCATTTTACACCTCCATTTTCACCCTTTGTGAAACACCTCCCTGCAGCAAACTACTCAAACCGTCGATATCCCCTGCAAGTTTGTTCTGCAGATTTAATGCCATCGCTCAGCGCGAACAGCACCATTTATTAATATCTATTTAAGTTATTGTATTATTTATATATTATAAAATTTGTCCGATTTGAAACCGCAGGTGCAAATGTAAATTTAGACTCTATCTGTAAAGTAAGTTGATATTTTATGAGTTTAGATGTAAAGTTACTTGACACTTTCTGGCTGTCGTGATCTGGCGTTTCAACGCTTCATTTTTCTTGAGGAACGATAACAATGGCTGAAAGCAAACCTGACATTCTGCTGAATACCTCGGATCTTGATCTGTTGAATGAGGTTTCAACCGCCGTTCATTCCATCCATGATCTGGATGAGATGCTGCGAAATGTATTGGCAAAGATTAAGGATGTTTTTGGTATTGATGGGGCTTCAATTGCGCTGCATGATCCTCTGCGCAAAGAATTGTATTTTATCCAAACCATCGAAGAGCTCGCAGGCGGCGACCCGCAGAAGATGGCTGAAATGCGCTTTCCGGATGACTATGGTGTGGCCGGCTGGGTATTAAAAGAGCAACAGTCGGTCTTAATTCCTGATGTTACCAAAGACAGCCGCTTTACCAAAAAGCTCGATCTTCAGCAAAACCTTGATACACGCTCTATGATTTGCGTGCCCCTAAAGACGCGTAAACGGGTAATGGGCGTCTTGTACGCCATCAACAAACTTGCTGCTGAGTTTAGTCAGAAGGATTTGCGCTTGTTGGAAGTGTTATCGGTCATCATTGCGGTTTCCATTGAAAACGCGCGGCTCTATGGCGAGGTTCGGCAATACGCCAGCTCTCTTGAAAAGGAAAATTATCGCTTGAAAACCGAATGCCAGGCCCGGTTTAATGTCCAGGGAATTATTGGGTCCGGTGCCGCCATGCAACGCGTTTTTGCCCTCTTGGATAAGGTCATCGGCACCGATACGGCCGTTCTGATCCAGGGTGAGACCGGAACCGGCAAAGAACTTCTGGCAAAGGTCATCCATTATAACGGGCCCCTGAAGAATAAGCCCTTTGTTGCCGAAAACTGCGGCGCGCTGAGTGAAAATCTTCTGGAAAGTGAAATTTTTGGTCATGTTAAAGGCGCCTTTACCGGTGCGATTGCCGACAAGAAAGGATTGTTTGAAATGGCAAACGGGGGCACGGTCTTTCTGGATGAAATATTCGACATGCCCTTTTCGATGCAAACCAAACTGCTGCGGGTATTACAGGAAAACCAGATCCGGCCGGTGGGCGGCAGCCGATACCGGCAGGTGAATTTCCGTCTGATTTCATCTTCCAACCGAGATCTATTTGTGCAGGTCGAAGAAGGAAATTTCAGAGAAGATCTTTTTTACCGGATTCAGGTTTTTCCGATTGTGATACCCCCTCTGAGAGAGCGCAAGGAAGATATTCCGCTGCTGGCAACGCATTTTCTAGAACAACATGCTGCCCGGCTTGATCGGACGCTAGCTCGCTTAACGCCCGCTGCTCTGGAAGCATTGATGCAATTTAAGTGGCCAGGAAATGTGCGTGAGCTTGAAAATGAAATTGAGCGCGCGTTAACCCTGGCCGGAGATGACACCGAGATCACACCAGAATATCTCTCAGAACGGATCAGGCCGTCGGCCGATGCCGGTGGCCATCTGGAGGCGGCGCCGGCAACCTTAAAGGAGGCCACTGCCGAGGTGGAGCGCCAGATGGTAATGGAAGCGCTACGCAAATCAGGCGGCAATCGATCCCAGGCCGCACGGGAGCTGGGTTTAACCCGCCAGGGACTGCTCAATAAGATCGCCCGCTATGAGATCGAGCTGTAGGCAAAACAAAAATTGATTCCCATAATTGCAAACCACCTTCATCAGTGACTTGCGAAATGGCATAGAGCATAGTGCATAGCACAAAGCATTGAGATTTAGGATTTATCCGTCTTCGAACAAAACCCTTCGTTCTATAGGCCATGCCCTTTGTTTTTTCATGGAGGAGAATGTATCTCAAGGTTCCGCTGAGGCCGAGACCTGTGTCAAACTAATTTAAGGAAAGTGCTTGCCGCACAGTACTCGCCAGATCCTGCATCACCAGCGGTTTCATTAGAAAGGCTTCTATGCCCTTTTCAGAGGCATGCTTGTGGGTAAATTTTTCACTGTATCCGGTGCACAAAACGATGGGAATATCGGGGCGAATCCCCATCAGCTTGTCGGCCAGCTTGTCACCGGTCATGTTGGGCATCACGATATCGGTGATCACCAGGTCGAATCGACTGGGATCCGCTTTGAAGAGGTTCAGGGCTTCGATGCTGCTCGTGCGGGTATCGACTTTATAACCCAATCGTTCGAGCATCTGCTTTCCGATTTCCACCAGGGGTTGCTCATCATCCACCAGCAGAATGCGTTCATATCCCATCGGCAGCGGTTTTGGAATCTCTTCTTCATCTGCCAATTCGCGTTTGATGGTGGGCAGATACACATGAAAGGTTGAGCCCTTACCGGCGTCACTGTCAACGGTGATAGCGCCGTTTAAAGATTTGATGATACCCTGCACCACCGCCAATCCCAGGCCCGTTCCTTCGCCCTTTTCTTTGGTGGTGAAATAGGGATTAAATATTTGGGGGAGCGCTTCAGGCGCAATACCGTCCCCGGTATCTCTGACACTGAGTTTCAAAAATGGACCCGGATATAGATCCGGAATATTAGCGGCGGCATTCCTTTTCAGATCGACGTTGGCCAGTCTGATCTCCAGTTCGCCGTCTTTTTCATCGATGGCATGGGCGGCATTGGTGCACAGGTTCATCAGCACCTGGTGAATTTGAGTCGGGTCTGCTTCAATAATGCCGGTATTTTTTTCTATTTTTTGCTGGATCGATATGGTGGCCGGCAAAGAGGCCCGCAGCATCTTCAGGGCCTCTTTCACAATATGGGCCACCTGAATGGGCTTGCGCTCCTGTTTGTTCTGGCGGCTGAAAGCCAGAATCTGCTTGACCATATCCCGGGCGCGCTTGCTGGCGCTAAAAATTTCTTTCAAATTTTGGCGGACTTCTGAATCCACCCGGGCGTTCATCAGGATCAATTCAGTGTAACCGATGATAACTGAAAGAATATTGTTAAAATCATGGGCGATCCCGCCGGCCAATGTCCCGATGGCTTCCATTTTTTGAGCCTGCTGTAGCTGATATTCTAGATTTTTCTTTTCTTCCTGGGCCTGCTTTTGCTCGCTGATGTCATGCGCCACAACCAAGACCTTTGTAGGTCTTCCCTTTGCGTCCTCCAAAAATTTCGAATTCAGCTGGGCCCAGAGTTCATGGCCGTGTTTCGTTCTTATTTTATATTCGATTGATGCGGGAACTTTTTCACCTTTTTGAATTTTGTCGAATCGCTCAAGTGATTTTTTTTGGCTCTCTTCAGTTAGAATATCAAACGCGTTCATGGTCAGCAGCTCATGCCGGGCATAGCCGGTATACTCGCACATGACATCATTGACACTGAGAAATTTTCCATTTGTTAAATCAATTTCGTAAATGCCGCTGGGTGCATGGTTTAACAACTGACGGTATCTGACCTCACTTTCCCGCAGTGCCTTCTCAGACTGTTTGCGCTGAGTCATATCGCGAACAATACCCCGAAATCCGATTGGCCTGCCAATAGTGTTTTTCATCAATGTCACAGAGGCATCCAGGTGGCCTCTGGTACCATCGACTTTGAATATTTCCCAGTCAAATCCTTTTGCAGGTTCACCGGTTTCGTATACCTGATTAAACGTTTGATATACTTTTTGGGCATTTTCGGAACTCATATATTCCCGATAGTTCATGCCTGCCATAGCAGCAGGGGAATAGCCTAAGAGGCGACTCAAAGAACCATTGAAAAAGGTGAAACTGCCCTTAAGGTCGACTTCGTAATATCCGTCCTCGATATTATCCAGAATGGAACGATATTTTTCTTTGCTTTCAGTGAGTGCGGTTTCGGAGTCGGCCATTTTAATCAAGACCCGCACAACCGAATAGGATACAAAAGGAGCGATGGTTCCCGGAAAAAGGATGCATTTGATGAGCATTGCCCGATGAAGTTGACCGGAAACCAGCGAAAAAACCAATTCAAGTCCTACGGATCCCAGAATTGAAATCAGCGTGATGACCAGAGCAGTTTTTATCGCTCCCAATCTTAGTATCCATTTCAAAATCATTACGGCTTTTCTATTAAACTCAGGAATTACAAATGGTTGGTTTGATCCAGGTCTTTATGAGCACCTGTGTCCTATCCCATTCTCAAAAACGATGTTCAATACCTCTGGATGAAATTTCCGTGGTGTTGATAACAACAGTTTGATAAAATTATCATAAACTCTATCGTTAGTATCGGTCAGTCGGCGTAATTCTTTACAATTTGGTTGATAATATGCTGCCGGTGGGAAAAAGCCGTGAAAATGGGGTGATGCGGTTGCGTAGAATTACTGTTAGTAACGTAAATTCAGTTACTTGTGAATAAAATCAAAGATGAGTCTTTGCGGCTCATATTTTGCCAAAACAACTCGGGGTCGGACAAGTAGATCCAGCGATCATCCCTCGACAAACCTGGCTTCCACCCAGCCGGTGCTGTAATAGTCTTCCGGCAGATAGGTCAGCTTATCACCGTTGAGCTGTTTCATGAAAACCTGATTAAATTGCATGAAAAATGTTGGTTGGCTACCATCTTTTGGAATGGCGACCAGATCCGGCGGTTGTAGAAACGGGGTGGTTTTAAAAGCGCCCTTCTTCCATGTATAAGACCGTTGTCTGGGCAAACGCGCATAGCCATTCTGCTTTCCACCGGACTCGACTCCGGATAGCACGGTAAAATAATACCCCTTGTATGGTTTTAGCCTATACCCGAAGCGTTTCTGTCCGGCCGGATCGGAATGGGCTACCTTTTTATCGATAAGGGCCATGGGTTTTTTCTGTTTGCGGCCATACAGATAAAACATTCCGGCTAGATCATCGCCATACTTTGTGCGATCCTTGCGCCGTGCGCTGACAATCTGCTTGAGCGTTTTGACAATGTCCCGGTGGTTTACGATGTCCTGTTTAAATTTTGTGTAGCGGGCTTCATCCACCGTACGTTGGCGAACATCAAAATCAATCGTTTTATTAATTTTTTCAGTGGCCACATCGACGACAAACCGGGCGGGCACTCCCCAGAAATACATTTTTTTACGGCTTCCATTTATACCGGTATACCCGTCCTTGCGTAACCGCAATCCCTGGGCATCAAATGCCATCGATTGGATCACATCTGCATTGCCGGCATCCAGGGTGATTTCATTCTGATTGAAAATAACCTTGATCGATTGTCCGGATGGCAGCTTTTGATAGCTGTTTTTGCCGTCGGCCTGCTTTTTAAAGGTCATTTGCTCGATGGTCGATGCCAGTTCCATTTTCACTTTGCCAAAAGCGGCATGGGCGTTTTTGAGCTCACCATTTGAAAGCCCGTAACTGAAACCGGCAGGGCTATGGAAGGCGTTGCCAGATAAATAGACGGGCTTACGCTCGCCAAAAAAATGAACCTCCCAGCGAATATCGCCGCTAAAGGGTCCCCGCGGCAGGCTAACCCGCAGGCTATCGGTCCACATCATACCGCCGGCTTCTTGCCATTCAACATCCAGGGTGTTGAGTTCTTTTTCAGTGTAGCTGGCAAAGCTTTGCATCGGTCGATGATCGTAGCGCAGCCTGGCCGGCGTCTCCGGCTTATGGGACAGAACCAGCTCCTTGCCATGGTTTAGATCGGCCACGACGTCAAAAGCGTGCTCAAAGATTTCTTCAACCACCACAACCTGGAGCCGATAGATTTCGCCTTGAAACCGGCTGGCCGCTGATGAAGCGCCGCTCATGGATTCCTTGGAAGCCAGTGATCGACCGGTACTGTCGATTGCAAAAAGCCGAGCCGACGCGCCGCCCCGAAAGGTGACTTTGGCCACGTCCTTTTCCAGCCGGTGCAGCTTCACTGAAACCGCGTCCGTTTTCCGGACCGCACCGGCTTTGTCATTGGTCGCTACAAATTCGAATATTTTCAAACGGGCCGGTAATGCAATGTTAAACTTAATTTTTGCAGATCCCAGTGTTTCGGCCGGCGTGTTCTTTTTGACATTGATTTCGATAAAGCCGGGTGAAGCACTGCCCGGGTGAATGATGTGTTGGAAGCTCTTTTCTTCCACCCGCCGGATATCGACACCATCTGTTGATAGGACCTCGCTGACTTCGTATTTTAACTTGGCTAAAGACGCATTCGGAATCGCCAGGGTGTCAAAATCCAGCGTCATACGGGGCTCATCACCAAAACTCCAGTAATTGCCCGGAAATAAATTTTGCTCGACTGCTGCGGGTATGGTTTTTTTCAGGATTTCGATGTTGACCACCGGTAAGATGCGCGGTGTATCGACGTATTGGGCGGCAACCTGACCCTCTGAGGGGGATAATTCCATACCCGCAGCCAACATCTGACCGATGGTCGCCTCCGACAAGGCGCTAAAGAGGGCCTCGTCATGTGTTTGATCCCAGTTGAGGTCAATCATCAGGCGGTTGTTTTTGTGCGCCAGGGTGTGTTTATAGCGCGGATCATTGAAAATCTCGATTAGCTTTAAAACCGTACCGTCGACATCCAGATCATCTGGATTTCCAGCCTTTAACTGCCGGTATATTTGCTTTCCATCGACCCGTTTACGAAATTGCTGGGCATAGCTGAGCATGCGTCCGTTGGTCTCATCCAGGCGAAACCCGATTGCCAGGGAATCGACGCCTTTCAGGGAATCGGATACCTGGTTAACAATGCCGCCTCCCATAGCGATCATCATGGCGGCCTGGGGGTTTTGTTTCACCACAGGGTTGCCTTGAATTTTTTTCTGCCATTTCGCATCCAAATTTTCAGGGATTTGAATCGCCAAAGTCGCCAGATCCCCGGGTTGAGCAATGGCAGCCATCATCTGCGCCACCTGTGCTTTTTGCAGCGTTTGCGGCCCCTCGGCAAATCTTTTGATTAAATCTGCGGGTGCAAATATTGCCTGATTATCGATAAACTGAACCCGGTACAGATCGACCGGAAAGCTATTTTGTATATCAGCCGGAATAGCGTCTTTTTTGATGCGATAGAGTCCATCCGGGTGCGATTCTAGTACTTGCACATAATTAATCGGGGATGTCAGCAGTGTTTTAAGATTGTTGCCATCTTCTCCCCTGGCAAAAATAACCGGCAAAACCGCGTGTTGTGAATGCCCATAGAAATAAAGCTCAACATCTGTCAGGCCAAGCGATTTGATAAGCGTGGTTGTCATTTTGTAGCGGATGTTTTTTTTGTCCGCCGCCGTGTTTTGATCGACAGCTGCCAGCAATAAGGGCACATTGAGTTTAGCCGCTAAAAACGGTTCGGCAGCGACCCAGCTGCCGGTCGCAACGTTGGTTTCAAAACCAGGCTCTTGTTTTTGAATGGCTGGTTTTTTTGCAAAGATGCTGCCCCATCCGATGCCGCCGTCACTCAACTTGGACCATTGGGTAATCGCAAAATACCCGCCCAGCACCAATAGAAGAATGGCGGCCACCGCTAATAGCGGTCTCCGCTTTTGCCAGATGGGATTCACGCGTTGGCCGCCATCGGCAATTACCGGGGCATCTGCATTGTCAAACGGGACTTGCGGGTTTTTGTTTGGCTGCGGTTGAGCCACCGGCATTTCGTTTTTAAGTGCCGGGATGTCTGTTCGAGTCGCTTGTAATGACATGGGGCGGCCGCAGGCTTTGCATTTGGTGGTTTTGACACCCGGTGGAATCTTGGCGGCATTTATGCCGTATTTTTTGCCGCAATACAGGCAGACAATAGTTAAGGTTCCGGCGTTTTGCGGTTGTGAACTCGGCGTAGCCACGGTGGCTTCGGGTTTTAAAGAAATGTTGTGACCGCAGGATTTACAACGCGTGCTGGTGACACCCTGGGGGATGGCACTGGATTTGATCTTAAACTGCTTGTTGCAATATTGACAGTTGATGTGCACAACCTCTGATGCCGCAGCCGGCACTGCCAGCGGTTTTTGCGGGCGAAGTGGAACCGAACCCCCGCAGACTTTACAACGGGTGGCGTTGACATTAGGAGGTATCTTGCTTGAATTAACAGAATAGACTTTTTTGCAATTCGAACAGCTGATTTGCATGATTAAGTTCCCGATTTATGGGCTTGGATGCTTCGGGTATTCAGAAAATTTGTGTTGCTGAATTTAGCAGGGCGTAAAGATAACCCGTTAGCCGGTAGATCCGATTGCCCGCTGGTTGGGAAGAAGGTTTTTGTCAGTTAGGGTTAGCGGTTAACCGGCTAACGGGCCAACGGGCAATAGAAACATTTAAAAGGCAACTGATATAATTATCTCATATAAATGGAATCTTCGCAAATTTTTCGATACCCTAAAAACCCAATAATGATGAATCGAATTTAAGATGATCTTGAGGTGAGTTTTTGGAGGTACGCGTCCCACTCCATGGGCAGGAGTTGTTTTTTGGCGTTGTTGCAGCTTTTGCAGCAGGGGACCACATTGCCGCGGGTGCTTTTGCCGCCGCGCGCAATCGGAACGACGTGATCCATGGTCAGCTCTCCGGCGGGTGTCGGGCTTCCGCAGTAATGGCATTCACCTTTGGCCACCCGGCGCTTCCACCACTGGGACTCCCTCAGATCCCGGGCTTTGCGGCGCTCGTGTTTCAGATCCGATGCTTCCAGATCATAGGCAAAGGGTTTGACAGATTTTCTTTTTTTCATTGTTCTTTAATTACCTATATTACTGAAAAAAGCACCTTAAATCTGATCAACAAATTTTAAACTCATACTGAAGATGGGCGGAGGTAAACTTTGCCCCTACATTTGCCTGAACAGATAAAAGAAACCTAGGGGCGGGGTTTATCCCCGCCCGGATTAGCGAGAATTTGATTGATCCTGTTTATTCAGCGTATGAGCCAGCCAGTTATCAATCTCTGTTTTTAAAATTTCATAATAGGCATCGGAGCCGCCGAGGCCCCGGCGGCCGAAAAAATAGTTTATTTCAAGCATCAGGGGTTTGATATGTTCCTCAATCGGAGCAAAGATGACATCGAAGCCGGCCAGATTGATGCCGGTTTTGTTGCACAGATTTTTTACGAATACCTTTGCGACATTTTGTCTCACGGGTGCTAATGCCGCATCGATTCTGGCCCCCCGCGATACATTAGACTTAAAAGCGTCCGCATTTTCCTGAATCCGCCAGTATGAAATCAAGGTCTGTCCGATGATGACCACCCGCAGGCTTCTGCCCTGCGTGGGCACATATTCCTGCAATAAAAAGCCCTTTTGACCCGAACGTTCAAATTCAGCTGCTTTTTGTAATATTTTTTTAAGATCGTCTTGGGAATTTATAAGAAAAACGGTTTCACCTTCACCGCCCCAGTCAAATTTAAATACACACGGTAGTTCAAAAGCAATATCTTTTGGGTCGTCACCGTATTGCTGCCAGAAATCCTGCAGCGCTGCATATGATTCGGCATGCGGATGTGCGGTGCCGTTTTTTTGAAACAGCTGTATCTGACCGATTTTACCCGAATAATTAAAGCGAGTACTATAATTCGGGAAAACATGCCGGCAGTTATGGGTGGCCATTTCGTACAGCGATTGGCGGCACCCCTGGGGCAGTACCACCGCTTTGGCTGCTTTTATGGCGGCCAGATCGTCTGCACCGGGGTCGCGCCCGGCGCAGATGATATTCTGGTCGGCTTCAAATAACGGATGAAAAGATACGATCATAAAAAGTTAGCTCGGAGCTCTAAGCTGAAAGCAAAAACAAATAATTCTGAACATCAAACAATCACCTTTCAGGACAAAATAACAAGATATAGAATGAAGTCAACAACATCAGTTGATAGGAGCGATGGGGTGATGTCGATCGCAGTTTTTCGCCCGGGGTGCGGTTTGCTATTTCGCCAGATATCTGTAGAACTGTTGATCCAGAAAATGGTCTATTTTGTATCGCTTGGGCTCAAGCTGCATGTGAAGCATTGCATTAATCAGCATTTCTCTCTCACTGTTTAAAAATTCTGCTTTCTTGTCGTGAACATCCGCATAATTCCGAAGTGTTACAGACCTGGATGTATATAACAACTCTGCTAGTGATTCACACTTCTCAATCTTTTTAATAATGCAGCTTTCGTACACTTTAATCAGATCCTCTTTTTCATCTGCTATTCCGGGTGAGGAAACCACCCCGATCATAGCACCAACGGCAATCAATCGGCCTATGATCAATACTTTTGCATACATGTTGCTCTCCTTTCATTTGCTAACCGAAAAGGCTCCATGTTTGTAGGTTGAAAATGCAGAATCAATTAAATAGAACAGGTGAGGTCGCAATCAGAAATGACAAGGAAATCAGCGGAAAACCATCGGGTCGACTCAATTGGAAGTTTGCCAAGCCCTAATCCGATAGGTGAGCAAGATGGATGCCAAAGTATTTCATATGGAGGCAGGAAAGGATGTGTCTCGTAAGGGGTTAATATCTATGCTATTTTTTTATTTAATAAAAAATGCTGCCATCCAGACGTCATTATCTGGCTTTTGAAACTGTCAACAATGTTTACAGGGGGGGGTATCTGATCGTTTAAAATGCACCAGAAAATAGCGTCTTTGTCAGGGTGGAGACCAATGGGCCGGTGGGCGCCGCCATTCCTGATGGAGCTAAGCCTCATTAGATTCCTTTTTTAGCTTTTCCGATTCAGCGGCACATGAAAGGAACATGATGGCAATCGGTACTACGGCCGCAAACACCTTTATGATCTTCAGATAACACCCTGTTTTTGATTGTTCAGGTCTATCAAAATTTTAAGTATTTGCCCCAGAAAATCAATATCTAAAACCTATTTTTAGTCGATTTGACCCCTGCCATGAAAAACTCTAGTGGGTAGATAACCATGCCAGATGATGTCGCGCTGGCTCAGGTGTGCGGACGCCGCTTTATCCGGCGGGCGGTAGACCAGGCGGAACTGCTCGGTGAATTCCAGGCTGCCGATCTGCTGGATTTTGTCCTCAGCTTTGACCAGCCAGCGGTCGGTGGAAAAATCGATAACAAAACCTCTTTGCTGGCCGGGTGCCAGGGTCAACACATCAAAATCAGAAGGAACAATTTCGGCACACAGATCATGTGCCAGCGCCCAGCGCTGTTTTGCCCACGCCACCGGCTCGAGAGAAAAAGAGCAATAGTCGGGCAGATTGACGATCGCCAGGGGTTCATCGGTGGCGTTGGCCAGCGTCAGCTCTACAGTGGCGCTGCGCGGCGCTTCCTGGTTCTTCCGGTTCCTTTGCGGATTGCGCAAAACCTGCAAACCGAGTCCCAGCGGGCTCCAGCGAAACCCTCTGATGACCGCTTTGCCGCCGCGGCTCACTGCAATTTCCATTTCCATCGGAATTTGGATGCCGGTTCGATTGCCGCGCTGCTTTTCAATCTCGCGGCCCTTGCCCTGCTCGACAAAATAGGCTTCGATGCCGTAATTGATCCATAAGGGGCCGGTGACTGACGCCAGCCGGTGCGGATATACGCTGCGGCCGGTAAGATACAGGCCCTGTTTGGGTTTGTGAAGATCGGCTTCTGTCAGCTCGTACAGACCGTTGGGCCCTTCCGTCAAAGAAACATATATCTTTTGCCCCTTTTTCAATTCTTTAAGACCCTCGGTATCTTTAATGACCGCTGGCGGCATCCGCGATATCTCGTAATTTAGGCGTACGTAATCGCCTCTGAACAAATCACGCGGATCGATGGGCGCGGTTCGCAGGTGGATGATGTTTCCGCGGCGCAGAATATATTCGCGCTCAGCGGCCATGTAGGTCAGCACGAAGAGCTGCAGAATGACCGCTCCTATGACAATGGATTTATTCATACGGATTTTTGCTCAATTTGCTTCCTGGTTCTGGAATAATACAGGCCCACTGAAAACAGCACCGCGCCGGCAATGAAAAAAACCAGCGATCGCATCACCAGACTGCGGAACAGATCGGTATAGCGGGCCATCGCAATGACTGCAAACAGGACACATCCGGTCACCGTGATTTTCAGGTTGAGGGTTTTACAGCCGGTCATGATCATCAGAATGCATTGATATAAAAATAAGATATTGAAAACCGCCATGCCCAGCCACCCTTTCAATGGGATCAACCCCAGGGTATTGAGAATCATCAGGCCCAGGGTGGCCAATACACCATAATATTCGGCGCTCAGCGCGCTGTTGGGCTGACCTTTTTTCCGGGCTGTCGGCCAGATGGCCCAGGCCCAGGCGCCGATAGCTGCCAGTGCAAAAGAGAAGAAAAACAGACTGTGCATAAACTGATCGAACTCAACCGACCAGGTACCTTTGCCCCGATGATAAAAGCTTAAGATCAACAGGATTCCGAAATAGATAAAAAATCCAATAAAAGTAAACACCGGGCCCATTTCCGGAAAAAGATTGCGCTTGCGGACTACATTACCGGCCGCAATCAATATGCAGCTGCAAAAGAAAAAAACCAGCGCCGCCAGATCGCCTTCAAGTAATGAAACCGACGGGAAAAGCGTCACCAGAAAACCGATGACTCCAACGGTGACCAGTACCCGGGAGTGCCTGAGCCAGGCCAGCGGCATGATGCTGACTAAAATCAGAAACGGCGAGATCAGGTGGGGATCCTTGAAATCAAAGGCTTCAAAGCAGTTCCAGAGCACAAACAGCAGGACTGCCCCGGTGCCGTGGGCAATCGACGGCAATCCCCAGGCCATGGCCAGAGTGCCCAAGCCCCAGATTAAAAATGCGGTGGGGTAGTGCTCTTCAATATGGTAAATTTGGGCGATCAACCAGATGCCGGCACCAAAGATCATGGTGCCCAGCAGGTGCAGCCCCTCGCCGGCGGTCTGGTGCGGGCTATGCGGCCTCCTGAGCCAGAAGCCGGCGCCGTGCGCGCCAATCAGGGCCACAAAAATAACCGCCAGCTTCGCAAGCTTGGGCATTTGCTGCCAGTTGTAGGCAAATAACAGAATAACGCCCAGCCCGAATAAAATAGCGCCGATGCTAAAAAAGATGATGCGGCCCCAGGCCGGCCCCTCCTCCGGTGTGGGATAACGCTTCTTGATGGCCTGGCCCTGCTCCGGCTCGATGATGTCGGCGTTTACCCACCCATCGATTTCAGCTATCAGCCATTTGATGTGTCTTTTCATATGGGTTTAGACAATCTCAATTATATTTCGATGTGCGCGTTTGCCAGTTTGTATTCATTTTTTTGTACGTATAATTGTAGTCATGATTGTCATAAAAGATCAAATTTATCGTTATTTGATCTCCAACTTTCAAATGTAGTTAAAAATGTTTAGTTTTCCATATTAGAAGTCATTTGTGCTTTATTGTTATTGACAATTTTAGTAAAATTGGATGATCATATCAGAAGGAGAGGAGTTGTTATCAATCCCATAAAAAAGGGTGTTTTATGATGAATATTTGAAAACCCATTTCTCAGGGCTTCGAGAAATGGGTTTTATGGTATCGTGAAACAATAAAAAACAGCGTTGCAGATCTCTTTAACTAAGGAGGATCTATGCAGAAGTCACCTGATAAGCCTATTCAGGGTTCACTGTTTGAGGAAAATTATTTGACACGCACACTGGGCTCTTTAGCAGTTAATCCTGATTTGGCATTAACAGAGCTTGTTGCAAATGCATGGGATGCAGGAGCTTCATTTGTAAAAATCAAAATTCCTTCTGACCTTGGAGAAAAGTTAATAGTTGAAGACGATGGCTGTGGAATGACGCCAAATCAGTTTCGGAAACGTTGGATGACATTAGGTTATAACCGATCAAAACATCAGGGCAAATCTGCCGAATTTCCAGTGAATCGAAAAGAATGGCGTAGAAGGGCATATGGACGGAACGGCGTTGGACGACACGCCCTACTTTGCTTTGATAATATCTATAAAGTTCGAACTAAACGAGATGGAAGGATCTCGCTTTTTATTGTTTCGGAAACAAGTGGACAAGAACCATTCGTATTAATGGATGAAAAAATTGAAGAGGGTGAAGGACATGGGACAAAATTGACAGTTGCTGTCAAATGTAACCTGCCAGATCCCGAACGAATCAGAACGGTATTATCCGGCAGATTTCTCTCAGACCCTCAATTTAAAATCTATGTTAATAAACAAACAGTTGCACTAACAAAACATGAAGGGTTAATCGACCAATCTGAAATTCAAATTGATAATGAACTTAAAGTCGAAGTCTTGTTTTTCAAACTCGATGATACGAGCAAGCGAGTATTGCACCATGGTATTGCATTTTGGGTTGGTGGTCGTTTGGTTGGTGAGCCGACATGGACGTTAGCAGATCGTATTATTCTTGATGGCCGGACCAGATTAGCTAAACGCCATACAATTGTTGTTCGGGGAGAGGATCTTTTTGATTTGGTTCTTCAAGATTGGAGCGCTTTTAAACTGCTGCCTAAAACTGAGAAACTGTTCTCCAAGGTAGCTGATTATGTCGAAAATAAGATTAGAGAAATAGCATCTGATCAAATTCAAGAAACAAAAGAGGAGGTTATTCGTCGGCATCGTCCAGAAATAGAAAAGCTCAGACCTCTTGCGCAGATTGAAGTAGGTGATACCGTAAATCACATCACAAATAAATATCCAACTTTGGGGCAAGAATATGTTTCAATAGCTGGAAAAATAGGGGGACGCCCATTAAATTATAAGTTTCTTTGCGCGAAAGTTTGTGCTATATGAATTTGTATGCCCCGTAAAGCTCGCATAGATGCGCCT
>Ga0209567_10000815_pt1 | contig 16801 bp, 19 predicted proteins | sample COG_12_FD_184756 | JGI IMG/M metagenome (GOLD analysis project Ga0209567, IMG submission 184756) | Pelagic marine sediment microbial communities from the LTER site Helgoland, North Sea, for post-phytoplankton bloom and carbon turnover... | ecosystem: Environmental > Aquatic > Marine > Neritic...
GCCGAAGATATCGAGAAACAAAATGCCATCATCGACCAGGCTGTCACGCACTGAGCTGAAATAGTTGCGTAGTACGTCGCGCTGTTCGAATATCTGCCAACTGAAATTCATCGCCAGCACGATATCCACGGGATCCGTCTTCACCGCCCGTACGTCATCCTGCAACAGGGTGACACGGGCTTTCTGTTCCGGATCCAGCGCGGCTATATGGTGTTCACGGCTCCAGGCCAGGACTTCCGGATCAAAATCCACGCCCACCGCCTGATTGTCAGCACGCCCCCGTACCCATTCACAACACATCTGTGCCGTGCCGCAAAAATCCTCGCGTAGCAGCTTTGCCTTACGCCCGCGAATTCGCTTGAAATTGGTATCGATAAAGTCGTATTCAAAATCTGTTGCCTGAACCGACTGTTCGTATAACAGGTGCCTGTCGCTGGTGTCTGCCTTACGGGGCTTGCCGGATTTTTTCTTTTTACCAGTCTTCCTGGAATCTTTATGCCGTGTTTTCTTTATGTTCATGGACGCCCTTTGTGCGAGAATAGTATTATTTACCCGGTGATAAAAGCGACAGGGTAACAGTGTCCTGCCGGCCGCGAACCCGCGATGTAGCTGATCATACCAAGTAGATCTATTCGTTCAATGTTTCCAGAACCGATAAACGAGCTGGCCCGGATTGTTCGCGAAGTTGCCGATCGTGAACTGCCGGCGCGATTCGGCTGTCACTCGGGATCCCGCAAGACCGATGGCAGCCTGGTCACCGAAGCCGACCTCGTCATGCAATCAGCATTGGCAGAAACGCTACAGCGACGCTGGCCGGATATCGACATACTGGGCGAGGAAATGGATGTCCCCGCCCAGCGAAAAGCCCTGCAACAGTCGGGGACAGGCGTATGGTGTATTGACCCGCTGGATGGCACCAGCAACTTTTCGATCGGTGTGCCCTATTACGCCGTATCCATCGCCCTGCTGCGTAACAATCAAATCGAAATGGGCGTCGTCTACGACCCCAGCCGCAGAGAGTGCTTTGCGGCAGTCAGGGCACAGGGCGCCTGGCTGAACGGCCGGCGTTTGCAAGGACAACAATTATCGACTCCGCTTGCAGAGGGCATGGCGCTCATTGATTTAAAGCGCCTTTCAGGTGAACTTGCCAGCCGCCTGGCCGCCAACCCGCCCTACAAATCACAACGCAGTTTTGGTGCTGTAGCCCTGGACTGGTGCTGGCTGGCTGCAGGACGCTGCCACGTGTACCTGCACGGGCAACAGAAACTCTGGGATTATGCAGCAGGCAGCCTGATTTTACTGGAAGCCGGCGGATCAGCGGTTACACTGGAAGGTGGGCCGGTATTTTCGCCCACACTGCAACCACGTTCATCGGTGGCGGCGCTCGACCCGGCTATCTTTACGCAATGGACGGAATGGCTGCAAATACCCGCTGACCGGAAAAACAGCAAAGCGGCACCGGACAGTTAAGATTTATCACCACAAAGGATTTCAACATGCACGTTACCCTGGTTCACATCCACGTGACCCCTGAAAATATCGAGGATTTCATCGCCGCTTCACGCGCCAACCATGAGGCATCCATCCGGGAATCCGGCAATCTGCGCTTTGATGTCCTGCAATCACCGGAAGACCCCGGTTATTTCATACTTTACGAGGCCTACCGCTCGGCACAGGACGCTGCCGCCCACAAGGAAACAGAACATTACCAGAGCTGGCGTGAAACAGTCGCCGACTGGATGGCCGAACCTCGCCAGGGCATTCCCTTTACCGGTTTGCTGCCAAACGTCGATTGATCGTGATAAAGACCTTTTCCATCGCCCGTTTTCCGCGCATCGAGTTCGGCCCGGGCAGTATAAACAAGCTGCCTGCCTTGGCCGCGCCTTACGGCAATACCATTCTGTTGGTGACTGGGGCCAAATCCCTGCAGCAGTCCGGCGCCAGGCGAGGTATCGAACAAAGCCTCAAGGTCGCGGGGTTTGTATGGCATACGCTTGCCATCAGCGGCGAACCTTCACCGCAGGTGGTTGATGAAGCGGTTGCAGCACACCAGGCCAGCAATATCGACCTCGTCGTGGGTATAGGTGGAGGCAGCGTGCTGGATGCTGCCAAGGCGATTGCCGGCCTGCTGCGTGTGGGCGAACCGGTTATGAACTATCTTGAGGGCGTTGGTCCCGAGAAAAAATATCAGGGCCCTGCGGTTGCTTTTATCGCGGTCCCCACCACCGCTGGCACCGGCAGTGAAGCAACCAGGAATGCGGTACTCAGTATCGCCGGCAAGGATGGTTTCAAAAAATCATTCCGCGATGAACAACTGGTTCCCGAATACGCATTACTTGACCCCGACCTGCTGGCCAGCTGCCCGCCCCGGCTGGTTGCCGCTGACGGTATGGATGCACTGACGCAACTGCTGGAATCCTATGTTTCAAGCCGCGCCAACCCGATGACCGACGCTCTCGCCTGGAGTGGACTGAAAGCCGCCCGCGACGGCCTGCTGCCCTGGTATGAAGGTAGCGGTGATCAGTCAGCTGCACGTTGCGCCATGGCCTATGCAGCATTGATATCCGGTATCACGCTGGCACAGACCGGACTGGGTTCGGTGCACGGCCTGGCTTCACCCCTGGGTGCATTCTTTCCCATTCCACACGGCGTGGTGTGCGGTACACTGGTTGCAGCAGCAACCCGTATCAACATAGACGCCATGCTGTCGCGGGAACCGGAAAATCCGGCACTGGATAAATACACAAAGGTTTCAGAATTACTCTGCCAACGGCACTTCACCACGCAGGAACAGGCCTGGGAAGAACTGCTCAAGCTGCTGGATTACTGGACACAACGGCTGCAATTGCCGACCCTGGACGATTACGGCATTTCACCCGCCGACTTCCCCCATATCGTTGTACATTCACGCGGCAGCAGTATGAAGACCAATCCAATCGTGCTGAGCGATGAAGAAATAACGGCGGTGCTGGAACAACGCTGTGCAGTGGGCCTATGAAACCCTTTTCTGAATCCTGCCAGCAGAATCGCGCACCTATCCTGGAGGTGTTGCGTATTGAGCTGGCCGGCAAATCACGTCTGCTGGAGATCGGCAGCGGCACGGGTCAACACGCGGTCTATTTTGCACCGGAATTCCCGGGACTGCTCTGGCAAACCAGCGATGTTGTTGAAAGCCATGCCGGGATCAGGGCCTGGCTGGACGATAGCGGTGTGGCTGACGTGCTTCCGCCCTTTGCCCTCGATGTCTGCAAGGATGCCTGGCCCACCACTCGCTACGACGCGGTATTCAGCGCCAATACGGCACATATCATGTCCTGGCCGGAAGTTGAATGCTTGATTGCAGGTGTTGGTCAGGCGCTGGAGGCAGGCGGGGTATTCTGCTTGTACGGTCCGTTTAATTACAACGGCCACTATACCAGTGAGAGTAATGCACGCTTTGACCAATGGCTCAGGGAACGCGACCCGTTAAGCGGGGTGAGGGATTTCGAAGCTTTGCAGGTGCTGGCCGGAAAAACGGGCCTGCTATTGAAGGAAGACTATGAAATGCCGGCCAACAACCGAACGCTGGTGTGGTGCAAACACAGCTGATCCGGTTGCGGCCGGCCTGGCATCCTTATTCGAGGTGACCTTCAAGCCAGGGCTTGAGCAACAGCGCAACCCCGAAAGCCACCACGTAATCCATTGCGGGACCGGCAGAAACCATTGATTCCAGAGACGGCACACCGACAACCGCCAGTACTGCGAACAGAATTAACATATACTGATACATTATCCTTACTCCTGATACGTGTAAAACAACGCTATTTGACGATTGCAGTATGCGTGAATCAGGTCAAGGCTTCTGTGAACAGCTCACTGTTCTTACATGAATCCTTTCACAAAATCAGAACGTTTTCGCTTTTTTTCGTGTTTTTTACCTTACACGACCGTCACCGGTGGCAGTCCGGTACGGTTGTTTTTCGAATCCTGCCGGCGAATGACCTCCTGTACCGAGGGCCGGCTAAGAAACTCTTCCAGCGAGATACTATCCAGAAAACCATATATTTTTTTTGACAAGCCGCACCACAGTTCGTGCGTCAGACAGGATTCTTCGTCTTCACAGTTGGAATCCCCACCACAGGTGGAGTCCACTTTCTCGTCTACCGCGGCAATAATCGAAGCGATGGTGATTTCACCGGCCGGCCTGGCTAGGCGATAGCCGCCGCCGGGCCCGCGCACTCCGCGCACCAGGTTGTCCTTGCGCAATTTGGAAAACAACTGCTCGAGATACGACAGTGAAATACTCTGGCAATGTGAAATATCCGCCAGCGTCACCGGCCCAGCGGGCTCGTGGATGGCGAGATCCATCATGGCGGTAACGGCGTAACGACCTTTCGTGGAAAGCCTCATCTGGGAACCTGCTGCAACTGCGACTGTCGCCCACCATAAATAAACCCTGCAACGCAGTCAAGTATTACCGGGGGATCTCTGAGCAATCAGGATTCGAAACTGAGTGCCTTTTCACTTTCAATCAGTTGCAGGGCTTCGCTGAGCTGCTCCCGGGCCGGAGAGAAGGCGTGCCCGTGATGAAGACAGTAGCCCAGCCACTTGTGCAGGAAACGATTCGCCTGCCACTTGATTTCTATGGAATACTGGTGCCGGAAACGGTCATATTCGGCATCGCCGCGACCCGGCCGGCCACCCCGCGAAATAACTTCTGCCATCTGTGCGTCATGGTACATGCGCACCACAACATCAGGAGCTGGAAAAGAACCACCGTTATCTGCAAACTCATAGGTAAGATGCAGGGTCGACGTATACCTACAGCGCTCTCGAACAGTCAGGTGCAAATCCAGCGTACCTTTCACCGTAGACGTACTGTGGTCTTGTACAGCGTCCAGATCAGGTACAAGTTGCCTCAACTGAATATAGTTCAGCTCATAGAGCTCCATGAGCGCCGGCAAGTCACGTGCCCGCACACCTGGATGAACTACTTGTTGTTTGCTCGAATAACGCATACACAGAGTTTAACATAGTAAAATGATGCTTCGTTCAAGACTATAATTTATTTAAAGCCTCTATCGGCTGTATACAGTTAAGCTTAATACTTGACAAACCGGATCAAAGAACTAACCAAACAGGATCGTTGCCGCAATGAACAACATTGAAGTCGATACGCAACCCTACTTCGACCAGCGACCGGGCACCTCCGGATTGCGAAAAAAGGTTCCTGTGTTCAAACAGGAAAACTATCTGGAAAATTTTGTACAGTCGATATTCGACAGCCTTGAGGGTTATCAGGGTAAAACGCTGGTGGTGGGTGGTGACGGCCGCTATTACAACCGGCATGCAGTGCAAATCATATTACGCATGGCGGCGGCCAACGGTATCGGGCGCGTCCTGGTCGGGCGCGGCGGGCTGCTTTCCACACCCGCAGTTTCCTGCATTATACGCAAATACCAGGCTTTTGGCGGCATTGTACTTTCTGCCAGCCATAATCCGGCCGGACCTGATGGTGATTTCGGTATCAAGTACAACATCGGCAACGGCGGACCCGCACCGGAAAAAATCACCGAGGCCATTTACCGGAACAGCCAGCAGATCCACCATTACCGTATTGCCGACTGTGCCGAACTGGACCTGGATCATATCGGTGAGCAACAACTCGGCGCCATGCGTATCGAGATTATCGATCCGGTAGCGGATTACGCCGAACTCATGCAACATCTGTTTGACTTTGACCGTATACACAGTCTCATCAACTCGGGCCTGTTCAACATGCGCTTCGATGCCATGCATGCCGTGACCGGCCCCTATGCGGTCGAGATATTCGAGAGCCGCCTGGGTGTGACTCCGGATGCGCTCATGAATGCCGAACCCAGGGAGGATTTCGGTGGCGGACACCCGGATCCCAATCTGGTGTATGCAAAACAGCTGGTGGATGTGCTGTTCGCCGCCAATGCGCCGGACTTTGGCGCGGCGTCCGATGGTGATGGTGACCGCAATATGATTCTTGGTCACAGGTGTTTTATTACACCCAGTGACAGTCTCGCGGTATTGGCGGCCAATGCCCACCTGACACCGGGATACCGCCGGGGTCTGGCCGGCATCGCCCGTTCCATGCCGACATCGCAGGCCGCTGACCGTGTTGCCGAACGGCTGGGTATCGAATTATTCGAAACCCCGACCGGCTGGAAATTTTTCGGTAACCTGCTGGATGCCGGAAAAGCAACGCTGTGCGGTGAAGAAAGCTTTGGCACCGGCTCCGACCATGTGCGGGAAAAGGATGGACTCTGGGCCGTATTGTTCTGGCTGAATCTGCTCGCCGTACGCAGGGAATCCGTCCAGGAAATCATTACCAGTCACTGGCGCAGTTACGGCCGCAACTATTATTCACGTCATGACTATGAAGCGGTGGATGCCGATGGCGCAGGCCAGTTGATGGATACCTTACGCAATGCGAATAGCTCGCTGCCGGGTAAGCGCTACGGCGACTATGAGATCGCCTTCACTGATGATTTTTCCTATACCGACCCGGTCGATGGATCCATCAGTGAACATCAGGGTATTCGCATCGGCTTCACCGATGGGTCGCGCATGGTATTTCGTTTATCCGGCACCGGCACCGAAGGCGCCACCCTGCGGCTGTATCTGGAACGTTACGAACCCGACCCCGAACGGCAGTCACTGGATGCTCAGGAGGCGCTTTCAGAGCTGATCCGGATTGGCGAAGATATCGCACGTATTCGCCACTACACCCAGCGGGAAGCACCGTCGGTCATCACCTGATGGATGAATCAGCAGACAGCACAGACCGCGGCGACTTTCTCGCAGGGCTTGATTTACCCGCTCACTGCATACTGAGTGAGGACTCGGAACTGCGCCCGTACGAATGTGACGGTCTGTCGGCCTATCGCCAGGTGCCCTGGCTGGTACTGCTGCCGGAAACCGTGCAGCAGGTACAGTCGATTCTTGGCTACTGCCATCAGCGCAAAGTACCGGTCGTCGCGCGCGGCGCCGGTACCGGCCTGTCCGGAGGAGCACTGCCATTGGCCAATGGTGTTTTACTCAGCCTGGCCAGGTTCAACAGCATTCTCGATATCGATTTAGCCAACCGCCTGGCGCGCGTACAACCCGGCGTGCGCAACCTGGCCATTTCACAGGCCGTTGCCCAACATGGCCTTTACTATGCTCCTGACCCCTCTTCCCAGATCGCCTGCTCGATCGGTGGCAATGTGGCAGAGAACGCCGGTGGTGTGCATTGCCTGAAATACGGGCTCACGGTACACAATATTGCGCAAATCAAGGTCGTCTGCATGGATGGTGAACTGCTCAACATCGGCAGCCAGGCACTGGACAGCGCCGGCTACGATCTGCTTGCGCTGATGACCGGCTCCGAAGGTCTGCTGGGTGTCATCGTTGAAGTCACGGTAAGGCTGCTGCCGGTCCCGGAGACAGCACAAGTACTGCTTGCCGCATTCGATTCGGTGGAGACCGCCGGTCATGCCGTCGCCGGAATCATTTCGGCCGGTATCCTGCCGGCGGGTCTGGAAATGATGGACAGTCTGGCGATTCGCGCCGCGGAGGACTTTGTGCACGCCGGCTACCCGGATGATGCGGCGGCCATCCTGCTTTGTGAACTCGATGGTACCCGGGCCGAGGTCGAAGCCCGGATCAGCGAAGTGCAGGAACTGTTGACCGGCATGGGTGCCAGGGAAGTGCGCCTGGCACACGACAATCAGGAACGCCAGAAATTCTGGGCGGGACGCAAAGCCGCTTTTCCCGCTGTGGGTCGCATATCCCCCGATTATTACTGCATGGATGGCACCATTCCCCGCAAACACCTGGGAAAAGTTTTATCGACTATCAGCCAGTGGTCAAGCGAGTATGATCTGCCCGTTGCCAACGTGTTCCACGCCGGCGACGGCAACCTGCACCCCCTGATTCTGTACGATGCCAACAAGACGGGTGAACTTGAACGTACCGAAGAATTCGGCGGCCGCATTCTGGAGCTGTGCATTTCGGTGGGCGGCACCATCACCGGTGAACACGGCGTCGGCATGGAAAAGATCGGTCAGATGTGTGTGCAGTTCAACGCGGATGAACTGCGGCAGTTTCACGCCATCAAGAAAGCTTTTGACCCGCTCGGCCTGCTGAACCCCGGCAAGGCAGTCCCTACCCTGGCACGCTGCGCCGAATTCGGGCGCATGCACGTGCATGGAGGTGAGCTGCCTTTCCCTGAACTGGAACGTTTCTAATGCAGCAGGACCTGACGGAATCAATGCGCGAGCAGATAGCCAGCGCCTGTGCCGGCAAAAAACCTGTCTCGATCCGCGGCGGCAACAGTAAAAGCTTTTACGGGCACCCGTGCGAGGGCGAGATAATCGACGTCCGGCAGCACACCGGCGTGCTGGAATACGAACCCTCGGAACTGGTGATCCAGGCACGTACCGGAACAGCCCTGAGCGACATTGAAAAACTGCTCGACCAGCACCAACAGATGCTGGCTTTCGAGCCCCCGCATTTCTCGCCGAAGGGTACACTGGGTGGAGCTGTTGCAAGCGGCCTGGCCGGACCGGGACGGCCCTTCACCGGTTCGGTTCGTGACTCTGTGCTGGGTGTTGGCCTGATCAACGGTCGGGGCGAACTCCTGAATTTCGGTGGCCAGGTGATGAAAAATGTCGCCGGTTATGACGTGTCGCGCCTGATGACGGGTGCACTCGGGACACTGGGCCTGTTAAGCGATGTCTCTCTTAAGGTGCTGCCCAGACCGGCGAGTGAATACACCCTGCAACAAGCCTGCTCACAACAGGAGGCCATACTGAGATTCTCGGAATGGATGGCAAAACCCCTGCCGCTGTCCGCAGCGTGCTGGTTTGACGATCATCTCTACCTGCGATTGTCCGGGACCGAAACCGGTATACGGCAAGCGCAGCACCAGCTGGGTGACAAGCTGCTGGAACAGACACCCGACTGGTGGATATCCATCCGTGATCAACAGCATGACTTTTTCCAAGGTCAGTCTGCCCTGTGGCGGCTATCCGTACCACCCGCCACTCCGCCCCTGGCCATTCATGGCGAGTGGCTGATCGACTGGGCGGGTGGGCAACGCTGGCTGTCCAGCGGAGAGTCCGCCGACACGGTCAGGAGCATTACCGCCGGCGTTAGCGGACACGCCACCCTGTTCAGGAACGGAGACCCGACGACAGACGTCTTTCACCCCCTGCCACCCCCCTTGTTCGAGCTGCACCGGCGTTTGAAGCAGGCACTCGACCCCAACGGCATCCTGAATCCGGGCCGCCTGTATAGAGATCTTTAACAATGCAGACTCGGCTTGCAGAACGGTACAGGAATACTGCACTCGGTGAGGAAGCCGACAAGGTGTTGCGCAGCTGTGTCCATTGCGGATTCTGCAATGCCACCTGCCCCACCTACCAGTTGCTCGGTGACGAACTGGACGGGCCGCGCGGGCGCATTTACCAGATCAAACAGCTACTGGAAGGTGATGAAGCGAGCCGCAGTGTGCAACGACATCTGGATCGTTGCCTGACCTGCCGCGCCTGCGAGACTACCTGCCCATCGGGCGTCGAATATAACAAACTGCTGGACATCGGGCGCGGGCTGATCGAACAACGGCTGCCGCGCTCATTCCTGCAACGCCTGTATCGCAAGCTGGTAATTTACAGCTTCAGTGAAAGCAGCCGGGTCAGGCTGTTACTGTCCACGGCCCGCCTGTTCAGGCCCTTGTTACCCACGCAGGTCAAAAAACGAATTCCGGCAGTTATCAGTACACCAGCTGCGACTCCCCGCCCGCAGCCGCGCAGCATGTTGTTGCTCGACGGTTGTGTACAACCGGCAGCCGCGCCACACATCAACGAGCTCGCCATCCAGGTCTTTGACCGGCTGGGCATACAATTGCAGACAGTCGCTGAAGCGGGCTGCTGTGGTGCCCTCCAGCACCACCTTTCCGACAGCGAAGGCGCCAGGCAGAGAGCCAGGACAAATATCGACGCCTGGTGGCCGCTCATCGAACAGGGCGCTGAAGCCATTGTCGCGACCGCCAGCGGCTGTACACCCATGCTTAAAGACTACCAGCACCTGCTGCAGGGCGATATGCACTACGCGGAACGCGCGAAACGCATCAGCGCGATGACACAGGATCTCAGCGAAGTTCTCAGCCGCGAGGACCTGTCAGAACTCAGGCCGCAAAAGCCAAAACGCGTCGCATTCCATTCCCCCTGCTCACTCCAGCATGCCCAGAAACTGGATGGCGTGGTTGAATCCCTGCTGCAACAAACGGGGTTTACGCTGCTGCCGGTACACGATGCTCACCTGTGCTGTGGTTCGGCCGGCACCTACTCGATTCTGCAGGCGGATCTTTCCGCTCGATTACGTAACGACAAACTTGATTGCCTGCAGGAAAAAAGCCCCGAACTGATCGCAACGGCAAACATCGGCTGCCTGCTACACCTGCAGGCGGCAGCAGACGTACCGGTGATACACTGGATCGAGTTGCTCGCCAGCTGCTGAGGTAAAGGCTAAACTAACACCAGACATTTGAGAACATTGGATAGCCGTACACCTATTACGGGACACGCGGTGAATACCCCCCTGTACGCTCGACGGCAGCATCCCTCGGCAATTGCTCCTGCATTGCTCTAGCTTCGCCCATCCGTGGGCTCGTGCTGCCAACGGTCCCGTAAAAGGTGTACGGCTATCCAATGCTTATCTTATTCGCAAGCACAACAGCGAGTGCATTGAACAGGCGGCATGACGATGCACAACCGTCGGCAGCAGGGATGCTGCCGTCGAGCCTACATGGATGTATTTACGGCGAGTTCTGCATCGTCATGCCGCCTGTTCAATGCACGGTTTAATTTGTGCCGCACAGTAACAGGATGGAAACCGTGTCAGATAGGCTATTACCTTTAATCGTTGAACCCGAGCAACTGGAAACCGTACTCGGTCACGAACGCCTGGTGGTTGTGCACATCACCAAACCGGAAAGATATGTTCAATTCCACGTACCCGGCGCCGTCTTTGTCGAAGGGGCACGCTACGTCAAGGTGGAAAAACCCGTAGTCGGACTGCTGCCGGATGCGCTGAGCTTCGGCCAATTACTGGAATCGCTGGGCATCAGTCCCGACACCCACGTGGTGACCTACGACGATGAAGGCGGCGGCTGGGCCAGCCGCTTTCTGTGGACTCTGGATGTTGCCGGCCACCAGGACTTTTCGCTCCTGAACGGCGGGCTGGTGGCCTGGGTCAACGAAGGGTTTCCGGTCAGCCAGCAGGCTGTGACGCCCGCCCCTGGCAGCTACAGCGTGTCCTGGCGGCAAGAGCCGGTAGCTGACACCGGGTATATTCTCTCACGGCTTGGCGCCCCTGACCTCGGGCTGCTCGACAGCCGCACACCGCAGGAATTCAATGGACAGAAGAATTTTGCCGAACACGGCGGTCATATCCCTGGCGCCAGCCTGCTGAACTGGACCGACACCATGGATCAGAGCCGTAATCTGCGTCTGAAGCCGGCAGCAGAACTCAATGCCATGCTGCAACAACGCGGACTGACCGGTGACAAGGAGATCATCTGTTATTGCCAGTCACACCACCGCTCATCACTCGCCTACATTATGCTGAAAATCCTTGGTTACCAGCGCATCAAGGGGTACCCCGGCTCGTGGTCAGCGTGGGGCAATCACCCGGATACACCGAAAGAAATCCAGGAGCCCGTCAAACCGGCATAGGCTTGAACAGATGCTCGCGATAGTACTGCAGCTCCTTGATGGAATCCCTGGTATCGTCCATGGCAAGATGACTGGGGTCCTTGCTGAAGCCTGCGACTGCCTGCGGCGCCCAGCGTTTGCCCAGCTCCTTAAGGGTACTGACGTCCAGGTTGCGGTAATGAAAGAACTCCTCCAGTTGCGGCATCAGGCGCGCCAGAAAACGCCTGTCCTGACAGATGGAGTTGCCACACATGGGTGATACACCGGCATCCACATGCTCCGCCAGGAACTCCAGCGTCAGCCGTTCCGCGTCCTGCGTCGTCAACTTGCTGTCACGCACCCGTTGGATCAGACCCGACTTGCCGTGTTGGCGGGTATTCCATTCATCCATGCCATTCAGGACCGCATCCGGCTGGTGAATTGCCAGCACCGGGCCTTCGGCGATCGAGTTCAGTTGCGAGTCGGTGACGATAGTCGCGATTTCGATAATTTCGTCCTCAAACGTATTGAGGCCGGTCATTTCCAGGTCGATCCAGATGAGATTGGTCATTTTGTCTGACATTCCCGAGACTCCTTAAGGTTGTGTTGCATTGTAGCAGAGGCTACCCTGATACGACCTGTGCAAACTGGTTTTTGGAACTGAATGAATACCTTCTCGTGGATTTTTCTGTTGGCTCTCGGCGCTTCCCTGGCCCTCAAGCTCTGGCTGGCGCGCCGCCAGCTGCATAATGTCGCCGCCAACCGTGCCAGGGTACCCGATGCTTTCGCCGACAGCATTCAGCTGGATGCCCATCAAAAAGCCGCTGACTACACCATCACCAACACCCTGCAGGGACGGATGGAACTTATCTACAGCAGCCTGTTGCTGGTGGGCTGGACACTGGGAGGCGGTCTGCAATGGCTGGACAGCAGCTGGCAGCAGTTTGGCTGGGGAACCATTTCGACCGGAGTGGCCATGCTGATCAGTGCCTTCATGATCATGGCGCTGCTGGAACTTCCTTTCTCTTTGTATCATACCTTTGTGATTGAGGAACGCTTCGGCTTCAACAAGACCACGCTCGCTACTTTTATCGGCGACATGGCCAAACAGACCCTGTTGATGCTGATACTGGGGGTACCGCTCGCCTGGGCTGCACTGTGGCTGATGCAGGAATCCGGCCAGTTATGGTGGCTGTATCTATGGCTGCTATGGGCGGGTTTCAGCCTGTTGATGCTATGGGCCTACCCTGCGCTCATTGCACCGCTGTTTAATAAATTCACACTGCTGGATGATGAAAATCTGCAGCAGCGTATTCAGTCACTGCTCGATCGTTGCGGGTTCAAGAGCCAGGGTATTTACGTCATGGACGGCTCGCGCCGCTCAGGTCACGGCAATGCCTATTTCACCGGCATGGGACAGAACAAACGCATTGTGTTTTTTGATACCTTGCTCAAGACACTGGAAGCAGATGAAATCGAGGCGGTACTGGCACACGAACTCGGGCACTTCAAACGCAAACACGTGCAGAAACGTATCATAAGCATGATGCTCATGAGTCTGGCAGGCCTGGCGCTGCTGGGCTGGCTGATTGAACAGAGCTGGTTTTATCAGGGGCTCGGCGTACAGCAGCCTTCAAATCACCTGGCCCTGCTGTTATTCCTGATGGTATCGCCGGTGTTTACCATATTCCTGCAACCGGTATTTTCCTGGTTTTCACGCAGGCATGAATTTGAAGCCGATGATTATGCTGCCACTCAGGCCAGTGCCGCTGATCTGATCCGGGCACTGGTCAAGATGTACAAGGAAAATGCCAGCACCCTGACTCCTGATCCTCTGTATTCAGCGTTCTACGACTCACACCCGCCAGCCCCCGTGCGAGTCGCGCACTTATCCACTAAAACCGGCTGAACAGGAGGCAAAAGATGAAACGATCGTTAATTTTCGCTGTTTTACTGACTACAGGCAGCTACGCACTTGCCGATGGCGAGCACGGTCAACAGCTGCATGACAAGCATTGCATGAAATGTCACGACACCGGTGTCTATACGCGGGAAGACCGGCGTGTTACCAACCAGGATGCATTGGTCAAACAGGTCAAACGCTGCGAACTGAATCTGGGCCTGCAGTGGTTTGATAACGACGTCAACGATGTCGTGCAATACCTGAATCAGTCATTCTACAATTTCAAGTGATCACTCCATGAGCACTGCGCTGATCGACAGGCGCTGCCAGCGTGAAACCTGCGCGCTGGGCAGCTGAGTCCGCGTGGGAAGCCGTCGCAGCCAGACACCCCGCCCCTCCACCCAAGCGTCAGGAAAACACAACGGCCAGCCTGGCCTGGTACTGGCCCACTTCGGCCAGGCCAGCCTGGTAGAGGACGGCAACGGCGAACTATTCCGCTGTGCAACGCGCAGGAACCTGCCGCGTACCGTTTGCGGTGACCGGGTACTCTGGCAGACCAGCAACCCAAGAGAAGGCGTGATAGTCCAGCTGCTGGAACGGGATACGACGCTGGTACGACCGGATAATAACAACCGGGTTCGTCCTGTTGCCGCCAACCTCGACCAGATCGTCATCGTGATCGCCTGCAAGCCGAGCTTTGAGTATGGCATGCTGGACCGCTATCTGGTTGCCGCTGAACTCATTGGAGCCACACCCGTTATCGTGGTGAACAAATCGGATCTGCTGGACACGGAAAGCCGCGCCAAACTGGAACAACGCCTGGCCATCTACGAAGATATCGGTTATTCGCTGCTGTTTATCAGTACCCGGACTACAGATGGTTTAAAGGATCTGCACCAACAGCTTAAACCTCACACCAGCATCCTGGTCGGCCAGTCGGGTGTCGGCAAGTCATCACTGGTGCAGGCCCTGCTGCCCGATCTTGATATACGCACTGGCGCCCTGTCCCAGGTAACGGGCCTCGGTCGTCATACCACCACCGTGACAATGCTTTATCACCTGCCGGACGGCGGCGACTTGATCGATTCGCCCGGCGTGCGGGACTTCAACCTTAGCCCGGTAGCTATGGATCAACTCGCACAGGGATTCAGGGAATTCAGACCCTATCTGGGGCAGTGCCGTTTTCATAACTGCCGGCACGCCAGCGAACCTGGATGTGCTGTGCAGGATGCGGCGCGTAGCGGCGCCATCAACCAGCGGCGACTGGCGAACTACAGGGAACTGGTTGGTAAATAGTAAATAGGGTAAATACCTATTTAGATTTAACCCGGCGGCCAGGCCATGGCCCGGCCACCCAGCAGATGCAGGTGGATATGAAAGACGGTCTGACCACCGTGGGCGTTACAGTTCATGACGGTGCGATAGCCCTGTTCCGAAAACCCTTCCTGCCGGGCAATCTCCGCAGCGGCCATCACCATCTTGCCAATCAGGCCCGCGCTGTCGGAATCCAGATCGTTGAGAGTGGCAACGTGCTGGCGGGGAATCACCAGGACATGCGTCGGCGCCTGTGGACTGATATCACGAAACGCCAGCACATCATCATCTTCATAGACCGTGTCAGGCGTTATTTCACCGGACACCATTTTGCAGAACAGACAGTCGGACATTGACGCCCCTCTAGACGAAGAAATTAACCGAGCGGCCCTGGCTGAGCTCAGCGGCAGCTTCAGGCCGCGTATTGTTGAGATATCCGGAGATAGCGGTGCGTGCCTGATTAAACGATTCGACCTGCCGCCCGGCGGGCTGTGCCTGATCCAGGCTGCGCTCATCGATAAAGGCGCGCGTCGATTGATAGGATCTGTGCTCCCGGTGCAGCAATTCACCCTGAATGACGCGCTCAGACACGCCTCGGTCAGCGTGTCGTGGATTCAGGGATTCCACGCGCTCCACTGCTTCGGCCGAAGCAGGCTGCCGGGTCGTTTTAACTGGTACTGATGCCGGCCGCAGCAAAGGCGTGACCGGTAATCTGCTGATATCCATCTGCGTCGCTCAGTTCTTTCCGTATGATCCTATTAAACCGGCAATAAAATACCCGGCGAATGTTTTATTGCCAGGTTAACAGTCTACCGTAACGAATAGATCGCTGATCCAGACAAAAAGTTTACACTTTTTTCCCCACCTTGCACCCTGACAGAAAACCGTCGAATTTACACTTGAGACGGACATATTTTTTATTTTACTATCAATTAATTAGATGGGCTCCTTGAATCGAGCCATATAGCGGCAACCAGCTTCAACACGGTGGCATGGGATTACAGATCGCGCCGTCCCGAGAAAGCGTGGGAGAGGGTACCGCTATCGATGTACTCCAGCTCACCGCCCACAGGCACACCGTGGGCAATACGTGTGGTACGGATACCCTGCTCTCGAGCCAGCTCACTGATGTACTGGGCGGTAGCCTCACCTTCGATAGTTGGATTGGTGGCCAGGATGACTTCCTTGAGTTCGCCACCGGCAAAACGCTCGCTGAGCTGGTCGAGTCCGAGCTGTTGCGGCCCGATCCCGTCCAGTGGTGACAGGTGCCCCATCAGGACAAAATAACGCCCTCTGAAATCGGTCGCTTGCTCAATTGCATCGATATCGACAGGGGTTTCAACAACACAGAGCAAACTGGCATCACGCGTAGCGCTGGCACAGAGCGGGCACCGATCGTTTTCACAAAGCGTACGGCAATCGCGACACTTTCCGACCTCGTCCATGGCTTTTAACAGCGCCTGGGCCAGCCGCCGTCCACCTTCCCGGTCACGCTCCAGCAAATGATAGGCCATGCGTTGCGCCGTCTTGTTGCCCACACCCGGCAGGCAGCGCAACGCTTCCATCAAGTGGCGGATCAGGGGTGATGCAGACATCGGCGGGGTAACGACTTAGAACGGCAGTTTCATACCCGCCGGCAAATTCATCCCGGACGTTACACTCGACATACGTTCCTGGGTAACAGCCTCGACTTTATGCGCAGCATCGTTAATCGCCGCTGCGATCAAATCTTCAAGCATATCCTTGTCATCACCCACCAGACTGTCATCGATTTCCACCCGGCTCGCTTCATGACGACCGTTCATCGTCACCTTGACCAGACCGCCACCGGACTCACCGGTGACTTCCAGGCTGGCAATCTCCTGCTGGGCCTTCTGCATATCAGCCTGCATCTGCTGGG
>Ga0209567_10000816_pt1 | contig 16796 bp, 18 predicted proteins | sample COG_12_FD_184756 | JGI IMG/M metagenome (GOLD analysis project Ga0209567, IMG submission 184756) | Pelagic marine sediment microbial communities from the LTER site Helgoland, North Sea, for post-phytoplankton bloom and carbon turnover... | ecosystem: Environmental > Aquatic > Marine > Neritic...
GCCGGGCTTCGGTGACTTCGCCCTGTTGGTTGCTTCGATTCGTAGTCCGGTTCCAACGAGGTTTCCGGCGAGGCCAGTCGAATCATTGCGACACCCACGAGGGCTGCGATGGCCGGTGCCAACGCTTGGGCTCCGTCGGCTCCCAACACGCTTCCCGCCACGATGGCCGAAGCTACGCCGACCCGAGCCATGGAGACTCGTGTGGCGTCGATCGTGGTCCGACCGGAATCGGTGTGGCTCGTGATACGACCTGCGGGGAAGCTGATCGCCGTGGCGGCGACAGTGACGGCTATCAGAGCGATGGCGAGAGGAGTCGAGGCGCCCGGGTCGGGTGTGGCGCCGGTGAGGACGGCACCAACGAAGGCGGAGAGCGCAAACGCCGCGGCAATAGCGCCGGCGTGCGGCGGACGGGCGACGAGTACGGAAGCGATGAGAAACGCGGCTGCTCCCCAAGCCTCGGGCCGGGTCCCGGCGTAGCCTGCTGCCAGGCCGAGGACGACGACATCGGCCGGGCGCAACCGGGCGCCCACCGTTCCAGCCATGACTCTGGCGCCCAACATGACAACGGCTACGACGCCCGTCGCGAACGGGCCGAGCACAACTGCGCCCGCAGCAATGGCGACGGTGATGGTGGCGGAAGTGGGATGGTCCGGGTCGAGTTCGCGGGCGATCGCCCACGCCAAGAAGACGCCAACGCCGACGGCACCTGCTGCGAAGGGGCTGATCGATTCGTCATTGACCCACTGCACGATCACCGCCAGCAAGGTCCCTACGAATCCACCCGCGACCGCAATGCGGTTGGAGGCCAGTCGCGGGTCGAGTGGTCTCCCGATTCCGGTTCGCACGAGTGAAGTCATCGCACCACGTCTCGCAGTGCTGATCGCAGGTCCTCGTGATCGAAACGGAACCCGTCGGCCTCGAGGCGCTGGGGAAGCGCCCGGGTGCTCGAGAAGCCGATCGATCCAGCCTTCTCGCTGCCAAGGGCAAGGCGCAGGCCGGCGCGCGGAACTGGCAACTTCGCCGGGCGTCGCAATTCGGCAGCAAGGGCGGTAGCAAACTCGCGCTGGCGGACCGGGTGGGGAGCAACGAGGTTGACCGGTCCGGCCAGGTTGGACTCGATCAGGTGCACGATGCTGCTCACAACATCGGCGAGGGTGATCCAGCTCCACCATTGCCGACCGGTGCCGATCGGTCCGCCCAGACCAACCTTGAACAGAGGGGCGAGCCGCCGCATCAGCTGTGCGTCGCGATCAAGGACAAGACCGGTTCGGGGATGCACGACCCGGATCCCGGCGACACGGGCGGGATCGGCGGCCGCTTCCCAGTCAATGGTGAGGGATGAGAGGAAGTCGTCGTCGGTGCCGAGTGGGGAGTCCTCGGTGAGGATTTGGTCGCCGCGATCGCCATAGATGCCGATGGCCGATTGGGAGATGAAGACCTCGGGGCGCTCGTCGGCGGATGCGAGGCGTTCGGCGAGGAACTGGGTGGTCCCGATTCGGCTGTGATAGATCTCCGCCTTGCGTGCTGCCGTCCAGCGTTTGTCGCTGATGCCGGCACCGGAGAGGTGGATAACGACGTCGAGGCCCTTGAGCGCCCGCTCGTCCACAGATCCGACCAGAGGGTCCCATTGGCATTCGTCGGGGGTCTCCGGCTCTCGGCGCACCAGACGGATCACGTCGTCGCCGCGGGCTCGCAAGGAGGTGGCAAGGCGAGTGCCGATCAGCCCGGAGGCTCCCGTCATGAGGATTCTTCTTGTCTCCGGCACCGGCTTACCTCCGCGTGGGTGAATCTTCGAATGATCTACGGACCGATTGGTTGTACTGGATGAGTTCTGCAATCCGGGCTGCGGGCCGGTGCCGTACTCCATGTGAAAGGCTTCACAACGGCTGAAAGGCTCCGACAATGGCAATGGCAGTGGCCCGGCGAGACGAAGGCTCCGCCGACTCGCTTGCGATGTACCTCGACGAGATTGGGCGTGCCCCGCTGCTCACCGCCGAGGATGAGACTGAGCTGGGACGCGCGATTGAGGACGGTCGCGAGGCGGAGAAGAAGCTGGAGGTTGCCGACAAGGCGACCGAGCGTCGCTTCCTCCGCCGACAGGTCAATGCGGGCCTGCAGGCGAGTGACCGGTTCATCGAGTCGAACCTCCGCCTCGTGGTGTCGATCGCCAAGAGGTATCGACCCAGCGCCAATGGAATGGACCTGCTGGATCTGATTCAGGAAGGCAACTTCGGGCTGATTCGTGCCGTCGAGAAGTTCGATTGGCGCAAGGGGTTCAAGTTCTCGACGTACGCGACATGGTGGATTCGTCAGTCCGTGCAGCGTGCCCTCCTCGAGAAGGGGAGCCCGATGCGGGTCCCCAGCAGGGTGCACGACGCTGCGGTGACCATCCACGGGATGCGGTCTCAGTTCCAGGCTCTGCAGGGGCGGACTCCGTCCCTCGAGGAATTGGCCGAGCTTTCCGGACTCGACGTCGAGCTGGTTGCTGAGGCTCTCGCCGTTGGTTCGGTCGCATCGCTGGAATCACCCATCGGGGAGGACGGTGCGGTGCTCGGCGATTTCGTCGAGCTGGAAGATGAAGACGGGCCCGAGGCCCTCGCGGTCAGTGCTGGAGTGTCGGACGATCTTCGCAACGCGATCGATCGGCTGGACGAGCGGGAGCGCCTCATCATGCTGCGGCGGTTTGGCTTCCACGACGAGGTGCCGCACGCCCGGGCCGAGATCGGTGCGGTGCTCGGCGTCACTCCCGAGCGTGTTCAGCAACTCGAGAAGGCCGCGCTTACCCGGCTCCGGCATCCGGCCTTTGGCCTGCGCGAAAGCGACCTTGTCTAGGCGCGTCTCGCGGGCTGGTCCTCGTAGCGTTCCTGCCTCTCGTAGATTGTGGGGTGCACCGTCGCCGACGAAAGAGGGAGCCGATCATGGCCGTGGAGTCAACGATGCTGGCACTGGGCACACCCGCGCCCGATCTTGACCTGATGGACACGGTGAGCGGTGAGCGGATCAAGCTCGCCGATGTTGCCGGCGAGAAGGCCCTTGTGGTGATCTTCCTCTGCAACCACTGCCCCTACGTCAAGCACGTCCAGGAGGGCCTTGTTGCGTTCGGTAGCGACTACGCCGGCGAGGACGTTGCCATCGTCGCCGTCGGTTCGAACGATGCGGTGGCGTATCCCGACGATGGGCCGGAGCAACTCGGCGCAGTCGCCCGCGAGTTGGGGTACTCCTTCCCGGTGCTGTTCGATGAGGACCAGGATGTCGCCAAGGCCTACACCGCGGCGTGTACCCCGGACTTCTTCGTCTTTGGCCCCAAGCGCACGCTGGTCTACCGCGGTCGCTTCGACGAATCCCGCCCGAATTCCGGCGTACCCGTCACAGGTGCCGACCTTCGTGCCGCGGTTGATGCGGTGCTCGCCGACCAGCCCGTTGCCGACGTCCAGTACCCATCGATGGGCTGCTCGATCAAGTGGAAGCCCGGCAACGAACCCGGATAGACCTCCCTGTTCTGGCGTGGCTGCGGTGCACTTTCTGGGACCCTGACCACGCAAGAAGCGCAGGGCGTGGGTTCCGATCCGTTCTGGCGTGGCTGGGGCGCGCTTTCTGGGACCCTGACCACGCAGGAACGGAGATGTGCCCGCGCTGATCGGTTCTGGCGTGGTTGAGGCGCCCTTTTTGGCACCCTGGCCACGCAAGAACGGAGGAGGACGGGGGGTCAGGCGGTCAGTGTGCCGGCGAAGACTTGCCAGGCCAACAGCGACTTGGCGATCAGGCTGAGCAGGATGTAGGCCGACTCGCCGAACAGGTAGTCGCGCCAGGGGCCGGTCTGGCGGTACTGGAGCACCATGTTGACGGCGAAGCTGTTGAAGAAGATGAACAGCGAAACAAAGATGCCGTAGACGAACGCCGGGGGCGAGCCGTCGGTCGTTGGGCTCCACAGGTAGATGGCGATCACTATCCAGGGGACGGCCCCCGTGATGATGCCGAACCAGTAGGAGAGCCAGTTCGGGCGTCCCGGCGACTCGTACTTCTCCATCAGCCAGCCGAACAGGATCATGCTGGCGTTCACGCCGAAGATGGCAATCAATGCTGCGATGTCACTGATTCCGGTCAACATGGCGATCAGCACCACCATCAGCGATGAGCTGAACGAGTACTCGATCCAGCGGGCATAGTTGTGGTCCTGGAGCAGTCCCGCCTTGTACCAGCCGAACACACCGGGAGAAGCGACGATGAAGTGTGCCGCCGCCGACATGAACAGGAACAGGGCAACGCCCCAGGCGATGCTGACGGTGAACAGCTCACTCAGCGTGGCCGGTTCCAGGCCGGGAGCGTTGTCGAGGAAGGTCGCCGTGACCGGCAGGGCGAAATCGTTGGCCAGCGCCAGAACTGCGATGCCCTGGATCAGGTGGAGCGACCCCATCACGACGTTGTAAGCACGGAGTCGCCGGAAGCGCGATTCGGGAACGACGATATCGGGGGCGGCTACTTCGGCGGTCATGGGTCTTGGTCCTTCTTGGTTTGGGGGAGCTCGTCGTGTTTACGTAGTGACCGGCCCTGGTGGATGAGTCTAGAACCCGATGCACTACGCTCATGGTGAGGAGGTGCTGGATGACGGACAAAAACGCAGAGGCATCGGGCGCGCCGGATCCGGACTCTAAGGCAGATACCGATGACGTTGCCGCGGATGCGGCAGATTCAGGCACCGATCCGGACACGAAGAAGACCGATGACGTTGCCGCGGATGCGGCAGATTCAGGCACCGATCCGGACACGAAGAAGACCGAAGAGGTAGCTGCGGTTGGAGCCGGTACGGCAGATCCGGCAGCGCCGGATTCCGGTACCGATCCAGATGCCGATGAGCTGGCAACGGGCACGGCAGATTCGAGCACCGCGGCTGACTCAGGCACGCCGGAAGGCACGGGCGCCGCCGATGCAGACGACCTTGCGGCGTTGCGCGCTGAGAACGAAGCGCTGCGCGCTCAGCTCGCCCAAGCGCCCGAGGCCACTCCGAGCAAGGGTATCGACTGGCGCTCCATCGGTACGTGGATACTCTCCTTCCTGGCGATTCTCAGCGTGGTGCTTGCGGTGTTCGCTGTCTGGCTGAAGACGACCATCACCGATGAGGACCGGTTCGTCGCCACCTTCGGATCGCTCCCCGAACAAGAAGAGGTTGTCACCGCATTGTCGCAGCGGGTGGCGGACGATTTGATCGTTGCCGCCGACGTAGAAGCTGTGCTGTCCGGCTCGCTTCCCAGCGAAATCGCCTTCCTTTCCGTCCCGGTCACCGAGGGGGTGCGGCAGCTGACCACCAAGGTCGCTGCGGACATCATTGCGACAGACGTCTTCGCCGGGATCTGGCGTGCGGCATTGCGGATCAGTCACCAGGCGGTCGATGCGGTGCTGGCCACGGGGGGGAGCGTCACCATCGATCTCGATGAGGCCGCTGAGACGGTCACGGCTGCTCTCGCCGAGCGTGGCATCACGGTCTTCGAAGGCCAAGACGTCGACCTGCCTGAGATTGTTCTCTTCGAGAACGAGCAGATCGCGGCCGTCGCCCAGGTGGTCAACTTCGTCGACACGTTGGGTTGGGTCATGCCGCTCATCGCTTTGGTGTTTGTCGTGGCCGCCATCTGGGTGTCGCCCAATCGGCGAAAGACCGTCGCGCTCCTCGGGTTTGCGACGGGGATCGTCCTGATCCTCGATCTCGCCATCTTGCGGATCATCCGTGCCAACTCGGCTGGAGCCGTCGAGGACGAGGTGAGCCGAGCCGCGGCTGAGGCAGCGTGGGACTCGACCTTGCGTTTCTACACCCAGGGCGTGTGGGCGGTGATTGCGCTGGCATTCGTCGTGGGCTTTGTCGCTTGGGTGTTCGGACCGTCGGCCCGGGCGGTGAGGGCTCGCGGCGCCTGGAACGCCATGATCGCCCGGTGGAGCGGTCCGGATACGGGCAAGCCCCGGTCGGGCTTCAGCAAGTTTGTGTCCAACAACCAGCGGGCGATTCAGTGGGGTGCGGTGATCCTCGGCCTGTTGTTCATCCTCTTTGGGCCGGCCCCGAGCGTGGTCTCCGTCATTATCACTGCGCTGATTGTGCTGGCGGTGGTGGGATTTGCGCAGGCAGTTGGCGGGCCGGGGTCTCCAGACACCGGCCCGGCTGAGACCGGAGAGGTCTTGGTCGAAACACAAGTAAGTGAAGGCGTGGTCGAAGAGGACGTCGTCGTGAGCTCGAATCCATCCGGGTAGCCGTCCAGACCTGACGGCGGCCGCCTACTTGTCGCGCAGGAAGTCTTCGATCTCGGTGACGAGCTCGACGCTGCGGTTTGGGTCGAGCCCGGTCGCCTCGGCGGCGTCGGTTTCTTCGAGATTGAGGATGTACTCGGCGAATTCGTCTGAGGCTGCCACCGCAGCGTCAACGCGTTCGCTGAACTCCTTGGCGACGGTTTCCAGTTCGGTGGTGTCCGCCGCGAGCCGCAGGATTTCGGCGGCCTGGGTGAGCAGAGCGAGCATCACCTTCGGATTGGGGTTGGCGGCCAAGTAGTGGGGGACCGCGCCCCAGAGGCTCATCGCCGGCAGTCCGACTTCCCGGCACGCCTCCTGCATGACCCCGACGATCCCGGTGGGTCCCTCGTAGGCGGATGTCATCAGGCCGTACCGTTGGACCAGGGCCGGATCGGTGGCCACCCCGATGATGGGCACCGGACGGGTGTGGGGCACCCTGCCGATGAAGGCCCCCAGCAGAACGGCCTCTTCGACGTCGCTCTCGGTCAGAAGTTGAGTGATGAGCCGGCTGTACGTCTTCCAGCGGTAGCTCGGCTCCTCACCGAGGACGATCACGAGGTCACGGTCGTCGGCCGGCAACCGTATCGCATAGAGGTGGGTCTTTGGCCAGGTCAGGCTGCGTGTGCCGCCATCGTCGATGCTGACAATCGGGCGGCGAGCCTGGAAGTCGTAGAACTCTTCAGGTTCGATGGTGGCAAACGGTTCGGTCACGTCGTGGTGTCCCAGCAGATAGGCGGCGACACCGGAGGCGGCATCAGATGCGTCGTTCCACCCCTCGAAGGCCAACAGGGCGCGGGGCCGCCGCAACGTCGGTTTGGCGAATCGGCGGATCGGATCCATGGGGCCAGAGTAACGCGCCCTGTGGAGTGCGTTTGCCTGGGCGGGTCAGCTCAGAACGGCAGCGGGCGCCGGGACCGGCAGCGCATTGACCAGATCGAGCATTGCCGCCGAATAGCGGCGCAGCCGGGTCTCCTGAGAAGACGACAGCCGGCCGCACACCCAATCCCAATGCATCGCAACCGTGTCGCCGGCGTGGAGAACCGGAACGAGGGACTTGCCGTCGGCGTGGGTGCGCACCGTCTCGACGCTGGTTGCGCCGAGGTGGATGTGGGCCCCGTCCCACTCGAGTGGCCGGTAACGCACGACGGCCTGGTCGTCCGATGTGGCGAGCACCGTCCCCCAACGGATCCGGCACCGGTCGATGATGTGGAGTGGTTCGGCGACAGCCCCGGAGCGCAGCAACCCAACCCACGGGTAGACCCCAAAGACGTGGAAGCTGTGGTGCGGCATGCCCCCGGCGGGGATCGCCGGGGCGAGGTGCTTCCAGCCCTCGCCGCTGCGATCGCGAAAGCGTGTTTTGAGCGAGGCGCCAAACGTCGACCGGTCGACGGCGTCGAGCAGGCGATTGCCGATCCAGTAGGCGTCAACCACTCGCTCATCGAGTGGATCGTCGATGCCGTTTACGCCGGCGATGATCTCCAGATACGGCCAGGCCCCGGAGAAACCGAGCGCCAGGTCCCGCAGCCCACCGTCGATGACGCCGGCATCGGCGTATTCGAGCAAGGCGTCGTGGTCCTCCGGCCCGCAGTAGCCCAACGCGTTGGGGGGAAACGCGTAGCGAGCAAACGTCAGCGGGCCGGAGGCGGCCACGTACGTCACCCAGAAGCCGTCTGACGACCGCGCCAACCGGCGAATGCGGCCGCGACGGCACCCACGGTCAGCAGGACCAGCCCAAGCGTCGAGGGCAGGGCCTTGTCGGCAAAGCCGTTCTGGAGGAAGGCGGTGATCACCCCGCCAAAGACCAGGACCGCGGCGACGTCGACGGCTTGGGCACGCGACAGTGCGGCGTACCAGGTCGCCACGAACGCCGTGAGTACGGCACCGGTGGCGAGCACCCACAGGACCTCAGCGGCGCCGATGGATCCAAGCGCGGCAAACCCGCCGGTCACGATGCCGTACCCGATGAGGATGGCGACACCGGCGCCCATCCGGGTGGCACCGACGGTGAGTGGCGACAGATCGGTGAGGAGTCGCTTCGCAATGATGTACTCGACCGACCACATCAGGGTGGCGGCCAGGATCATGGCCTCGCCGACACCCCAACCGAGATCGGTGATACCACCGGCAAGCGCAATCTGGCCGGCGATCAACAAGCCGATGGCAGCGAGGTGGCCGAATCCGAGGTGCTCACGCAGCAGCGGCACGGCAAGCAGGGCAACCCAGATCACGAGCGTCTTGTGGAGGAGTGCGGCCTGGCCGGACGTCGCTCGCGTCAGGCCTTCGAAAAAGAGCAGGAAGGGAACGGCCCCACCGATGAAGGCCACTGCTGTGAGCCCGAACCAATGCGCCGGGCGCTGCGGCCTGGTGAACCCGGAGCGGCGCCTGGTCCGGGTGGCCAGCACGAGGATGGTCCCGAGCAGCACGGCGGCCACCAGGTTCTTCATCGTGGTGTAGGAGGCGGTACTCACCCCGGCTTCCTTCCAGGCACGAACGCCGTAACCGTTCATGAAGACGGCGAAGCCGGAAATCACTGCGGTCACGGCGGCAATCCCGATACCCCAGCGGCGGGTGCGTGGGATTGGGCGAAGTCGGACGTCCATGGTTCCTCCATCGATTCTGACGCTCTCCCAGAGTGTGTCGGGGTGTTGATGGACCGTCACGGGTGATTCGGTCCCCCGCTTCTGGACAAAGGTCCCTATCTCCGGCGCGACTGCACTCCCTACGGTGGCCAAGAGCAGTCCGAGGCAGTCGGTCGCGGATCGTTGACGATCCGGGCGGCTGCCCAAGCGAAGCAGTGAAGGAGACGCGGGTGAGCGAGGCGATGGTTCTCGACAGATCCGGGATCGACCAACTCCTGAGTGAGCTTCGAGATCGCGGCTACACCACCGTGGGGCCCACCATCGCGGAGGGGGCCATCGTCTACGACGAGATCTCCTCCACGGCAGACCTTCCGGTTGGGTGGACCGACCACCAGGACGGTGGACGCTACGAACTCGAGGACCGCAAGGACGACAAGCTCTTCGGCTACGTCGTCGGTCCCCATTCATGGAAGCGTTTCCTCTACCCGGCCCGCGCGGTGGTCTGGGCAGGAGAGCGCGGCGAAGAGGGCATCACGACGCTGCCTCCGGAGGACCCTCCCCAATACGCCTTTCTCGGGGTGCGGCCCTGTGAGCTTGCCGCCATCGGGATCCAGGACCGGGTCTTCATGGGCAACGGTGGATCGCCGGACCAGATCTACGCCGGGCGCCGCAACGGCGCCTTCTTCATTGCCGTCAACTGCGTCGAACCGGGCGAGACATGTTTCTGCACGTCCATGGACACCGGCCCGCGGGCCAGCGGCGGGTACGACATAGCGCTGACCGAGTTGATCCGGGGGCGCACTCACCACTTCCTCGTCGAAACCGGGTCTGAAGCCGGCGAGGATGTGCTGGCCTCACTCGGTGCGGCGCGGCGCGTTGGGGAGCATGACGTGACCCTGGCCGACGACCTGCTCCAGGAGGCTGCCCTGAAGATGGGCCGGCAACTCGATGTCCACGGCATCAAGGAGTTACTGCAACGCAACCTGAACCATCCACAGTGGACCGATGTGGCGTCGCGCTGTCTGATGTGCACGAACTGCACGATGGTGTGTCCGACCTGCTTCTGCTCGACCATGGAGGATTCCATGGATCTCTCCGGCACGACCGCCGAACGGGTCCGCACCTGGGACTCCTGCTTCACCATGGACTTCTCGTACATCAACGGCGGACCCATCCGCCCCTCGCGTCGTGCGCGGTATCGCCAGTGGATGACCCACAAGCTGGCCAACTGGATCGACCAGTTCGGAGTGTCTGGTTGCGTCGGCTGCGGACGGTGCATCACCTGGTGCCCGGTCGGTATCGACATCACCAAGGAAGCGGCGGCGATCCGGGCAACGGATGGGCTGCTCGACTCCTCGCGAGTACCAATCCCGGAGGTGACATCATGAGTGCAATCGAAGCAATGCTGGGTTCACAGTCCTTCTTCTACGGAATGGAACCCGAACACCTGGCGACCTTGGCGCATGTGGCTTCGCCGGTCGACTACGAACCGGGCGACGTCATCTTCCGCGAAGGTGGAGATGCCGACGCCTGCTATCTCATCCTCGAGGGCGACGTCGGGTTGGAGATGATGGTCCCCGGGCGCGGCCCCCACGTCATTCAGACGTTGCACGCCGGCGAGATCTTGGGATGGTCGTGGCTGTTCCGCCCGTATCGCTGGGTGTACGACGCTCAGGCCCTCACCCCAACAAGGGCTATTCGGTTTGACGCCCCCGCATTGCGCCGGGCGAAGCTGGAGGATTGCGCCTTTGGCTACGAGTTGATGCAACGATTCACCGAGGTGCTCGCCAGTCGCATGCAGGCTGCCCGTCTCCAACTCTTGGATCTCTATGGCTCTCATCGCTGACACCCACGAAATGCTCGATCCGATGACCCCGGAGCCATATCGCGTGGCCCGGTTGCACGACGAACTGTCGGACACGTTCACGCTCGAGCTGGAACCCATCGATCGCGATATCTCGTTCGAGCCGGGTCAGTTCACGATGCTGTACATCTTCGGTGTCGGCGAGGTCCCGATCTCGGTGTCGGGAGATCCGGGCCGTCGTGGCCTCCTGGTCCAGACGATCCGAGCCGTCGGTCCGGTGACCGACGCTCTCCAGGCGCTCAGCCCCGGCGACTACGTCGGGGTGCGCGGCCCGTTCGGCACTTCGTGGCCGATGAAGGCTGCCGAGGGACACGACGTCGTCATCATGGGCGGCGGCATCGGACTGGCTCCGCTGCGGCCCGCTATCTACCACGTGCTCAACAATCGTGACCGGTACAAGAACTTCGTGCTGCTGTACGGAGCCCGATCACCACAAGAGCTCCTCTACGCCCAAGAACTTCAGGAGTGGGGCGGTCGCTTCGACATGACCGTGCTGGTCACCGTCGACGTTGCCACCCGCGGCTGGACCGGCTCGGTGGGCGTTGTCACCAAGCTCGTTGGGCGCGGCCCATATGACGCGGGTGATGCGGTGGTGTTCCTCTGCGGTCCGGGGATCATGATGCGCTACGGTGCCCAGGCGCTGCTCGACCAAGGGGTGAGCGGCGACCGGATCTACGTGTCCCTGGAGCGGAACATGAAATGTGCCATCGGCTTCTGCGGACACTGCCAGTTTGGGCCGACATTCATCTGCAAAGACGGGCCCGTCTTTCCCTTCGAAGACGTCGAGAAGCTGATCCAGGTCAGGGAGGTGTGAGGTGACATCCACCATCACCAAGCCCAAGCTCGCGGTGTACAAGTTCGCTTCGTGCGATGGCTGTCAGCTCAGCCTGCTGGACGCTGAGGACGTTCTCCTCGACGTCGTCGGAGCGATCGACGTCGCGAATTTCATGGAGGCGTCGCGTGAGGTGATTCCGGGCCCATACGACGTGTCACTCGTCGAAGGTTCGATCACCACCCCACACGACGCGGAACGGATCCGCCACGTTCGAGCTGAGTCGAAGTTCCTGGTGACGATCGGGGCGTGTGCCACCGCGGGGGGCATCCAGGCGCTACGCAACTGGAAGGACGTGTCCGAGTTCACCTCGCTCGTCTACGCCAATCCGCAGTACATCGACACGCTCGAAACGTCGACCCCGATCAAGGATCACGTCGCCGTCGATTTCGAACTGCGGGGCTGCCCCATCAACAAGATGCAGCTGATCGAGGTCGTCGCCGCGTTCCTGCAGGGTCGCAAGCCGAATGTGCCGACCTACAGCGTTTGTGTCGAGTGCAAACAGCGCGGCATCTCGTGCGTGATGGTCTCGCACGGCACCCCGTGCATGGGGCCCGTCACCCAAGCCGGCTGCGGCGCCATCTGCACGGCCTACAACCGGGGATGCTTCGGCTGCTACGGGCCGATGGAGAGCGCCAACACGGTTGCCCTTGCCGAGCAATGGAAGGAGCTCGGGGTCGACGACCGCGGCCTGATGGATGCGTTCCGCGGTTTCAACGCCTGGGCGGATGCCTTCCGGGAGGCGTCCGACCGCCACGAAGCCGCCCTCAGCGTCCAAGGAGTGACGGAATGACCAATCCCGCCAATCCGGTTCGCCGGATCGACGTCGACTACCTGGCCAGGGTGGAGGGCGAAGGTGAGATGCACGTCGAGGTGATCGACGGCAAGATCGAGAAGGTCGAGTTCGGGATCTTCGAACCGCCGCGGTTCTTCGAGGCGTTCATGCGGGGTCGGATGTACACCGAAGCACCCGACATCACGGCTCGCATTTGTGGCATCTGCCCGGTGGCCTATCAAATGAGCGCCAGCCACGCGATGGAGGACGCCCTCGGGGTCACCGTCGGCGGGCAACTGCGCGCCCTGCGCCGGCTCATCTACTGCGGCGAGTGGATCGAGAGCCATGGGCTCCACATCTATATGCTGCACGCCCCCGATTTTCTGGGCTACGAGAGTGCCATCCACATGGCGGCCGACTATCCCGAGATCGTCGAACAAGGGCTGCGCTTGAAGAAGGCGGGCAACGACGTCGTCAACCTGATCGGGGGGCGGGAGATCCACCCGATCAATGTCAGAGTCGGCGGCTTCTACCGGGTTCCGACGAAGGCCGAACTCCTCACGATGGTCGAAGAGTTGGAGTGGGCCCGCGACGCCGCCCTCAAGACGGTGCAGTGGACTTCGCAGTTGCCGATCCCAAAGATGGAGCAGGACTTCGAGTTCGTCTCGGTCTGTCATCCCGACGAGTACCCGTTCAACGAGGGCCGGCTCAAGTCGAACAAAGGCCTCGACATCCCGGTGTCTGAGTTCAACGAGGCATTTGCCGAGCTCCACGTCGAACGCTCCAATGCTTTGCAGAGCGTGATTCGGGAGCGGGGGGCCTATCACGTCGGCCCACTGGCGCGGTACGCGCTCAACTTCGACAAGCTGGGGCCGCTCGCCCAGGACGCCGCCTACGAGGCGGGTCTCGGGCCGGTGTGTAACAACCCGTTCCAGAGCATTGTGGTTCGGGCCGTCGAGACGCTCTACGCCTGCAACGAAGCGCTCGATCTCATCGACGCCTACGTGACCCCGGCCGAGTCATATGTGCCGATCGTGGCTAAGGCCGGTATCGGGCACGGGGCCACCGAGGCGCCGCGCGGCATGCTGTACCACCGGTACGAGCTCGACGATGAGGGCCGCATCGTCGAGGCCCAGATTGCTCCACCGACGGCCCAGAACCAGCTGACCATGGAGGACGACTTGCGGGTCGTGCTCGAGGAGAATCTGGACATGTCCGACGAGGACCTGGGTTGGCGTCTCGAGCAGACCATCCGCAACTACGACCCGTGCATTTCGTGTGCGACCCACTTCCTCGACTTCACTATTGAACGGAAAGAGACGGGTGCCGAATCGTGACCTCCGTCGTGTAGTTGTCGGCGTCGGCAACCGCTTCCGCGGTGACGATGCCGTCGGTTTGCGCGTGACCGAGCGCCTCGAAGGGCGGATTCCGCGAGACGTCGAACTCATCGAGTCCGACGGTGATCCGGTCGACTTGATCGCGGCCTGGGAGCGGGCCGAACTCAGCGTGGTGATCGATGCGGTCGTGACGGGTGGCAAGCCGGGCACGATCTACCGCTTCAACGGGGACCACCGGCTTCCGGCGGGGTTCTTCCGGAGGTCCAGCCACCTGCTCGGGCTCGCCGACGCTGTCGAACTGGCCAGGACCCTCAACCGGTTGCCGGGTGAGCTGGTGATCGTCGGAGTCGAGGCCGGAACCGTCGAGCAGGGCGCCGACATGAGCACTTCGGTTGAGCGGTCCGTGGGGCGGGTCGTCGAGCTCGTTGTGAGCCTGCTCGAAAGCCCGTCCGCCGAGGAGAACGGTGCGGTTGGGGTGGCCAATGCATGAGCTGTCGCTGATGTCGGATCTGCTCGGCAAGGCCACGCGCGTGGTCGAGGACGCCGGGGCTGATCGTGCGGTCCTGGTGGGAGTGCGGCTCGGAGCGCTGAGCCATCTCAGCGAGGAGCATTTGCGGGGCCACTTCCAAACAGCGTCCGTCGGCACTGTGCTCGAAGGCGCCGATCTCCACGTGGAGATCGGCACGGATCCGGCCGACCCCCATGCCCAAGATGTGATGCTGGTCCACGTCGACGTTGCCGCTGCGGAGGTGTGACATGTGCCTCGCCGTCCCTGGGCTGATTCTCGAGATCAAAGATGTGCAGGGCACCAAGGTGGCGGTGGTCGATCTCGGCGGCGTCGTGCGTGATGTGAACCTCGCCATGGTCCCCGACGCCACCGTCGGCGACTATCTGGTTGCCCATTCCGGCTTCGCCGTCCGTCGCATGTCCGAAGCCGAAGCCCGCGAGACTGCCGCACTGCTGGACGAGATATCCGAGTAGGTGCTGACGAGGGCGAACGTAGGCCGGGGCCCCGCAATGCGGGGCCCCGGGAGTTTGGTCGATTGGTGGTCAGCTCGTAAGAGCAAACCATCGCTTGTTATGGGATGAGCACTGCGTCGATCACGTGGACCACGCCGTTGCTGGCGAACACGTCCGCCGTGATGACGGTGGCCGATTCGTTGACCACGACGTTGCCGTCGACGACGTCGATGTTGAGCGTGGCGCTCTCGTTGAGCGTCGGCAGGTCGGTGATCGGAGCGGCCTCGATCACGGCGGCGGCCGGGAACTCACCGGGGACCACGTGGTACAGCAGGATGTCGCCCAGGTCGTCACGAGCGAGGAGTTCCTCAGCCGTGATGTCGAGCGCAGCGAGCAGGTCGCCGAACGCGGCATCGGTCGGGGCGAACACCGTGAACGGGCCTTCGCCGTTGAGCGCATCCACGAGACCAGCGGTCTCGAGGGCGGCCAGGAGAACCGTGAACTCGGCTGGGTCGCCTGCGGCGGCCGCGGCAACGATCTCAGCGATCGTCGGCAGCGCTGCCTCGGTGGTGGTGGTCGTCTCCGGCGCTGCGGTCGTGGTCGTTGTCGTGGTGGTCTCCATCGGAGCGGCGGAGAGCATCTCAGCGACATCCGGCGGCAACAGCACGGCGTTGATCACGTGCACGATGCCGTTATCGGCAGTGAGGTCGGCGGACACCACGGTGGCGGTCTCGTTGATGACGATCTCGCCGTCAACTACAGCGATACTGACCTCAGCACCGTTGACGGTTGCCACGTTCTCACCATCGAACGTAGCAACCAACTGGGAGTCGGCCTCCACGGGAAGCACGTGGTACGTGAGGATCTTGGTCAACGTGTCGGTGTCGGCTAGCAGCTCTTCGGCGGTGATGCCGAGGGCCGCGAAGGCATCGTCAAACGCCTGATTGGTCGGGGCGAGCACCGTGAAGGGGCCCTCACCCGCGAGTGTGTCCTCGAGACCGGCGGCCTCGATGGCGGCAATCAGCGTTGAAAACTGGCCGCCTTCGATCGCGACGTCGAGTACGGTCGTTCCGCCTTCGGTTGCGGCAGTGGTCGTGGTCGTGTCCGCAGTGTCGTCATCGCCACAGGCGGCGGCAACGAGCGCCAGCGCCAGGATGAGTCCGACAAACGGGAGAAATCGCCTCTTCATGGTGGGTAGTTCCTTTGTCTTGTGGGGCGGTCTTCGGGTGGTCTACGGAGCCGGGTGCGATCTGGATGAGTGAGACCTGAGCGCGTGACGAGGGCGACCGCGGACGAGTGCAGTGGCGCGGGCTATGAGAACGGAGCAGTTTGCGGGATGATGGGCCCATGGATGAGAGCGAGGACTATCAGCTTCCTCCCGGACGCCAGCCCTACGACGTGCTGAACGGACTGCGGATTGGTGCCCTCGTCGGCGGCATTCTTGGCGCGATCGTGATGGTGCTCACCAGTCTCGACAGCCTTTGGGTGCTGCTCGTAGGCGCCGCCATCGGCGCCGCGATCGGCTATTTCTACGAGCGTCGCAGGCTGACCGCCGCCCGAAGCTCTCCACCGCAGCCGTAGGTCGCTGCGTTGCCTGTAGCCGTCGTCAACGGAGTGACGATTGCCTACGAGGTCGATGGCGACCCAGGTGACCCGCCGGTCTTCCTCATCCATGGCCTCGGCCGGCAGTTGATCGAGTGGGACCAGCGGTTCGTCGATCGTATCGCTGCGGCCGGCTACTTCGTGATCCGCATGGACAACCGTGATGTCGGGTTGTCGACCCACTTCGGGGGAAAGCTAGCGCTGGGTGAGATCCGTCGGGCGCTCGAGCGGGGTGGCGAGGTGGTGGTTCCGTACCTCTTGAGGGACATGGCGGCGGATTCGGCTGGGCTGCTCGACCACCTCGGGGTTGGCGCGGCGCATGTGGTCGGCGTGTCGATGGGCGGGATGATCGGCCAGACCTTGGCGCTCGCGGCGCCGGAACGGTTGTTGTCGTTGACTTCGATCATGGCGTCGACCGGGAGTTGGGAGGTGGGAGCGCCGAGCGCGGTGGGGACTCGGGCGCTCTTCCACGCCCCACCACCGGACGACACCGGTGCGATCGAAGCGATCCTGGAGACCCGGGAGTTGTTGGCGACGCCGGGCACGTTCGACGCGGTCGCCGAGCGGGCGCTGATCA
>Ga0209567_10000817_pt1 | contig 16793 bp, 14 predicted proteins | sample COG_12_FD_184756 | JGI IMG/M metagenome (GOLD analysis project Ga0209567, IMG submission 184756) | Pelagic marine sediment microbial communities from the LTER site Helgoland, North Sea, for post-phytoplankton bloom and carbon turnover... | ecosystem: Environmental > Aquatic > Marine > Neritic...
GTCCTCCCTGCCGCGGCCTGCGCTTCGCTTGGCCTTGGCGGCGCTTCGCGCCGGGCTTCGCCCTGCGGGCTCGCGCTACCGCCTGCCGAGGGCGTACTGCGTCAGTGTCAGCGTGAGCTCTGCCTAGTCCGGACTGCCCGGGTCTTGGACCGCCACGAACAGCATCGTCCCTCCGGCCACTGCGGCGGGCATGAAGAACAAGTTCACCAAGGGGATGAAGAGGAGGAGCCAGACGCCGGTGCCGAAACCTGCCACCGCGGGGAGGTGGCGGCGGGTGAAGGTCACTCTATCGCTGACGGACCAGTTTCGGCGGGCGGCAGGCCAGTCGACGTAGTCTATCCCGAGATAGATCGCGGTGAGCGTGAAGCCGACGAGGGAGATGACCTGGCCGAGCCCCGGGATGAAAAACGACGCCAGGAACATCGGCCCGACGACGGCCACGTATACCAGCACCTTCAGGAGCTCGAGCCGAATCGTTCGCGCGATGTCGGCGACCATACGGCGAAAGGAAAACGAGGGCGCGGACTCGCCGGTCAAGATGCGCTCTACCGCCTCGCTGAGAGCGTCGTTGAACGGAGCAGCCACGACACTCGACAGCAACAGGACCATCACCAGGCCGAGGAGCGTGATCAGGATCCCGGCGATCAGCTCGATGATCCAACGCAGCCCGCGCAGCAGCGCTCCGACCCAGCCCGTGGCCTCACCCCAGCTCTCCGGAAACAGGGACCATACCGCGCCACCCAGGTCGTCGTAGTAGCTCCCCGCACCATAGAATACGGCAAACAACGCGAGCCCCGTGATCAGGATGGGAAACACCCAGTAGCGCGCCAGCTTGGGGTGCTGGAAGTAAACGAACCGCATCCCCCGAAGCACATACGACAACCCGCGAGCAAAACCGACGGGCGACTTCACCACGGCCCCCGCGCCTCTGGCGGCGCTCCTCATAGGGCAACGGCACCGAGCGGGATCAACGGTTTCAAGTCTTCGTCGTCGAAGCGCAACTGAAGGCCAAAGAAATAGTCGCGGCCGCCAGTCATTAGGTCGTCCACACCGGCGATGAGCCAGAACCGGCGTATGATCTCGAAGCCGGCGCGGATGCGCAGTCGGGGGTAGATGCGTCGACCGAACTCGAAGATGTCGGTGTTGATCTCGAGCCGATCCTTGATGACCTTGATGTCCAAGCCGAGGCCGCCACTCGACTCGATGATGCCGAACCGGAAAGTCGCAAACGAGATCGATTTGCCGAACTCCGCCGAGAACCTGAGCCGGTTGCTGCGCGTGATCTCGGTTCGCCGATACTCGTTCGGGTAGAAGAGTGGCGGAGGGCTCTGACGGATGATGCTTTCGGACACGCTGATCGATCCACGGGGGTCGTCAATGACCTGAACCAGGAAGTAGCGCCCCTCGCGTGGCTTCAGATAGATCGAGAAGTACGTCTTGAACGCGTTCGACAGCGCGTAGTACTCGCTTCTGAGCTCGACGATGGTTCTGAGCCGGTTCAGGCCGCCCACGAAGTTGTTCAAACCCTCCGCGACACCCTCGACTTCATCGATGAGCGCTTCATCTTGGGTCAAGCGACCGATGGTGCCCTCGCCTCGCGCCGTACGACCCGTCACCTCTTTCACGTCCTCGAGCACGGCGTTGAGTTGATCGGCAGCGCGGTGGATCGACGCGATCGTGTCGTCGACCTCCGCGACCCCGCGATCGATGTCGCCCTTGCGCTTGTGGATGATCTGGCTGAGGTCATCGGTCGCGAGCTCGACGTTTTCCATGATCCGGACGATGCGCGGACCTGCTTCGTCGGTGACTTCCTTGATGTTCTCGAGGGCATCGCTGAGGTTGCGCAACGCGCTCTGCATCCGGTCGCCCGCCTCTTCGGTGCCGAAAGCCCGCTCCATCTGGGCCGTGATCTTCTTGACGCTCTGCGCGATGTCGTTGACCGTCACCATGATGTCGTCGGTTTGGACGCCCTCGTCGGCCGCGAGGATCTGCCCTCCGTCGGGGATCTCGGGGAGGCCTGGCGTACCTGGATTGATGACCAGGACCCGCTCCCCCAGGAGTGAGAGACTCCGCAGCGTGACCCGGGCATCTTCGTAGAGCGTCAGGTGCCCCTCGATTCGAAGGTCGACTCGGGCCCGGCTGCCCTCCAGGCGAATCGAGGCGATGTAGCCGACCGGAATGCCCGCCACCAAAACCCGAGACTTGGCGACGAGCCCCTGAACATCGTCGAAGTAGGCGTACACCCCATACCCGGAATCGGTGGACGATCGCTCGTCGACATAGCGATAGACGGCGAAGGTGACGATCAGTCCGAGAACCACCATCAGGCCGACCCGGGCCGCGTTCCAAGTCTCTCTCATGGAGCCGGCCGAATCCTAATCGAACCAGACCAAAACAGCCATCGCCGCATCCACCAAGAGCTGGGTCGGTCACTCCTTGCAGCTGCGCGAAACAACCGCTATGGCCTTGCGACTTGTCTGAGGGGATCGACGCGCTGACGGCTGCTGCACTGGGCGCATTGCAAGGGCTGACCGAGTTTCTTCCAGTGTCGAGCAGCGGGCACGTTGCCATCGGCGCCCGGTTCTTCGACATTCAGGAAAATTCCCTCGCGCTCGTCATTCTCGTTCATTTGGGCACGTTGCTCGCCACGCTGATCCTTTTCCGGCGAGACATCGCTGCGCTCGCCGCTGAAGGTATCGCAGCACTCCGCGATCCGAGCCGCTTTCGCTCGACGGCCGAGGGGCGCGCGTTGGTCGGAATCGTGATCGCGACCTTGATTACGGGCGTCCTCGGGTTCCTCCTTCGCAATGTGGCGGAGGCGTTCGCCGAGGACCTCCGCCTGGTGGGCTATGGCTTCCTCGTGTCTGCAGCATTCCTGATCGCGAGTGGCATCGCCCGCAGTGCGGACGCTGAGGTATCGTGGTGGCAGGCGCTCGGAGTCGGTGCCGCACAAGGCTTGGCGGTCCTCCCGGGCATCAGTCGGAGCGGGGTCACAATCGCAGTTGCCATGCTCCTGGGTGTCCAGGGCACAGCTGCGTTTCGGTTCTCATTCTTGGTGTCGATTCCAGCGATCGTCGGCGCCGCGTTGTACGAAGCAACCGGCGAGGCAGGGCTCGGCGCGCTGGGCCCGGAGGCATGGGTCGGGGGCCTGACGGCGCTGGTGACGGGATACGTTGCGCTTGTTATCCTCCGCCACATCATTCTCGTCGGACGTATGTGGACGTTCGCGATCTACCTCGTGCCACTCGGATTCTTTCTGGTAACCCGTTGAGGCAGCGGCCGACTCATGGCGAACACCGACAAAGCATACGCAGTGATCATGGCGGGAGGCTCCGGCACCCGCTTCTGGCCGCTCTCACGAAGCACTCGGCCAAAGCAGCTTCTCTCCCTCGGCCCCGACGATCGATCGCTGCTGCGCGCAACCGCCGAGCGGGTATGGAACATGCTTCCCCCGGAACGCACCTTCGTCGTCACCTCGGAGCAGATCCGCGAGCAGGTCGCGCATGAGCTTCCAGAGCTCGAAGCGCATCAGATCCTCGCGGAACCGGTCGGACGCAACACAGCTCCCTGCATCGGCTGGGCCGCAACGCACATCAAGCGCTTCGACGAAGAAGCGATCATGGCCGTCCTGCCTGCCGATCACTACATCAACGAAACAGAAGCGTACGTCGACACCCTGCGCCGCGGACTGGAAGCGGCCACACACGGCGACTACGTCACCATCGGGATTCGCCCTACCCGAGCCGAGACCGGGTACGGATACATCGAGGTCGGTTCCGAGCTCGACCCCGGGGTCTTCCGCGCGCGCTGCTTCGTCGAGAAGCCCAATCGTCAACGCGCCGAGCAGTTCGTCGCAAGCAGCCGCTTCCTTTGGAACAGCGGAATGTTCTTCTTCCTCGCCTCACGGATTCTCGAAGCGATCGAGCAGCACCTGCCGGGCCTTGGTCAGGAGCTGCAGCGCTATGACAAAGCCGCAAAGGCAGGCAAAGAGGCTGCGCTGGTCAAAGAGACGTATGCGGGGCTGCCCGCAGTGAGCATCGACCACGGCATCATGGAGAAGCTGAGCGCGGTCAGCGTGGTGCCAGGGTCTTTCGAGTGGTCCGACCTCGGGAGCTGGACCTCGGCGTGGGAGCTCGCACCGCAGGACGACCACGCGAACGTCGTGCCCGAGGGCGGCATCGCGGTCGACGCGCGCGGCAACTACGTCCAGGCGCCCGCCGGTAAGCTCGTAGCCCTGGTCGGCGTCGATGATTTGGTCGTGGTGGACTCCGGCGATGCGCTGCTCATCGTGCCGAGGGACCGCGCACAAGATGTTCGTGAAGTCGTCGCAGCGCTTCGCGAAAGAGACGACCCTCGAAGGTAACTTCTTGAACCCGCACGTTTTTCGCCAGTACGACATCCGAGGGCACGCCGAGCGCGACTTCAGCGACGACTTCGTGCGAGCGCTCGGGCTGAGCCTCGGCACATTCTACTGGAAGCGGGGCTTGCACGAGGTCGCCGTGGGCCGCGATTGCCGCTTGAGCTCTCCGCGCCTTCACGAGGCCCTTTGCGCGGGGCTGCTCGAAACGGGCCTGAGCGTGGTCGACATCGGAATCGGCCCCACACCCCTGTTGTACTTCGCCGTGCACGACCTCGATCTGGATGGTGGAGTTCAGATCACTGGCAGCCACAACCCTCCCGACGAGAACGGTTTCAAGATGATGGTGGGCAAGGGTTCGCTCTACGGTGACGACATCGTCGAGCTCCGCGCCGTCATGGAGAGCGAGATGTTCCACCACGCCGGCGACGGGACGCTCCAAACCGTCGACCCAACGCCCGCCTATGTGAAGAAGGCTCAGGGCGACATTCAGCTCGGGCGGCGCGACATCCGGTTCGCGCTCGATGCGGGAAATGGGGCGGGCGGACCACTTGCACTCGAAACGATGCAGGCGTTGGGGCTGAATCCGGTTGCGATGCTATGCGAAATGGACGGGACGTTCCCAGTCCACCACGCCGATCCAACGGACCCCGAGACGCTCGAGATGTTAAAAGCGCGCGTGCTCGACGACAGGCTCGAGCTCGGATTCGCATACGACGGCGACGCCGATCGCGTCGGGGTGATCGACGCGCGCGGGGAGGTCATTTGGGGCGACAAGCTCATGATCATTCTCTCTCGCGCGCTGCTCGCGCAACACCCGGGCGCGACCATCATCGGCGAAGTGAAGTGCTCGCAGACGATGTACGACGACATCGAAGCTCACGGTGGACGCGGCGTGCTTTGGAAAACTGGCCACTCACTGATCAAAACCAAGATGAAAGAGGAGCACGCCCTACTCGCCGGCGAGATGAGCGGCCATATCTTTTTCGCCGACCGGTATTATGGCTTCGACGACGCGATCTATGCCACGCTTCGAATTCTCGAGATCATCTCCCACAGTGACCTTCCACTCCACGAGATGCTGAGCGATGTGCCCAAGACGTTTGCGACCCCGGAGATTCGCGTGGAGTGCGACGACGCTCATAAGTTCGACTTGGTTGAGCAAATGGTCGATCACTATCGCGACACACATGACCTGGTGGACATCGACGGGGCGCGCATCCAATTCGATGGAGGCTGGGCTCTGGTTCGTGCCTCCAATACGCAACCGGCGTTAGTCCTGCGTTTTGAAGCGGATTCCGAGCGGCAGCTCGAGTCGATTCGCAGTGAGGTGGAGTCAGTTCTCGGCCGTTTCCGGGACGGCTAACCTCGGGAGCGCGGGCAGCTGGACCTCCAGGCTCGCGCCATAAGCGCTTTGGCCCTGGCCTGCTTGCCAGTCGCTCGGCCCGATCACCGCGCGCCTGGTTTCATGCTCCGGGTGATAGACCAGAACTTCCTGGCCCTCGTGAATCGAAGCAGCTGGGATCTTCACGGTTGGGCCGACGCCGATGAAGCGATAGACCTTGGCGCCCTGAGGGTTGGTGATGATGCGCACCGTTCCTGAGTTGCCAGCCACCGCGGAAGCCGGTTCGGTCTGCGGGCTACCGAGGTCGAGCGCATCGGTCGGAGCGGCTGCGGCCTGGGCCTGTACCGCGAGCTCGTAGAGCGGACCATTGTCGGTCGCGGTCCAGCTCGCGCCCTCGGGCACGATGGCTCTCGAAGGACGCAACCCACGATCGAAGACGATGAACTCGTGCGCACCCGCAACCGGAATGTCCTGGGCAACCGCCGGGCCACGCCCGACGAACACGAAGATCTGCGCGTCAGAGGGAGTGACGATGACGTCGATCACGCCGCTCGGCGCCGCCGCGACCGCGGAAGGCGGAGGCTGCAGGAGCGCGTCGAGAGCCCCCGTCGCGACGAGGGCGTATACGCCCACGCCTAGCACGGCGGCAAACAGCCAAATCCCCCAGCCCCCACGGCGGGGAAGAGGCTCGGGGACCGACAGGCGATCGGAGGGACCAGGGGCCGGGGTCACCGACTCGGTCAGGTTCGCGGACTCGGTCAGGTTCACGGGCGCGGTCGCGGACTCGGGCTCGGTCGCGGGCGCGGACTCGGTCGCGGGCTCGGGCTCGGCCGGCTCTGCCACTGCGGCTGTCTCTGCCACTGGCTCTGCCTCTGTCTCTGCCACTGGCGCTGGCGCTGTCTCTGCCACTGGCTCTGCCGCTGCCGCTGACACTGGCGCTGACGCTGGCGCTGACGCTGGCGCTGACGCTGACACTGGCTCTGCCGCTGCCACTGGCTCTGCCGCTGTCTCTGCCACTGCCTCTGCCGCTGCCCCTGTCTCAGCGTCCTCTTCACTGGACCACTTCCTTATCGTCGCGGTGATCGGCTCGGGCGCCGTTTGTCTCGGCTGCTCAGGGATCGCGGCCGCAACGACGGCAGGCCCCTCGAAATCGGGGATGGGCGGCGGGAAGGAGACTGGCTTGTCGGCGGCAATGACAGCGGCAGAGCCAGTGGCAGCGGCAGAGCCAGTGTCAGCGTCAGCGCCAGCGCCAGTGCCAGTGCCAGCGTCAGCGCCAGCGTCAGTGCCAGTGCCAGCGTCAGTGTCAGTGTCAGTGGCAGTGCCAGCGCCAGTGTCAGTGCCAGCGGCGTCAGCAGCGGGGGTGTCTCTTCTTACCCCTCTTGGAATCCGAATGCGCTCGGTGATCGGTTCTTCCTCTTCGTCCTCTTGCAGCGGGAGCTTGGCTTGGGTTGGCCCCAGTGTTCGCAGGGCGGGGTCGCGTAGCAGCTCGTCCAGCTCCGCGTCGAGCTCGTACGGATCGACCTGGGGGACTTCGGGGGGTGGTGGGCGGTCGCTCTCGCGGACGAGCCTAGCCAGAACGCGGCGGGATGCGCCGCGGTTGATCGGGATCAGTGATGCCTCGATCGCATCATGGAGGTTACGGAGGTCGCGCGGCGTCTGGCCAGTCGTGCTCTCTTTGACGAGCTGCAGGAGATAGGGGGGAACTCCGGGACCCGCGGCGACCAGCAGTCGCGCGAGAACCGACACCAGGGAGCGGGCGGCCTCGTCGGGCTCAGCCCGCTCCGCCGCCTCGGACACGACCACCGAGCCTTCCAACGTCACACGGACGTCGTCTGCTTCGAGCTTCACCGACTCCTGCAGGAGCCCCTCACAGGCCTCGAGCGCGACGAAGGCCCCGATCTCGAAGGGAAGGCGATCGCCGCGCTGCTCCAGACCATCCACCAGTTGCCCCACGCCGACGTCTCTGCTCATCGCTTCCCCTCAATCCCGCGCTGGCGGGCGGACACATACCCCTTGGTCGAGCAAGTACTCCTTGACCTCGGCCACAGTGTAGTGACCGTCGTGAAAGATAGAAGCTGCAAGCGCCGCATCCGCCCCTCCCGCGTCAAGACCTTCGTGCACGTGCGCGAGGGTCCCCACTCCCCCCGAAGCTATAACCGGAATCGAGATTGCGTCCACAACTGCGCGAGTTAACACCAGATCATAACCGTCCTGAGTGCCGTCGCGGTCCATGCTCGTCAGCAAGATCTCCCCGGCGCCATACTCAGCCATCCGCTTGGCCCAGGCGATCGCGTCGAGCCCTGTGTCACGCCTTCCGCCATGAGTGTAGACCGTCCACTTCTCGGTCTCGCCTGGCACTCTCTTCGCATCGATAGCCACCACGATGGCTTGTGAGCCGTAGGCCTCGGCCATGTCTTTGACGAAAGTCGGATTGGCCACCGCCGCGCTGTTGATCGAGACTTTGTCGGCCCCAGCGTGCAAAAGCTCGCTCACGTCGCGACGCTCCCGCACCCCCCCGCCCACGGTCAGGGGGACCGCAACCGTGGAGGCCGTACGGTCGACGAGGTCGAACAGGGTTCGGCGGTTCTCGTGGGAAGCGGTGATGTCGAGGAAGGTGATCTCGTCTGCCCCGCCCGCACTGTATCGTTGAGCGGACTCCACCGGGTCCCCCGCGTCGCGGAGCCCGACGAAGTTGATGCCCTTGACGACGCGCCCTTCTTTGACGTCGAGACAAGGGATGATTCGCTTGGCCAGCATCAGGCCTCTTCTAGCGCTGCAAACGCTTCCGACAACGTGAAGGCGCCGGAGTACAACGCACGCCCACAAACGGCGGAGCGGACGCCGGCAGATGACAGCGCCCTCAGATCGTCGAGCGACCCGATACCCCCCGACGCGATCACGGTCGTGCTTACATGCGACTGCAAGCTCGCGGTTCCCTGGACGTCAGGTCCCTCGCGGGTGCCATCCTTGTGGATGTTGGTGAACAGGATGGCGCCGATGCTCCAGCCGTCGACTTCCTTGGCTAGCTCGACCAGGTCTTGCCCGCTCTGCTCCCGCCAACCCTCGACGGCGACCTTCCCGTCGCGCGCGTCGAGCGCCATCACCACCGCTTCTGGGTACCGAGCACAAATCATGCGGGCGACATCAGGCGCCTTCACCGCGACGGTGCCGAGGACGACGCGGGCTGCCCCCGCTTCCATCCATTGAGCCGCGACCGCTTCGTTTCGGACGCCCCCTCCGATCTGCACCTGGAGGTTGGTCTCCTCCAAGATGCCTCGAATGATCGGAACGTGGGCGGGCCGGCCGCGGCGTGCGCCTTCGAGGTCGACCACGTGAAGCCGACTGGCGCCCTGTTCCTCGAACCGTCTGGCCATGGCCACCGGGTCGTCGTCATAGACGGTGACCTCGTCGTACTTCCCCTGATGCAGTCGCACGACTTTGCCACCGAGCAGATCGATCGCTGGGATCAACTCCACGACACGTCTCCCAGGAAGTGCCCGATCAGCCGCGCACCGGCGTGCTGACTCTTCTCGGGGTGGAACTGGCACGCCAGGACGTTGTCCCGGGCGATGGCTGAGCAGAACGGACCACCATAGTCGGTCGTGGCTGCGACGAGGCTCTCGTCACCGGGGACGCAATAATAGCTGTGTACGAAGTAATACCACTCGCCGTTTTCGAACACGGGGTGTGTGCTGTCGATCTGGTTCCATCCGATGTGTGGCACCTTGAGGACGCGACCTTCCCCGTCGCGCAAATCTCTAGCGAAGCGCTTCACGCTCCCCGGAAAAATGCCGAGGCCCTTTTCGCCCGGGGCCTCTTCGCTCGACTCGAACAATGCTTGCATGCCGAGGCAAATGCCGAGATACGGACGGCCGCTGTCTATCCACGACAGCACGGCTTCCCCGATCTCACCGGCCAGGGCATGCGCGCACTCTTTGAACGCGCCCTGCCCAGGCATGACCAAGCGGTCCGCGCGCAGGAGGACGTCGGGATCCGAGCTGAGCTCGGCATCGGCCCCCCCGCGCTCGAATGCCTTCGCCACGCTGTGCAAGTTCCCGAGGCCCAGATCGACGATCGCCACCCGGCCGGTAGTCATTCCGTCAACGTGCCCTTGGTCGAGGGCACGCCCACGACCCGGGGATCCACCTCGGTCGCTTCCCGAAGCGCGCGAGCGAACGCCTTGAAACTGATCTCGATGACGTGGTGGAGGTTGTCGCCGGCGTGTTGACGCATGTGCAGGTTGCACTTGCTGCCGCGCGCGAAGCCTTCGAAAAACACCTCCGCGAGCTCGGAATCGAAGTCGCCGATCTTGGCTTTGGCCAGAGCCACTGCCCAAACGAAATAGGGCCGTCCGGACAGATCCAATGCGCAGGTCACGCACGCCTCGTCCATCGGCAACGTGGCCGACCCGAAACGGCGGATCCCGGCTTTGTCGCCCAAGGCGGCGGCGAATGCCTGCCCCAACGCGATTGCCAGATCTTCGGTCGTGTGGTGCCCATCGATGTGCGTATCGCCAAGGGCGCGCACCTGGAGGTCGAACAGCCCGTGCTTCGCGAGCTGCTCCACCATGTGCGTGAGAAACCCGATCGGGGTTTCCACTTGGTATTGGCCGCTCCCGTCGAGATCGAGCACCACGCGGATCTCGGTCTCTTTGGTTCGACGTTCTATCGTCGCTGTTCGTCCCATAACGCCGCTACCATAGCCCGGAAATCTCTTCGGGCTACCTAGGCGATAGTGTGGGGGTGGTGGGGCGGGACAAATTGCTGCCGCAGGCCACCTAGCCCGACTTCATCCGTTCGAGAACTTCTTCGAGCTTGGATTTGAGCTCCACATTGTCAGGCTCGTTTTGGATCGCCATCTTGAGGTTGAGCTTCGCCTGGGCCCAGTCCTTGGACTTCATCGCGGCGTGCGCGCGCGAGAAGAACACCCGCGCCTTGCTGGAGCGCAGCGCAACGCCCCCCGGCGGCCGCATCGATCGTCGCATCTCCTGTGCGCGATCTTCGGAGTAGCGCGCCACACCTTTTTCGAGGCCTTCATCGTAGAGCTTGCGCTTCAGGGGATCGCTGAGGACGCGGTATGCCTCGCTTCCGTGCTGGTAGAGCTCGGTGTGCCGCTCGCTCTCGTCTGGCGATCCGATGAAGTTGTCCGGATGGTGCTCTCGGGCGAAGCGATGAAACGCGGAGCGAATCTGGTCGGAGTTCGCGGTACGGATGATCCCTAGAAGCTGATAGTAGTCTCGCTCTTCGTCTGCCTCGGACATCGTCTAGCTTCCGAACTTTGCCTCGTGGCGTTTGGTGAGCTGTTCGATCTCATCTTCGGGCAGCTCACCGATGAGCTTGATCGCGATTTGCTGCTGTTGTCCGGTGCCCACGTCCTGCGCTCTCACCTGAAGGGTGCCGTCTGCGTCGATCATGAAACGAACCGCGATCTGAACCTTGCCGCGAGCGGCCGGGCGCAGGCCTTCCAGCACCACTTCGCCGAGAAGCTGGTTGCGCGAAATCTGGCGATCCTCGCCTTGGCAGATTCGAACGATGACGGCCTCTTGCCGGTCGCGCGCCGTGGTGAACATCTTGGTTTGCCCGGCGGGGATCGCGGAGTTGCGGCGGATGATGTGCTCACAGTAGCCGTCGACGGTTTCGACCCCGAGCGAAAGCGGGGTCACATCGAGGAGTAGCGGGACTTGGGGGCCCTCAGGCACGACGACCGCGCCGGTTACCGTCGGGACCTCTTCGTCGAGCGCAGCCCTGAGCTCTCGGGGCGCCGAGCTGGTGAGGTCGAGCGGCGGCGGGGCCGGCGGGACAGCGTCGGAAGGCACGTCCGACTCCTTGCCAAACGCATCGTCGCCGAGCTCCACCATCAATCCCGACGGCTCGTCTTCGAGCTCATCGAGCGCCTCGTCAGGTTCGCTTCCAATCTGCATCAACAGACCGGAGGCGTCCGCCATCCGGGTGGGCTGAAAGTCGAGGGGGTCGACCGCCTCCGCAACGCGTGTTGGCTCGTGCTCCAATGGCTCCTCGCGTGAACGCGTCGGCGTATCGAGGACGGCATCGTCTGGTGGCAAATCCGCTGACTTCTTGAGCTGAACCGGAGGCGGTGGTGGCGCCTGCCCGGGGAGCGTGGCTTTGCGCGCTGCCCGCGCGACCGGAGGCGGCGGGAGCGGTGGACGGTCACCGATGTTGGTGATCTCTTCCTCGAGGCCCTCTTCGGTTATCTTGGGAAGCTGCTCCGTGCTTGGGGGTGCGACCTTCTTGAGCGCCACTTTGCCGAGCGCAGCCTTGCGCGCCGGAAGCGCCAACGACTGTGCCTGAAGCGCCGCACCCTGGGCGACCACCAAGTCGGGGTCGATGTTCACGAGTGGCTTGCGCCCGAAGTACTCCGCAACCATCCGCTGAAGCAACGGGATCCGCGTCGAGCCACCCACCAGGATCACATTGTCGAGTTGGGTCGGGCGAAGGCCGGCCGCCTTCATCGCGTCTTCACAGACGTCGAAGCTCCTCGCAACGAGTGGTTGAGACATGTGCTCGAGCTGCTGACGCGTGAGCGCGTAATCCAAGTTGAGCGCCGTACCGCCATCACCATAGGCGAGCTCCTCGATGCAGAGCTTCACGTCGGGCCTGTCCGAGAGCTGAATCTTCGCCCACTCCGCAGCGGCGCGTAGTCGCTCGTAGGCTTGCCGGTCTTGGCGCGCGTCGTAGCGATTCTGCTCGAGGAATTGCGCGGCCATGTGATCCGCGATCATCGTGTCGACATCATCGCCCCCGAGAAACGTGTCACCCGCGGTCGCAAGCACCTCGAACACGTCACCGGCGAGCTGGAGGATTGTAATGTCGAACGTGCCACCACCCAGGTCGTAGACCGCGACGCGTTCTGTCGAAGTCTTGTTGTAGCCGTACGCAAGCGCCGCGGCGGTGGGCTCGTTCAAGATGCGCAGCACGTCGAGGCCAGCCACCCGTCCAGCGGCCTTGGTCGCGCTTCTCTGAAGCTCGTTGAAGTTGGCGGGCACCGTCACGACCGCTTGGCTGCACTCTTTGCCGAGCGCCTCCTCCGCGACCTTCCGGACGTGGCCCAGCACGAACGCGCTGATCTCGCTCAGCGTGTAGGTCTCGCCGCGAGCGGTGACCAACACGCCACCGCTCGGGCCTTCGGAGAGCTCGAACGCAAACCGCTCTTGAGCCTGCTTGACCTCGTAGCTGGTGTACGGCCGGCCGATGAGCCGCTTGACCGAGTACACGGTGTTCTGCGCATCGAGCAGGCGCCGCTCCTTGGCGGTGCCGCCGACCAAGACATCGCCACTCGGATGAAACGAAACGACCGAGGGGATCAGCTGCAGACCGTCGCTGCCCGCCAGCACCCGCCCGCCGGGCTGGTCGGCCACGGCAACCACGGAATTCGTCGTACCTAGATCAATCCCAATGACTGGTCCGTTGCTCACGCTGCCCTACCCCTGAGAAAAGACACCCCGAATTGCCTTTCCAAGGATAACGCGTTGTTCCGAGGATTACACATTTCCGGGGGCGTAAGCGCTAATTTTCCCCGGGTTCTTGGGGTTCTTGGGGCTCCTCGATGTCGTCCTCTTCGCCCTCGGCCACGGGCTCGACATCGACGACCTGCTCCCCCTCGCGCAGCCGAATCACCCGTACGCCCTGGGTGTTGCGGCCCGTCTCGCGAATCTCGCTCACTCGGGTCCGAATCACCTGACCGCCGTTGGTGATCACCATCAGCTGGTCGTCAGGGGAGACGAGCCGGAGCTTCACCAGGGCGCCGTTGCGGTCCGAAGTGTCCATCCCGATGATGCCCTTGCCCCCGCGGTTCTGCGTGCGCCAATCGGAAACCTTGGTGCGCTTGCCGTAGCCGTTGGCGCTGACGGTGAGCACCTGCTGGTCGGTTTCGCCGTCGATGATATCCATGCCGATGACGAAGTCGCCCTCGCGAAGGTCGATACCCTTCACGCCCATCGAATCGCGGCCCATCGCTCGCACGTCTTCGATCGGGAATCGTATGCTCATCCCGTGTGACGTTCCGATCACCACGTGCTGGCCCGGGGATACGATGCGCGCGGTCAACAGCCCGTCGCCTTCGCCAATGGCCACACCGATGATGCCGGTCTGCCGGATGTTCTCGTAGGCGCCTAGGTTCGTGCGCTTCACGCGGCCCCGCAGGGTGCACGTCAAGAGATACCCATCCTCGACGAATTCTCGAATTGGGAGAATCGCCGCGACGCGCTCGTCGGGCTCCATACCGACGAGGTTCACGACGGCCCTGCCCCGCGCCGCGCGGCTGGTTTCGGGAATCTGATACACCTTCTTGAGGTACGCCTTACCCTTGTCGCTCAGGAACAGGACGTGCGCGTGTGCGTTGACCACGAACACCCAGCTCACGAAGTCCTGGTCGCGGGTGTCCATGGCCCTGAGGCCCTTTCCGCCGCGGCCCTGGGCTCGGTATTCGCTGAGCGGGACGCGTTTCACGTAGCCCGCGTGAGACACGGTGACGACCACTTCCTCGTCTGGAACGAGGTCCTCGATCGAAATATCTCCCTCTGCTTCGACGATTTCGGTGCGGCGAGCGTCGCCATAGCGCTCGCGGATCTCGTCGAGCTCTTTGACGATGACCTCGTCGAGAAGATCCTTGCTCGCGAGGATCGCTTCGAGCTCACCGATCAAACCACCGAGATTGCCGTACTCGGTCGCCAGCTTCTCGCGCTCGAGGCCGGTCAAGCGAGACAACCGCATCTCGAGGATCGCCTTCGCCTGGCGCTCGGAGAGATAGTAGTCACCGCGCTCTTTGGCAGCGTCGATCTCGGCTTCTGGACGGCCGGCCCGTTTGACGAACTCTTCGAGCCCGGTGAGCGCTAGCTTCATCAAGCGTTCGCGGGCTTCGTCGGGATCCTTGGAGGACCGAATCGTGCTGACCACCAGGTCGACGTCTGTGACCGCCATCCCAAGGCCTTCGACCAGCTCTCGCTGTGCCTTCGCCTGGCGGAGGTCGTAGCGGGTTCGGCGCTCGACGACCTGGCGCCGGTGGTCGATGAAACGAAGAAGCGCAGACCGGAGGTCGAGCACCTCGGGGCGCTGCCCGACGATGGCGAGGCAGTTGTAGCCAAAGGTGCTCTGCAGCGCGGTCATTTGGTAGAGCTTGTTCAGCACGATCTCGCCGTGGGCGTCCCGCTTGAGCTCGACGACGACCCGTAGGCCATCCCGATCGGACTCGTCGCGGATGTCGCTGATGCCCTCGAGCCGCTTTTCGCGAACCAAGTCAGCGATCTTCTTCAGGAGCTCGGCCTTGTTAACCTGGTACGGAATCTCGGTGATCACGATCATCTCGCGGTCGCCCTTGCCGGGGAGCTGCTCGATGGCCGCTCGGGCCCGCATCACGATGCGGCCGCGCCCGGTCCGATAGCCGAGATGGATACCCGCCCTGCCGTAGATGTACCCCGCGGTCGGGAAATCAGGGCCTGTCACCCCAAGCCTGCCGGTTTCGTCGTCGTCCTGCATGAGCTGATCGACGGTCAGCTCCGGATCGCCCATCAGGCGCACGGTCGCGTCGAGCACTTCGCGTAGGTTGTGAGGCGGAATGTTCGTGGCCATTCCGACAGCGATGCCGCCCGAGCCGTTGATCAACAGGTTCGGAATCCGGCTTGGCAGAACGAGCGGCTCACTTTCGGAGTCGTCGAAGTTTGGACCGAAGTCTACGGTTTCCTTTTCGATATCGGCGAGGAGCTCGGACGCGAGCCGGGACATCCGGACCTCGGTGTAACGCATCGCCGCGGCGGGATCGCCGTCGACCGAGCCGAAGTTGCCCTGCCCGTCCACAAGCGGGTATCGCATGGAGAAATCCTGCGCCATGCGAACGAGCGCGTCGTAGACCGCGGTGTCGCCATGAGGGTGGTACTTGCCCAGCACATCGCCGACGATTCGGGCGCTCTTCCTGTACGAACCGTTCCAATGCACCTTTTGCTCGTGCATCGAGTAGAGAATGCGTCGGTGAACCGGTTTGAGGCCGTCCCGGACGTCGGGAATCGCGCGCCCGATGATCACGCTCATCGCGTAATCGAGGTACGAACGCCGCATCTCGTCTTCGAGGGCCACCGGCTGCTTCTGTGGAGATTCCGCCATGAACTACTGCTCCCACGCGTCGTTCCCCAGAGCTGCGACGCCGTCGCGAAGCTACCACGTGGGCACCCCCCCTGCACGCGCTCTCAGCCCTTCTGAACTGCTGTTTATTGGCTGGTTCCGAGGAAGTTTCGTAAACCCCAAATGAGGGCCGGAGCGGAACGCGAGATGGATACTGCAATGCGCGATCTCGAACGGATCGAAGAGCGAGCGTCCGACGAGGGGCGAGGGGTTTTGGTGCTGTCGGGAGTAGGTCTCGTGGCGGCGATTGCCGTCGTCGTCGCAGCGGTTGCAGCCCTCCCCGATGGCAGCGAATCCCAGGCGGTGGATCCACTACAGATGTTGGCGGTTGCAGACGAGGTCGAAGCCGAAGAGGCGACCGAAGAGCCAGCCGCGGACGTCAACATCGACCCGGAGACTCTGAGCTTCCCGACTACGCTCGTGACCGAGACACGGCCCGAGGTCGCGGCCGCCATGGCTGCGGCCGCCGCCGAGCTCGCGCACCTCGACCCGCTAACAAGTCCACCGCCACGCTCCGACATCGCCGCCGGCTTACCTGCTGCGGTGACCGCCGGACCCGACCGCAAGGTGGTCGAGATGGCTGCGATCCGAGACCCGCTCGTCGCCGCGACGGTCCGCGAAAAGACGACCTCCGCTCCAGCAGGATACGAAGGTCGTTACACCTTGCAGGTCATCAGCTACCGCGACGCGCAAGAGGCCCGAGTCTTCGTGAGCGCGCTACGCAAACGGGGACACGGCGCCTACGTGACAACCGGCAACGTCGAGGGCCGCGGCATGCACTGGCGAGTCCGCATCGGCCCGTTTGAGACGCGACAAGAAGCGCAGGGGTATCGGACGACGTTCGAGCGTGAAGAGGGTATGAATACCTTCATCGTGCGGAACAAAGACTAACCCTACGGGGCGCGTTGCGCCGGGCTTCGCCTTCGACTCACGCTGCCGCTCTTGGGTTCAAGTGGTGGGA
>Ga0209567_10000819_pt1 | contig 16768 bp, 14 predicted proteins | sample COG_12_FD_184756 | JGI IMG/M metagenome (GOLD analysis project Ga0209567, IMG submission 184756) | Pelagic marine sediment microbial communities from the LTER site Helgoland, North Sea, for post-phytoplankton bloom and carbon turnover... | ecosystem: Environmental > Aquatic > Marine > Neritic...
GATCGGCAGAGACACCGTGCGCGCCGAATTTGGCGCCATGATCGACGCCGGCCTCAGCATCCAACTCGCCACGGTAGAAGCAGCGGTCTCTGGCGATATAGGGTACAGATACGGAACCTATGCGCTTCAGGCCGGTGACGAAACGGCAGATGTCGGTAAATACGTCGAGACGTGGCAACGCGGTGATGACGGCCAGTGGCGCATTTCCAATGACATCTGGAACAGCGACCTGCCCGTGCCCATGGCCGAACCGCCCAAGACCCACCTCATGATCACCCACGAAGTCGACGACGCCGAGAAATGGTTGGCCGCGTGGCGCGGCGAAGACAGCCGCCACAAACTGTTCAAGGACAATGGTGCCGCTCACGTGCACACTTTCCAGAACGCCGACAACCCGAACCTGACCGGCCTGGTGGTCGCTGTGAACGACATCGATGCGCTTAACGCGATGCTTGGATCGGAGGAAGGCATGGCCGCCGCCGAGGCGGATGGCGTCAAGAGAGACACTTTGACCGTGCTGGGTGCAGCCAAATAGATCAATTCCGGTAACTATCGGCGTCCCACGAAATTGGGGACATTCTGCTTTAGTTTGATAATTCGCTAAGTCGGAATGTCCGCAATCTCCGTGGACTTATTCCGTATAGGCAAGCCTGAATGCGCTTGCTAGCTTCTTCCTGTGTGGTGAAGGAAGGAGTGACTCATGAACACGGTCAACTTTGCCATTGCGTTCGCGTGCGCCACCGCCGTGCTTTGCGCGGCCTGTGCCACCTCACCTGATGTCGAGCGCCGGCGCCAGGAAAAAGAAGCGGACATCGCCGAAATACTGAGCTATGAACTCGATCCGGCAGAATATGGTGAGACCAAGAGATGCCTGTCGGACAACGAGTACCGCAACTTCCGCGCGCTCGACGACCAGCGCCTCCTGTTCGAAGGTCGGCGCAACAAGCTCTGGATCAACACACTGCGCGGGCGTTGCCATGACCTTCGCTTCGGGGACGTGCTCGTCGTTAGACAAACCACGGGCTCGCGAATGTGCGATATGGACCGATTCCAGGTCGCAGACTGGTTCGACTGGCCCTGGTATCGACGCTGGCCATGGTACTGGGGCGGCAGTTGGGGAACCGGTGCCACCTGCTCGCTTGGCAAGTTTCAGCCAGTCACCGAAGCGCAGGTAAGCGAAATCGAGGCAGTGCTAGAATCCCGCTAGGAACTTCAGGGAACCGGGGGAGCTACCATGCGAATGACATGGCTGAGCATCGCACTGCTGTTATCAGGATTCGCCCAGGGGCAGACGAAAGCCCAGGAGCAGGCGGTCGACTATTTCGCGCGTGACTCCTTCCGAATCGACACATTCGTCTGTCCTTTCAAAGATGATATCGACTACGAACCTGGTGAAATCGAGTGTGGTTTACTGCAGGTACCCGAGAACCGCGAGAATCCCAACTCACGCTTTATCGAGCTGCACTTCGTCAAGCTCAATTCAACCTGGGACGATGAAGCGGAAGAAGAAGAGGACGACGAGGAAGAATCGAGCCTTGCTCCCGGCAAACGTGACGATGTCGTCATTTACCTGACGGGCGGTCCCGGGGCGCACGCGACCACTTACGTCGAACGGTTCAAGGATCACCGCATCCTGAAGCATCGCGACATGTACATCCTGGAGCAGCGCGGCATCGGCTACTCGGACGACTTCTGTCCCGAGTACTCTGATCGCAAGCCCGAGAAATTCGACGTTGAGACTTACGACGAACAACAGGAAGCGTCATTAACGGCAGCCGACGACTGTGCGGCTAACGCTATCGCAGCCGGCGTCGACTTGACGGGATATAACACGATCGAGAATGCGCGTGACGTTCATGCATTTCGACTGGCACTCGGCCTCGAACAATGGAATGTCTGGGGCATCTCCTACGGTACGATTCTCGGCCAGGCCTATATCAAGGAAGATCCCGAAGGCATTCGCGCAATCGTTCTGGACTCCATCGTCCCGCTCAATGCCGGGGACCAATCTCATTACTGGCAGGTCATTAAATGGTATGACCGCGATCTTCGCAAACTCGAGGAATTGTGCCGGGCGGATGCCGGATGTGCGAAGCGTTACCCCGATCTCGGCGAACGGCTTCGGCAAGCAGCGAGGTCTGTCCTGGACACTCCCATTACCGTCGATGTCGAGAAGTCGGAAATATACCCGTCGGGCAAGGCGCGCGTGTTTGCCGATATCGTGGCGTTCCTGCCATTCATAATGCTCTACGAACAAACGAGCTACCCGGGACTGCCAGGCATGATTTACGCGTGGACGGACCTGGTCGAAAAACGTGACGAGACCTTGTTCAAAGCACTCGCCCAGGCCGGAGACGGGGATCTTGGCGGTCTGAGCCAGGGCATGTACAACGCGATCTTTTGTCTGGACGGCTACAGGGAAGCGCAGATCAGCTCGGGCGCCGCGGACCGCGAAGCATTTCCCGTCTTTGGCGAAGTCCTTGGCTCGGCGGAATTCGATGAGAAAGCGGCGCAGCGCTGCAGGGACCTCGGCATGGCTCCAAGGGACGCAGCAGAATACGAGCCGGTCAGCACCGACATACCGGCATTGATCGTAGCCGGAGACATGGACCCGGTTACGCCGCCGCCGCTGGCGAAAGCGATACTGCCCGGCTTCTCCGATGCCACCTACGTCGAGTTCCCCTACGCTGGCCACGGGCCTCTGCGATCTGTTGAATGTGGCGGAGACCTGCTCAACCTGTTTTTCGACGATCCGAACGGCGAGCCTGACCTGAGTTGTGTGGATGAAATGGAAGCACCCAGGTTCTTCGTGCCGCTCTATACCAGCGACGTCGGTCCACGCCTGCTGTTGCTCGCGGTCGAGGATGAGAAGAAACTGGCGGCTCCAGGCGCATGGGCCGGCACCAGCATTATCATCTCATTCATCGCTTTCATTTGGTTGTCCGTTGCACCGCTGGGCCGACGCATCGACAAGCGTCAGCCTGTCAACGTGTCCGGTGCCCGTTGGTCGGCGTGGCTCGCCGCAACCTTCGCCACGGCAGCTGCCGCGATATTCGGAGCCGCGATCGCAGTCACGGTCGATACATCGGAGATTCTCGTCGTCTTCGGTCTCGTGCCCTGGGCCCGGATTGGCGCCGTCGCCGGCCTCCTGGGGGGTATTTTCGGCATTGCCGCGGTAGCGTTCATTATTCGCGAACGTCGCAAGGGAAAACTGCCGATTGGCACGGTGGTCGGTTTCCTGTTGACCGGCATCGCGGCGGTGGGGCTCAGTACGTTCCTTCTGTACTGGGACCTCGGACCCTTCTGAGCCGCGGAAAGCGAATCCACAGGAGAACATCAGGAATTCATCGGACGATCCTCATTGCGGCTGCCAGGCAGGCGCATAGCATCAAATCAACGACATTGATGCAGCCCGGAGGAAGAAACGATGAAAACCCCTCAAATCCTGACAACAGCTTTCTTGGCCGCCCTGCTCGGAGCAGGTTGTAGCGCGACGCACCATGCGGGTGATGTCCGCGCCGCGGATGATATCGACCGGGTAACGGTCGGAACGGTGCAAAAGGAGATCCGACTTGGCATGTCGGCAGCCGATGTGGCCAGCGTGCTCGGTTCCCCGAATATCGTCACAACCGATGAGCAACGCCAGGAAACCTGGATCTACGACAAGATCTCGAGCGATGTAACCTATTCCCGCAGCAGCGGCACGATTGTCGGACTAATCTTCGGTAGCTCGGGCGGCGGCGCCGGCATTGGCTCGACCAGCGCGGGATCCACGTCCAGTTCACAGCGAACGCTGACCGTTGTCATCAAGTTCGATGGCGACGACGCAGTCCGCGACTTCTCCTACCACACGTCGAGGTTCTAATGAGCCGCGCCTTATCCTGGCTGCTGCTGACGGCGATAATGGCCGGCTGTGCGACCGAGGTTCCGGAGACCGCACTGCGGCTCCCCGAGAGTACGCTCGAGGTGCGCTCGATTCAGACGCGGACACTGGCCGCGCCCTCTGAAATCGACATTCTGACGGCGACGATCGCGGTACTGCAAGACATGGAGTTCAACATCGATCGCATCGAAAAGCCGCTGGGTGTTATTACAGCATCAAAAGTCACGGATGCCGACTCAACCAACGAGAAGACCGGTCTGTTCTTCCTGGATCTGCTGTGCGCCATTGGTGGCGGCGGTGGCTGCGATGCTATGTCTACAGCCCAGGATGATCAGCACATCACGTTGACCATGGTGGTGCTGCCGAGCCTCGCGCGTGACGGAGAATACACGGCACGCATTACGATCCAGCGCGTGATCTACGACAAGATGGATCGGGTTCTGGTGCTCGAACGTATCGATGACGCCGATACCTATCAGCAGATCTTCGACAATCTGCACAAGTCTCTCTTTATACAGGTAGGTGAAAAATGAGTCGGTCACTATGGCTATTGCCACTACTAAGTCTGTTACTCCTGGCCAGCTGCGCGACGACCCCGGCTAATGTTGCCGGTGCTGGCACACAGCTCGAGACCCGCGAGATCCAGACGCGTGAATACGACACCCTGGACAAAGCCATGACGATGCGGTCGGTTATTGCGACGCTGCAGGACCTCGGCTTCACCATCGATCAGGCCGACGCCGAGTTGGGTACCGTCACCGCGACGCGCCTGCATGATTACACCATGCGCATGACCGTGACCGTGGTTCAAAAGGGCGAGCAGCGAATCGCGGTTCGCGCCAACGCACGCATCGGCGAGAACAGCGTGACCGATGCCGCTACTTACCAGGACTTCTTCGTCGTCCTCGATAAGGCCATGTTCCTGACCCTGCACAAAGTCGACTAGCGTATCGACAAGAGAGTCCTGTCAGGATTCAGAACCACAGGCACGGAATGTCACGATTAAGACTGGCAACAAGGTCATATTCGCTAACAATGCGACAAGCATCGCCATTCCCGTCAGCAAGCCGAAGTAGATGGTCGGTATGAACTGCGACAATGCCAGAATCGAGAAGCCAAGCATGATTGTCACGCTCGTGTAGTACATCGCCCGTCCGATAGTGCGATGACAACGATGTATCGCGGCCCAGTAGTCGCCATCGATGCCAAACTCATGAACGAATCTGTGGATGTAATGAATAGTGTTATCCACGGCGATTCCCACCGTAATTGCGGCAATCGTAATCGTCATCAGATCCAGTGGAATGGACAGCCAACCTATCAGGCCCAGAACAACCGCCGCCGAAGCGACATTCGGAATAATCGCCGTTACCGCCAGCCGCATCGATCGAAAAAGCAAAATGAACATTCCGAATATGGCGAGGAACACCGCACCGAGTGTCAATACCTGTGAGCGGAACAGGCTCTCCAGCATATTGTTATAAAGAACCAGCATGCCGCTTAAATGGATCTGCTCGTCGGCCAGCCCGAATTCTTCGGTGAGATCATTGCGTATCTGTGCGATGAGTTCGCTCCGCCTCAGCGTTTTGTCAGACTCAAAGACACGAACGCTAAAGCGAAGCTGGTCGCCGTCGGCGGAAAGATACGGCGTGATCAGCGTTTCCCTCACTTCCTCAGGCAGGCGCTTGTAAGCGATCGACAGAAGAACGTTGTCGGTCAGTACCTTTTTGTCCAACTCACTCAGTAGAAGGGCTGCCGTTGCGACAGAAATCACCTTGCCGGTTTGTGGCAGCTTATCCAGATAGTCATGAATCGCCGTGACTCGCTGGATTCTCGGGTAATTTAACCAGTAGCTCGTCGCCGTGACGCCACCCTCGCCCTCTGTATCTTCGGCAAACAGGTCTTCAAATTCTTCCCCGAGTTCTTCTCCGAAATCAGTGCCGGCACCGATGTCCGTCTCATCGCCTGCCGACGGCGGAGCATCGATAATGACGTCGAGAGGCGTCGTGCCGCCGAGTGCCCGGTCGATCAACTCCATTCCCTGGTAAATCTCTGTCGACTTCTTGTAGTAATCGATAAAACGGTTCTCGACGGATAGCTGCGTGATCCCAGCGCCGCCCACAATGACCACAACAGCCGTTATCAGAAGCGTCTGCCTCGTGTGACCGTCTATCATGCGCGCAAAGAAACTGGTAATTGCTGCGGTAACGTCACGCAGGACCCGTGGTTTACCGGGATGCAGAAACATTAGCCCTGCAGGAAAAAGCGTGAATGAAAAGACGAAAGCAATGCTGATCCCTATTACCATCATCCAGCCGAAATCGATCACAGGCCGAATACCGCTGACAATCAGGGAACCAAACGCAACCATGGTCGTCAATGCGGTATAGAGACAGGGAACCACGATGCGCCTTATCGACTCTCGCAGCAACGTCAACTGATCGGAACCAGGCTTTCGTGTATGTGCCTCCCTGTAACGAACAATGATGTGTAGCGTCAATGCAAGGCAAAGAATCAATAACAGCGATACGAAATTTGACGAAACAACGGTCACACGCCAGTTGCTCATTCCCAGAACGCCGAGCATGACGACGCAAGTGGCAAGACAATTCAGTAATGACATGATTACCCACCGTGGCTTCCTGAAAGCGACGAACAAAATGATGATCAGGAATACCAGTACAGCGACGCCGAACACGATCAGGTCGTGCCGTATGAAATCGATCGAATCAGCGACGATCATTGGAACGCCCCCGAGGTGCAAGGTCGCAGCGTCTTTATAGTTCTCAAGTACGTCACGAATAGCCGATACCGTCTGTTGCTCCCTGGCCAGCAGGCTCCGGCTGAGCTCATCAAATTGCGTGGTAACGACGGCGAGAGTCTCGGCCTCGTCACTGGTCAGCGTCGCGAAGTATTGTTTCTCCCTGAGTCGATCACGCAGGTCACGAAGATCGACATATTGTTTTTCTTGCCGGAGGTTTATTCGAAGCGCGGTCGTGCGGACGTCGGCACTGATAAGGAGATCACGATACAGCGCGCTGTTGACAATTTCCTCGCGCGCCATCGCCCGGTCTGTGCCACTGTCCTCGAGGTGGCGCAGACCTTTTGCTATTTGTCGTAGATCAACCGGCGGGCTTTTAATCAATGGCACGTCGAGAATACTGACAACGGACTCGACGCTGTCCAACGAGGCAAATTCAGAGCGCAGGTTCTTGAGGCGTTTCAACACCGGATCGCTGAAGAGTTCAGCTTCGGGGGCGTACGTGACAATCAGATAGTCATCGGAACCGTACCGCGCTCTCACCATGCGGTAATAACTGAGATCCTCATCGCGTTCGAGCGTCAATGAGTCGGCAGATGCATCAAGGCCGAAATCCAGGGCGTGCCAGCCAAATACCGCTACGAGAACTGCGCTGACCGCAAGCGTGGCGGCCGGGTGCCGCAGCACAAGACGCTCATGAAGCGTAACAAACCGGTCAGTAATGCTCACTGGATCAACGTCCTTTCACCAGTGCCAACCGATGAACTGGCAAAACAGTTCATCGCATCCGAAAATCGTGCTGGACATCATGTCCAACATAGCAGTTTGTTTTTAAGGCGGCAGGAGCGCCGCGTCAATTCGGAGTACTACCTAGCAATCGACAGGTCCTCAGGGATCGTCGCGATACTCACAATAGGTGCTGCTAGTGGTTCGAAAATGTTGTTCACCATAACGACGAATCGCCCCGTAGGTCCGATTCGCCGCCAATTGGCACAAACTGAACTCCTTAACATCGAGCGCGCCCAGTCCGCCGAGTCCCTTGCACGCCTTCTTCATATCCTCGTAAATCACCGTGTCGCACTCTTCTCGCGTTGTCCCGTAGGTGGCGAACCCGTGGCGATAACAAAAGTCGTGGGTTACACACGCAGGATGAAACTTGTCCGCCTGCCTTTTGTAATCGTTACTCAGGAGCAATACGACCTCCGGTATCGAACAACCAAGCGGTAACTCGCCGCCACACGGATGTGCAGGCTGTTTCCACGATCGCTTGACGATACTCTCGATTTCGCTGAAAGGAATAGTCTCCGATGGCCCTTTGATGGCGTTCGCAGCGACCTCCTCAACGACGAATTCTCTCTGCTCGCCATCCTTGGTCGTGATCTCGACCAAATCACCCGTTTGCACACCGGCTTCGATGTACTCCGGCTTGACTCGAATATCGTGTGAGGGCGTGACTTTCGCGCAGCCGTAAGCGCCAATAGCCAGAGCCGTGAGTATGCCGAGGGCGATAGACCGTATCGCCGGATACGTCCTTTTAGAGTCCAATTTGTTGATTTCCTGACCCACAGCGATAAAGAGGTAGCAATTGATTGTTCGACCGATTATACGATCTTGCATCCGGTTGGCGCATGGGAGAGGCGTACGAAGTGGCGAACGCAGTGCACGGTAATGTTCAGATAAGGCGTCCTTAACGACGATATTGAAGCCGAGCCGGCACGCCTGACATAACTGACGCCAACATACTTCTTTGCTAAGCTGACGATCGGGCTTCGCGTTCGCAAGCGGATCATCTCATGAAGAAGTTTCTGCTGTTTGGCTGTTTCCTGTTGGTTTCCTGCGTCACTGTTCGCCACATCGAAATCACGCCTATCGAATCAGGCGAAAATGGCGAAGCGCCAATAAGCGTTGAATCGCCCGTCAAGGCACATCTCGTGGACGGCTCTACCGTAATGTTTCCGAAAGGGCTGACTGTCGAGGGCCAGACGGTCAGGGGTCAGGGGTTCAAATACGACATTACGCTCGAGAACAGCGAACCAGTCACTGAAATAGGCTTGGACGACATTGCTGCAATGGAGAGTTACCAGGATGTCGTGAATACCGGAGCGACTGTCGCCGCGACCACGGTGACGACCGTCGGTGGCGGTATGGCTGGAATCGCACTGCTCAAGGCTGTTTTCGGTTCCTGCCCTACTACCTATTCGCTTGAGAATGGAGAGCCAATCCTCGAAGCCGAGTCTTTCTCGTACAGCATCGCGCCGGGCTTCGAGGCGAGAGACGTCGACAGGCTGGGCATCGCGTCGGTTGGTCAAAGCACGATCGAACTCGAAATGCGCAACGAAGCGCTGGAAACTCACTACATCAATCACCTCGAGTTGCTGGAGGTCGTCCACGCAAGAGGAGAGTCCGTTTATCCGGATCCCAAGGGTCACCCTGTCATCGTCGGCGAACTCACAGCACCGGGTGTCGTCGTCGATCGGAGCGGTCGCCGCATTGAGAAGATCGTCGGCAGTGCCGATGGCGATGCGTGGAGCACGGCAGCGGAGTTACTCAGGAATGTATCCGCTGATGATATGGAGGACTTCGTCGAACTGGAATTCGATACGCCCGTGTCAGGGCAGCAACACGCTTTGGTATTGAGGCTAAGAAACAGTCTCCTGAATACCGTGCTGTTATACGATGTCATGCTTAACGGTCAGGGTTTTCATGCTCTCGACTGGATGGGCAAAGATCTGGATCGACTGTGGCCGAAGTACAAGTTGGCGCGTTGGTACCAGAAAAAAATGGGTATGCGAATTGCGGTCTGGGACCGAGGCCGCTACAGGAATGTAGCGACGCTCGCGGATACTGGGCCCATTGCCTGGAATGACATCGCAATTCCCCTGCCGAAGGCGAAAAGTGACAAGGTCAGGGTACGACTCTCTTTCGTTGCCGATAACTGGCGTATCGATCAGGTTGCGCTAGCCACCAACGCTCGCGCTGCAAAGGCGAGAAAGATCCCGGTTACTCAGGTGCATAGTTCATCGGGCGTCGAACTTCCGCAAGCGCAAAGCAATCTGGATGCCGTGGACGAGACCTATGTCGTTACCAAGCCGGGCGAATATGTTCGCCTCCATTTTGACGTTGGACACACGCAGGACGATTTACAACGCACATGGTTCCTCGCCGCCGAAGGCTATTACATCGAATGGATGCGAAAAGAATGGCTGAAAACGACGTCTACTACGGCGTTCGTGCCGAACGACGACACCTTACTTGACGCGATCGAACTCTGGGAGCCGCGGCGTGATGAATTTCGTCAACGGTTCGAGTCGGCAAGGATACGCGTACGATGAAAACTCTTTTGTCAGTGCCGCTCATAGCATTTCTGGCACTGGCCGGTTGTAGCACCAGCGTTGAGGTTAAGGATTTCAAGCCAGCACAAGGCCCGCAGGGCATTCAAATGGAAATCTCGCTGAATGGCGATGTGATCGACGGCAACCGCGTCGAGGGCGAGCTTCTCGCCGTACGTGCTGATGGTGTAATTCTAAACGTGACTGACTATCCGGGTTCTGCCAAGGGCGAGAATACCCTCGTCTTGATTCCCTTCTGGATGATGGACAGGGCCACACTCGAACAGATGGGCAGCGCAAAAGTCGAATCCCAGGGTGAAGAAGCGAACAAGGTATACCTGGAACGGCTGAGAATGGTGTCTCGCTTCCCGCAAGGACTGTCCGACGAATTACTGTCGGAACTGCTAACCGAGATGGGGCAGAAACAGCTCGAAGTTCCCCACAGAACCGATTAACAGGGAGTCGCCCCCGAGAATCCGATCCACTTCCCGACAAGAATCCAGCCTCGGATTAGCAATGCACTTATCTCAAGTACTTCGCTCAATGCTCCCTTAACTCATGCGTTAAATTTACAATCGACCGAGTCACGTCGCCAGCGCAATCTCGACCGACATCGCGAGCTTTTTGATACTGGCTGTTACCGAACAAACTCGGCCAGATCGCGGCTGAACTTTTCTCTTGAATCCGGGTGGAGATACATCATGTGCCCCGCCTCGTAGTGCTTCACACTGATGTTGTCGCGCAATTCCCGGGGCAGTTCCATATGGTCCAGGAAGTACTGGGTGGCACCGTAGGGCGTCGCAAGATCGAAGTAACCCTGCTGCACGAGAACCCGCAGTTTAGGGTTTTGAATCATCGCGTGGTTAAGATCCACACCCGTGTTGGCGATCGGTACCTTGCGCCACTGCCCGACGCCAGGTTGTGCGTGACGCTCATCCCAGCGGGTCCAGAGCTTGCCAGACGTTATGTACTTGCGATCGGTCTCAACACCCAGCTGTTCCCGATAGTAGTCATTGAAGGTCGCGGTGAAAGCCGGTCCCACGGCCGGAAAAAACGGGTCGTAGCTCATGCTCTCTGCGATATGGTTGATGGAATCTCCGGTAAATCTTGAGTCGATGCGGCCCACGACCTTGCCGCGATCACGCAGCAGTTCCTTGGTGAAGCGTCCCTCGTCGATGCGCAGATTGGCTTTGTCCCAGTAGTCGGCGCTGATTCCCGTGAACCGCTCCATGCCCGCAAGTACTTTTTGGCGTTCCTCGGCGCTGGCGCGGCTGCCCTTGTGTAACAGCGGCGCATACTCGTTCACCGCGAAGGCCTCGGCCTCACGCAGGAATTGCTGCAGGTCGCCCGGGCGATCCGCTACAGCGTTGTGATACCAGGCGGTCGCGGCAAAGGTGCTGAAATAATTGACCTGCGGGAGATCGATCCTGATGCCGGCATTGCCTGCTACGAAATCCATGTAGGGCGATACCAGGATGACCCCGTTGAGGGAGATGGAGTGATTCGCCAACAGGTAGTAGGCAACCCCACCACTACGAATGCCGCCGTAGCTTTCGCCCAGCAGATACTTGGCCGACTGCCAGCGGCCGTTATCCGTGATGTACCGAGCGATGAAGTCCGATACGGAGGCGATGTCCTGATCGACGCCCCAGAAGGCCTCCCCTTCGGTCTCGCCCGCGGCACGGGAAAAGCCCGTGCCAACCGGATCGATCATTACCAGGTCGGCGCGTTCAAGGATGCTGTACTCGTTGTTGACCCGGCGAAACGGCCCTGTCGAAGTGAACGCAACATCCTCCACAACCGTGCGTACCGGGCCGAGGATACCCATGTGCAGCCAAAACGAGGCCGAACCCGGACCGCCGTTATAAGCGAACAGGATTGGCCGGTCCGTCTTGTCCTTGCCTTTTTGGACGTATGAGGTGTAGCCGAACTCCGCAATGGGTTCGTCCTTTTCGTTCTTCATCACCAGCGTCCCGGCGGTGGCGGTGTACTCGATGTTCTTGCCGCCGATCCTGACGCTGCCACTGGACTCGAAATGCATGGGCTCCACAGTTTCCGCTGGCTTATCCGCAGGCTTTTCTGTCGTCTTCTCTGTGGCTTCTTCAGCACCTGCTGGCAGCGTTGCAAATGCGAGCAGGCAAACCAGCAGCAGGATCATTTTGTTCATCGGATTCGTCCGGTTCGCGGGAAAAAAATGTGTTTTTTCTTGGGTCAGACTCTTACTTGCTACCGCACTTGATCTCGAGCGTCGCAAAGTCCTGAATATAGGCGGGAGCGACAGACGCTTTCCTGCCAACGTTGGCCTTGCTCGTATGCGTCTCCGAGTTGAATCTCATCCATTGGCCAAATCTCTTATCGCCGCCAACATCAAATGACGGCCGCACTGACCATCTGTAAGTCTTACATGCCTCGAGCCCGAAAGTGACGGCGTGGCTGGGGCCTTGAATATCTTTGGCGGAATAGATCGGCCGATGCATATCGTATATCTCGATGTCGTAAGCAACGTTTGTCTCATCGACCTCTTTAGCCCACGCACCATTTGAGTCGCCACCGAGCAATGTCAATTCCCATGCGAGGATTGGGCTCAACGTTCGGCTGACGCCTTGCCAGTCGTTTTTCTTGAATCTGACGACTGTGTCGGTTTCTCTCGGTCGCAATTCGTGCCGCAGGACAATTCGGTCGAATACCTGGGCTGAGATCTCGCGCCCGATATAGTGCCGGGAGAAATTTGCATAGTCCCGCCACAACGCATTTTCATCTCTGGTCCAGTTGCTCAAGGTATCCCTGTCCTGATATTGAACCTCGCTTTCATACAAGTGTTCGCCGTCGCTCAGGCGTCGCAGCGTTGCGCTTGCCGACGTGGTTATGATTGCGTCCTTGCCTTCAACATTGATCGTTACGTCTTTGAGACTCACGTACAGGATTGCGTCCGTATCTTCCGGAATCGGTGCGGTCAGGGCCAGTATTTTGGAATCGAGATTGGGTAGCCTGTGGATACCCCAGAATACGTCCGATGCCAGTGCATCATTTGTCAGCGGCTGGCTGGCAGCATTAGCCAGTTGATCTGTAAGCTCATCCCGAAACTCCTGAATCTCGCGCTTGGTCTTCCCCGATATGCCGCCAATCACGGCGCCGGGGAGTGTCAGGATGGGAAACGGGACGCCGACGGAAACGGGGCCAACGTCTGTGCCGACGCCCTTGCCGATACTTGACCCGGATTGCGCCCCTCCCAGGAGGCCTGCCGTTTCTTCTTCATAACTGCCGGTTACCGCCTGGCTGGCCGGACTCCGGCTGGGCAAGACGACCACCTTCTTGATGGAAGATCGGAGCGCCTCCGACAGCTGCGCCTGCGGCTCGACCGTGGTCGATTCCTGGGTTTCAGGGACAGGCTCTGAAGGTGTTTCGTCGGGCATTGCCCAACCCGGAAAGATCGTCGCCGTGCATCCGACGACGAAGATCGCCACACGCGCGATCGGACTGCGGCCGAAACCGACGTTTTGCGCTAATCCATTAATACCGACCCTCTTGGCGGTAATGGTGTGCTCTTCCATCGGCTTCAGTTCACTTTCCTCTCGTGCCCCTCCCAATACGGCGCGCGCAACTCACGCTTGAGGATTTTTCCCGGCCCGGATTTTGGTAATTCTTCGTCGGACAACGTTATCTCCTTGGGCAGTTTGTAACCCGCAATATGTTCACGACAGAATGCGATCAACTCCTCGGGAGTGACCGCCGATCGAGGAACGACGACCGCATGTACAGCTTCGCCCCAGGCCTCGTCGGGAACGCCGAAAACCGCCGCTTCAAGCACTGCGGGATGCTTGTAGAGTGCCTCCTCAACTTCCGAGCAATAGACGTTTTCCCCGCCACTGACGATCATATCCTTGGCGCGATCGACAAGAAACACGAACCCTTCGTCGTCCATGTAACCCATGTCACCGGACCTGTACCAGTCGTCCTTGAGAACCTCGGCCGTTTGCTCCGGCTTACGCCAATATCCTTTCATGATATTGGAACCGCGCGCCGCGAGCTCTCCAACCTCCCCTCGCGGCATCTCGTTGCCGGCTCCGTCGATAATCTTCACCTGCACACCGATTAACGCCTGCCCGCAGGACCGACTGCGATCTACATCCAGCAAATCCTGTTCATTGCGCAGCCCCGTGAGTAATGGCGAAGCTTCGGTCATGCCGTAAACATGCACGAATTCAGCCGTTGGAAATGCCTCGACCGCTCGCCGCACGACTTCTGTTGCGATAGGCGAGCCGCCGTGAGCTACCATCTGGAGCGTGCTCGTGTCGCGCGGCTCTGCGTGCTGCAATTCGGCAATGGCCGCGATCATCGTCGGCACGCCAAGCGTGTGTGTGACCTGGTATTTCTCGATAAGGTCGAGTGCCGTCGCAGGATCGAACACCTTGAGCGGGATCTGGCAACTGCCGGTCCAGATCCCGCCGAGTACGCCATTCGAGCCGGCGGCGTGAAACAGTGGCGCCATTATGAGGTACACGCTGTCAGTCGCGGGCGGCGCCATAGTCATGAAGTGGAATGTATTCGCAATAAGATTCCTGTGCGTCAGCATCACGCCTTTTGACGCGCCGGTCGTACCGCCCGTATAGAAAAGACCGGCCAACGAGTCTTCCGTGATGCCGATGCCCAGCTCGGCTTCGTCGGCGACTTCGATCAATGCCTCATATTCATCGGGAATCATCACAACGGTATCGACAAGCTCGCGCAATGCGCCAGGATCCCTATCCGTCATCAGTATCTTTGCTCCGGAATCCTCGATCGCGTATCGCAGCTCGGGCTCCGCATGACGGGTATTGAGCGGCACGATGACGAGTCCTGCCGCCGGAATCGCAACATAGCTCTCGATATAGTGGTTCGTGTTTGCCGCAAGTATCGCGATTCGATCGCCGGGTTCGGCGCCTTTGCCCTTCAGCGCCGTCGCGAGTCGGCAACAACGCGACTGTAATTCACCGTGACTAAATCGGCGGCCCTCGAAAATTACCGCGGTACGATTTGCGGCAACTTGCGCGGCGCGCAACAGAGGATCAGCAAACGTCTGCATCGGCGTGAGTCTCTTCTTGAACGAGGTCTTCAGTATAACGACTATAGCGGCTGCTGTAAGATGATGGCCATGACCGACACGCAAGCACACACCGGTTCCTATTACGCGGCATCAGCAAATCACAGTACCGACTTTACACCGCTTACGGGAGAGCAACGTGCAGATGTTTGTGTGCCCGGATGTGCTCGACGGATCAGTCCGCAGCGCTGCTGTATTTCCCGAGTATCTCGAACACTTTCGCGTTCGGGCAAAAGGCATTATCGTCCTCTTTGTCGCTCGCAAGCCATCGCTCGCAGACGTCCTCGGATCCACAACTCTGACAGCGTTGCCGGACTTCTTTCATGATCGTCGGTATTTCACCGCTCGCGGCGATCGCGGGATCGAGTCCGACAGACTCGAGCATGTTTCGCATTCTCCGCTCTGAATTCGCGGCCAGGTACTTCCGGTACCCCATAACCAAAGCAACGGCGACGCCCATCATTGCTACGGCGGCAATGATCTGCATAAATGAAACAGTCATAGTCCCTCTCCTTGCAAGGCCCCTCGAGGCAGCAACTGCAGGTGACACGTCCTGCGCAAGTCCATCAGCAGGCTGTCCACGATATCTGGACAAGCTGCAGAGACACATAAGAACTATAGGCCCGGGGCCGCGGAATCGAACTACGTAAATACCGATGTTTTCAGTGTTATTCCTGCCACAAACCAGTCTCCGCGTCTAATCGCGTTCGACCAGCGCCGCGTAACACCCCAGCTTCGCATTGTGTATGTGCAGGTAGCCGACCGAGTCGTTGTCGAACAGCCATTTGCTTCAGAGCCCGTACTAAGGGCAGAAATTCAAACACCTTATCTCCGAGCAAAAGTTCATCTATACTGCCGGCAGCGGGATCTCCCGCACTATTAAAATACAAACCGAAGTTCAGGGGAAAAATCAATGAAAATGAAACTTACAGCGGCGTTGGCCGTTCTTGCGTGTGCGTCTGTTTACAGCTTGCCGGCGACAGCTCAGGACCATGAGCGGAACTGGGAGAATGGCAACGTTATAGCGACGAGCCAGGTTTATACTGAGCCAGGCATGTTCAACGCGTACATCAATGACCTCAGAGGTCTTTGGCGCGTATTTCTCGATCAACAAATCAAGGACGGGAACGTCGTCTCGTATCGAATGCTCGTAAATTCATTCCCCCGTGACGGTGAACCCAATCTCATCCTCATCACCGAGCACCCGAACTGGGCCGCATTCGACCTGAGCAATGAGTATTTTGACGATCTGACCAAGAAGCTTCAGGGTTCTCTGGATGAATCCCGCCAGGCCTCCCTCGACCGTGGAAAATTGCGGCGCCTTGGCGGACAGTCGGTCTACCAGGAAATCAAGTTCAAAGACTAGTTTTTATTTCATTCGTGTAACGAGAGAGCCCCTGCATTCGCAGGGGCTTTTATCTATCTTGACCTTGGCGCAAAGAAATCTCCGGGTCTTATGCGACGCTATTCCAGCTTGACGATTATTTTTCCTCGAGCGCGTCCCGATTCGGAATAGCGGATTGCTTCCGCAACCTCACTCAATCCGTAACGCCGGTCGATCACTGGCGTCACTTTGCCGGCCTGCATAAGCTCACCGAGTATTTCCATGTCATCGGGGCGGAGTTGTGCCAGTATTATGCCGATCTCCTGGTCCACGAACGGTGACAACAATAGCGCCTTGATGGGTCCTATCAGAGGCCCTAGCCAATTGCCGC
>Ga0209567_10000821_pt1 | contig 16761 bp, 20 predicted proteins | sample COG_12_FD_184756 | JGI IMG/M metagenome (GOLD analysis project Ga0209567, IMG submission 184756) | Pelagic marine sediment microbial communities from the LTER site Helgoland, North Sea, for post-phytoplankton bloom and carbon turnover... | ecosystem: Environmental > Aquatic > Marine > Neritic...
TGTCTTTAAAAACAAGGGCAAGTGGCAGGTGGACCTGAATATAGAGACAGCACCCCGACTACGCATCAACAGTCACTACGCCAGCCTGGTGAAGCGCGCCGATAACAGCGAGGATAATACCTACCTGCGTAATCATCTTCAGGAGGCGCGCTGGTTCCTGAAAAGTCTGCAAAGCCGTCATGAAACGCTGCTGAAAGTTGCCCGTTGTATTGTCGATCGCCAACGCAACTTCTTTGAGTACGGCGATGAAGCCATGAAACCGCTGGTACTTCGCGATATCGCCGAAACTGTGGATATGCACGAATCCACTATTTCCCGCGTCACTACGCAGAAATACATGCATACGCCTCGCGGCATCTACGAATTTAAATATTTCTTCTCCAGCCATGTTGGTACAGCGGACGGCGGTGAGTGTTCGGCCACCGCCATTCGCGCCATTATTAAAAAACTGGTGGCTGCGGAAACTCCAAACAAACCGTTGAGCGACAGTAAAATCGCCAGCCTGTTGGCCGAGCAGGGGATAAAAGTGGCTCGACGGACCATTGCCAAATACCGTGAGGCAATGGCCATACCACCTTCAAATGAACGTAAACGCCTCGCTTGAGGCGCTGGACGAGGAGTGTATCCATGCAAATAGATCTTACCGGACATCACGTTGAACTAACGGATCCGCTACGCAACTATGTGAGCGAGAAGTTTGAACGACTGGAACGTCACTTTGATCACGTTACCGATGTACACGTCATCCTTAGTGTAGAGAAACTGCGCCATAAGGCGGAAGCCACCATGCATATCAGCGGCGGCAAGTTGTTTGCCGACAGTACCGAGGAGGACATGTACGCGGCAATTGATGGACTGACCGATAAGCTGGACCGCCAGATAAAGAAACACAAGGAAAAAATAACCGACCATCACCGTAGTGAAGGCGCAATCAAGAAGCAAAGTATGTAGAGAAACTGGCTGCGTGCAGTTTAACCAGGCCCGGTTAAACTGCACGCCAAGTCGATCAAAAAATCATGCATATCTCTGAAATTCTGCAACCAGAACGAATTGTCTGCCAGCTGGACAGTACCAGCAAGAAACGCAGCCTGGAATTGCTCAGTGAGCTGCTGGCCGGTGCGCTGCCCGATTTTGCCGGTGGTGAGATCTTCGATAGCCTGATTGGGCGTGAACGGCTGGGCAGTACCGGGCTGGGCAAGGGTGTCGCTTTGCCGCACGGCCGATTGAACGGCCTTAAACGACCCATCGCGGCCATGGCCATCCTCAAGCAGGGAACCGATTTTGACGCCATCGACCGCAACCCCGTTGACCTGCTATTCGCTTTACTGGTACCGGAAGAATCCACCGACGAACACCTGCAAATCCTGGCGCATCTGGCAGCGATGTTCAGCAACCAGGAGTTCTGCGAAAAACTGCGTAGCTGTAGTAACAGCGATCAATGTTTTCAACTGGTCAGCAACTAGGAAACTCACCGGCAACTATCTGCATGAACACAGATACAACGGTCGGGACCCTGTTCGACACACTGAAGGACAAACTGGAGTTGCAGTGGGTAGGCAGTCAGCTGGGTGACAGCCGTGCCATCAAAAATCCGCAATCCGAAAGCGCCAAGACCGCACTGGTCGGACACCTGAACCTGGTTCACCCCAACCGGGTACAGGTTCTCGGTGGAACGGAGATCCAATACCTCGATCGCCTTGGTGCTAACTCCCGCCGTGATCTGGTCGACCAGTTATTCGACGGAACGACCGATCTTATCGTTATTGGTGACCGGCAGACCATACCCGATGATATAAAACAACGCAGCGAAGCCAGTTCGACACCATTATTCAGCTCCACTCAGTCCACGGTGCAGCTGGTAAATTTTCTGCAGTATTATGTGACCAACCTGTTTGCGGATAAAATCACCTTGCACGGTGTGTTTATGGAAGTGTTCAGTCTGGGACTTCTGATAACGGGTGATCCCAGCGTGGGCAAAAGTGAGCTGGCACTGGAACTGGTTGCACGCGGCCACCGCCTGGTCGCCGATGACGCACCGATATTTGCCAAAACTTCCCCCGATCTTCTCAATGGACGCTGCCCGGAGGTATTGCGTGATTCCCTGGAAGTCCGTGGTCTGGGCATTCTAAATATCCGCGCCATGTTCGGTGACAGCGCCATCAAGCAGAATCGCAACCTGCGGCTGATTCTAAAGCTGGTGCAGATGACTGAGGAACAGATGCATAATATCGACCGGCTGCACGGTTCACGCACCACGCAGAACATCCTTGGTGTTGATATACCGGAGATTACCCTGCCGGTTGCCCCCGGTCGCAACCTGGCGGTGCTGGCGGAAGCGGCTGCCCGGAATCACAGCTTGCTGCTAAAAGGCTTTGATTCAGCCAAGCTGTTTATGGAACGCCAGGCTCGTTTCATGGACAATGGCTAGTACCTTACCCCTTGCTGTCTTTGTGGCCCCTGTGCCCTTTGTGGTAAAAAGAGTGGAACGGCACTCAGCCAAGGTACTACTGTCTTGAAACTGGTTATTGTCAGCGGACTTTCCGGCTCGGGAAAAAGTGTTGCTCTGCATACACTGGAAGATCTGGGTTATTATTGTATCGATAACCTGCCCACCGGCTTGCTGAGCGCATTGGCCCTGGAACTGATGCTGGCGCCGCACCCCATTGACAACGCCGCTGTCGGCATCGACGCCCGCAACCTGCCCCAGGGCTTGCAGCAATTCAATAAAATCTTTGATCAACTGCAGACGCAAGGCATCGAAAGCGAAATTCTGTTCCTGACCTGTGACGCTGATACCCTGCTCAAACGCTACAGCGAAACACGCCGCCGGCATCCCTTGAGTAACGACCGGCTTTCGCTGGCCGAAGCCATCGAATCCGAAAGAGATCTGCTCGAGCCCATTGCAGGACGTGCCGATCTTTTTATCGATACCAGCAATTCCACCATCCATCAGTTGCGCGATCTGGTGCATCAGCGCATAAATTATCGTCGCAAAACCGGGCTGTCATTGTTATTCGAATCATTCGGTTATAAGAGTGGCGTCCCGACAGACGCTGATTTCGTGTTCGATGCCCGCTGCCTGCCCAATCCGCACTGGCAACCAGGATTACGCCCGTTAACGGGGCGGGACAAAGAAGTCATTGCCTACCTGGAAGACGAGCCCCAGGTTGAGCAGATGTGTTCGGAACTGTGCGCCTTCCTTGACCGCTGGATACCGGCATTCGAAGCGGGCGACCGCAGCTACCTGACTGTTGCCATCGGCTGTACCGGTGGCCAACATCGCTCCGTCTATCTGGTTGAACGTCTGTTGCGTCATTTTCAGGACCGTTATCCGGATGTGGCGAGCCGCCACCGGGAGTTGCCGTGAACGTCGGCATTTTGCTTATAACCCATGACAATATCGGTGCAGTGCTGTTGCGGACCGCAATCGAGGTATTAGGCATCAGCCCTTTATCGACCAGCAGCCTTGCGGCGCCGTCGGATTGCGACCCTGAACGTATTCTGGCAGAAGCCAGACAGGCGGCTGAAGAACTGGACAGTGGTGATGGTGTGCTGGTGTTAACCGATCTGTACGGTGCCACCCCCAGCAATATTGCCTGCCGACTGCACAGATTCCATGAACTGCGTGTTGTATCCGGTTTGAACCTGCCCATGCTGATCCGGGTACTCAATTATCCGGACCTTGATCTGGATGAGCTCCAGCATAAGGCGGTGAGCGGTGGCCGTGACGGTATACTGACTTGTAATGTTGAAGGCGTTCAGCGTGCATAACAGAACTGTCACCATCGTCAACAAGCTTGGACTGCACGCGCGGGCGGCAGCCAAGTTCGTCACCCTGGCCGCTTCCTTTGCCAGTGATATCAAAGTCGCGCGCAATGGTCAGGAAGTCAATGGGAAAAGCATTATGGGTGTCATGATGCTCGCCGCATCAAAAGGCACCGAAATCACCCTGATAGCCCATGGTAACGATGAAAAGGATGCCGTTGACGGTCTCACCGAACTCATTCAACAGCGATTTGGCGAAAGCGAATGAGCGCCACCATTTCCGGCATTGGCATCTCGCACGGCATAGCCATCGGTAAGGTGCACCGGCTGGAATGGGGTGAAGTCGAAGTTTACAAAGCGTCTATCCCCAAAGAACTCATTGAAGACGAAGTTGCGCGATTTCGCCGTGCCGTGCGCACCGCACGCCAGCAACTCAAGGCAATCCGCAACAGTATCCCGGAAAATACCGCAGCCGACATTATCGATTTTATCGATACCCACCTGCTGATGCTGGAAGACACTCTGCTCACAGCCGCACCGGTTGAATTGATTCGCCAGCGCCAGTGCAACGCCGAATGGGCACTGAAGTCACAACGTGACGCACTGGCACAGGTGTTCGACGAAATGGATGATCCTTACCTGCGCACCCGTAAAGATGACGTGGATCATATTGTCACGCGCCTTCAGCGCATACTGCTCGGTGCGGAAACGCACACTGATCCACAGGATCACGACCAGCTGAGTGGCGCCATCGTCGTTGCACACGATCTGACACCCGCAGAAACCGTTCTTCTGCATCATCAGGGTATCGCCGGCTTTGTCACTGAATCCGGCGGTCCGCTGTCCCACACAGCAATTCTTGCGCGTAGTCTCGGACTTCCGGCGATTGTCGGCACCCACGTCACACCGCAGCAGATCCATGACGGCGACGCCGTCATCCTGGATGGTGCCCGGGGTATATTACTGACTGAGTATGACGACACCACGCTCAAAAAATATCGCCGCCAGCAGCGCCAGCAACAAAAGCGCCGTAGCGAACTCCAAGGCCTCAAGGACAAACCGGCGGTCACCCTGGATGGCACCGGCATCCACTTGCTGGCCAATGTGGAATTGCATGAGGATGTTCTGGCCGCACGTCGTGCCGGCGCCGAGGGGATTGGCCTGTATCGCTCAGAGTTCCTGTTCATGAACCGCAGCGACATCCCGGGCGAAGAAGAACAACTGCAACAATACCTCTCCGCGGTAAAAACGCTTAAAGGCTTACCCATCACGATCCGGACCCTGGACCTGGGTTCAGACAAGGAGTGCGGCGCTGAACCGCCAAGTGAGCATATATCACCCAACCCGGCGTTGGGGCTGCGTGCTATCCGGCTGTGCCTGAAATATGCTGACCTGTTCCGTCCCCAACTCCGCGCCATCCTGCGAGCTTCCGCCAAGGGCCCGGTCAGCATAATGATTCCCATGCTCTCCAGTGCGCAGGAACTCACTGAAGTGCTGACGCTCATTGAGGAGGTAAAAGAGGAGTTGCACCGCGAACACCTGGCGTTTGACCGCAATATTCCCATCGGGGGCATGATCGAAGTTCCGGCAGCGGCTCTGTCCGCCGGCCTGTTCGCCCGCAAACTGGACTTCCTGTCGATCGGCACCAATGATCTTATTCAGTACACACTGGCCATCGACAGAATCGACGATGAAGTCACTTATCTCTATGACCCCCTGCATCCGGCTGTACTGCGACTGATCAAGATGGTTATCGATGCCGGTCGGCAACATGATGTACCTGTATCCATGTGCGGTGAAATGGCGGGTGATCCACGCTATACCCGCCTGTTGCTGGGCATGGGCCTGAGCGACTTTTCAGCGCCTCCCACCTCTTTGCTGGAGGTGAAGAATGTGATTAACAAGAGCCTGATGACACGGCTCACACCGGTAGTGAACGACATACTGAACAGCGACGATCCGGCAATCATCGGCGAACTGCTGGTGATGCTCAACGAAATGTAACACTGGCAATGTCGGGCTGTTACACTCTGCCCGGATCTACACCTGGATGTCCGTCATGCTGGAATCAGCCGAGCAGAAAAGCACGCAACACAGACTGGAAACCCTGTCCGCGGCGCTGCGCAGCGGCACCGCCAGTCAGGTTCGGCAGCTGCTGATCAGCCTGCACCCGGCCGAAATCGGTGGCCTGCTCCAGTCCCTTCCGCACGTGTGGTTGACGTTATTCGCGAAGAGGCGGATCACTCACTGATGAGCATGGCGGGTCTGGACGAAGAGAATGACATCTTCGCCCCGGCGATGCTCAGCGCCCGTCGCCGCGCCGTCTGGCTGGGGATCAACCTGGCGACCGCCTTTCTGGCCTCATGGGTCATTGGCCTGTACGAATCCACCCTGGAAAAAGTCGTCGCCCTGGCCGTACTCATGCCTATCGTCGCCAGTATGGGCGGCATCGCGGGAAGCCAGACACTGACCATCATGATACGCGGGCTGGCCCTCGGCCAGGTCGGCCCGACAAATTCCAGGACATTGATGGTTAAAGAAATTCTTATCAGCATCATGAACAGCCTGATCTGGTCTGTAGTGGTCGCCATGATCGCCACGGTCTGGTTCCAGAGCACCGACATAGGCTTGATTATCGCAGCAGCTCTGATGATCAACCTGGTGTGTGCGGCACTGGCGGGATTCAGTATCCCACTGGCGCTGAAACACATAGGCATTGATCCCGCCCTGGCTGGCAGCGTCCTTCTCACCACGGTTACCGATGTAGTCGGTTTCATGGCATTTCTGGGACTGGGAACCCGGTATCTGTTATAGACCGGGTAACACCTTTCTGAACAGGAGGACGATCGCCACGATAACCAGCACACCCAGCAACCTTTCCATGCTCTGCGCTGAGTACCTGCCGGCCCCCATAAAGGAACCCAGCGCACCACCGATAAAAACCGCAAAGATAAGCGGTATATACTCATGCAATTCTATTGCATTGTACTGAAGCCGGGCCAGCAGACCTGATAGTGAATTGAGCCAGACAAAAATGGCACCACAGGCCGCCGCTTCCTTTGTCGTTCCCAAACCCAGAATGATGATCAACGGTACCAGGTAAATACCGCCACCAATGCCGACTATCCCTGCCACCAGTCCCAGCACAGCACCGGAGATAAGTGAAACGGCCAGCCTCTGCCCGACACCCAGATCCAGTCTGAGTGAGGTGTTTTTCCAGATAAAGAGCCGAACCGCGACAAAGATCAGCGACAGCAGGAGTGCCCAGTAGAACACTTCCATGGGTAATTGAATGGTGCCACCCAGATAGGCCATGGGTATCGATGACATCAGGAACGGCAACAGCAGGCTGAGCCGCACATGCCGGTTTCTTATAAAATGAAAGCTGCCTGCCGAGGTCACGATCAGGTTCAGAAGCAGCGAAATCATCGGGATGGTCAGACTGTTGAATCCCAGTATCGCCATTAAAGCCGTATAGGCGGACCCTCCGCCAAGACCCACGCCTGAGTACGCATAAGCAATAAAAAAGAACAGTGCCGCCACCAGCCAGGGAGAGGCGATAAGCTGTGAAAACGTCATATCCCTGTCAGCAACGCCGCAATCTCTTGTTCCCCGACCGGGAACTGCAAAACCGCATAGAGAGGAAAAAGTGCCGCCAGCTTGCCAACATATTGCTGCTCAGCCTTGTCCACCATAACGATGACCCGTGCCTGCGGCGCGTACTTACGCAAACTGGCTAACAACACATCCAGGTTGCTGATATTCACCCCTGCATAGTTGTTGCTGTAGCCATAAGAAAACTCGGCTACGATAAAATCCGGCTTTTGTTTTTTCAACCGGGCAATGACTTTTCTCATGGAGTTGAACTTTACTTCATTGACTTTCAGACGCCTGTACAGCGCCGTAAAGTTCGGGTGTGCGGGCGACTCGATCACTGAAAACAGCGTTGCAACAGGCATGTTCTAATAGGCCCTAACCGCTTTTTATCCCGAAATTCATTCCAATCGACAAGCGCGTCCCGCCACTTTGATTTTCGGTGACTTCGTGCATCACATCGGGCGCAAAGAATACAAACAGGCCCGGCCTGGCTGTAATCCGGGTAACAGCCACGCCCCGGGTCAACACCAGATCCCCGGAATTTTCCGGCACCCTGACGTAATACACAGCGGACACCAGTTCATCATCCTCATCATGGCTGTGCGGCACGGTCACGTGGCCGGGTCCCATGTCATTGATCCAGAAACCAACCGACAGACTGATTTCCTTTTGATTCAGAAAACGGGCTGCGCCCCGGCGTGCGGCCTGCAGTACCGGCTCCAGAGCAGGAATCTGTCCTTCCCCGACATAGATATTTTCGTAACGTCCCGCGAAGCAATGAGTTCGCCGCAAGCCTGGATCATCGCGAACATCCTGGTATTGTGACCAGACAGCATCGTTAATGCCTTGCGCCTCGGCTAACTCCATCACATAACATTCAACCCGATATTCCTGCAGTCTGGTCATGGTTTTGATTGGCATTGAGCAAGTTGTTTACACCATAATACCTGCAAGCCAAACTGATCGAAAACTTAGTATGCAAGACGAAATCGACCCGCGCGAAATTCCGCCCAGTAAATCCCGGCTCAAACGTGATGCCCATGCCTTACAAAAGCTGGGGACTGATCTACTGGGTCTTCCGGAATCCGAGTGGGCCGCGCTGGGGCTTGCAGAAGATCTGGTGTCTGCGCTCAGAGAGGCCAAACACCTGCACTCGCACGGCGCCCGCAAGCGGCAATTGCAATACATCGGCAAACTGATGCGGGACATCGACCCGGAACCGATTCAACTGTATTTCCAGCGGCTGCGCCTGAAAGCCCGCCAGCAGGCACAGAGACACCATGAATACGAAGGCTGGCGGGATCGCCTGATAGAAGAAGGCGATCCCGCGGTCGGCGCATTTCTGGAACTGCACGCGCAGGCAGATCGCCAGCATCTGCGTCAGCTGATTCGCCAGGCGAAAAAGGAACTCGCCGGGAATAAACCGCCCAGGTCCAGCCGCGCATTATTTCGCTACATCAGGGATCTAGGCTGAATCGGCTGCAAAGGAAATCAACAATCTGATCAGCGGCATTGATATTCAGGACCGGCAGACGGGTGGCTACCGGCAATTCACAATCCGCCGCTATGGCAATAATATCGGCATCGTGCGGGTAGAAAGGCGGTTTTCCCACCCCCTCCCGGTAAAGTTCTATCTTGGCAAAAGCCTCATCCTTGAACCCTTCCACCAGAATGATGTCCAGCGAGTCCCTATCCAGTTTGTCGAGTAACTGATTGAGGCGTGCCTCGCTTTCACATTGCTTCTCCACAACCAGCGCTTCGCGTTGTTTGGAGGCGATCAGCGTCTGCGATGCGCCGGCCATGCGCAGCTCATAACTGTCCTTGCCGGGGGTATCGATGTCAAACGAATGGTGTGCATGTTTGATAACGCCGACGCGAATTCCCTTGTCACGCAGCAAAGGAATGATCTCTTTCAGCAGTGTTGTCTTGCCGGTTCCGCTGTAGGCTGCAAAACCTATGACAGGTTTTCGGGTTTTATTCAGCATGTCAGCCAGCATTACCTATCCTAACAGCAAACAGGCCTTTACTTTGCGCCCTTAGCGTCCTTTGTGGTTCAGAGACATCAGGAATGATAGTAATCGACTCAAGCCTGGGGAAATCCAAACCAATACGGAACCCCCATATACGCGATCAGCTACAGCAAATCGAGAATTACTGGCCTCTATCAGGTGTTTCCTCGGCCAGGTGATCGGCAATAAGTTCCGTAATACCGATCAGTTCTATCTCCATTTCGTTTTCTTCCAGCCCATCTTCCAGCATGTGCCGGCAATTCGAGCATGAGGTGACCAGCGCATCCACCTTGATCTCGTCGAGCTGGCGTTTCTTGGCGCTGAATACCTGCAGGCGCAGCTCATTGGCACGTTCGTTGGAGCTGACGCCACCACCACCGCCACAGCACCAGTTCATATCCCCGTGCTCTTTCATTTCGACAAAATTGGGCGCCACCATGTTGAGCAACTGCCTGGGTTGCTTCAATACACCACCACGGCGGCTGATATTGCAGGGGTCATGGAAGCTCAGGCGATCATCCGTCATACCTTCCGTTTTCAATCGGCCGTCCAGGCGCAACTGATCGAGCAGTTCCATAATGTGGACGACCTTGAATGGCAGTGGGCGCCCGATGAAATTGGGCGCATCCCAGCGTATGGTGGTGTAGGCGTGTCCGCACTCCGGACTGATGACCGTTTTAACCTTCAGCTTTTCCGCCACGGCAACAATCCGCTCAACGAGTTCAGCGGCAAGCTCTGAGTTACCGAGCTGTACGCCGGTGTTGGTGGCTTCAAAATACTGGCTGCTGATGGTCCATGAAATGCCTGCCGCCTTGAATATCCTGGCAAGCGCGCCCATGAATTCGGGGAAGCCGGCGATTTCACCCGATGAGAACAGGCAGAGATACTCGGCGCCCTCCTTGTCGAGCGGAATATCCAGGCCGGTTTCCTTTTCCTGTGCGCGGATCGTAGCCGCGAGCGTTTTGGCGGTCACACCCATGGGGCTGCCGATGGTGCGCGCGCGCTCCCCCGCCTCGACAAGATCCGGCGGCGAATAGCCGGCCGCGCTGAGCCCTTCCTTGACCTTGCGGATGATATAGGCAATATCGACACCCAGCGGGCACACCATGCTGCAACGGCCGCACATGGAACAGCCATCGTAGACCAGCATTTCCCAGTCCTCGAAATCCTGCTCCGTCAGCGGCTTGTTGAGACCGAGCTTGCTGGTGAGCTTGCCCCAGAAGGTATATTCCTGGTTCCACAATTTGCGCATCGGCTCGGTCTTGTGGATCGGCGTGTAACGAGGATCCCCGGTCTCGGTAAAAAACAGACAGGCTTCGGCACAGATGCCACAGTGCACGCAACTGGAAAGATAGGACACAACCCGCGCGTCCATCTGCGCGCGCATCGCCTCGACACCTTGCTCGAATCGGCCTTTCATCGCCGCACTCCGCTATTTTCGCTCATCAGGCATCCACTCCACGCCGACCGAACCATGCGCCGGTATAGGCGCGGCTGGGAATGAAGGTGAACGCGTGCATCAGGCGGCTGAACGGAAAATAGATCATCAGCAGTTCAACCGTAAAACGGTGCAACACTCTCAGCCCGGTAAAGTCTTCCATCAAAGCCAGGCACCCTGTCAGCATAACGAAAAATGTCAAACCTGCTGCAACATAGTCGTCGGCATCCGAAATCAGGCGGGTGACCGGATTCAGAAGACGGTGCAGCCAGAGAATTAACAGACCGGCAAAAGCGATTTGCGACGCCAGTATGAAAGCCCAATACGGCATCGGGGTCCAGCCAAAACCCAGCAGGTGTTTCTGCAGGAATAAAACATGCGGCGCGGCAAACACAAGCAGGGCAAACAGACCGAGATGGAACATGTAGCCCGCGACCACCTGCAGCCGGATACGCGGGCTCATCTCATGTCGCGGCACAAAACGTCGCAAACTGGTCATGAAAGCGCTCACGGCGCCGGAGCGCCGGGGCACCGAGAAATCCGCTTTACTGCCGCTGCGGAAGATGGCAAACAAGCGCCACGCCACGCCGATCAGAAAAACCACCAGCGCAAAATACCAGAGCGGGCCGTCTACGAATGCCGTAATCACCGCCCCTCCTCTGCCACCGGCCTGTCCGGGACTCTGTTTTTTGTACCGCGCAGTCGCTGCTTCTTCGCCAGTTCTGCACCGGCAATGACCGCGCCCTCCGCTTCACACGCTTCGGCCCACTGGTCGTGATGCTGCCGCGCCCAGTTAACGTCGACGTAGCCGGTTGTCATACTATCGAGCGATGCTTCCATGCCGGCGGTACCCACATAGACATGCCCGAATACACCCGCGATCAGCAACACAGCGCCGACACCGTGCAGTACCAGCGACAGCTCCATGATCGGACGGTCCTGCCCGAAGAACGGAAATTCGAGTATCAGCCCGGTCGCCGAGATGGTCAGACCGATGAGAATCACCAGCCAGAACCACATCTTTTCACCGGCATTGAAAAAACCGGCTGACGGGTGTTTTCCGCCCACAAAACCGCCAGCCTTCAAAAACCAGCTGAGGTCGCCTTTTGCGGGAAGGTTCTTACTGACAAAGCGTATCAGCAGACCGATGAGACCGACCAGAAACAAGGGGCCGAACAGGTTGTGTCCCTCTTTGCTGGCCGAGGCAATTACCGAGAACACCTCGTGGCCGAAAACCGGTATTAACACAACCCGACCTGTCAACAGGATCAGGCCGGTCAATGCCAGGAAAATGAATACCGTCGCGACATACCAGTGCAGGATGCGGTCGATCTCCTTGAAGCGCAGCAAATAATTACCACAGCGTCCGTGTTCAAGACGCACGCCTCGCTTTAACAGGTGAAATAAAACAATAAGCCCGAGTACGCCGCCCATCAGCGCACCGGCTGCGGGAATCAGCTGCTCCATCCGGAACTGGCGCCACTGCTCACCACGGATGTTGATGAGCACGCCACTGTCCATGCCCGCCACCTGGGTTGCACCTGCTCGAGGTGCCTCACGCTGCCTGACTTCGCGCCAGAGTTCGGTGCCCGGATTGACTACCTTGGCGGCGGATTCACTATCGCCAGCCATTGCCTGCGGTGCAAACGGCAACGCCAGCATCAGGGCAAACAACGCCATCAGCACACTGTACAGGGCAACAGGACATCGAATAATACGCCCTGGCTTATTATTATTCATTGTGACAGGCTCCTTTGCCGCTTCATGCATAAACGGGCCAGGCACCTTAATCCTTGCCGGTGGCCTTGCCCTCGACACCACGGCCGCGGCGCAGGCCCGGTTTCGCATAAGCGACACCCCAGCCCCATGTCAGCCCTGAAGAGCCCCGCCAGGTCACGCGCTCGCGGAAGATATCGGAAACCGTATCACCATCCCCTGCCAGCAGGGCTCTGGTGGCGCACATCTCGGCACACAGAGGAAGCTTGCCCTCAGCCAGGCGGTTGCTGCCATACTTGCGGTGTTCCTCTGCTGAGTTGTCCGCCTCCGGGCCGCCGGCGCAGAAGGTGCACTTGTCCATCTTGCCTCGTGAACCGAAGGCACCGGTGGTAGGAAATTGCGGTGCACCAAAGGGACAGGCGTAGAAGCAGTAACCACAACCGATACAGACGTCTTTATCGTGCAACACCACGCCATCGTCGGTGGTGTAAAAACAGTCCACCGGGCACACCGCGGCACAGGGCGCATCCGAGCAATGCATGCAGGCGACCGACATGGAGCGTTCACCCGGTGAACCATCGTTGATGGTCACCACCCGGCGCCGGTTGACGCCCCAGGGAACCTCGTTCTCGTTTTTGCAGGCTGTCACACAGGCGTTGCATTCGATACACCGTTCAGCATCGCAGAGAAATTTCATTCGAGCCATGATTGATTCTCCTTCCTGTCAGGCGCGGCTGATACGGCACAGGGAACATTTTGTTTCCTGCATCTGGGTCACCGAATCATAACCGTACGTGAACACCGTGTTACAGGCCTCACCCAGTACGTAGGGGTCGCTGCCCTTCGGATATTTATCCCTCAGATCCCTGCCCTCCAAGTGGCCGCCGAAGTGGAACGGCATCCACACTACGCCGGCGGCAACACCTTCCTGAGTCACCTTGGCCATCACCTTGATGCGCGCTCCTTCCGGGCCTTCCAGCCAGATCTGATCGCCGTCCCTGATGCTGTTATTATTGGCATCGACGATATTGATTTCGGCGAACATATGCTGCTGCAGCTCAGCCAGCCAGGGATTCGAGCGGGTCTCGTCACCACCGCCTTCGTACTCTACCAGGCGGCCACTGGTCATAATCAGCGGATACTCACCGGTGTAATCCTTGGCCTGGATGGAGGCGTAGCGGGTGGGCAGTCGATAGAATGATTTGCGATCTTCGTAGCTGGGATATTTCTCCACCAGGTCGCGCCGTGAGGTATACAGGGGTTCGCGGTGCACGGGCACCGGATCGGGGAAGGTCCAGACGACAGTTCGGGCCTTGGCATTGCCAAACGGTGCGCAACCGTGTTTGATAGCCACCCGCTGGATACCACCGGAAAGATCGGTCTTCCAGTTCTTGCCCTCGGCCAGCTGCTTCTCGTCGTCTGTCAGATCATCCCACCAGGCAAGGTTCTTGAGCATGTCAGCGGTGAATTCCGGGTGGCCGTCCTTGATTTCGTTGCCCTGCGGGTAAGAGCCTTCGGCGAGCAGGTTGACGCCGTCGCGCTCGACGCCAAAACGGGCCCGGAAATTCAGTCCACCCCTGGCTACCGGCTTGCTGGTGTCGTACAGATTCGGTGTTCCCGGATGCCCCATTGCGGCTGTCCCCCAACACGGCCAGGGCATACCGTAGTAATCGCCGTTGACCGGACCTCCCCTGGCTTCCAGGCTGGTGTAATCGAAGGTATGCCAGTTCTGTTGGTGTTGCTTCAGCCGTTCCGGACTCTGACCGGTATAACCGATGGTCCACATGCCTTTGTTGAACTCGCGTGTGATGTCCTCGATCAGGGGCTCCTCGCCGTTTATCTTGATGTTCTTGAACAACTGGTCAGCAAACCCCAGTTTGTTCGACAGCTTGTACATAATGGTGTGATCGGGCTGCGACTCGAACAAGGGGTCGATGACCTTGTCGCGCCACTGCAGCGAACGATTGGACGCCGTCACCGAACCATAGGTTTCGAATTGCGTGGCCGCCGGCAAAAGGTAGACGCCGTCGGTACGATCCTGCATAACGGCACTGGCGGTCGGATAGGGATCGATGATAACCATCAGATCGAGCTTTTCCATGGCCTCTTTCATCTGCTTGCCGCGCGTCTGACTGTTGGGCGCATGCCCCCAGAACACCATGGCACGCACGTTGTCCTTCTGCGCTATATTGTCCTTGTTCTCCAGCACGCCATCGATCCAGCGCGAGACCGGGATGCCCTTGGTGTTCATGGGTTTGGCCGGTTTACCCTTGGCTTCTTCATAACTGCCCGGGTCAAATTGTCCGGACAGCCACTCGGGGTCCACATCCCAGACCTTGGCCCAGTGTTTCCAGGCGCCATCTGACAGGCCGTAGTATCCCGGCAGCGTGTGGCTCAACACACCGAAATCGGTGGCACCCTGCACATTGTCGTGGCCGCGGAAGATATTGGTACCACCGCCGGCAACCCCCATGTTGCCCAGCGCGAGCTGGAAAACACAGTAGGCACGGGTGTTGTTATTGCCGATGGTGTGCTGCGTGCCGCCCATGCACCAGATGAAGGTACCCGGCCGATGGTCGGCCATGATCTTGGCCGCGCGTTTTATCGTCTCTTCCGGCACCCCGGAAACGCGTTCAACTTCGTCCGGCGTCCATTTGGCCACTTCCGCGCGGATATCGTCCATGCCGTAGACCCGTTGGCGGATAAATTCCTTGTCTTCCCAGCCGTTCTGGAAGATGTGCCAGAGCATGCCCCAGACAACCGGAACATCGGTACCGGGTCGCAGCCGCATGTACAGATCAGCGTGCGCCGCGGTGCGGGTGAAGCGCGGATCGATAACGATCAGCGGTGCCTGGTTACGTTCCGTGGCGCGAAAGATATGCTGCAGGGAAACCGGGTGTGCCTCGGCAGGATTACCGCCGATGATCAGTATCGCCTTGCTGTTGTGTATATCGTTATAGGAGTTGGTCATCGCACCGTAGCCCCAGGTGTTGGCAACACCGGCTACCGTGGTTGAATGGCAGATGCGCGCCTGGTGGTCGACGTTATTGGTCCCCCACAGGGCGGCAAACTTGCGAAACAGATACGCCTGTTCATTATTGTGTTTGGCGGAACCGAGCCAGTACACCGAATCAGGACCGGATTGCTCGCGGATCTGCAGCATCTGGTCGCCGATCTCGTCGATCGCCTGCTCCCAGGAAACCTTTGTCCACTTACCATTGACCAGCTTGGTCGGGTACTTCAGGCGACGCTCGCCGTGACCGTGCTCCCGCACCGAGGCGCCCTTGGCACAATGCGCTCCGCGGCTGAAAGGATGGTCGAAGGCGGGTTCCTGACCCGTCCAGACACCGTTTTCCACTTCTGCATAAATGCCGCAACCGACCGAACAATGGGTGCATATAGTGCGCACCTGCTCGACCTTGCTGCCGTCAGTGCTGGCGGGTACGTCGGCTGCTGCCGCCTTTTTCATCATGGACGCGGACAGGGAACTCGCCGCTGCCACACCGCCGACCGTAATACCGGAACGCCTGAGGAATGTTCGACGGTCCATGGTGGCATTCAGAATCGGACTGTCTGCGTTGAGGCGGTGACTGCCCCGTTGTTTTCTAACCAGTTTCATGGTCATGCCTCCTGCGTTGGAGAATTACACTTTCGACAGCGTACACCGCGCCGACAGCGAGGGCGACGCGATCTGCGTCTCAGTCCCTGAGTGTCCGGTAATACGCTTTGACGTGGGCGGTTTCCCGGTAACCCTGTGAAACAGCATCAGGATTCCCGCCTGCGGCTGCCTGTTTGTCCGCGGGCGGTTCTGCGAGATGGGGCGCTGAGACCGCCGTCAGGGCTGTTGCGCCACCTGCCGCCATAACACCTTTAAGAAACAACCTGCGGTCTGTTGTGTACTGAGCGGGTCGTCCTTTCATTTTCCTCTCCACTGGAAGCACAGCATGCCAACTGTAGTGACTGCGGAATGCTTCATCAAGTTCACTATTCCGGCAACGAAAAATATTGCCTCTCTACATCCAGAAACTGTTGGCCCAGACGGCCGACCGCTTTATAGAAAACAGCTGTTTCGGCTTCTTCCAGATCAACAAAAAAACGCCCCATCCAAGGTTCCAGATAGGTCGCGAAGAAATCCGTCTGTCTTAAGGATAGCTCAGAATCGCAAATAATCATCCCCATCACTTCACACAATGCGGCGACATGATCTTCCGGCTCTGAAACACCGTCCTCCCGCTC
>Ga0209567_10000825_pt1 | contig 16743 bp, 19 predicted proteins | sample COG_12_FD_184756 | JGI IMG/M metagenome (GOLD analysis project Ga0209567, IMG submission 184756) | Pelagic marine sediment microbial communities from the LTER site Helgoland, North Sea, for post-phytoplankton bloom and carbon turnover... | ecosystem: Environmental > Aquatic > Marine > Neritic...
CTGTGTCCCGGCAGGAGTTGGTGGAAGCCGGTCAATGGGCCGATTACGGTCTCGGATTCGAAGCAGCCATCCACTATGACGATGCGGATTGGGGAACGATCGCGCGGCGTTCCTCATCGGAATGGATCCTGACTGTCGAAGGCAGGCAGGCGCATTCGTCAGGCATATTCGGCGAAGACGTTGGCGCCGGCGCCATTTTCGAAACCGCGCGCATTCTGAACGCCTTCTATGACGAAGTGCGCGGCGAGGAACACGTGACCTTCAACGCCGGAACGATTCAGGGCGGCACCGATGTCGACTACTCAACAGAGCAGAATCGTGGCACGACCTTTGGTAAGACCAACATCGTGCCCCGCACTGCGGTCGTGCAGGGAGGGATTCGCACGATCTCCCAGGACCAGCTGGATCGCGCCATGGCGAAGATGAAGGAAATTGTCGCCGCCAGTCTGCCGCACACGAATGCGTCGATCGAGTTTACCGAGGGTTACCCACCGATGTTCCCGAGCGAGGGCAATCGTGCCGTGCTGGGCGTGCTGTCCGAGATTAATAAAGAACTCGGTCGCGGACCGATGAAGGAACTCGATCCGTCCAAGCGAGGTGCGGCGGACGTATCGTTCGTATCTCCGTATACGGATGCCATCGCCGGGCTCGGCCCGTTGGGGGAAGGAGGGCATACGCCGCACGAAAAGATCTATCTCTTGTCGATGCCGCTTGCAATCAAACGTGCTGCAATCCTGATCTACCGTCTTAGCCAGGCTGACGAGAACGACTAGATATGGCGCACGATCACGACCACCACGACCATGATCACGGCCACGCGCATGTTCACGAGGCCAACGAGGGTAACCTGAAGCGGGTCGTGATCGCGCTGGTCCTGACCGGCACGTTCATGATCGTCGAGATAATCGGCGGCATCATCTCCGGCTCGCTGGCACTGCTCGCGGACGCGGGCCACATGCTGACCGACACGATGGCGCTTGCGCTCGCGGCCGTCGCATTTCACGTCAGCAAGCGCCCGGCAGATGGCAACCTGACGTATGGCTACCAGCGTTTCCAGATTCTCGCGGCCTTCGTCAACGGACTCAGCCTGCTGGTTATTGTCGGCTGGATTCTCTATGAGGCCGTTGAACGATTCATTACACCGCGCGATATTCTTGGCGAAACGATGCTCGTGGTTGCGGGAGCAGGATTGTTCATCAACATCGTCTGCTTCGCCGTATTGCACTCGGGCGACCAGGAGAATCTCAATATTCGCGGCGCGGCGCTGCACGTCGCCGGCGATCTGCTCGGCTCAGTCGCCGCCATCGTCGCCGCCATCGTGATCATCTACACGGGCTGGACGCTGATCGATCCAATCCTGTCGGTGGCGGTCGCCGCGCTAATACTGCGCAGTGCGTGGGCGCTGGTGAAACGTAGTGCCCACGTTCTGCTCGAAGGCGCACCCGACTGGTTGAATGTTCCCGACATGCAGGAGCGCATCGTCGCGAACGTCCCGGGGGTGAGTGAGATTCACCACGTGCATGTCTGGGGCCTTACGCCGCAGCAGTTGATGCTGACCATGCACGTGGTTATCAAGGACGATGTGGAAAGCCAGTCACGGGTCGTCAAGGGCCTCAAGAACTACCTGGAAAGTGAATTCGGGATTGGCCACTCGACGATTGAGATTGAGATCGACGGCTGCGCCGACGATTAGTAACCAGTCACCGGTCGTCGGGGGAAACTACGCCGATGTACGGCAACGTGCGATTCTGCTCTGCGTAGTCCAGCCCATATCCCACGACCCATTCGTCACCAATGTCAAAGCCGAGATAATCGACATCGACGTCGACCTCTGCTCGTTCGGCCTTGCGCACGAGGGCGCAAGTCTTGACCGAAGCAGGCCGATGCGAGTCCAGCATCCCAATGAGGTACTTCAATGTATGGCCCGTATCGACGATATCCTCGACGATCAACACGTGTTTGCCCTCGATGTTGCCGCGCACATCCATAACGAGGCGTACTGCACCGGTGGACCTGCTGCCGCTGCCATAACTTGAAACAGCGATAAACTCTATCGTTCGCGGGATCGACAGCCGGCGGGACAGGTCGGCGAGAAAAATAAAGGAACCCTTGAGAACGCCAACGAGGACTATTTCATCCTGATCGCCGTAATCCCTGGATATCTCCGCGGCGAGTTCCAGGACCCGGCTCTGGATTTCCTCTTCGCTAATCAGTACAACAGGCATAGTCATGGGAATCGAGAATAGGGTATGAAACGCTCGATCGCAATCGCCGGGAACATGGGGACGGGAAAGTCGACGCTCGTCGAGTTCCTTCATCGCACCTATGGCGTGGCACCTTTCTACGAACCCAATGACGAAAATCCGTACCTTGCAGATTTCTACAAGGATATGAAGCGCTGGGCATTTCAGTCGCAGCTTTATTTTCTGTCCAATAAATTCCGCCTGCACCAGGAACTCGACCGTCAGGGCGGTGTTGTCGCATTGGATCGCACGATCTTCGAGGATGCAGAGATATTTGCCACGGCGTTGCACCAGATGCGCAAGATATCGAAGCGTGACTGGGATACCTATCGCGGATTCTATGACTCGATTCTCGATGCGATCCGGCCGCCCGACCTGATGATCTACCTCAGGTGTTCGATGCGCACGCTGCGTCAGCGTATCAAGCTGCGTGGTCGCAAGATGGAAGAGGACGTGCCGCTTGCCTATCTGAAGCGCCTCGATCGTCTCTATGAAAACTGGATCGCCAATTACGACATGAGCGAAGTGCTGGTGCTCGAAACCGACAGGCTCGACTACATTCACGATATCGTACACCGACTCGACGTGATGGAGCGGATCGAGGCCATGCTGCCCAAAGAGATCGGTCGTCCGAACTGCGCCTGACGCTTCTGCCTAGTCGATGCGGAACCCTGCGTTCCTGAGTTGACCGGCGCTCCTGTCAAACTCCGCGCGATCGGCGTAGGTCATAACGACTTCGAACTCACCTGTGCCGCGGCGGAACCAGTCGAGACTCAGGTTCGGCGCTTTTTTCTCCAGGTTTTCGATAAATGCCGCGGCGCGATAGGGTTCGCCAAACGTTAGCAGCGTCGACTGGCCGATATCCGAATACAACGTATCCGGAACCGGCTTTCGGGTTGCCCCGGAACCGAGCACATAGTTCAGGTGGCGGTAGATGTAGCCCGAGTACCAGGTCGCGCCGGTTGGGATGTTGTTACCGTCCCGCGCAATTCGTCCTGGTCCGTAGTTGTACGCGGCAAGGGCGAGGTGCATGTTGCCTCCATAGGTTTGGAGGAGTTCCCGTAGATATCTTGCACCAGCATCAATGTTGGTACATGGATCATAGAGATCACTGAGCCGGTGTATTCCCAGGTGGCGAGCCGTGCCCGGCCAGAGTATCTGCATAACGCCGTGGGCGTTTGCGCGCGAACGCGCCGTCGCCTCGAAATCGCTCTCACCGCGAGCGACGGCGAGCAGCAGCGTCTCGGGTAGATCGTATTGCAGCGCAGCCGCCTTGAAGCACGTCGCATGGGGAAACTTGTAAGCGGGTTCCGCGGTTACCTGGCTATGCGCATAGGTCCTCCATTGCGCGTCCAGGTCCTGGCGCACTGCAGCAGTGCTTATGCCTGACACGGTGAGCAGAACGATGCTCACCGCGATAAGCAGAGATTTGAGTAGCTGCCGCACTTCAGCTATCCGTCATGTTGAGGCCGGTGGCGTTCGAGATCCGGGCCAGCTTGTCCTGGATGTCGGCATCATCGATGTAGGCGAACGCAACTTCGTAAACGCCGGTCTTGATCTTCACCACTCGATAGTCAATGCCAGTCGTTTCCTGCAGTTTTGACACAAAGCCCCGCGCCGCGATTTCGCTGCGAAACGGACTCCAGAACGCGTACCAGTTCTCCTCGATGATCTCTTCGGGACCCGGATTGAAGATCTGTTCGATCAAAGCCTCAGTGTCAGGGTCGGGGCCGAGATCGGCTACGGGTTCGGGGACCCCCGTCGGCTCCGGCTCCGCAACGGTATCGGGCATCGGTTCGGGCATCGGTTCGGGCGCTGGCTCAGGCGCGGGTTCTACCGCCTGTTCCGCTACAGGCTCGACGATATTCTCAGCCTCTGTTTCGGGTGCCGAGAGATCGGGCACACCGAGCGCGATGATAAGAAAGGCTATGGCGAGTGCCGAGCCGGTCAGTATGCCAATGAGTTTGAGCATGCTTATCTCCTACAAGACGTTGCGGACTTGGATGGCACGCCAGTCAATATGCTCTGCAGCATTTGCGGTCAACATGGCAAAACCGGTTAGCCAGCTCTGCAGCTCGTCGTCCTCGAGTCCGGGCCTGAGCGCCTCGCTACAGCGCATGGGTAGCCGGTCCATGTGATTGGCAATGCGCCGTGCGACCTTTGCGTCGGTAACCACCACTGCGTAGTAAGTATCGAGATCGGGCGCGAGATCCCATTCGAACGTCTCTGCCCAATTGCGGCTCGACGTGGTGGTGCGCGCGATCGGAAAGCGCAACGGTTGGCCGCTACGCGCAATCCGTGCCGACGTGCGGCTACGGCACTCGGCGTCGGCGAGGCGGACGAGTCCGTGATTCGCCTGGTGTTCGAGAAAGAAGACGATCGAGTCGACTTTTGCCTGCGTCTGCAACATGGAGCAGCTGTGCATGCCGCAATCAGATCGCGACAGTGGCGCTGTAATCTGCAGTTCGCTGATCAGTGGATTATTACCTGCGTTGGGAATCGAAACGGGTGGCGCCACCCTGGATCTCGTCGCGGCAACGGCAACAACAGGGGGTGGGGTGGCCCGTCTGACCGGCGGCTCTGCCGATGCCGGCAGAACGACATAGGCGCTCGCGCTCAGGGCCGCGATTTCCTCCGTTTCACGACTTGGCGTCACCGTGACCCAGTACTGGTGCAGCAGGCCGTCGATCCGGTGTGCCTTGCCACTCAGGATGGCATTCGTGGCGTTCTCTTCGGTGCTCAGTGTTAGCGCTTGCCGATTGGCGAGGTTGTTGCTGATCAGTTCGACAGTTCCCTCGAGCCCACTGGCCGGTGCCTCGACAAGGTCCACGGACACGACGTAATCGTCCTCTACGCGTTTTTTCAATGTGCAGGACAGCTGGTGAGCCAGGTGTGATGCAAGAAGGTCGGTTTGTGCCAGCGTGAAGGGCAGGTCGCGCGAGCCTACAAACGTCTTATCCGAACGCATCTGACGCATCGCCTGCCGCTGGCTCGTGCTGAGCTTTCCTTGCCAGCGCCGACTAAAACCGGTCACCCAATTACGGTCTTCGAGGTCCAGTGCCCGCACATTTGCGGCATAGCTGCCGTCCAGCTTCTGCGTCAGTTCGATGCCGATGTAATAGTGCACATCGTCATGCATACAATCCTGCGGCGTCGATTCGAGAGAGGCGCCACTGCGCCCCTGTTGCCAGCCAATCTCGACACCCTGCGTTGCCACGGCAGCGGCAAGCAGGCGGTCCCGTATCGATAAGGCGAGGGCATTCGTCGAGGATGCTGGTGCATTGTCGTCGAGTATGACGAACATGACCGTCTCGTCTTTGAATCTCGGATGCAGAATCAGTTGCTGGCGCACGTAGGGAATCAGATCGCGGTCTACCCAACGATCAAGATCTTTCTCGCGCGACTCAGCGACAGCTGGAATTGACTGCGCGAGTACCAGGGTTAGCAGAATCAAAATACGTTTCATTGCTCCTCCCAGTGAACATCGCCGGCGGCATTAATGATCAGCGAGCCGCCGTCGTGGTCTTGCATTAGCGAATTCATTTGGGTTGTTACCTTGCCGGGAAGCGTGACTCCCCAGCCGACGCCATCGGTCGCAACGCCGGTACGTGCGAGCGCATCGATCACGGCGGCGGGAACCGTTGATGCTTCCATCTCGTGAAATTTGTTGGGTGTCGATGCATCCCAGAAGCTGATGCGGCTTTCGCTGACGGTCATGCGCTTGACCTGTTGCTTGTCCAGGGCGTACAGGCCGACATTGTGTGCGGCGACCGCGCGCGTCAACGCGGCGTCAGAAGCGAAACGCAAGGTAAATCCTTTCTTCTCGGACGCGGAGGGTGCCGGGGTCTCAACGGGTGTTTCAGCCTCAGGAACAGGTTCGACCCTCGCAACTTCGGGAATCACGACAGGATCTACCTGGACCGGGGTCTTGGGCGCGTACTTTGGTTGCCACGTCGGACGTGTCAACGTGACCGGTCTCTCCACGGCCTCCTGCACCGGTTGGGGCTCAGGCTTGGGCGTCGTGACCGGAGCGGGCGCAGGTACCGGTTCCGGCGGAGTTACCTCGTGCGCGACAGGCGTAGGGGCGGGAGCGGACTCCGATGGTGCTGGCTCGACCGGCGTGAGCGGAATACTCTGGACCAACGCGAAGATCGCGACGAGACACAGCGACAGGATCGCCATGAAGCGCATGATGTCGGTTTGCAGGTCAGCAGCGCCACCGACGTCCATGTCGGCGGAACGATTGAGAGGATAGGCGAGCGGCGAGCGAGTCATGCGGCGTCCTGGCGCAGGTGCGCCTCAATACGTTGCAGGCTCTCGCGCATTTCGGATGTATCAGCGCGCGCCGCCTTGTCGTATTGCCTCTGGAGTTCGGTGCCGAGGGTTACCGTTTTGTAGACGCGCATCAGGTAGCCGCCAATGCCGCCGAAGATGGTCGTTGACAGGGCAAGCAATATGCCGCCGTCGATCATACGTTCGAGCATCGCGAAGGCCCCTTGCGCCATGGCTGCATCGCGGTCGCCCAGGGCAAAGATCAATGCACTGCGCATGCCGATGGCGGTCCAGATGACGCCCGTGCCAAAGAACAATGTCGTCCAGATGTCGGTCAGATGGTCGAGCTGCACGATCTGATCGATAGGTCGCGCGCTCGTCAGGGCATTGCGCAGTCGGCCAAGCGTCAAGAAGTAAGCGAGCAACAACCCGGCGAACACGGGAATCGACAGTCCGAGGTTCGTATATGCCCAGTGCAGCCAGGCACCCGGACTGCTGATTGCGGTGTCGCTGAAGTGGATCAGGCCCATACGGCTCAGCACGTACAGAGTGGCCACGCCACCGATGAGCGTGCCAAGCGCGCCGGCGGCGAGTCCCTTGATAAAGACCAATGTGCGGTTCACGGTCCTGTTCCTTGTTCAGTAGCCGGCGGCGCAGGCTGTACACGTGGCTTCGAGCACGAGCTCTACTTCCTGGAACAACTGGTCGGCGCGGTAGTAACCGTCATTGTCGAGGCTGACTTTCATAAGGCCACGTTCCTTGTCCGAGAGCTCGCGCTCCATGTTGAAAAGCACGCGTTGCTTGTTCGGACAGGTATGCGAGCAATTGTTGTAGTCGCCCTTCATCGACATAAATTTCACATTGAAGTAGCGGTTGTAGTACTCCTGTGCCTGGCGATTACTCAGCAGTCCCTGGTCACTGGACCAAACGAGAAACTCGCTGAAGGCACGTTTGTTCTCGGGCTTCGGATCGCCTTCGGCAATCGTCAGCAAGTCGTCGAAGTAGCGGTCGAAATGCGCCTCGCAGCCGCTCGCGAGCGACATCTGTGCCGTGTCGATCGCTTTGGCGAGATTCTTCGACTGCGGCCCGGCACAAGTCGGCTCGTTGGATGCACAGGCAGACAGGATGCCGGCAATGATAATGAAGCCCGCAATGAGCAGGAGTGGCTTTTTGATTGATTGAATGATCATGGTTTGTTCCTCGAAACTACTGTTCCAGCGGACTGCGATAGGCCTGCTCGACGCTGCCCGGGGGTGGGGAGGCGACGAGCGTCGTACTATCGGCATCGCCAAACAGGATGCTCTTTACGCCACCGACAACCTCGATCATCTCGGGCGTGATAATGCCGAAGGACTGGTTGAGCTGTTCCATCAGCGTCGCCCGCGCGATTTCCTGTCGCGTGCGCTGGATCAGGATGCTGGTCTCCTCCATGTCGAGGTAGATGTCCGACGCCAGCACCGCAAGCGACTGGTCGCCTTTGGCGCCGGACGTAGCGACCAGTTGGTAATATTGATTGAAGCGTTCCGACAGGCGCATGCCGGAACGACCGCGAAGGGTCGGTGCGGCTTTCGTCGTGGTCTGGTCAGCTTTGCCACCGATTAATGTCTCCTGGAGGGTCCATGGAGTCATCTTCTTGCCAAGTTCATTGCGCAGGCCTTTCTCGAGGCTTTGGCGAGTGTTGTTCACGGTGTGTTCCATATCGGGGAGGCGCTCGTCCATGACCGTGAGCATCTCGAGATAGGTCTGGCCTATCTGTCGAGCCAGGCGCTGGCAGCCGGAGTCGTCTTCTGCACCGTCGCACTTGCTTTCCTGGTACAACTCCTGTTGTTGATCAAGGCGGCCGATGATCTCCTGGAGACCGGTTTCCATGTCGCGCGCGACATTGCCGGTCTGCTTGAGATCCTCGACGACCGTGGTCGGGAAGAGTCTGATCGTGGGCGTGGTTGCGGACGCCTGCTGCGTGGCGACGCCGGCGGTGCCGATGAACAGAAGGGCGAGGCAAGCGAGATAAAGCGTACGGCGGGACGTACGATTCTGTGCCGCTGCCTGCGGGTATTGGGGGGCGTTTCTCATGACGCGGTCCTCGCGGTTGTTGTCGAGTACACGCTACTCCCGGGTCAATGAACGCAAACTGAACGCCACGACCCGGGCTATCCGTAGAATTGCCTATTGCAGTTAGTAATGCGAATCATTATCATTTCAGCCAATATCAGGAAAGTGTCTAAATATCACGGATTTAGATTGAATCATGGCTATTAACGGCAGCACACTGGCTACCCTGAAATGCGGCCAGAAAGGCATTATTCGGGCGATCAACGCAGCGGATCCGCAGGTTCAACGCCTGATGGTGCTCGGCCTCGTCGAAGGCACCGAGATTGAGCACGCGAGCTCTGCTATCGGCGGCGATCCAATGGAATTCCGGCTCTTCGGTTGCGGCATTTCACTACGCCAGGAACATGCCAGGCACTTTCAGATCGCACCCGTAGCGGCTGGTGACTAAGTCCACAGAAACCCGCGTCCCCGTCAATAAGATAGCCGTAGCGAAGCGCACCGACGCGAGCATCGCGGTTGTCGGTAATCCCAATTCCGGCAAGAGTACGCTCTTCAATCGCCTGACCGGGCTCAAGCAACGCATCGGAAATTACCCGGGCGTGACAGTCGAGCGGCACGTCGGGACCCTCAGGACCGAGAGCGCGACGATCGAGCTTGTCGACCTGCCGGGCACCCATTCCCTGAGCGCACATTCTCTCGAAGAGCACATCGCAGTTGATGTGATCTTCGGCCGCATGGAAGGCACCAGAGCGCCGGACGGAATCCTCGCGGTACTTGATGCGACGAATCTGTACCAGGGATTGTTCCTGGTACAGCAGCTCGTCGAGCTTGAACTGCCGATGATCGTCGCATTGACGATGACCGATGCGGCGGAGAAGAGCGGCATCCAGATCGATACGGCGGAACTCAGTGCATTACTGGGCGTCCCCGTGTATCCGGTGGTTGCGACGACAGGTGCCGGTCTCGGAATGTTGCGACTGGCGATCGCGGATATCAAACAGGTGACACCGCCGCGACACATTCGGATCTGGCCCGAGCTGTCGGAAGCGGCAAGCCAGCTCGCGGAAGAGTCGAGCGAACCGCTGCGTTTCGCGGAACTCGAACGACTATTAATTGATGGCGCGACGGAGTCAAATGAGGTCATCGTCGGCAAACTGAGTGAAGCGGCACGCGCGCAACTGGCTGATGTGCGTTCGGCCTTGTTTGAAGAAGAACCGCCTATCGCTCGTGATGCTCGCATACGTTACTCGTGGGTGCGCGGGGTCCTCGATAAGGTGCAGAAGTCTGCACCGGCGTACGTATCGTGGCGCACGCGCATTACGGATTTCCTGAATCGCCCGGTTCCCGGCACTATCGGCCTGTTCGTCGTGATGGCAATCGTATTCCAGGCTGTGTTCGCCTGGGCCACGCCAATGATGGATGCTATCGATGCGGGGTCATCGACGTTGGGCGCGGCGGTATTCGAGCGCCTTGGTGACACAGCGTTTTCAAGCCTGATTGCGGACGGCGTTATTGCTGGTGTCGGCAGCGTCGTCATCTTCCTTCCGCAGATCATGATCCTGTTCCTGTTCATCATCCTGCTTGAGGATTCAGGTTACCTCGCGCGTGCCGCCTACCTGATGGATCGCACCATGCGCTCGGCCGGACTGTCCGGCCAGTCGATCATTCCGATGATTTCGAGTTTTGCGTGCGCGGTGCCGGGCATCATGGCAACTCGAGTCATTCCAAACCGTCGTGACCGCATCGCGACTATCATGGCCGCGCCGTTCATGACCTGTTCCGCGAGGTTGCCCGTCTACGCGCTGCTGATTGCCGCATTTGTGCCTGCGACGAACGTCGGATTCATGAACCTGCAGGGGCTGGTGCTGTTCGGTTTGTACCTGTTCGGTATTGTCATGGGTATCCTGACCGCGCTGTTCATGCGCAAGACGACGTTACGCGGACCCAAGCCGCCGTTCGCGCTGATGTTGCCCGAGTTCCGGCGCCCGAATCTGCAGACCGTCGGCATTCAGCTGTTGGGCCGCGCGAAAGTATTTCTTAAACGCGCGGGTACGGTGATTTTTGCGGTCGCTGTGATCGTCTGGGCGCTGGCCTATTTCCCGCATTCCGAGGAGATGCCGACCGACCTGGACACGAATACGGCAGCGGCGGTGCAGATGGAGCAAAGCTGGCTTGGTCGGGCAGGCAAAGTCATCGAGCCCGTATTTGAACCACTGGGCTGGGACTGGCGTGTTTCTTCGGCTGTCATCGCCGGCTTTCCGGCGCGCGAGGTCGTTATTGCCGTGCTCGGAACCGTCTACGCAGTTGGTGATGAAGCGGACGAGGGTACATTGTCGAGCCGATTGCAGTCGGCGACTCGGCCGGATGGCAGCAAGGTATTCACTTTGCCCATGGTGATTGGCCTGTTGATTTTCTATGCATGTTGTCTGCAGTGCGCCGCGACGCTCGCGATTATCAGACGGGAAACCAATACCTGGCGCTGGCCGATATTTGCCTGGGCCTACATGACGACCATCGGCTATATCGGTGCGCTGCTCGCGTTCCAGCTCGGCAGCGCGTAAAGCATTCGGCAACGATCAAAGCTCGCAGAGTTTCTCTGCGGCCTGTTCCAGCGTCGCATCATCCTTGGCAAAACAGAAGCGCAGGCGCGTTCCAGTGAATGGCGTTTCGCAGAAGACCGTTAGCGGAATCGACGCGACGCCGATTTCCCGGGTCCAGCGTGTGGCGAGTGTCTCGTCTGTTTCGTCAGAGATCGCGCCGTAGTCGAGGAGCTGGAAGAACGTACTTTTCGCAGGGCGCAGGCGAAACCGCGACCCCTCCAACAAGTTGCAGAACAGATCGCGTTTCGCCTGGTAGAAATCGGGCAATTCCTCGCAGTAGCCCGGATTGTCCTTGAGGAAGTCGGCGACTCCGCATTGCATTGGCGTACTGACGGAAAACGTCGTGAATTGATGGACCTTGCGAAATTCGTTTGTGAGGTCGACGGGCGCCGCGCAGTAGCCGAGCTTCCAGCCAGTCGCGTGCAGCGTCTTGCCGAAAGAGCAGATGACCAGCGAGCGTTCCCATAGCTCGTCGTGGCTAAGGAGACTTCGATGCGGCTGGCCGTCGAATACTATGTGCTCGTAAACCTCATCGGAAAGCAGGAGGCAGTCGGTATCACGCACGATTTCCGCCAACGTGTCGAGATCATCTTCCGACAAAATCGCGCCTGTCGGATTATGCGGAAAGTTCAAAACGATCATGCGCGTTTGGTCATTGATCGTATCGCGCAGCTGCTGCCAGTCGGGATGGAAGTCGAAGCCGTTGTCGTCAATGAGCAGGGGCACGTGCTTCGTGATGCCCCCGGCGAGGGTAATGGCAGGTTCGTAGGAGTCGTAGGCGGGGTCGATGACAATGACCTCGTCGCCGGCTCGAACGAGGGCCGTGATCGCACTGAACAGACCCTCGGTCGCGCCGGTGCAGACCGTAATTTCCTGATCAAGATCCAGCGCACGGTCTTGCAGGCGCCGGGTCTTGTCGACAATTACCTCGCGTAAGGAGCGAACACCGGGCATTGGCGCGTACTGGTTCGCGCTGTGCCGCAGGCGCCAGTCGACGCGCTCGAGCAGCGCATCCGGTGGATCAAAACTCGGGTAGCCTTGTGCGAGGTTCAGCGCGCCGGTCTCGGCCGCGAGCTGGCTCATAACCGTAAAGATCGTCGTGCCGACATCGGGCAGCTTGCTGGTAATCGTGTTTCTCATGGGAGCCTAGTCTATGCGAATATCAATCCGGCAGCGTAGCGATCAGCAGTCGTTCTCCGCGTCGAGCAGGGCCCTGGTCTCTTCGCCGGGCTCACCTGCGGCAGGACTTCCGGCGTCGAACACGACTTGCCACTCACCGTCGGCGTTCAGCCGCCACACCGAATTGAACGTACCCCAGCTTTCGCTACTATTGCCGTCCGCATCGACCGACGTGGTTTGATAGGGTCCGCGACTCAGCGCGAGCGTGCCGTTCTCGAGCACTTCCACGAACTGCGGCCGCCACCTGATGGTCGGGCCATCCACCTTGAAGAAAATGGACCAGGCTTCTGCGACCTGGTCTGTACCTCGCAGTACGCCAGATCCTACAAAGCGGGCGTCGGCATCAATAAAAGACCGAAATGCGTCGACATCCCGATTCTCGACGGACTGGCTAAAGCCGATCTCCCGGCAGCGCACATCGTCCGCTAGATCGGCCAGGGCGGTACCCGCCAAGAGCACGCACATCGTGATGGTCAAAACGGATTTCATCTCGGCTATAGTAACGCGAATGGATGCCCTGTTTTCTTTCGTCGTCTATATCCTTTATGGGTTCTTTGGCTTCCTGTTGTTGCTCTTCGTTATTGCCGTGTTGTTTGGCAAGCGGATCAGGAAGAAATGGGAGTTTGAGGCGGAGTTTCGCGACGCCGCTGGACGCGAGTTCGGGGAGTTCGACATCGAGATGTCGCGGATCGATAAGAAGGAGCCGGAGTTCTCGTTCAAGGCAAATTTCAAGCTGCGCCACGAGTCGCTCGACGCCGGCCAACGCGTCCAGGTATATCTCGATGACCTGCTTGTGATGGAAGGAAGCGTTGCGACCGCCGGTCGAATTCTGCTCGGCGAGGATGCGATCGTGAATGCGGCGACGGAGGCCGCGGCGGGTCAGGTTTGCCGGGTGGTTTACGGCGGTCTGGAACAGTTTTCACAGCCCATCAGGCTCGATTGAAGCCCCAGATTAGTTCCTGTAACATGCGCCTCCCGCGGTCGGGGCGTGGCGCAGCCTGGTAGCGCACTTCGTTCGGGACGAAGGGGTCGGAGGTTCAAATCCTCTCGCCCCGACCACTATTCCAAAATAGGGTGCCAGTCACCTTATTTCGGTAAATAGGGTGACTGGCACCCTATTACCGGGTTTCAAAGATACATTCCTCGAGTTCTTTCTCCGGGACTTCATCGAGCCACTCGGGCTTTCTGAAGTTTCGTTTGATGGCACGAGCGAGCTTGCCGATCTGCATGCCGTCGACAACGCGGTGATCAAACGTCCCGGTCAGGGGCAGAATCGTCCGAATCACGATCTCGCCATTTTTCACGACGGGCTTTTCTTCGATCTTGCCGAGTACGACGACGCACGGCACTTTGGCGGCCGGCATCAGCGCGGTCATGCCCGTGTTCAGGCCGAAACTGCCGATGTCCGACACGACGAACGACCCGAAGCTGTGTGCGGACAGGCCCAGGGCTCTGATCTCAATGCCCATGTCCACCGTGATCCACTTGAGTAGAAGGAACACCGGACGACGCAGTGGCCACGGTATCCGATTAAGGACGTACTTGTTCTTTGCGGCCTTGATCTCGTCGCCACCGCGGCTGCGCGCGGCCTTGGCACGAATGTCCTCGGCAAGATCGCTTACTTTGCGGGCGTGCGCATTGCGAATAATAGCGGGCGTTACACCGGCTTCGCCTCCAACCTGGACAGGCACCATCACATCAAGGTGCTCCCGGCCTACGATCGCGCCTCGGCGGATAAAACAATTCATTTCGGGAACATCGAACGCGATCGCCCGGGCGAGCACGGTTGTCGTGAGATGGACCATGGTCAACTTGACGCCTTCCTCGCGTTTGCGATCCAGAAACTTCTTCGCTTCGGTAACGTCAATGTCGAGCGTGCCATAGACGCGGGAGTCGGTAGGCGTGGTGTAAATGGCGGCAGACGTGACTCGCCAGGGCGTGTTAAAGCGATCCATCCTCAGGAGCGCCGCTGAATCGCGAACTCCGCCAGCGACATTAATGCCTGTCGATGATCATTCGCGGGAAGGTCGGCAAGTACAGCGATTGCCGCATCGGCTGCTTCACGGGCCTTGGCTACGGTGTAGTCGAGGGCACCTGTCGAACGAATGATTTCCTGGATCTGCTCCATCTGGTCGAGCCCGCCCGTCAAAATAGCGGTTCTTATCAGTTCCCGCTCCGTGTCCGAGCCCGCGTTCATTGCCTGGATAAGCGGCAGTGTCGCTTTGCCTTCAGCCAGGTCATCGCCGATGTTCTTGCCCAACTCCTCGGACGATGCATCGTAATCGAGTGCATCGTCTATAAGCTGAAATGCGGTGCCCAGATGTTGACCATATTCGATCATGGCAGCTTCTTCGTCGGCATCGCGATTGGCGAGCACGGCCGCGATCTGTGCCCCGGCCTCAAACAGGCGGGCAGTCTTGCGGTAGATGACCTGCTGGTAGTCGTGCTCGGTCGTATTCGGGTCATGCACGTTCATGAGCTGCATGACTTCTCCGGCCGCAATCGTATTGGTTGCGTTCGCCAGGATCCGCATGACCTTCATGTCGCCGATATCGACCATCATCTGAAATGAGCGCGAATACAGAAAATCGCCGACCAGTACGCTGGCCTGGTTGCCGAAGACCGTATTCGCCGAGTCCTGGCCGCGACGTCGTTCCGAAGAATCGACAACGTCATCGTGCAACAAAGTTGCCGTGTGAATGAACTCTATGATGGTCGCAGCGCGCACGTGCTGGTCGCCCTCGTAGCCGAGTGCCCTGGCCGCGAGCAACACGATAAGCGGGCGCAGGCGCTTGCCGCCGCTCATGACGATGTACTCGGAGACCTGGGAGACGAGCGCCACGTCACTCTCCAGGCTTTCCCGGATCAGGCGATTGACCGCGTCCATGTCGTCGCTGGCCAGCGCCGCAACATCATCGAAGTTCACAGAAACGGGATTTCTTTCGGCCACTTGCATAAGATTCGTGATGATGCCTGAATCCCGCGCCATTGGCGAGATTCAGGCCATATTTCGACCGCCCGGGGCCGCCCTGCAAGCCATTGAAAATCAGTGGGATTTCAGAGCCCTGTAACGTTGACCCGGGGCCGCGGAATCTATAGAATTCCGGCTCTTTCGTGGCGCCGGCCATTGTTTCGCTTGCACGGTGAAATCACAGCCCCACAAAAACATCTTATTTCTCAGTAGGTTGCAAGATTTGCGGCTTACCAGTTGGAGCAAACATAATGTATGCGGTTTTTCGCAGCGGCGGTAAACAGTACCGCGCGGCTAAAGGTGATGTCCTGCGTCTCGAGAAAATCGAGGCCGATGAGGGCGCCACAATCAAATTCGACGAGGTTCTCCTCGTTGGTGAGGGCAGCGACATCAAGGTCGGTAGCCCGCTGCTGCCGGGTAGTACGGTAAGCGGCAAGGTCGTTCGCCAGGGCAAGAGCAAGAAGGTTTCGGTGGTCAAGTTCAAGCGCCGCCAGAACTACCTGCGCCAGGGCTCACACCGCCAGTTCTTTACGGAAGTGGAGATCACCGGCATCACGGGCGGATCAGCGAAGGCGGCTGCGCCGAAGAAGGATGCTGAAGAAAAGCCAGCGGCGAAGAAGGCGGCCAAGAAAAAGGCTGCGAAGAAGCCGGCGGCCAAGAAGCCAGCCGCGAAGAAAAAGGCTGCGAAAAAGCCAGCGGCCAAGAAGAAGGCTGCGAAGAAGCCGGCAGCCAAGAAAAAGGCCGCGAAGAAAAAGGCTGACTAAGGCACACCATTAACGAAGCTCGGGAGGATCCCGGGTGATGAAACAGACAGGTACAGTACAGTGGCACATAAGAAAGCAGGCGGTAGCAGTAAGAACGGTCGCGATTCGGAAAGTAAACGCTTAGGCGTCAAGATCTACGGCGGCGAGAAGGTCATCGCGGGCAACATTATCGTTCGTCAGCGTGGCACTCGTTTTCATGCCGGCACCAATGTTGGTTTGGGCCGCGATCACACGTTGTTCGCCAAGAAGGACGGGCACGTGAAGTTCGAGAAGAAAGGTCCGAAGAACCGGCAGTTTGTGAGCGTTGTAGACGCTTAGATATACAATTGTAGGAGCGCGTCTTACGCTCGACAATGGCCTCCGGCCGTTGCCGTTGCCCGCAAGGCGGGCTCCAACAGAATGAGTTCTGAAAACCCCGCCATTGCGGGGTTTTTCGTTTTTGAGCGATTGTCCACTAGAATCCAGCCATGAAATTCGTCGACGAAGCAACAATCCGCGTACTCGCGGGCAACGGTGGTCACGGTTGCCTGAGTTTTCGGCGCGAGAAGTACGTTGAACGCGGCGGGCCGGACGGTGGTGACGGCGGCCATGGCGGCAGTGTCTACCTGGTTGCCGACGATTCATTGAATACGCTCGCGGATTTTCGCGTGGCCCGCAAGTTC
>Ga0209567_10000826_pt1 | contig 16739 bp, 16 predicted proteins | sample COG_12_FD_184756 | JGI IMG/M metagenome (GOLD analysis project Ga0209567, IMG submission 184756) | Pelagic marine sediment microbial communities from the LTER site Helgoland, North Sea, for post-phytoplankton bloom and carbon turnover... | ecosystem: Environmental > Aquatic > Marine > Neritic...
ATTTAAAATAAGGAAAGAATGAAAATTAGAGCGATTAAATGGCGGCGCTGCTGGAAATAAAAAATATCGAAACCTATTACGACCTGATTTATGCCATCCGGGGCGCTTCGTTGACCGTTGAGGAAGGTACCATCACTGCCATTCTGGGCACCAACGGGGCCGGCAAATCGACCGTCCTCAAAACGGTCATGGGCCTCATTGACGACCAGCCGGATAAAGGTACCATTGAATTTAAGGGCAGGCGCATTGATGGCAAAGATACCGAAAAGATCGTGCGTCTTGGCATATCCTATGTTCCTGAGGGCCGCGAAGTTTTTGAAGAACTCAGCGTTAAAGAAAATTTGCTGATGGGGGCTTACACCCGTAAAGATCGGCACAACATTGCCAGCGACTTTGATCGCATCTACAGTTATTTTCCGGTCCTCAAAGAACGGCGCAACCAGTGGGCCGGCACCCTGTCCGGCGGTGAACAGCAAATGCTGGCCATCGGCAGGGCCCTGATGAGTCGCCCCCAACTGCTTTTTTTAGACGAACCTTCCCTGGGACTTTCGCCCATTCTGGTCAAAGAAATTTTTGATATTATTAAAACCATTCGTTCAGAAGGGGTCACCATATTACTGGTCGAGCAAAATGCCCGTATGGCCCTATCGATTGCCGATGTCGGGCTGATTATTGAAAACGGCCGCTTTGTGATGAAGGGCAACGCCCGTGAGTTGATGGACGATAAGGATGTTAAAGAGTTTTATATGGGGGTGCGGTCGGAAGCGTCGATTAAGGGGTATCAACGCTGGAAGCGCAAAAAAGCATGGCGCTAGTAAATTTACCACAGAGATCACAGAGACCGCAGAGTATTAATTCAAATTTTTCTCTGTGCGCTCTGTGTGCTCTGTGGTGAAAAAATAACTATTGGTGGAGATCTAAGTTGAGCAACGAAACGGTGCCGGGTCGGTTTTTAAAAGCCGTGGCAAAGTGGGGTGATCGGGTGGCCCTGCGCAAAAAAGAGTTCGGCCTGTGGCACGATATTACCTGGAACAACTACCATGATCAGGTCAAAGCAGTTGCCTGTGCGCTGATGTCCATAGGGCTTGAAAAAGGTGAAACGGCAGCAATCGTCGGCGACAACTGCCCGGAGTGGGTTTATGCCGATCTGGGCATTCAATGCTGCGGAGCAGCCACAACCGGGGTTTATGCTACCAATGCCTGGCAGCAGGTTGAATATGTCGTCGCCAATTCAGAATCCAGGTTCTTTTTTGTTGAAAACGAAGAGCAGCTGGACAAATGGCTGCGTTTCAAAGACAACGTGCCCGCATTAAAGAAGGTAATCGTCTGGGACACGGAGGGCCTGCGCCAGTTTAAAGACCCCATGGTCATGACTTTTGAAGAATTGCTCGAAATAGGCCGTCAGGCCGCGGCAGACGATCCGGATATCTTCTTAAAACGCATCAGCACGATTGAACCGGAAGATCTCTCGGTGCTGATTTACACCTCGGGTACTACCGGTCAGCCCAAGGGCGCCATGCTCACCCATCGCAACTGTATCTGGATGGGCCATGCCATTACCACCGATAACCCCATGACCTCCAGGGACGAGGTCATGTCCTTTTTGCCGCTGTGCCATATTTTCGAGCAGCTGTTTACGGTGCTGGGCCACATTACCTGCGGTCATATCGTCAATTTCATTGAAAGCCCGGATACGGTCGCCGAGAATATGATGGAAATATCCCCCACTGTTGGGTACGCGGTGCCGCGCATCTGGGAGAAATATTATTCTGCCATTCAAATCCGTATGTCCGATGCCACCCTGTTTAAACGGCTGGTTTTCTCTGTGGCGCTTAAAATCGGAAAGAAACGCGCACGACTGACAATGAATTTCAAACCGGTTCCGGTTTATCTGCAGATTCTCTATCAATTGGCCTACGGGGCGGTCTTTCGAAAATTAAGGGAGCGGATGGGATTCGATCGCATACGCGTGGCGATATCGGGTGCAGCCCCCATTGCCCCGGAAATTTTGCAATTTTATCAATCCATCGGCGTGAATCTGGTCGAGGCTTATGGCCAGACAGAGGGTACCGGTGTGACCACCGTATCACGGATCGGTCGCGTCAAATTCGGTGCCGTGGGCCAACAGCTGACCGGCTTAGAAGTCAAAATTGCTCCTGACGGTGAGATTCTGGTCAAGTCCCCGGGTGTTTTCAAAGGCTATTTCAAAAATCCGCAGGCCACGCTCAAAACCGTGGTCGATGGCTGGTTGCACTCCGGGGATGTGGGTGAATTGGACGAGGATGGTTTTTTAAAGATCACCGATCGCAAAAAAGACATTATCGTTACTGCCGGCGGCAAGAACATCACGCCCCAATATATCGAAAACAAGCTCAAGGCCAGCATCTATATCAATGATGCGGTTGTGATCGGCGACCGGCGCAAATATTTATCCTGCCTGATCATGATCGACGAAGACAACGTGGTTAAATACGCCCAGGATCATAAAATACAATTTTCAACCTACAAAGACCTGACCCTGGACGCTGATATCCGAAAATTGATTGAAGCTGAAATTAAGTCCGTCAACGAGACCCTGGCCCGGGTTGAACAGGTTAAAAAGTTTTGCATCCTGCCCAAAAAGCTATACGAGGAAGACGGCGAAGTCACCCCCACCATGAAGGTCAAACGCAAGTTCGTCAACGAAGCCTTTTCCGAATTGATTAATTCAATGTACTAATACCGGAGGACAGAGGACAGATGTCCCGTCTTCGCTCGAGCGAGCTTCGCCGGGCAGGCAGATGTCAGAGGACCCGTCTCCACTCTGTCACGCTACGCCGTGACAAGACGCCGCGTCAGGCAGTAGTCGGAAGTAGGGGCGGGGTTCATCCCCGCCCGATTGAATCCGCGGCCGGCAGCAGATGAAATGCATTCATCACACCGTGACAGCTGCAGGCCGTGGACAGTAATGCGGGTGCCTGCATGTTCCGGATCTGATTTAGCACATCAAACAAAGCCGCCGGCGTATATCCACCTACCCCGGGCGCCAATTGATGGCTGCGGATGACGTTGGACGTAAAGTCTTTTAGCTGAAGGGATTTTAAAAATTCATGCAGGATCAGCGGCCGTGGTTTGTCAGTATAGGTGCAGATTTCAGTGGGTTCAGGGCAATTTTCGGGGCATTGAAAATCAGCGATACTGATAAAGACCCGCCCGCTTTCTCCCTGGATTGGGTTGGGAAGATCTTTGGTTACATCCATCGGAACGGCGATTTTATGCAACGGGCGGGTTTTTGGCAATTTTGCTCTGATCCACTCAAATGCCACATGTACTGGAACGGCCGGGATAATCCAGTCCGGAAAATGAGCGCCGGTCAGGTTGCGTTCAAGGTATTGCACGCCGTCCATGCAAACAGCCTCATATTCCAAGCGATCCAGCTGCCGGCAAACTGCTTTTTGCTTCTCGACAATCGTTATTTTGTTTGAGGCATCTGCTCTGGTGAGCGATTGGGCCGCTTTGAGGCCAAATTTTCCGCCACCGATGATCCAAAAGTTATCCACGGCTGATTGTCCCGGCTTTTTTTCAGGAACCCGCGCTTTGCTTTTTAAGCATGGCGATGGGTTTGGCCATATCCAGAATATGATTATGAATCATTTCCAACTGATTCCCGGGTGCACCCAGCATAAGATCGCTCGGGGCCACCAATGATTTTAGCCTGCACCCCAAACCTAAAAACGTAATGTTGGGGATGCCTTCCAAAAGGGGCAAGGCGGTAATATCGGCACAACCCCCCAAAGCACCCCCGGATTGAGGTAGCTCCATGCGGCCACCTTTTTCATAATTCAATGCGTATAACAGCCACATCACCTGTTCACTGTTGGCGGTAAAAACCACCACCTGCGGCGCCTGCTTAAAATATGACAGCGGCGCAATCAGAGCCGCCCGGGTTTTACCTTTTTCCAGGTATGATGCTTTCAGAATCGTTTCAGCCGAGGCTTCCTCAGACTCAAAAAGCCCCACACCGTACTTTTCTAAAACACCGTCATCCAGGTATGCCTCCATGTCATTTTCTAATCCCAAAACGGATGTTCCCAGCTTGCAGCCCATTTGCTCTTTTTTCAAAAGCAGGACTTCACCCTCACCGGCGGCGACCAGCGCATGGCAATAGCTTTTATATTCTTTTTGCGTGGAGGCTAAATCCGCCGGCAATGGATCTGTTTCCAGGTAAAGTGCAACGCCAACCGGCTCGTATTGAAGGGACAAGCTTTTAACCAGGTTCTGAGACATGTTTTGAAAATCGTTCATAGCATCTTCCTTATCATTGAAATTTGACCTATTTAGATTTTCGTTAAATCGAGCATACTGACGTTTAGCAAAAATACCACTAACAGACAACCACCTTCTGCCGTCATTTAGACTTTCGATCGCTGAATCCAGATACAATCGAACTTGACACAAAATTTTGAAATGAATATATATATACGGGTCGGCCTGCGCGCAAGGTGACGTGATTATTGCTTGGCGCTTTGCAGCATCGATTGGCCGATGTTTCAATTTCCCCAAAATGGGAGATATCTCAGTTGGTAAAAGAAATCGAATCACCCCCACCGCAAAAAACACCCCCGGTTGAAACCACTGAACTTCTAAAACGCAACTGGCTGTCAAAAAATGTCTTTGAAATCCAATTGAGCCGTCCGGCCTCATTTGAGTTCAAAGCCGGTCATACGATTCGGTTCATCCTCCAGTCAATCGAAAGATATTATTCTTTGCTTTCCGTACCGCAAGACCCTCATCTGGCCCTATGCGTTTATCACGTGCCGGAAGGCCAATTTTCTCCGATTCTGGCCAACGCCGAGATTGGCGCTCGATTTGAATTTAGCGGCCCGCACGGTTATTTTACCTTTAAACCCTCCCAGCGCAATCCCGTCTTTGTCGCCACCGGCACAGGGATTGCACCATTTGTATCTCTGGCGCGGTCCGGCGTAAAGAATTTTACCCTGTTTCATGAAGCCAGAACTGCAGATGAACTCTACTACCAATCCTTTTTTGAAGAAATTAAATCGTCATATAATCCGTGTTTGTCTTCGCATCACACAGCCAGGCCAAAGGCCGAGGGGATGTTTCAAGGTCATGTCGCCGACTGCATCAAAGCGAATCTGCCACCTAAATCATATGATTTTTATCTGTGCGGGCACGGGGAGATGATTCGCAATGTTACCCTCTTAGTTGATGACTGGTATGCTGGATCACATGTTTATACGGAAGTATTCTTTTAATTGGCTATTCTTTAAATGCCTCGTCCAAGTTTCGAAGGACTAAAGGATCACGCTGCGGTATTAAGTTATCAAGATTTCGGGAGAACGAGGATCAATGGCCATTTTGGGTGTTCTGACCTGTGAGATTCTGGAGCTGGAATTTGCCAGACTTCTGGCAACCGACAAAGAAGTGAGCTGCATTACGGTCCTTGAAGATGAGCGCTCTGCTAAATTAATTGCAGCGCTTGATTCCATAAAAAAAGACAACTTAAAACGGATCCCCCACCTGGAGGCGTTTACCCCTGCTACCGAAAGCCCGCTGGAAGTCCTGGTCGGTGTTTTAGAGTTGGCCATGCACAATCGCAAAGACACCCTTCAAAAAGGATTAATCGAGGCCGCAGCTGCCATGGGACCCCATGTGGATGCCCTGCTGCTTGGATATGGTTTATGCGGCAACGCATTGGAAAAACCCGAAGAACTGCTTTCCGATGCCGGGGTGCCCATTTTTATCCCCATGGATGAGGATCATCCGGTTGATGATTGTATCGGTCTGCTCATCGGTGGGCGTGAACGCTATTACGAAGAACAATGTGAGGTAGCGGGGACGTTTTTTATGATCCCGGGCTGGACTTACCATTGGAAGCGCATGTTTGAGCAGGAGTTTGGCAACCTGAGCCCTGAAATGGCCAAATGGCTATTCAAGAATTATGAACGTTCGCTTTTGATTTCGACACCCATTATGCCCCTTGAAGAGATGCAACAAAATTCAAAGGCCTTTAATGAGTTGTTCGGTCTGCGCAGCGAGGTTTGCAAAGGCACCCTCGGTATTCTGCAAAAGACCTGGGATACGGCTAAAAAATACTTGAATTCAAATCATGATTGACGCCGTTTCGCCTCATTTTGCATGATTTATTAGATCCGTCTGTGAATCCCACCAACGCTTTGTCACTTGATAAAACCATCTTTTTTCTGTAAAAAAATCAACTATTAGACGATTTCCATATTTGAGATGGTCGTGTATTCCAATATACCAGTATTCCACCATTCCCATGGGGACCAAGCCCATAATTTGTATGGTAATTTATATGCCTCATGAAACCAAAACGAAACGTTTTATCTATCCGACCCAGGGCGTATGCCCGCCTGAAATCCATTTTAAGCTCCACAAGGGCAACCTTGAGGAAATCCGTTTTGTGGGGGGCGGCTGTCCCGGTAACGCTCAGCTGGTGGCGCGTCTTTTAGAAGGAAAACCGCTGACAGAAGCCCTGCAATACCTCGTCGGAATTGACTGCCGCAACGGGACCTCCTGCCCCGATCAACTGGCTACTGCTGTTGCCGCTGCTAAAAACGGCAACCTGACGCCCGCCGAATCTTTTCGGGTTCATGCCGACGCCTCTACCAGATGCCGCATCGGCCTTATCAGTGCCATCGAAGGCAATTCCGCCATTTTCCAAAAGCTTATGCATCACATGCAAGCCAGCGAAATAGACGCCTGCTATTGCCTCGGCAACCTGACGGGAGATTCTGCCCACAACAAAGATCTGATTCAGAATATACGCAAACATGACATTATTGCGATTCAGGGGCAAAGCGATTGGCACTATGCCCACGGCCAAGAAACAAAAAGCATGCCGTCCCTCGAACAAAAGGACCGGGACTGGCTGCTGCGGCTGCCCCAGGTCTTGAGTTTTCAAATGAAGCACAAAAAAGGTGTTGTCTTTTTCGGTGATTATATTCAAAGACTTCCTGATTATTCTGACTTTGAACCCTTTGCCCTGGAAATGAATATGGTGTGTGGGTTGACAAATTTTATGCAGGATGAGACCGTTTTTCCAGCCCTGGAGGCGATGATACCCCAGTTTCGAGCCGATATTATTATCTTTTGCCAGCCCAAAAAATGGGGACACTGGCATATTGCCGGGAAGGATTTCATCAGTCTCGGGCCCGCATCGGACGCAAGGGGATTATCCTGGGGTCAGCTGGAAGTGAATGATGAAAAGATCGATTTTAAGATCCGGCAGGCTGAAACCAAAGGGGGATGATTTGAACCAACCTGTGTTGGTGGATGTGCTTTTGACTGATTTTAGGCAATGAGTCGCCTGCGTCTATATGGCGGAATCGGTAAAGGTTTTACCGCAAGACATCCAGGAAATTATCGAAGTGCATGAATGGGATATGCGCACCCGTGAAGGGGTGCAGCGCTTTCGGGAGCTGAAGGCCAAGTCCCTGCCCAGCGTTGCTTTGGATGGCGAACTGGTTTATGAATCACTTATCCCCATGCAGGAAGAACTCATTGACGAAATTAGCAGACGGTATAAGGAAAAGAATCAAGATGAATAATATCTATCTGGAAGATGTAAATATTGAAGGCTTTAAATCCTTTTCAGAAGAAACCAATATGAGTTTTCAGCCCGGCATCGGTGTTATCATTGGGAATAATGGTGTTGGAAAATCAAATATTCTGGATGCGATTGTTTGGGCGCTCGGTGAAAATGATCTGGACCGCATCCGCTGTTATGAAAAAGAAGAGTTGTTTTTTGCCGGCAGCAAAGATTATCCACCGGCACCTAAGATTCGGGTGGAGTTGATGCTAAAGCAGGGCGAAGAAAAAGACGAACCCGGCATCCAATTAGGCCGTGAACAAACCAAAAATGGCGATAACCGGTACTGGATTGATAAAACCAGCTATGCACGCGGAGCTTATCGTGAAAAATTAGATACCTTTAATCTCAGGCATTGTCTGACAACCATCATTCGTCAGGAACAAATTAATGACATCATTCAGCTTGACCCCTGGCAGCGGTTTGACGGCATCCGGCAGGTGCTGGGCCTGCGATCCGAAGAAGAGACCGTTGGATACCTCCAGGATGTCATTGGTCCCTTATTTCAGCGCTATATGGCCTATCTGATACCGCTGGGTGAGGTCGGGCTGGATGTGATTTCAAAAGATGGGCTAAAGGGATTGGAGATCGAAGTCAACCTCCCGGGCAATCGTTTGCGCAGGGCGCATCAATTGTCCGGCGGTGAAAAATCCATTACCAGCCTGGCGTTGAAGCTGGCGATTTTTCATCAACTTGAAAGCCCCTTTTTTCTGCTGGATGAAGTGGAGCCCTCCCTGGACTATACCAACCACAAGTCGATGCAGGCCTTTCTCAAAGACGTGGCTGACAGCAAACAGCTCATAATGATTACACACCTGCGAAGCACCATCGCATTGGCAAATACGGTGCACGGGGTAAGAACCCGCTGGGATGGATCTTCTTTCATGAAATTTTATTTTGTGATGGATGAACGTTTGCTAAGACTATATAAATGCTGTTGATGGGTATGCTGTCCCGGACAAAACTTACAAAATCATTGTCGGTCATATCATTTTCTGAAAAGCGATATGAATTACAAGGTGCCGGTGTCCCGATATTTGGGATGAGACCAACGTGATGGGGCGGCCCAAACCTTTGGTCGCAATCATCCTAAATATCGGGACACTGCATCCTTTACGGGTAAATAATCCACATATCGCCTTTCAGAAAATAACATGACCTTTTGGCGAATTTGTCGCTTCCCCAAAAGGGTAAACCGACCTGCAAGAGGATTTTGAATTGCGTCTGACCTCCTGTTACGGCAATAGATGATCATAGAAAATGATTACCATCGAAGAATTTAGTGCGGCCATAACAGATGCGAAGCCGCTGTTTTCAGAGCTGCAGAATTTATATAACAGTTTGCCGGAGACGCTTTGCCAGTGTGAACAACCCGGCGTATGCTGTGCATTTTTGCCGCAAATGACCTGGCTGGAAGCCCTGCAGCTGATCAGGGTCATTCAGGAAATGCCTGCTGATGCCCGGACCCGGATTCAGCTGAAGTTTTTGGAATTTTATCTGACCAATCCCCTTCGTCACAGCGGATGTCCTTATCTTGAAAAGGGCGCCTGCCGCATTTATGAATGGCGCCCCTTTGCCTGCCGTGCCTATGGACTGTGGAGTGCGGAATTCAGAAAAGTGCGAACCGAGAAAAGCCGACAGGATGGAAAAACATTACTGCATATGTGGCAAAGGTTTGGGCTGGCACTTCCGCCTGAGATCGTGCAATTTGAGATCGATTATTGCGGTAAGGTTGATTGCACTGCGGATAACGGCAGATCCGATGTTCAGCTCATGGCCACTCTGCAAGGAATCTATAAACTGGATGCCATGCAAGCCGAATTGCAGATGAAGTTTGAAAATCATTATCACTCGGACGTCAGCCTTCTGCTGACTGCGCTATCACTGGGATATAAAAAGGCGGTCCTCGGAAAGTTTGCCGTTATCAAGGAAATGGCTCAGCAGGGAACTGCAGAACGGCTTGAGCAAATGCTGGGTAAGGCAACTGCAAAGGTGCTGGTTTCATCTTAGTGTTATGTCCCACAAGTAATTTCCATACACGGATTGATTTTAGCATTATGGGTTCATCTTATTTTAGGTTTCGGGTGTCAGGTGTCAGTTTTTGGGTTCTGGGTTCCGAGGTTCAGGGTTATGAGGTTTCAAGCTCAGATGTGCCTCTTTTTTCAATTGTTGTCTAACCTCTGAACTTTTGAACGTTGAACTTTTGAACCTTAGGACTGACACCTGACACCTTAGCTATTCCCACTTTTGTAACATTTTTGCCAAACACATTACTAGGGAGTTTTAGCCCGGCAGCGCTTTAAATCTTTGAGTGTTTCTTGCTTATTTATTTTCCATCCGATAAAGGCCAGGCGGGTCTCAGCTTCACCTTCCCATGCGGACCATTCGCTCTTGCCACCAACAAAATTGAGCATTTCCGAGCGATCGGCAAAATGGACCGTGCCTTTGATCCGAAATAATTCCCAGGGTAAATTGCGGATAAAATTTTTAAAGCGGGCCTCGTCTAAGATGCCCGAATCCTGGAAAGAAAACGTCACAAAGTTAACGGATTTGGCCGGATGGCCGTCATGTTCTTGGCAAGCAGGATGAGAACTGCCTGAGTCAGATTTGGCGTTTAACGAATCGGGCTGGAAAAATTGAATCGGCTTTAAGCCAGATATTTTCGGTTGCGCTTGAGTCCAAAGGGTTTCGGGATCGATTCCACAGTGAATCGTGGGTACCACCTGAGAATTGGGTATGACTTCATGGATCTCGTCAAGAAACTGTGGGATTTTTTCTGCGGCCATTAAATCGATTTTATTTAAAAGGATCAAATGGGCCATTTCAAGCTGGTTGTAAAAGAGCCGTCCAAATACTTCGCGCGCCTCCCAAATATCTGCATCCAATACGGTAATAATTTTTTTCAGCTCCATGTATTGAGCTATCGCCGGGTCCTGTAAAACCGTTGCGATCGATATCGGGTCGGCAACACCTGAGGCTTCTACTAAAATGCGGCGGGGTTTGAATTGATTCCATAACCGCGTTAGCGCTTGATGTAAGTCGGCGCTGAGCGTGCAGCAGATGCATCCGCTGGTCAACTCGATCACATCAGAACCGGAATCTTGCAGCAAGGCACTATCGATACCGATGTCGCCAAACTCATTGACCATGACAACTGTTTCAGAGAGGTCGGTTTCCCAGGAAAGGATTCTTTTGAGTAAGGTGGTTTTACCAGCCCCCAAAAAGCCCGCTAAAAGTAAAATGTCGGCTTTATCGTCTGGTTGATTACCAAGCGCTGTGCTCATTGACATTTTCCGCCATATTAACTCGGACCATTATAACCCGGGCTTGCGATTATAAAATCGTGGTCCAGGAATAATTTATAAAGTTTGAGCCGGGCATGTCATTTCCTGAAAGGCGCTATGAATTTCAAGGTGCCAGTGCCCTGATATTTGGGATTTGACCCACGCCATGGATGGAACAAATGCTGTGGGACCCATCATTCTAAATATCAGAGTATGGTGTGGTTCGTGGGTAATTATCAGCATAGCACCTTCCAAAAAATAACACGCTCGTCTGAAAACCATCGCAAGGACAACATCTGAGGGTTATTGAATTTTGATTTGGGCGATAGAAGTGTTTTCAAAATCTCAGATGAGGTTCAAGGGCAAGGCGTCCCGTGCATTGGAAGCGGAGCGTACACGTAGTACGTGAGCATTGCAATGTGCGGGACAACGCAGCCATTGGGCCTCAGATGGGGTTTTGAAAGCACTTCTAAACGGCGATGGTTGCGACTTGATAACACCGCAGGCATCGTTCGGCTTCAGCCACGGCTTTCTGGGCGGAAAGGCCTTGCTCGACCTCATCAAAGGTCGATTTTCGCGTGTCCGCTGGGAGCATGCTCGGCCGGAAGCGCTGTTTGCTCTCGACCTTGAGAATTTCCTCATCCGGGTCATAGACTTTTACGGTTTCGAAAAGTTTATCAAAGTAGTGGGTTTCATCATATTCAAGGGGCTGGTTGCGGATAAAACGGTCGATGCTGTGGGCAGCCCTGCGGCCACCGGCGCAGGCCGTAATCAAAGCATCCGGTCCAGTTTCACAGTCACCGGCAAAAAAAATTTTGGCACGGTTGCTCTGTTTGGTGTATTCGTCAACGACAATGGTATTCCATTTGGTTGTTTGAACATCATCCACCCCTTGCAGCAATGAAAGATCAACTTGCTGTCCAATCGCTGAAACGATGGTATCGCAATCAAAGATAAATTCTGAACCTTCAATCGGCACCGGTCGTGGTCTTGCACTGGCGTCCGCTTCGCCCAGCTCCATTTTGATGCATTCCAGGCCGACGATTTTACCATCTTCAGCTAAGATACGCACCGGTGCGGTCAGGAAGTGGAACTGCACCTGTTCTTCTTCGGCATCGTGAATCTCGGCATCATCGGCCGGCATTTCGTTGCGGGTCCTGCGATAAACCAGATGAATATCTTCCTTGTCAGTGCGCAAGCAACAGCGAACACAATCAATCGCGACATTGCCGCCGCCGATGACCACGGCTTTTTTGCCTTGCGGATACGGATCGCGGCCGGCATTAACCTCCCGCAGATAAGTAAGCCCTGGGATAAATCCTTGATATTCATCGTTTTCCCCTTCGATACCCATTTGAGTGCTGTGCTGTGCGCCCATACCGATAAAAACCGCATCGAACTCATTTTCAAGCCCTGAGAGTGTCAGATCATTTCCGATGGTTTGACCGTAGTTGATGACGACCCCCATCTTTTGAATTTGAGCGACCTCACCTTGTAAAATATTGCGGGGTAAGCGGTAATCGGGAATTCCCACGGCTGACATGCCGCCCGGTTCATTGAGGCTTTCGTAAATCGTTACCTGATGCCCGTTGCGTGCCAGGTGATACGCACAGGTAATCCCAGCAGGTCCGGCACCGACAATGGCCACTTTGCCAGTAGTTTCGGAAGGCGTGATCTCGTATTCGGGTTCCTTTTGCTCTGAGAGTTCATGATCCGCCACAAAGCGCTTGAGCGCTTTTATTGAAATGGATTCATCTAAATTTGCGCGCCGACAATGTTTTTCGCAGGGCCGGAAACAGACACGCCCCACGATACCGGCTATGGGCAGTCGTTCGCGAATGACCGCCAGAGATTCTGCAAATTTGGCGTCTTTGATCAACTCGATATATTTGGGAATATCAAGATGAATCGGGCAGGCGTCCAAACAGGGGGCCGTCAGTTTTGAATAATAGGTTCCCTTTTTCACCGGGTTTTCGCCGCTGACGGCCTTTGAAAAATCATCGGCAAAATACTTGAGGGCATCAAAAAGAGGGCGCGGGCCGGCTTTGCCGATGCTGCATTTTGCATTGCTAACGATCGCTTCAGCAGCCGATTGCATAAACTCCAGGTCTTCTTCGGTCGCTTCGCCGTTGGCGATATCCTCAAAGACCTCGAGCATCTCCACCCAGCCCGTTTTGCAGTAGTTACATTTATCACAGGTTTCTGAATGCGCCAAAACTTCTTTAAAATAGGCCCGGCACAGATCAATGATATCCACTTCCGGTGATCTCAGAACAATGCCTTTCCAACCCATCAATGCCTTGATCTTTTCGTCCTGCTTGAAATATTCGGGCAAATCCAGATCTTTGACGGACGCCTGGTTTTGGGTTTCATTGCCGCGGTTTTCAATAATTTCTCCGCCCCATGAACTGAAAATTATATCCGTCATGCGAGTGCCTCCATATCGTGCAAAATTCAGAAAATAACCAACTTAATTTTCCGGTCAAATTTTTCGCATACCGTATAACCGATGTCAATGCATTCGATTTTGTTGTTCCTAAAATCATCTATATTCAATCTAAAAATCATCCTTTAGACGATATCAAAAAAAACAAGTTTTGGTAATAGATAGCGGTATAATTGTATGGCAGTGCGAAACTCGTTTTCAACCGTCGGAAACAGAAATCAAATCGGGAGGCTGACCCGTAGCGTATTCTTGCGTGTAATAGTTTTTAATCCGCTAAACGACGCTAGGGTCTTGAGGATTGGTTTGTAGAAAATATTTTAACGATTAAAGGAGGTAGGCTATGCAACGTTTCAGTAATGAGCCAAAGGTTTTTGACGTCGGCGGCGTGAAAGTAGGCGGTCAGCCGGGAGATTATCCCACAGCCTGCTGCTTCTCCATCTTTCAGGAAAGCGATAAGTTGTTTGATAAGGGCAGCCGCAGAAAAGGGTTTAATGAAAAGCGGGGAGAGGAATTGCTAAAAGCGGCAGAATCACTGTGGAAAGCAACAGGCGTGCCCGTCATGGCTGACATTGTCGCCAGCCCGGGCGAAAAATTCAAAAAATATGTGGATTTTGTCACCTCGGTAAGCGACATGCCCTTTTGCGTTGACGCCATTATGATGCCGGCCAAACTGGAAGGCGCGGCCTATTGTGCCGAAAAGGGTTTGCTGGATCGCATGTTCTATAACAGCCTTACGGTATGGGAGGAAGACTTAGAAACGGAAGTTAAGGAATTGGCCCAAATTGGTGTTAAGCATGTGCTTTTGGTGGCCTTTGATCAGGACGATCAGACACCCAATGGCCGGATTACCGGCGCCCAAAAACTGCTCGATGCCATCGAAAAGGCCGGCGCCGAATTTGAAAGCATTATTGTCGATACCACCACACTCAACGCGCCCGCCAATGCGTTGTGCGGGTTGTCGAATCAGCTGATAAAGGAAAAATGGGGCTTTGCGACCGCCAGTGCGCCCAGCAACGGTTCTTACATGGAATTACAGCGGTTTAAAGATATGTTTGAATTTAAGGGCTGGGCCGGTTTTGATGCTGCAGTGGAAGCGCTTTCGGCTTTTTATTACAATGATTTAATTTTCACCGGACCGATGGCAGGCGCCCCGCGTGTGGTGACCGCAGTTGCGCTGGCCGATGCGTTTTTAGCGACCTCGGTCTTTAATGAAACTAAGACGCTACCCAAAGAGCCCAGCCACCCTTTGCTCAAGCTGTTTCCTGAGTTTGCCGAACAGCTTAAGGTGGCCTGGGATAAACCCAGTGATTTGGAAAAAATGTAGCGACCTGGAATCTGAAATGATGCGTTTGTGAGCCTCAGTTGCATACCTTCTTTGAGTCGGGCGAGGATTGATCAGCAATTTGCTTGACATCCTCGCCCTTTTCAACCTTCTATATGCACCCTCAGATTTTTATTACCCAACGGAAAGTGCTCGTCTTTGAGCCTATTTAAGCCTCTGAACACTATCAGGGATCGGACATGTCAAGCTTGAAATGAAAAAGCACCGCCCAGCCCTCAATTAGATAACATCTGCATTTTTATCCAGCCGCAGCCGTTGTTTTCAATTTGGTGAAAATCGACTTGCTGATTAACATTATCAGTGTTAATAAGGATTTGGCGCGACTTAGCGCATTTTAGGATGATGGGCTAGCCAGAAGGAAAAGTCTGGCCTAAAATTTTGGCGACGTTTAATGCTTTGTCACTCATTCAGGTGGGAAATGACCATTTTTGATTGGCAAAATGAACTCAACCGGGACGGGCACCGGGTTGTGATCTCGGGACAACCCATTGCAATGCACTGCCATCATTACAATATCAATTTGCAGAAAACGTTGGAGGAAACCTTGGGCCCGGAAGGTGTTCAGCTTCTGTATCGTTCGGCTGAGGAAACCAATTATAATAGTTTACAGCATCTTTTCAACCAATATACAAAAATCAGAACCCTTAAGTCAAAGCTGGAAATGGCCTCCTTGCTTTATCAGAATTGCGGCCTGGGGATAATTCATTTTAAGAAGGTCAGGCCCCATTCGGCTTATATTGCAAGCCCGTCCAGCCATCATGTCACCGGGTGGCTTGCAAAACACGGACGGCGCGAAACACCCGGCTGTCACTTTACCCGGGGCTGGATTGCCGGTGCGCTGGAGGTGATTTACCAGCGTCCCCTTGGTTTTTATAGCGTGGCGGAACGGCGCTGCAAAATGAAGCAGGATGCGGAGTGTGTCTTTCATGTTAAGGAGCGTTAAGTGGCCATAGATGTCAGCAAGATTATCCATGCGGTCATGGAAGGCAGCAAAATAAGGGAATCCAAAGGGATCCTCCCTCTTTTCGGGGTCTATCTCTCTTTATTTTCGGTGTACTATTACAATCGACTGAGCTTTGAATTTGAAATCAAAATGGGCCAACAGCGTGAGACTGAAGCCAAAAGCCTTTTGATTGCAGCAGCCCAGGAGTGTGGCTATGCCACGTTTCAAGGCATTCGCGATTCCTGGGAATGGCAGCAGGTTGTCGCCCCCATGGTTGAAGACAAAAAAGATCAGATATACGGTTTTGTGGCTGTGGCCGTGGCTTTTGGCTGGGGAGACCTGGCGGTCGAGGCGCTGGTTCCGGGTGAAAAACTCGTCATGCGCGCCAGCGACTCTTATGAGTCCAGTGGCTACCTGGAGCAATACGGTGCTGCAAAATCGGGAAAATGCTACATGATGCGCGGGGTAACGGCCGCCTTTATGGACCTGGTTTACAGCGGTGATTATCCGGATGGCTGTTTTACCTTCGCAGCTCAAGAGCCGCGTTGCCGGGTGAAAGGAGATCCGTATTGTGAGTTTATTGCTCAAAGACCATCTGATTGAGATTGCATATCTGGATAAAAAGCTCTTAAAAAAGCAGGCCTGTTGGAAATCCTTATCGTGTTCTAAAGTTTTGTGCCCGGCGCATGGGAAATCGTCGATCGAATGCTGGCTGATTCCCAAAACCCATTGTGCCGATGATGTTAAAGACGATTTTTTTCAAAAAATATCCTCATGCATTACCTGCAGTTATTTTAAGAAACAGGGCGAATTGCACCCCCAGGGTTGGAACATTTTTCTTGCGGAACAAATCCGTCAATACAATATCAAAGCGTTGGAGGATATCTATCAGAAGGAAGAAAGCTTTGTCGAGATTCTTAACCGGATTCCGGATGGTCTTTTTACGACCGACGAGGAATGGCGCATCACTTACTTCAACCCTGCGGCCGAAAAAATTACCGGTTTTTCGGCCGATGATGCAGTGGGGATGTATTGCAAAGATGTGTTTAAGAACTCAATCTGCGAGTCTGACTGTGCCCTTAAGCACGCCATCGCAGAAGGCAGGGATA
>Ga0209567_10000827_pt1 | contig 16739 bp, 16 predicted proteins | sample COG_12_FD_184756 | JGI IMG/M metagenome (GOLD analysis project Ga0209567, IMG submission 184756) | Pelagic marine sediment microbial communities from the LTER site Helgoland, North Sea, for post-phytoplankton bloom and carbon turnover... | ecosystem: Environmental > Aquatic > Marine > Neritic...
CCGCTCCCATTAGCTCGCTAGTGCTTCGCGAATGCGCCTAGAATTCGGATGCTTGTCGCTTCGCTGAATGTCACAGAATTTACGACGGGGTACACTAGCAGTCCAGTGAGTTATCCCGCTCCCACTGGGTCAGATGCGAGGCATAGCTGTCCCATTCGACAGTCTTGAGCTTGATGTAGCTGTCGATCAGATCATCACCCAGCGCCCCCCGCAGCACTTTGCTCTCGCCGGTCGCCCGCAACGCGTCGAGCAGGTTCAGCGGCAGTTTCTTGACGCCCAGCTTTTCGATCTCATCGACGCGCCGGAATTCATACATGTTGATATCGTGGCGTTTACCGGGATTGCGGTTGTGTTCGATGCCGTCCAGGCCCGCTGCAAGCACTGCCGCCTGCATTAGATATGGGTTGGCCGCTCCGTCCATTAAGCGAAGCTCGAACCGACCGGCGTCGGGTATTCGTATCATGTGCGTTCTGTTGTTTCCCGTGTAGCTGACGGTGTTCGGGGACCAGGTCGCACCCGAAAGTGTCGGTGGGGCATTGATCCGCTTGTAGCTGTTCACGGTTGGGTTGAAGAATGAGCACGCGGCCTGCGCATTGTGGACGATGCCGCCGAGGAACTTGTAGGCCAGTTTCGACAAGCCCATTTCCTCTTTCTTGTCGAGGAAGAGATTCTTTTTCCCGGTCGGGCTCCATATCGACACATGTGCGTGGCAGCCGTTGCCCGTCAGGTCAGTAAATGGTTTGGGCATGAACGTCGCGCGTAATCCATGTTTTTCCGCAATAGCCTTGGTCATGTATTTGAAGAACACGTGGCGGTCCGCGGTCCTGAGCGCATCGTCGTAATCCCAGTTCATCTCGAACTGGCCGTTGCCGTCTTCGTGGTCGTTCTGGTACGGCCCCCAGCCAAGCTTGTTCATGCAGTCGCAGATCTCGCTGATCACGTCATATCGACGCATCAGGGCGGACTGGTCGTAACAGGGCTTTGCCTGGATGTCCCGCACATCCGCAATCGCCGTGCCGTCGTCCGAAATCAGGAAATATTCGCACTCGACACCGGTCTTCATGCGATAGCCCTGCTGTTTTGCGTTGTCGAGTTGCTTCCTCAGCGCGACCCGGGGTGATGCCTCCACTTCCGACCCATCCATCCACAAATCGGACGCCAGCCATCCCACCTCGGGTTTCCACGGCAGCTGGATCAAGGTGTCGGCATCCGGAATGGCGAACATATCGGAATCTGCCGGGGTCATATCGAGCCAGGTGGCGAAGCCCGCGAAGCCCGCGCCGTCTTTCTGCATGCCCGCGATGGCACGCGCCGGCACGAATTTTGAGCGAAGTACTCCAAAAAGATCCACAAAACTGATCAGGAAATAGTTGATCTTTTTATCTTTTGCGACTTTGGCGAGGTCTATAGCCACGATGTCGTCCTCTTTCGGTTTATTGTTTATGCCGCATGATATTAGCAAATTGGGCCTGAGTAAATTTGCCTGCTTTAGCCTGCAGTGACGATCGAAGTCACGACAATTTACTCAGCCCCCGCCTTTTTCAAGTAGTCCGAAGCCGACGTCATCGACTCACGAGCAGGTGCGTGACTGGGATGGTGCCGGCTTCGAGAAGCCGGCGATGACGCCACGGGATACGGCCGCGACCTGGGGCGCGGCCGCGGATCGGGTGACTGTCAGAACTTTGCGTAGGCCTTCCTCAGATCCACCATCGGGTGACGACCGGACATCTGAAATTTGATCAACAATTCGCGCGCTATCATGTCACGGTCCTGCTGGTTGTCTGGAAGCTCCATGTTCTCCGGCACCGTAACCCAGCCGTTGATGTTGCGGTCGAACACGGCGGGTCTGCCCTCTTCGTAACCCATGTGGACGTCTTCCAACCAGTTCAGGTCCTGCCAACCCATCACATCGATGTAATTCTTGAGGAACGGGGTTATCCTCTCGTAGTCTGGCACCAGATTCACGTCGTAGCGGTAACCGATGTGCTGGCCGATATCCTTCTCACGGTCCGTATCCAGACCGTCGGTCTCGAGAAAGCGGTCGATTTCTTTGGTCATGCCTCGGCTCCTGTCAGTATCGTGTCATGTCGGGGCGGCCGACGGTGTGCTGTGAACCCGCCAGCGGAACCATGGCCAAGGCCGAAGCTTCCATGGTCAACGCCGCCAGGTCCTCGGGTTCCAGCGAATGGACGTTTGTTTTCCCGCAGGCCCTCGCCATCATCTGGCACTCGATGGCGAGACAATGAAGGAAGTTGTAGACACGGATGGCCGCTTCATCCGGATTGAGCCGCTGGCGCAATACCGGATCCTGGGTAGCGACGCCGACCGGGCACCGGCCGGTGTGGCAGTGATAACAGTAGCCCGGTTCCACGCCCATTTCCTCCTGGAAATTAGCCTCCGGGATGTCCTTGTTGCAATTGAGCGCCATCATCGCCGAATGACCGATGGCCACGGCGTCCGCACCCAGCGCGAGCGCCTTGGCCACGTCGCCGCCGTTGCGAATTCCGCCGGCGTAGACCAGCGAGATATCGCCGCTCTTGCCGACATCGTTCAGCGCTTTTCTTGCCTGCCTGATCGCGGCTATACCGGGAACGCCGGTTTCTTCCGTCGCCAGGTGGGGGCCGGCACCCGTGCTGCCCTCCATGCCGTCTATGTATATGGAATCTGGGTTGGTCTTTGCCGCCATTCGCACATCGTCATATACCCTGGCCGCACCCAGCTTCAACTGTATCGGGATCTCCCAGTTCGTCGCCTCGCGGATTTCCTGGATCTTGAGCGCCAGGTCGTCCGGCCCCAGCCAGTCGGGATGGCGCGCCGGCGAACGTTGATCGATTCCGGCCGGCAGAGAGCGCATCTCCGCCACCTGATCGGTCACTTTCTGGCCCATGAGGTGACCGCCAAGACCGACCTTACAGCCCTGCCCGATAAAGAATTCGCAAGCGTCCGCCAGTCTCAGATGGTGGGGATTGAAACCATAGCGTGACTGAATGCACTGGTAGAGCCATTTACTGGAATAGCGGCGCTCATCTGGGATCATGCCTCCCTCGCCGGAACATGTTGCGGTACCTGCCATGGTGGCGCCACGGGCAAGCGCCGTCTTGGCCTCGTAGGACAGGGCGCCGAAGCTCATGCCGGTGATGTAAATCGGAATGTCGAGTTCCAGTGGGCGCTTAGCCCGGGGCCCGATGATGGTCTTGGTCAGACACTTTTCACGATAGCCTTCGATCACGAACCGGGTCAGCGTTCCGGGCAGGAAGGTCAGGTCATCCCAGCTCGGGATCTTTTTGAACAGGGAAAACCCCCGCATCCTGTAGCGTCCGAGTTCAGACTTGATATGGATGTCATCAATGACTTCCGGCGGAAACATGAAACTGTTTCCGAGGCGACTGGTGTCTCGTTCGAGTTTGAGTTTTGTCATCTTGTTCATAGTTATAGGACCAGTTTCTTTTCTGTGGGCTCAAGATTGTCGTAGTTCCACAATTGCTTGCCGGCTACGACCTTGGTCATGTTTGCTGCACCGTTGGGAGCTTCGAGTCCGTACATCGACAGTTTGCTTTCCAGCCAGCGGACATCGAGGTCGGTCATTTCCCCTTCGACGGCATCTACGCCCAGACCGGCAATCTTGCCGCCGACGTAAATGGTGCCGTCGTACATGGAGTCGCCGAGATTGATGCCCGCGTCGCCAAGGATGACCATCCGGCCGCGCTGCATCATGAAGCCACTGAACGCTCCCGTGCGGCCGCCGACGATAACGGTGCCGCCTTTCTGGTCGATGCCGGTGCGGCTGCCCACGTCGCCCATGCACACGAGGTCGCCGCCGCGGATCGCGGCACCGAACGTCGATCCGGCATTTTTCTCGACAACCACCGTTCCCGCCATCATGTTCTCGGCGCAGGACCAGCCGACGCGGCCGGTGATCCTGATATTCGGTCCGTCGATCAAACCCACACCGAAATAGCCCAGACTGCCTTCGAAGGTGAGTTGCAGACGATTGAGAATGCCCACCCCGAGGGAATGCTTCGCGCCGGGGTTGCGCACGGTGATGCTGCCATGTCCCTCGCTCATCAACCTGCGGATTTCCAGATTGATGTCCTTGATCTCCATGCCGGCCGCGTCGAATTCCGCGGCCTTGTCGAAGTCGACATCGAACGAGTCGGGGTAGGTAAAGTTTTTACCTTCCTCGGCGGAAAAGAACACCTGCTGGGTCCGGCCGGCCAGCTCCTCGGTGTGAAGCCCCATCTCATGGGAATCGGTCTGTTTTAACTCTGCCATACGTGCACCTCCCCCTCGTACGGGTCATAGGTATCGATTTCGTGAGGAAAGATGCTTCTGATGGCAACCTCCTCGGAAGCCAGCGCAACGAAATTCTCGCTTTCGTAAAGAACCATGGGCTTGGCCGCCATCACGTCCTTGGCCATGCCCAACTTGTCTCCGGTTGCGACGACATAGGTAAATACGCCGTCCAGTTCATCGATGGACCGGCGCATGGAATCCTCCAGGTCTTCACCCTGGTTCATTCGGTCCGCGAGATAAACCGCGATCAGCTCGGAATCGCAATTGGACATGAACCGATGGCCCCGGCGTTCCAGGTCCCGGCGTGAGTTCCAATAGTTGGTGAGCTGTCCGTTGTGCACCACGGACACATCGTTGAACGGGTACGCCCAGTAAGGGTGGGCGGAGCGGATGTCGACGTCGGACTCAGTCGCCATCCGGGTGTGGCCTATGGCGTGGGTCCCGTTGAAACCGCTCAGGCCATACTGATCGGAAACCGTGTTGGCATCGCCAAGGTCCTTGACCAGTTCGAGCGCGCTGCCGATGGACATGATCTCCGCTCCTTCCACATCCTCGATGTAGTCTGCCAGACGCTTCATGTCACCGTCGTAACTGAACTGGTAGCGCAGGGCGTACTCAGTCACCAGGTCTTCGGAGACGATGCGTGCGCCGAGTTCGTCCATGCGCCGATCCACTTCCGCCTTGCGATCCTTGACCTCATCGTGGATGCGAAATCCTTTGCTCATTTCTTCCTGTTCGGCAACATTGAAACGGATCACGTACTGGTTTTGTTCGGGGTTGCCATAGAGGGCAAACCCCGTCGAATCAGGACCTCGATGCTTCAGGGCCTGCAGCATCGAGGTCAGCTCGGATCCGATATCCGTGCTCTTGCCTCGATGTATCAGTCCAGCAATACCGCACATGTCAAACCTCCAATATTTTCATAAAATTCGTTTACATCGCGGCGAGGGCGCCGCTCCTACACATGTTCCCATTCTTCGCGGCGAGGGCGCCGCTCCTACACATGTTCCCATTCTTCGCGGCGAGGGCGCCGCTCCTACACATCTTCCCATTCTTCGCGGCGGGGGCGCCGCTCCTACACATGTTCCCATTCTTCGCGGCGAGGGCGCCGCTCCTACACTGTAGGAGGCGCGCCTCGCGCCGATTATTTCCTGGCATTGTTCCGCAACCTTTGCCAGCGTGTCACGGCAGACAATCTATGTAGGTCTCCAGATCCCAGTCGGTGACGGTGTGGTTGAATTTTTCCCACTCATCGTTCTTGTACCAGTGATAGACGTTGTACATCTCATCCGGCATCGCGGATTTGATGACCTCGTCGTCGGCCAGCCGGTCCAGTGCTTCACCCAGAGACATGGGCAGCTTCGCGACCTGCTTGCCGGCTTCCATGGCCTCGTAGATATTGCGCTCCTCGGGCTCTCCGGGATCGAGATCTCTGCTGATCCCGTCATCGAATGCCTTGAGTAAAGCCGCTCCCATAAGATAGGGATTCACCATTGAGTCTACCGACCGGTACTCGAAGCGTCCCGGAGCGGAAATACGCAGTGCACAAGTCCGATTCTGGTATCCCCAGTCGGCAAACACGGGCGCCCAGAAACCCGTGTCCCAAAGGCGGCGATAGGAATTTACCGTAGAAGATCCAATGGATGTCAGTGCCCCCAGGTGCTCTATCACTCCGCCGATACACTGCAGCCCGATTGGTCCGGGCTTGCGCTCGTCGATTGACGGGTCGGGCATGAATGTGTTTTCACCTCCCACCCGGTAGGTAAAAGCGCCCTCCATACCCGGCAACGGATCATTGTGCAAACTGTTCACGACATCGTCACCACCGCGCCAAAGAGACATATTGTGATGGCATCCGGAGGCCGATACGCCCATAAACGGCTTCGACATGAAGCAGGCTATGAGACCGTGTTCACGCGCGACCTGGGCACATATTTGACGATACGTGGTGAGACGGTCGCTGTTACGCAGCACGTCATCGAACATCGTATTCAACTCCAGCTGGCCGGGAGCGTCTTCATGGTCGCCCTGAATGATGTCGAGCCCCATGGCCTGTGAATATTCGATGACTTTCATGAATGTCGGCCGCAACTCTTCGAACTGATCGATGTGATAGCAATTAGGCTTTGTGACGCCCCCGGCGGGCTTGCCGTCCTCCCCGCGCTTCAACCACATCATCTCGGGCTCCGTGCCCTGCCTAAGCTCCAAACCATCATACTTTGCTTGGAACTCATCATGGATGATGCGCAGGTTGCCGCGGCAATCCGAAGTCAAATGTCCGCCTGGATTTTCCCTTTCTTCGCGATTGCGGAAACAGGTACAGAACACGCGAGCGACGCGCTTGTCCCACGGCAACTGGCAGAACGTTTCCGGGTCGGGGATGCCCACGAGCTCCGAGGCTTCGGGACCGTAGCCGATGTAGTCGCCATGTCGATCGATGAACAAATTTGCGGTGGAGCCGTAGACCAGCTGGAAGCCGCGCTCGGCAATTCGTTCCCAGTGGTCCGCGGGAATTCCCTTGCCGACTATGCGGCCGGTAACGGAAACAAACTGGTAATAGACGTAAGTGATGCCGAGTTCGTTTATTTTTTCGCGTACCTGCTTGACCAAATCGGCGCGGCCTGGCGCTTCTACATGTTTTTCAAGATCTGTCACGGTGTTCCTCCCTTTTTGGTTCGTTGCATTGGTTTATTGAAATCTCTGTTTAACTCCACGGAAAAGGACTGTTCGACACGGGATGCAGCTTGCCCTTGGCGTAGCGTGAAAACCGGAACGGCTCGAGCAGCGGGCTTGTCGATCCACAGATTTCCTTCGCCACCAGTTCTCCAATGCCGATCATCTTGTATCCGTGGTTGGAATCGGCGATCAAATACACATTGTCACAAAACAGATCGAACACCGGGAAGCTGTCCGGTGTAAATGCACCGATTCCGCCGGAAGGTTCGTTCCGGTACTTGTCCATCTGTTTCTCGAAGCGCTTCTGGCAGTGGGCCAGCGCAGAGCACCACATGTGCGCGAAATCAGCGCCGACCACGAACTCGGGCGAATCGGGACCGTAGGGGTCTACCGCCACCTCATCCGGGGGGGACTGTACCTTGAACGGCGCCGCGCCGCCCTGGATTCCACCGAAGTTGAAGTCGGGCTTGTAATAGATGCCCCACATCTGATCGGTAATCAGCGAACCGTCGTCATCGGAGTAAAGGGGCGCATCGCTGTCGACGTGGAGTACGGGCGGAAACTCCCCGGCATTCGTTTTTTGCACAGACGGATCCAGGCCCAGCGTGCCTTCCTGCAAGGACCAGTAAACCCACATCGGAATGTCTTTGTGCATGGTGCCATCCGTGCCCTTGATTTCCACGGTCTTCGGCAGTTCCAGCATATCCCATGCCGTCTTCGCCCATGGCCCGACCGCAACCACCGCCAGATCGCAGCGAATATCTCCACGTTCCGTTTTGACCGCGCTGATGCCGATGCCGTTGCGTTCGAAACCAGTTACCTTGAGACCGGTCACGATGCGCACGCCTTCGGCTTCCGCCTTGTCGGCCAGCCCGTAGAGACTCTTTGTGTTGTTAGCGTAACCTCCCCGCTTCTCGTGCAGTACCGAGGTGATTCCCTGCGCCTGCCAGTCATCGAAAATGCCTTTCATGTAGATGGCGGAATCATTTTCACCTTCGATGAACACCGATTCGTAGCCGATCTGTTTCTGCTGCTCGGCAATGGTTGCGACGTCCGCATGCATGGACTCAGGACTGATCTGCATGTAACCGACCGAATGGAATGCGTATTTTTCAGGATCGCTCTCCCACACCCCAACACTGTGCGCCATCAGTTCACGCATAGCCGGCTGGAAGTAGTTATTGCGGACGACACCGCATGCGATTCCCGAAGCGCCTGCCCCGATCGATGTCTTGTCCACCACGAGGATGTCCTGACCGCTGCCGCGACCGGTTCGTTTGAGTTCCAGGGCGAGATGATAAGCGGTGCTGAGACCGTGGATGCCGGCACCGATGATGAGATAGGGTACGTGATTGGGAAGCGCCATGACTTATACCGAATTTATACCTTTAGTTTGATCAGATCAACATATGGTACACCATTAGTACGCAATTGAAATAATCCGGCATCGGGCTCCGCATGAATCCGTTTTGGATATTTTGTGAATATAATATAGGCAGTTATACAATCGCCGCAGAATCTTAAACCGGGTTTGCCGAGAACGTGCCGGCAATGTATATTCACGTAGGTATGTACCAATTCAGAACCAGTAATATAATTCAGAATAATGTTTGAAGAGCCGACAGCGACCCGGCTGCAGGTCAGCGCTGGCGCCAACGCCATCGCCAGCCAACTGCGTGCATGGATTCTCGAGGGCGACTACGCTTATCGTGAACGCATGCCGTCGGAGCGGCAGCTAGCGCAGCAATTCGGCGCCGCGCGGGGCACTATCCGGGCTGCCCTTCAGCAACTGGAAGAGATGAATCTCATAACCCGCCGTGCGGGCAGCGGCAGCTTCGTCCGCTACCGTGGTTATGCGGATCACGAGGACATCACCGATATGACTTCGCCTCTGGAGCTGATCGAGGTGCGCATCGCCATCGAACCCGCAATGGCGCGACTGGCTGTAATCAATGCCAATGCTCAGGATATCGAACGCATGGCGGAAGTTCTCGAGCGCCTGGAACAGGTTGACGCCGACCCGGAGGCGTTCTCATCGCACGACGAAGCATTCCATTTGTCCCTCGCGGAAAGCGCCCGTAATCCGCTGATGCTCTGGTTATACCGGCACATCAACGAGGTGCGCGGCCACGCCCAGTGGATGGCAAGAAAAGACAAGGTTCTAACTGCTCAGAAAATAAAGCAGTACAATCAGCAGCATCGCTCCCTTTTCACTATGATCTCGCGTCGAGATGTCGATGAAGCGGAGAGAGTCATACGCGAGCACTTGATGCTAGCAAAAGCGGATTTGCTGGGACAATGATCCCTGTATCGACACCGAACGTCCCTGCTTGGGGAGGCCCGCAACGGATTCGTTCGTCAGGTTGTATTTCTCATCCACCCAAATAGGCTTTTTTTACCTCATCGTTCTCCAAAAGACTCTTGGCTTCTCCTGCCAGGATCACATTTCCCGTATCCAGCACGTAGGCGGTGTCGGCCAGTGACAGAGCCAGCATCGCATTCTGCTCGACGAGGATGATGGTTCTCCCCTTTTTGTGAATATCGACGATGATCCTGGCGATCTCCTGACACATGATCGGCGACAACCCGTGCGAGGGTTCATCCATTACGATCAGCCGGGGGCCCGACATGAGGGCGCGCGCCATCGCCACCATCTGCTGTTGGCCACCGCTCATGGTTCCTGCCAGTTGTTTTATGCGCTCCTGTAGAACCGGAAAGTGGTCGAAAACCATTTCCAGGTCCTTCTTGTACCCGGCTTTGTCCTTGCGCAAATATCCACCCATCTCAAGGTTCTCCATCACCGTCATCTGCGGAAAAACCCGCCTTCCTTCCGGCACATGGGCAATACCCAGCTTATTGATCTTTTCCGGCGGTAAACGGTCTATTTTCTGGCCGTCAAAGATGATCTCTCCGCTGGATGGGTGATTCAATCCTGTGATAGCCCGCAGAGTGGTCGTCTTTCCCGCGCCATTGTTGCCGATCAGCGTTACGATACCGCCTTCGGCCACCTCCATCGACACATCTTTTACGGCGGCGGTTTTGCGGTAGTGGACCGATATATTTTTAACGCTGAGCAACAAAGTCTTCGGCTCCCAGATAAGCTTCTACAACCTTCGCATCATTCTTGATTTCTTTGGGCGGCCCTTCGGCCAGCTTTTCTCCGAAATCGATTACGGTGATCTTCTCGCAGATTCCCATGACCGTTTTCATGTCGTGTTCGACCAGCATGATGGTCATACCGCGTTCCTTGTGCAGCTTGTCGATGACCCCGGTCATGTGCGCGGTTTCGGTCGGATTCATCCCGGCTACCGGTTCATCGAGCATCAGTAATACGGGTTCGGTGGCCAGTGCGATCGCGATACCCAGTACCCGCTGGAAACCGTGCGCCAGGTTGGCGGCGAGTTCGTGCCTGAGGTCGTAGAGCCCGACGAATTCCAGTATCTCTTCGGCCTTTTCTTCGTCCTGTCTTTGCAATCGGCCGATATTGCCGAACAGCGTCTTCAGCAGGGTTTGTCCGGTATGTAAATGCCGGGCGACGGCGACATTCCTTAGAACACTGAAATCGTGAATGACCGCGTCCCTCTGGAATGTACGCACCGCGCCCCGGGCCGCGATTTCGCTGGGAGACATAGCGGAGACGCGTTCATTCTTGAAATACACCGACCCGGAGGACGGCTTGTAGACACCGCTAATCACGTTGAACAGTGTCGTTTTACCCGCGCCGTTAGGCCCGATAACGCCCCTGATTTCACCCGCCTCGACCTCGATACTCAGATCTCTCAATGCCCTCAGGCCGCCAAAATATTTACTCAGTTCTTTTGTTTCCAGCAGCACCATATTTCAGGCACCCACGGCGTGTCGTGTGAAAACGGCGCGTGATTCAGGCATTGCCGTCATTCAAACCGGGGCCTTGGGCAGTAGCCTGTCGATGGCGGACACCTTGCGCAATATTGCCATCGCCTTGGGTACGAGGATTTCCAAGCCGCCAGGCATCACCACAAGAAAGAATATCAGGATGGCACCGGCTATCAGCGGCCGCCATTCCTCCAGGGGTCTGCTCAACTCGAACACGACGGTCATCACGATGACGCCCAGTATGGGACCCCAGAACGTTTCCACGCCGCCCACCACAACGAAAATAATCAGGTACACCATCAGCGTTGCCTCGAAACTGTGCGGATCGATGGCCCCCTGGTGATGCGCCATGAGTGCTCCTGCGATGCCGGCAAAAAAAGCGCCGATAACGAAAGCCATGGCGCGGTATCTGGGTACGCGTATGCCGACGGTCTCACACAGTGTGGGGTCGGTATGAATTGCTTTGAACGTGTCCCCGATATGAGAACGATCGATACGGTACATGATCCATATGGATAACACGGCAATGCCGAGGCAGAAAAAATAATAAACGATCATATCGCTGATATCGAACGGGCCAATGCTCGCCGGCGGTATGTTGATTAAGCCCCGCGGACCGCCAAACGGATAATGGAACTTGACCCATATCAGGCGGACGAATTCCCCCAAAGCAAAGGAGCCGATGAAAAAACCGAAGCCGATCGTCCGCAACAGCGGGAATACGATCATGAAGCCAATGGCACCTGCCACGCAGCCCGACAAGGGCAGGCTAAGCCAGAAAGGCCAGCCCAGCATCTTCGTGATCAAAGCGGATGAATAAGCCCCGACCCCCATGGTAACGATGTGGCTCAAAGACCAGTCGCCCGTGGTGTTTACCAATCGATAGCTCTGGGCAAGTATCAGGTTGAACATCAATATGATCAGCACCTCGACCTGGTAGAGTTCGACCATGTACGGCAGCGCGCAGGCGATGACGGCGACGATGGCGAATCCTGTTAGCTTCATTCCCATCGGTTTACGCCTTCACTTTGCCTAGCAGCCCTTCGGGCTTGACGATAAGAATCAACGCCATGAGCGCGACGCCCGCCATGGTTGCGACGACGCCGTCGAAAAGCGTGGTCACGAAGGTATGGATGAATCCGAGAATGAACGCCGCCAAAACCGCACCGGCGATGCTCTCCATACCACCCACGATCACGATAATGAACGCGGTGATAATGATGTCGTGGCCCATGTAGGGCGTAACGGGCTGAATCGGCGCCATCAGGGCGCCGGCAATGCCGGCGTAGCCCCCGGCGATGGCCATCGCCAACAGCGTGACCTTGTTGATGCTGATACCCTGCAGGGCGGCCACCTCGGGATCCTGCGCGCAGGCGCGCAGGGCCTTGCCGATCTTGACGTTGTACAAAAAATACCAGAGCGCAGCCACCATGGCGATTGCTGCCGGGACGATCAACAACCTCTGCCAACCGATAAAAGCCCCGCCCACCTGCAGCGCACCCATATAGGGAGTGGCAATGGCTCTCATCAGACCGACTCCCCAGGCTTGTCCCACCAGGACCTGCAGGACAAAAGCGAGGCCGGCTGTGGCCATGAATCCGGCCAGAACGTTGCCCTGAGTTGGCCGAAAAATCAGCCGCTCGGTCAACATCCCGACCGCGGCGACTATGGGGAAAGCCGCGAGCACGGCTAACGGAAACGGGGCACCCAGGGTGGTGTACAGAAGAAACACAACGTAAGCGCCGAGCATATAGAACTCGCCGTGGGCAAAGTTCGCCATTTTCATCACACCGAATCCAAGTGCCAGTCCCACGGCCACGGTGGAATAAACCGAACCCTGGACGATTGAATTCGCTATGGTCTGTATGAGCGTCGAAAATTCCACGCTGGGACCCCTCTCCTCCGGGATGATGGGCGTTTTTTAAGCCTGGGCTGGTAATACCGGGCTTCGAATCAGCCGATGCCCCATGCCATCCTTACCCCAAGGTGATGACAAAGATCAACTCGGGGTAAGGATTAACGACATCAGGCCCTTTGATCAAACATCTGTCCCTTGTCCCTGACCACAGCAATAATGTCCTTCTTGCGCGCCTCGAACCAGTCCTCAAATCTGATCTGGGCAGTGATTCGCTTTATACCGTCTTTGACTTCACAGAACGGTATCGGCGGCGACACCATATTTTTGATGCCCCACATTTCCTCCCCGCTCATCGGACCCGGTCCCAATATCGTTGGGATGGAGGGCTGGGCCCGCAGCGCTTTCAGCACTTCGTCCGGATCAAAAGTCCCCGCCAACTGGCAGCCCTGGGCCCACACATCCAGCATGATGACGTGATCCCAGTCGATGCCGGTGATCGGCCGGTGCACATCTTCCGGCCCACCCTCACCGTAGCGTGCGATCCACTGCTGATAGAATTCATGCTGATATGACGGCTCGCCCCACCACGGATCGTCGAACAATGGAAAGCTGTTGGTGGCGCCCTCGACGTACTCCTTGGGGACGCGGGTCATCACTGAGGATTCCTCAATGTAATTCGCGGAAATGATGCCCTTGAAGCCCTGCAGAAAAAGCTGCTCTATGATGCCGATAACGAAGTCAGGATAGGATAGATTCATGCTGACGACATCGGGTTTCTCGGCCAGCATGGCGGTGACCACCGGCGCAAAGTCCGTCGTTTCCAGGGCGTAATGTTTGTCGTAAACGACGTCCCATCCATCCGCAATCGCTGAGCCGACCTCCCATGCCTGGGCAGTCAGGCCGATGGTGTCGTCCTGAGAAGTCACCGCCCACCGTTTGAGGTTCGGATTCGTCATTTTGTGATACATGGGACGCATCATATCGATGCGCGGCGTAACGTCGCCGCCGGCAATCAGGTACGGCCGGTCCGGTTTGATATCAGTCGCGATCAGGCTGGCATAGAACACCTTGTGTTTATTGAGAAACGGGTGAGTCGCGTCGGCCGGATTGCCACCGATGGCGCTGATGAATTTGACGTTGTTCTTGAGCACGAGTTCTTTGGCGCCCTGCAATGCCTTGCTGCCAATGGCTTCGTCATCGAACTTGTACATCTTCAAGGGATACCGGGTACCTCCAACCAGCAGCCCGCCTTCGCTGTTGACCTGATCGATGAACATCTGGTTGCCGGTCAGCCCGGGCAGCCCCCAGCCGGCGTCGGGACCCGACAGGGCGCCGAGAAAACCAATATTAACCGTCTCCCCGATCGGCTCCTTTGGTTTGGCCGCCTTGGCGACTTCCTCGGGCTCCATGTCCGGAAAATAGTTTCTGAGCGTTGCGGCTAGAGCTGAGGAGCCAAAACCACCAAACAATACACCCGCCGATGTCGCTTTGAGCACGTTCCTGCGGCTAATTTTCATCATTTTATCCTCTTTGGTTTGTTGTAGTGTTTGCCGTCAATGATAACGCCTTGTGGCGGCAATTAATACTTTATCCCCGCACCGAGAAAACCGTTCTTCTCAACCTGGAGCCCGAAGACCTGAGGGCGATCACGCTGGTGACCTCCGGGGACACCGGCATTCAGTCGGTAGTTGCGGCCAAGCACGCCGCCCAGGCTGTTAAATCGTACGAATGACCTCGCCCTGGTCGATGACCTCGAGTGTCATACCATGAGCATCCATCATGGGTTTGACCAGCCCCTGCACCATCGGCACCGCGGCTTCTGCCGCTTCCTTACTGACGTAGTTGCTGACCAGAAGCCACTTGTGATCGTCGACTTCCACCATGTGGTGGCCGATGTGCTTGTCGCTGGCATTGATTGCGGGCACAACGGACGCGTCATAGTCGGCCAGCAGCCCATCTCTATGCCCCGGGTTGCAGGTGATCCAGTAGACTTTTGAATACATGTTGTCCTCCTTCGGTATTGGTCTCGTTGACTTAAAAACTCAACTGGGGGTTCAGCATAGCATAGTCACAATTCCGGAGCAGATACGACAAAGCTCTGGGTCCGGAAATACCGGACACCGCACACTGCTTGTGAGCGATCGGGTGTCCAAATGTCTGTGCTAGTATCTGTGAACATTATCAACACGGTGTTCCTAGAAAATGGGTTGCCAATATTTTTCCCCCACCGACAGCGGCGCTGATACGTATACCGTCGCGATGCCCAAACTCACATTCGGGCGCGGATGTCTCTACGAATCCGGCCGTCGTGCCGCTGTGAGAGGCATGAAACGCGCGGCGCTCATCACGGACCCGTTTCTAGTAGATGGTCCCTATGTCGACACTGTCAAACGTTCGCTCGCAGACAATGGCATCGAAGCCGATATCTTTTCAGAGGTGCGAATTGAACCCTGCGACGCAACGGTAATGTCCGCGGCCGAATTTCTCGCGCAGGGTGACTTCGACGGTGTAGTTTCGATCGGTGGGGGTTCGGTCATGGATACGGCCAAGGCGGCGATGGTGTATGCGCTGTACCCCGCGGATTTTCTGGACTATTTTGGTCCACCCGTCGGAAGGGGCAAACCGGTACCCGGACCCGTTCTGCCACATTTAGCCTGCCCCACAACGTCGGGCACCGGCTCGGAATGCACTTCTTTGTCGGTGATCCGCATCAACGATCTTAACACCAAGTTCGTCCTCGGAAGTCCGCACATTCTCCCCGACGAGGCGCTGGTCGATCCGGCGTGCTGCGACACCCTTCCCGCCAACGTGGTCGCGTCAACCGGATGCGACCTGCTCAGCCACGCCATCGAGTGTTATACGGCCCGGGCGTACACGACGTGGGACCGCATCGACGACCCCGCAGCGCGGCCGTACATACAGGGCGCCAATCCCTGGAGCGACCTGGCTGCACGAGAAGCGCTCGAGCTGGTCGGACGCTACCTTGTTCGCGGGGTCGCGGATCGGACGGACATCGAAGCACGCGACAGCCTGATGTGGGCGGCAACGCTGGCCGGAATGGCCTTCGGCAACTCCGGGACCCACTTGCCCCATGCAATGTCATACGGCGTGACCCACCTGATGCAGGACGTAACCACACCAGACTACGACGTGAAAAGCCCCTTCGTACCACACGGCATCAGCGTCATCGTCAGCGCACCTGCGATATTCAGATACACGGCTGAAGCGACGCCGGACAGGCATTTCGAGGCGGCAAAATATCTGGGGGCTGACTGCGAACAGGCCGGGCCGGCTGACGCCGGCGAGATCGTGGCAAACCGGATCATCGACATGATGAAGAACACCGCCATACCAAACGGTCTCGGCGGCGTCGGATTCACTCATGGCGACGTAAAAGCGCTAACCGAATCTACCATTCGGCAAAAACGGGCCATCGCTAACGCACCACGGGAGACGAACGCCACGGATATCGAAAACATGTACAACAATGCGCTGAGCTATTGGTAGGTGCGCTTCACTCATATCATTCCGAACCGGTATGCGGTCCTCGCGCCGATTCAATCGCGGCGGGGCGCCGCTCCTACAACCCCGGGCATCGTTCAATTTCCCTGTAGGAGGCGCGCCTCGCGCCGATTCAATCGCGGCGGGGCGCCGCTCCTACAACCCCGGGCATCGTTCAATTTCCCTGTAGGAGGCGCGCCTCGCGCCGATTCCCACCTCGGTCGCCGAACCCGGCGCCCCAACCTGTAGAAATTAAGCGGCCGGTCCTTGGTGTTGTAGACTTCCTTTGAAGGAAATCCGTGCTGTTCGTCTCCCACACCTCCGGAGACATCAGATACACCTTTACATTGCCCTGTTCGAAGCACCCGGCGATGTCGGATCCTATCGCATCGACATCGGAGGCGTTTCTGACTATCTTGTACTCGATATCGATGGCAATGAGCAGGTCTTCGACCTTACCGCCAAATATGGTCTGCGCTTCGATGGGCCCATCGTAGTAGCCGCGCCACGAAACAAGTATGGGCAGCCCCTCCCGGTACAACTTCTGCAGCGTATA
>Ga0209567_10000828_pt1 | contig 16696 bp, 13 predicted proteins | sample COG_12_FD_184756 | JGI IMG/M metagenome (GOLD analysis project Ga0209567, IMG submission 184756) | Pelagic marine sediment microbial communities from the LTER site Helgoland, North Sea, for post-phytoplankton bloom and carbon turnover... | ecosystem: Environmental > Aquatic > Marine > Neritic...
TGCCGCGATCGAGAGCTCTGACGCTGAGCGTGGGTGACCAGGAACACTTCTTCTGCTCCGAACGTTGCCGGCAAGCCTTTCTCCAGGAGAGCAACGAATCGCCGGCCTGAATCGATCCGCTCGGCCGATAGCAGAGAACCCGCGATGACCGGCGTCTGCTCTGTCATCGAGCCGGAAGCCCGACACTGCGGGCAGAACCCGATCCAGCGCCCGGAGCGGTACTCGCAGGAGCTGCAACGGTAGGCCATCGCCCCGCTCGTACGCTTGCTGACAGGACCCCCGTTCTTGTGGCTGGTGGCGCCCAATGCAACCTCTCTCCTCGCTGATCACAAGGTAGAGCGCAGGTGTGACGCGAATCGGTCGCGGCATCGGATTCGCAGGAAACGCGGGCGAGGCGCCGGTGTCAGTCCGCCAGGTAGCGTCGCACGAGCCAGACCAGGACGACCACGATCACTACCAGCAGGATCACAGACGCCACGACATTCGTGGTGCTCCACGTCTCGGCCTCGGCTAGCGCGCGATATTCCGGCATCCGTGGCACAATAGCGCCGGCCCACGAGCGGCGGCTCGTGAGCGAATTGGGCTGCCGGGACCATGATGAGGAGCATCCTTGGCCGACAAGAACGGCGTCGATTCATTCGATGACCTTTTCGAACCCTTCGAACTCGAAGACGGCCCACCACCTGCGGGCCAGGAGCCGACGCGTCCCGCGCCGCCGCCACCACCCACGCAGGAGGAAACCGTGGCTCCGGTCGCTTGTCCTTCCTGTGGAACTGCCAACCCCGGCTACAACCGCCACTGCGAGGCCTGCGGAGCGCGTCTCGGCAAGGACCCGCTCCCGGTGGCTTCGCCCCCTATGGTTCGGACCACACCAGGTGTCCGCGCCCTCGGCGTGCTGGCAGGCGTCGTGCTGGTTGTTGCGTTGATCGCGGTAGTCATCAACATCTTCGGCGGTGGTGACGAGGATCCAGAAGCGGCCTCGAGCACCACTTCGCTCGAACCCACCACCACCCGAGCGCTCACCATCGACCGGATTCAGCCCACCAATGTCACCGCCAGCTCCGAACTCAACGCATCGTTCTCGGCGAGCAACCTCATCGACGGAGATGTCACCACCGAGTGGCAGGATGCCAGCTCCCGTGGCGAGGATGGTTCGATCACCTTCACGTTCTCGCAACCCGTCGCCATCACCGAAATCGAGATCGCCAACATCCCTGACGACGATCGTTTCAAGCAGAACTACCGGATCAAGGGCTACAAAGTCATCGTCGACGACCTCAACTTCGACATTCCCGGCCAGCTCCAGGACAGCAACCGGCCCCAGATCGTGCCGGTAGCGAGCGTCGCCACGCGCACTCTCACAATCGAGATCACCTCAACGTATGGTGCCGAGGCTTCCGGCGACCAGCCGCCGTTCAACGAACTGGCCCTCGCCGAGGTGAGCTTCTTCGGGCAGATCCCCGGTAACTAGGGCCTCGGGTTTGGCCATGTCTTTCGCCGTGCTGAGCGACGCCGCGACTACCGCAGCACCGCACGGCAGACCGGACGTCAACGAGGACCGTGGAACACCGGGAGAGTGCCGGCCGTGGAGACGTCGTTCCGACACGTCGACACCGGCCGGGAGTCACCGAAGCAGCTATTCCTTGATGTACGGCTGACCGTCTGCAGCAGGTGGTCGTGACTTGCCCACCAGACCCGCCACCACAACCACGGTGACGATATATGGTGCCATGGCGAGGAACTCAGACGGAATCGGCGTACCAAGCGTGCCGAGCTTGATCTGGAGCGCGTCTGCAAAGCCGAAGACCAGGGCCGCGCCCAGCGCTCCGACCGGGTTCCACCGACCGAAGATCATCGCGGCGAGGGCGATGAATCCGCGACCGAGCGTCATGTTCTCGTCGAACCGGCCGACTGAACCCAGGGTGAAATAGGCGCCTCCGAAGCCGGCGATCATGCCGCCGACGATCACGTTGACGTACCGCATCTTGAAGACGTTGATGCCGACGGTGTCTGCCGCCTTCGGATGCTCGCCGACCGCCCGAGCGCGCAGCCCCCACCGGGTGCGGTAGAGGACGAAGGTCGTCGCGGCCACCGTCAGAAACATCATGTAGACGAAGATGTTCTGATCGAACAGCACGGGCCCGAGCAGTGGGATGTCGGACAACAGCGGGATGGCCATCGGCGACATGACACCGGAGTTGTTGAGTTGCTGATTCTCCACCAGGATCTGGCCGGTCAGAAACGACGTGATCCCGAGCGCGAAGATGTTGATCACCACGCCGGCAATGATCTGATCCACAGCGTATTTGATCGCCAACACCGCCAACGCAGCCGCCAACAGACCTCCGATGAGGGTCGCGCCGACGAGACCGGCGAAAGACCCCCAGAGTGATGCAGCGAGCACCCCGGCGAACGCGCCGGAGAGCAGCATGCCCTCGATGCCGATGTTGATCACCGCCACCGTCTCCGACAGGACTCCGGCGAGCGCGCCGAAGGTAATCGGAACCGCCCTCTTCACCGTCTCTTCCAGCATGCCCACCATGCTGAAGGACTGCCCGGAGGCCGCCCAAGCCAGGAAAGCAACCACGAACATCAGCAGGACGATTGCCAGCACGATGTTCGTCTTGGACCCGAAGCCACGCAGCAGCTGCACCGTTCCCAGCATCACGAGGATGAACGCCACCAGCCACGAGAACGCCAGGGCCGGCACGTGCAGATCGGGGAAACCGGAGAAGCGATCCGCATCGCGCGTCAACTCGAAGACGGCGGTGCCGTCCGATCCGAAGCCGAACACGACCAGTACGAAACCGGCCAGGAGGTAGTACAGGACACCCAGGATCCTGGCCCGCTTGATCTCTGCCGGAGTCCGGATCTCTCCGGTGGCGACAAGCTGAGCCGTCATGTCGCCCAACCCTTCGTGACCTGTACTCCTTCTTCCACAGTTGGCGCCGGCAGCCTCCACATAGAGCGAACCAGCGCCGGGGCCGCAATGAAGACGATGATGAGCGCCTGGATCACGGTGACGATGTCGATTCCGACCGTCGTGGATGCCTGCATCGCCTGGCCACCCGCGGCCAGACCCCCGAACAAGATTCCGGCGAAGATCACCCCGATCGGATTGGACCTAGCGAGCAGCGCCAACGCGATTGCATCGAACCCGATGACCCCGGCGAATCCGGGGGTTGCCCTTCCCAGGGTTCCCGTCACCTGGTCGACGCCTGCCAATCCGGCCATCGAACCTGCAATCGCCATCACCGCGATCGTCAGGAACGCCACGTTCATGCCGGCGTACTTGGCGGCGTCCGGGTTGGCTCCCACCGCCCGGAACTGGAACCCCAGCGTCGATCGATACAGCAACCACCAGATGAAGATCGCCGCCCCAATCGCTATCACAATGCCGAGGTGGAGGCGCAGGCTCGAGTCGAGCCATCCCAGGAGCTTCGGGTAGCGCGCGGAGGTCTCCACCGACTTCGACACCGGATCGTCTCGACCCACGAGTTGGAAGAAGTCGATCGTGAGCCAGTAATCGACCAATTTCAGCGCGATGAAGTTGAACATGATCGTGGTGATGACTTCGTGAGCGCCGGTTCGGGCCCGTAGGTAGCCGGGAATACCGCCCCAGATGGCGCCTCCGACCATCCCGGCGATGATCACGAGCGGGACGTGGATGACTGCGGGCAAGCTGAACGAGAAGCCGACCACCACGGCAAACATGCCACCCATGAGGATCTGGCCGTTGGCGCCGATGTTGAAGAGCCCTGCCTGGAACCCAATCGCAACGGCCAACCCTGCCAAGATCAGCGGTGCCGCCCTGGTGAGTGTTTCGGACCATGCCTTGGGGCTGCCGAATGCTCCGGTAAAGAGCGACCGGAACGCGTCGACGATTGTGGTGAAGGTGGTCGCAATCGCCTCGCTGGGGCTATCGGTCCACTCACGGAGCGTATCGAGATCGCTGAAAGCAATGATGATGGCGCCGATGAGCAGGGCGGTCACTACCGCCAGCAGCGGCACCACGTACAGCGAGACCCAGTCGCCGCCTACTCCCGTCAGGTTTGCGAAGAACAACCTCTTACGATCGTCCCCGTCGGACCCACCTTCTTCCCCCTCGGCTACTGCGGTCTCCGATGCCTCTGCTTGTGAAGTCTCAGACGCGGATGCCTCAGCTTCGGCGATTTCGGTTTCCTCGACTTCATCTGGCGCCGCGTCGTCGGCCGGAGGAGTCTCGTCGCTCATGTCCCTGCCCCCGCCATCAGCAGGCCCAATTCGGTGTTACTCGTGTCTCCGGGCTTGCGCTCGCCGACGATCTCACCCCGGAACATCACCAGGATGCGATCGGCCAACGCCATGATCTCGTCGAGTTCGGTGCTGACGATCAACACGGCGGCACCGTTGTCGCGCTCCTCGACAATCCGCTCGTGGATGAACTCGATCGACCCAACATCCAGACCCCGGGTCGGCTGCGAAGCCACGACCAGTCTCACGTCGCGTGAGAACTCCCTGGCAACGACCACCTTCTGCTGGTTTCCACCCGACAGGCTGGAAGCGGTCGTGGTCACCGACGGGGTCCGCACGTCGTACTCGGCGACCAGGCCCTCCGCGACCGTGGCGGCCTCGCCCCAATTCATCCGCAAACCGGTGCTGTACGGCGGGGCGTAGTACCCGTTGAGCACCAGGTTCTCCGTCACATCGAACGACAGTACGAGCCCGCTGCGTTGCCGATCTTCGGGCACATGCGCCACACTTGCCTCGTGGATGTCTCGCGGGCTGGCCCGCGTCATGTCTCTCCCCTCGATGGTGACCTGGCCCGAAAGCGGGGTCCGCAGACCGGTGAGGGCCTCGACGAGTTCGGTCTGGCCGTTGCCCTGCACCCCGGCAATGCCGACAATTTCACCCGACCGAACTTCGAAGCTGATGCCGTTGACGGAAGCCTGCAGCCGGTCATCGAGTACCACGAGATCCTGCACCCCGAGCACCGGCGCCGCGGGCTTCGCTTCTTCCTTGGAGACTACGAGTTCGACAGGCCGCCCGACCATCATCTCGGCCAGCGCACTCTCGGATATCTCACCGGGAATCGCACTCCCCACCACCTTGCCTCGTCGCAGGACCTCGATGCGGTCCGCTACGTTGAGGACTTCCTTGAGCTTGTGCGTGATGAAGATGATGCCTTTGCCTGCATCCTCCAGCGAACGAATGATCCCGAAGAAGTCCTCTACCTCCTGCGGCGTGAGGACAGCGGTCGGCTCATCGAACACGAGGATCTCAGCTTGCCGGAAGAGCACCTTGATGATTTCCACACGCTGCTGAATACCGACAGGCAAATCCTCGATCAGCGCGTCGGGATCGACCTCGAGTCCGTATTGCTGCGATATCTGACGCACGTCCTCACGCGCCTCTTCCATATTGAGAACACCGGGGCCGGACGTCGGCTCCACTCCAAGCACCACGTTCTCGGCGACGGTGAAGACCGGCACGAGCATGAAGTGCTGATGGACCATGCCGATCCCTGCGGCGATGGCGTCGCCCGGTCCTTCGAAGTGCTGGGTCTCCCCGTCGATGATGATCTCACCCTCGTCTGCCGAATAGAGGCCGTACAGGATGTTCATCAGGGTCGTCTTGCCGGCACCGTTCTCACCGAGCAAACCGAGGATCTCGCCGGAACCGACTGCCAGGTTGATGTCATCGTTAGCCAGCACACCGGGGAAGCGCTTCGTGATGCCAATCAGTTCGAGCTGCAACGTGCCCCCTATCGACTTGGCGCCAGGCAGCCTAACAAAACGAGCCCCCTCCGGCAGAAGGGGGCTCGTTTCTTGTTGCACGCCGATGCGGGCAAGCTCGGATCAGCCGGCGCCGCCGACGGATACGCTCACGATTGCATCGATGATCGCTTGACGGAGGGCCTCGATCTCCGCGGTGAGTTCGGCAGGTACCTGGTCAGCCCACTCGTGGTACTCAGCCAGGCCGACACCGTTGTTGGCCAGGGTGCCCACGTACAACGCATCGCTGAAGTTGTCGTTGACTGCCGCGTCCGAAGCCGAGAACACCGCGTTGTCGATCCGCTTCAGCACCGAGGTCAGGTAGACCCCTGAGTTGGCTTCATCCGCGAGCGCGCCGTCGGTGTCGACACCGATGATGGCAAACGTGCCGAGCTCGCTCGCGAGTGCCGCCGAGCCGAGGCCGACCGGGCCCGCGACCGGCATGACAACGTCTGCGCCCTCGTCGACGAGGTTCTGTGCAAAGGCACGGCCGTCATCGAGGCTTTCGAAGTTGCCCGTGAAGAGTCCGTCCTGGGTTGCGAGGTCCCAGCCAAGCACCTCTACCGCCGTGCCCTTCTCCGTGTTGTAATGATCCACGCCCTGGACGAAGCCGTCCATGAACACGGTCACCGGCGGGATGTTGATTCCGCCGAACGTGCCGACCTTGCCGGTCGTCGTCATCCCGGCAGCCAGATAGCCGGCAAGGAAAGCCGCCTGCTCGGTACCGAACACGAGGCCCTTCACGTTGGCGTTCTGGATCTCAGGGATCGGGTTGCCGTCGTCGCCGAGGATCTCCTCGAAGTTCTCATCTACCTCATTGCCGTAGGCAAAGTCGACGATGGAGAACTGCTGCTCCGGGTTGGCGTTGGCTGCCTCCTTCGTTGCCTGGCCGAGCAGGAATCCCACCGTCACGATCAGGTCACAGTCCTGGTCAACAAACGACTGGATGTTGACTGCGTAGTCGGTCTCTGCCTGAGACTCGAGCACGACAGAACGTACGTCGAACTCGTCTCCGGCGCGTTGTGCACCTTCCCAGGCGGACTGGTTGAAGCCTTTGTCATCGACACCGCCGACATCCGTTACCTCACAGACGCCTCCGGTATCGCTGTCACTCGAACAGGCAGCAGCGATGATTGCGAACGCTGCGATGAGCGCAACGAGCGCTGCTCTTCTCGAAAACATGGGAAACGTTTCCTCCTCTAGTGAAAACACAGGGTCCCGTTGAGAACCGTAGGCCATGATAGTGACCCTCTTGTTTAGGGTGCCAGATCAGAGGGTGTGGTAGCGAAGCCCGAGCAGGCAACGCCGGGGCCTCAACCCTGGTCTGCGAGCTCCACGGGTGGCTGGTCCGGCGTCTCGATGGCGGTGAAGCTGAGCAGTTCGCGGCTGTCAACTTCCGCGTCCGGGTCGACATCGACCAACAGAGTCGAACCAGCGGGGAACTCCTTGTGAAGCACTCGCTCCGACAGCGGGTCCTCGAGCAATCGCTGGATCGCCCTGCGCAAGGGCCTGGCACCAAGCTGAGGGTCGTAGCCCTTCTTGGCGAGTAGCTCCTTGGCGTCTTCGGAAAGCACCATGTCGAGCGCCTGCGATTCGAGTTGGATCCGCACCCTGCCGAGCAGGAAGTCGACGATTTCCTTGACTTCGTCAAGCGTCAGCTCGTGGAAGACGATCACCTCGTCGATCCGGTTGAGGAACTCGGGACGGAATTGACGCTTGAGCGCCTCCATCACCTTGTCCTTGATCTGCTGGTAGGAGAGCTCGTCGCTGTCCTGCATGAAACCGATAGCTTTGCGCTTGAGCTCCGCGGTCCCGAGGTTCGAGGTCATGATGATGACGGTGTTCTTGAAGTCGACGGTGCGACCCTGCGCGTCCGTCAGCCTTCCATCTTCCAGAATCTGAAGGAGGATGTTGAACACATCGGGATGAGCCTTCTCGATCTCGTCAAAAAGCACGACTGAGAATGGCTTGCGGCGTACCGCCTCGGTCAACTGACCGCCCTCGTCGTAGCCGACGTACCCGGGCGGGGAGCCGACCAGGCGGCTGACTGCATGCTTCTCCATGTACTCAGACATGTCGATCTGAATGAGTGCGTTCTCGTCGCCGAAGAGAAATTCGGTGAGGGCCTTGGCCGTCTCCGTCTTCCCTACCCCGGACGGTCCCAGGAAGATGAAAGAGCCGGAAGGACGCTTCGGGTCCTTCAGTCCGGCACGCGTCCGGCGGATGGCCCGGCTCACAGCCTGGATCGCATCGTGCTGGCCGATGATCCGCTTGTGGAGTTCGTCCTCCATTGCGAGCAGCTTGGTGGTCTCTTCGTCTGTGAGCCGATGCACCGGAATCCCGGTCCATTGCGCCAGCACATCCGCGATCTCTTCTTCGCCGATGACGGCGGAGTAATCCTCACCGACTGCCTGGCCGTCCTGTTCCTTCTCCGCCCGATCGGCGAGCAACGTCCGCTCCTGATCACGCAGCTGAGCAGCCCGCTCATACTGCTGGGCCTGAACGGCTTCCCGCTTGTCGCGCCGGATCACACCGATCTGATCGTCGATTTCACGAATGTCGTCCGGCAGGTCGGCGCGCCGCAGCCGCATCCGGCTGCCCGCTTCGTCGATGAGGTCGATCGCCTTGTCCGGCAGGAACCTGTCTGCGATGTAGCGATCGGCCAGGTTCGCGGCAGACACCAGCGCTTCATCTGTGAAGCGCACCTTGTGGTGCTCCTCGTAGGACTCGCGCAGCCCGTCGAGAATTTGGATGGTGTCCGAGATGGTGGGCTCATCCACCTGAATCGGCTGGAAACGCCTCTCCAGGGCGGAGTCCTTCTCGAGGTACTTACGGTATTCCTCGAGCGTGGTAGCCCCGATGGTCTGCAGTTCACCGCGCGCCAGCATTGGCTTGAGGATGCTCGCCGCATCGATGGCACCTTCTGCGGCTCCTGCTCCCACGAGTGTATGGATTTCGTCGATGAACAGGATGATGTCGCCGCGGGTGCGGATTTCCTTCAGCACCTTCTTCAGTCGCTCTTCGAAGTCGCCGCGGTAGCGTGAACCGGCAACGAGCGCGCCGAGGTCGAGGGTGTAGAGGTGCTTGTTCGTCAGCGTGTCGGGCACCGTGCCGCTCACGATCTGTTGGGCGAGCCCTTCGACGATGGCGGTCTTGCCGACGCCCGGTTCGCCGATGAGCACGGGGTTGTTCTTGGTGCGCCGCGACAACACCTGCATCACGCGCTCGATCTCGTTGGTGCGGCCGATCACTGGATCGAGCTTCCGCTCGCGGGCGAGCTGCGTCAGGTTTCTGCCGAACTGGTCGAGCACGGTCGAACCGGAAGAGGAGCCTTCACTTCCTGAAGACGACCTCCCCGAACCGCCCGGGTGTTGCGATGCCTCTTCGCCCTGTACCCCGGACAGCAACTGAATGACGGTCTGGCGGACCTTGTGGAGTTCCGCACCGAGCTTCTGCAGCACTTGAGCGGCAACCCCTTCACCCTCGCGGATGAGACCGAGGAGGATGTGCTCGGTGCCGATGTAGTTGTGGCCGAGCTGCAGCGCTTCGCGCAAGGACAGTTCGAGGACCTTCTTGGCACGGGGGGTGAATGGGATATGGCCGCTGGGTGCCTGCGAGCCCTGGCCGATGATCTCGACGACCTGGGAACGTACCGACTCGAGGTTGATACCCATACCCTCGAGAGCACGTGCGGCAACCCCTTCGCCTTCGTGGATCAGTCCGAGGAGGATGTGCTCGGTGCCGATGTAATTGTGGTTGAGCAGGCGCGCTTCTTCTTGTGCAAGCACGACCACTCTGCGGGCCCGATCGGTAAACCGTTCAAACACTCTTGGTTCCCTCTATAAAACGATCGGCGCTCTCGATCTCTCGAGGCGCCTCGGTGAGTATAGCCGAGGCAGGTCTCTAGGACGGTTCTGGGATCCTGCCAAGCAGGAGTTCGCCGCAGCAACAACCGGCGCAATCGGCGGTCGAGCAGACTCCCTGTTACTCCTTCTCGTGCGGTCTTGCCCTTCGATGGTTCGGATCGACTCGCCGTCTTGGATTTTGTCGGCAAATCACCGCCTGCTGTGAAGGGGAACCCACCGGATCTCCCTGGTAATCCCGGAAAGGTGATGATCCACTCCTCGCCTGAACCGGTTCGACTGTCACATGGCCTAACCTTGCAGCGATGACCGAACCCGTCGTATTGCAGGATCTCGTGCCGATTCCAGACGTCTGGGAACGGCTCGACCGCGTGGAGTTCCGACTCGCGGAGGCAACCACATCTTCGAATCAGTTCCTCACCGATATCGCTCAGCACCTCCTCAGTGCCGGAGGAAAACGGTATCGGCCGCTCTTGGCTCAGGTCGCGGCAGAACTGGGTCCAGATCGCGACACCGGCCCGATTGAGGGCGGTGTCGCCGTCGAGTTGGTACACCTCGGGTCGCTCTACCACGACGACGTCATCGATGAAGCATCGACCCGGCGGGGGGCAGCCTCGGTCAACCACAACTGGGACAACACGATCGCCATCCTGGCCGGAGACTTTCTCCTGGCACGTGCTTCTGAGGTCGCCGCTCCGCTGGGAGAGGAAGCCGTCTCGCTCATTGCCAGTACCTACGCCACACTCTGCGAGGGCCAGGTGCTCGAACTGCAGCTCGAAGGTCAGTTCGCGCACGGCCGCGATGAGTACTACGCGGTGATCGGCGGCAAGACGGCAAGCCTCATCAGGACCTCAGCCCGAATCGGGGCGCTCACTGCCGGCGCGGACCGCGATGCGATCGAGGCTATCTCTGAGTGGGCCTGGGAGATGGGCCTCGTGTTTCAGATGGCGGATGACGTCCTCGATCTGGTGGCGGACGAGGCGTTCCTCGGCAAGCCGGCAGGCAGCGACATCGGAGAGGGCACCTACACGCTTCCCGTGTTGTACGCCCTCGAGGGTGCAGACGGCCCGGAGATCCGCGATCTCCTAGCGGCAGAGCGCCCGTACGCCCGCACCGACATCGACCGCGTCATCCAGTTGGTGATCGAAGGTGGCTACGTAGACCAGGTCATCGACGAGGCGACCGAGCGACTCCGCATAGCCGAGAAGGCCTCTGCCAGGATTCCGGACGGCAAGCTGACCCCGGTGCTGCGCAGCCTCGACTCCTACCTGCTCGACCGCGTGGAACAAGCGAGGGGCTGAACTGGATCACGCTTCCGGTCGCATGGTCGGGAACAGAATCACTTCACGAATGTGAGCTTGATCGGTCAGCAACATGACCAGGCGGTCCACCCCGATGCCGAGACCTCCGGTCGGCGGCATGCCGTACTCGAGAGCGAGCAGGTAGTCCTCGTCGATAGGGTGAGCTTCTTCGTCGCCACCGGCGCGAGCCGCGGCCTGGGCCTCGAATCGGGCGCGCTGATCGAGGGGGTCGTTGAGTTCGGAGAACGCGTTGACGTACTCGTCTCCTGCGATGAACAACTCGAATCGCTCAGCGAGATGCGGGTCCTCGCGATGCCGCCGCGAGAGAGGAGACACCTCCACCGGATGGTCGAGCACGAACGTCGGTTCCCAGATCTCGGCGGCGACCAGCGCGTCGAATAGCTCCTCCACGATCTTGCCGTGCCCCCAGCGTTCCTCGGGTTCGACCCCGTAGCGTCGGGCCAGATCGCGCACCTCATCGAGCGGCGCGTCAAAGTCCACGGGGCCACCGATCTCGGCGGCGACGAGGTCAACCATCCGTACCCTGCGGAATGGCGGCGTCAGATCCAGGGGGCGCCCCTGATAACTCAACCTGGCAGAGCCAAGGGCGGCTTCTGCTACGGCTGGCAACACCCCTTCGACCAGTTCCATGATGTCGTAGTAGTCGGCGAAGGCTTCATACGACTCGAGCATCGTGAATTCCGGAAAGTGGGTGGCATCGACCCCCTCGTTGCGAAAGATGCGGCCCACCTCGAAGACCCGCTCCATCCCTCCGACGATCAACCGCTTGAGATACAGCTCGGTGGCGATGCGAAGGTACATCTCGAGCCCCAGCGCATGGTGCTCCGTGGTGAAAGGCCGTGCCAGCCCTCCGGTGGCGAGGCTGAGCAGGACCGGAGTCTCCACCTCAACGTAGCCGCGGGCCTCGAACTGGCGACGTAGCTCGGCCACAACCGAGCTACGGGCCGTCGCGATCCGACGGGCTTCCTCGTTGGCAATGAGATCAACGTAACGGCGTCTGCTCCGCAGCTCGACATCCTGCAGACCATGCCACTTATCCGGCAGCGGGCGCAGGCTCTTCTGCAGCAGTGTGAACCCGTCGACCCTCACGGACAATTCACCCTTCTTGGTGGTCATCACCGCGCCGGAGGCGCCGACCCAGTCTCCGAGATCGACTTCAGAGAATCGGGTGAACTCCCCTTCCCCCAGATGCGATCGGTCGACGAAGAGCTGAATCGTGCCGCTGCCGTCGCGAATCGTCGCAAACACCAGCTTGCCGAAGGAGCGCAGCAGGACAACGCGACCGGCGATGACCACCTCGTCTGCCGTAGTCTCACCAGCCGCCAGGCCCGAATGGGTTGCTTGAAGTTCTGCGGTCGTAGTGGTGCGCTCGAAGCGATACGGATAGGAGCCTTCTGCGAGGAGACGTTGGTGATGCGCCAGACGCCCTGCCGTCAGCGAGTCCGCTGCGACCGCCTCTCCCTCCGGGGTCCTCTCTGCGGGGACCGCCCCCTCGTCAACCATCAGTCAGCTCGATTCATCTCGTAGATGCGTCGCAGGCCGTCCAGGGTCAAGAACTCGTCAATCTGATCGACGCTGCGACAGTAGGGAACGATGGTAGATGCCAGCCCCCCGGTGGCGACCCGCTCTGCCTTGCCGCCCAGCTCAGCAACAATCCGTTCCGTGATGCCGTCCACCAGGCCGGCGTGGCCGAAAATGGCTCCCGACTGGATTGCCTCAACCGTGCCTTTGCCGATCGCGCCGCGCGGCGGCACGAACTCCACGGTGCGCAACGCCGCCGTTCCCGAGATCAGGGCCTCGGTCGAGATCACGAGCCCGGGAGCGATCGCACCGCCCAGGTACTCCCCCTCGGGGCCGACCACATCGAAGTTGGTCGAGGTTCCGAAGTCCACCACGACAACCGGCGCCCCGTATCGAGCCCGAGCCGCAACCGCATTGACGACCCGATCGGCTCCCACCTCCCGCGGATTGTCGATCTGGATCGGCATACCGGTCTTCACTCCAGGTTCGACCACGATCACAGGTCCAGACGTCAACCAGTCTCCGACCTCGCGGAAGCGAGCAGTGATGGCAGGAACAACACTGGAGACGGCGACCCCTTCCAGTTCTGCTGCGGCAAACCCCTCGAGTTCGAGCAGCGAGCGCAGCCAGAGCCGGGTTTCGTCCGTCGTGCGGTGCACGTCGGTCGTCAGCCGCCAGTGGCCGACTAGCTCCTCCTCGTCGTAGACGCCGCTCACCGTCTGGCTGTTCCCGACGTCGATCACCAACAGCATCAGTCCTCCTCCGTCGAGTACAACGCGCTGATCCGGTCGAGGCGGACCCCCCGATCCGGGACGGGGACTCCTGCCTTCCACTCGAAGGACACGTTGTCGATCAAACGCACCCCGTCGATAGTGGCGGCGATCGCCAAAAAGGCTGGGCGATCGAGCTCCTCGAGCCTACCGACGTCCTCCTGAGCTGCCAGCTCGACGTACTCCAGTTCGACCCGATCGTCCGCGCCGGCCGGAGTGCCGGCATGCGCCTCGAGCACTGCTCCACCCCTCTCCCCGGCGGCAACGGAGTCTGCGGCCATGAACAGCCCCCTGCTGAGTGAGCGGGCGCGGGATCGAGCTGCGGCACCGAGGAACACGTTGCGAGACCCCAAAGCGAGACCGTCTGCTTCCCGCACTGTGGGCATCGCCACGATGTCGACCGGCAGAGACAAGTCCGTAGCCAGCCGCTGGACGATCGCCAGCTGCTGTGCGTCCTTCTTCCCGAAGTACGCCCGGTCGGGCCGGATGCCGGCGAGCAGCTTCGTCACTGCCAGCGCCACCCCTTCGAAATGCCCGGGCCGCCGTGCGCCTTCCATCGACGCCGCCATCCTGCCCGGCGAGACCCGGAAGATGGGATCGGTTGCGTACATCTCGGCAACCCCCGGAGCGAACACGACGTTGACCCCCGCTCGTTCCGCAAGCTCGAGGTCCCGATCCGGGTCGCGCGGATAGCGGCTCAAGTCGGTGGGATCGTCGAACTGGAGAGGGTTGACGAACAGGCTCATCACTACAGCGTCACACCCGGCACGGGCGCCTTCGAGCAGACTGATGTGACCCTCGTGGAGGTACCCCATGGTGGGAACGAGTCCGAACGAGCCCTGCAAGCTCTCGCCCCAACGCCTGACGGCAGCGAAGCTCCCCAGCACCTCCACCGTCAGTCTGCTCCCCGGGTGGATTGTGCGATCAGCGGCTCAAACGCCTCGCTACGGCCCGCCAGTCGAGCCAGTTCGGCAACGGAATCGGCGAAACCGGTGACGAGGGAGGGGTCTGCAGCCGCCACCGCCGCCAGCTGTGCAGCCACGGTACCAACATCGCCACGCGCCACGGGTCCGGTGAGTGCGGCCCGCGGACCCATTTCGTAGGCATTGGCAATCACAGCTTTCACGAGGGGCCGGGAGGCGGCAAACGGTACCCCGGCCGCAACGAAGAGATCATGGGCCATCGTCAGTGCTGCCAGCGGGAAATTCGCTGCAGCCGCGGCTGCGGCGTGATAGGTCGCCTTGAGCGAATCGTCGAGAAGGAACGGCAGAGCCCCAAGGCTGGTAGCCAGTTCGTCGAGGGTCGTCCTCAGGCCCGGATCATCGGTGGTGACGCCAATCCACGAGCCTTGCAGTGCCGCAGCCCCCGCCTCCGGATTGGGCAAGGTCTGCAGCGGATGGAACGACCCGACAGCGAGGCCACGCTCGTGCAGCGGAGCCAATGCGGTCACCGAGGTCAGGCCGGACACGTGCACCGCGGCGCCGGCTGCCAACGGGTTGGCTGCGAGTTCGGCGGAGACGGCTGGAATCGCATCGTCCCGCACCGCGATCAGCATCACGTCGCTTGCCGGCAAGGCATCGGTGAGACCATGGGGCACTGCCTCGAGCCGATCGGCTGCAGCCGCAACGATCCCGGGAGCGCGGCCCGCGACGGCTGCGATCGAGTGGCCCGCGTCAACCGCTGCAATAGCGAGCGACATGCCGGCCCTACCGGGCCCGACGATCGTGAGTTGCATGAGTCCTCGGCTTCAGTCCACTGGGTACCGGTGCCGGGGCAAGTGTAGGCCCAGCGGGTCCGTCAGCCGGGCAGCGGCCGGCGACCGGCCTGTCACAGGAGCGCGCCGACGAGCCACCACACCAACACGGCGGCCGCTGCGACCAGCGCGAACAGCACCAGCGCGGCTCGACTCCCCCACGGCGACCCTATCCGGTGGACCTCCTGGCTCGAAACGCCTGCCAGCAGTGGCGCCAGCACTGTCCCGTCGGGGAGCTTGGCGTCCGGCCAGACTTCGACCAGCGGCTCGAGCACGAAGCGCCGCTTGGTCAGCTCAGGGTGCGGAATGGTGAGGCCGGTATCATCGACGGTCTGGTCACCGTAGAGCAGGATGTCGACGTCGATGGTGCGGGGCCCCCAGCGCTCGCGTCGTTCGCGTCCCATCGACCGTTCGATCCTCATCGCGCCTTCTAGCAGTGCCTGCGGCTCGAGGTTCGTGTCGAGCAACACAACCGCATTCACGTAGTCGTCCTGCGGCGGGCCTCCTACCGGGGCAGTCGAATACAGCGATGACGTCGCAAGGAGCGTGCCCAGTTCGTCAAGCCCCGCAATGGCGGCACGGATGTTCGCGTCCCGGTCTCCGAGATTGGACCCGAGCCCGATCGCGGCCCGGATAGTCACCTCAGGCCTGTTGGGGAATCAGCCGGCGTCCTTCCGGACCGATTGCCCGACCTGCGATCTCCTGGATCACGGACGTCGCCACGATCGGGTCGTCGATCAGGCCGCAGTGCACCAGATACCCACCCAGCAGGCCGACGACAGTGTCATCGATCAGATCGCGGTGTACCAGCAGCGACGAACCACGGGGCTCCAGCGCCTCATCCATCGTGGTGAAGACCTCAGCGACTTCCTCAGGCTCAATGTCAGCCTCGATCGGAAAGTTGTAATACCGAAACGCAGCGCCGTCGTACGCGGCCTGGTTCTGGTTCCCCGGCAACAGAGTGAGCACCGTATTGATCCCCTGCTCAACAAGCCAGATGATCTCCTCCTCGCGCCGGACCCTGCGGTGCTGGAAGCCATAGCCACCGATCCGCTCGGACACCGCGAGGCGTCCCGCGATCACCCACTTGAAACCCCTGGGCTCGAGCCCTGCCACGGTTACTGTTTCCCTTCGCCGGAGTGCTCACGCACGATAGCGTCGGCAACCCGGGCAACATCGACGGTCATCGGGACATTGTGAACCCGCACCACTGCAACGCCTGCGGCAACCGCCAACGCGGTGGTCGCGGCGGTCGCCAGATCCCGTTGTTCTCGCGACACCTCCCCGCAGCCGGCATCGGCAAGGATTCCTCCCAGAAAGCCTTTGCGCGAAGTCCCCACCAGCACCGGGCTTCCCAGGGATACAAACTCCTGGAGATGGCTGAGCAGCGTCAGGTTGTGATCCGAGGTCTTGCCGAAACCGATCCCCGGATCGAGACAAACCGCGGCGGGATCGAGTCCGGACCGTTCAAGCCTGCCGACGAGGTGGGCTCTCACCTCGATCACGACGTCCGCGTAGCGAGGATCGTCCTGCATCGTTGCCGGCTCTCCCTGCATATGCATCAGAACCACGCCCGCCCCAAATGTCCCACAGATCTCGACCATCGCAGGATCACCCAGACCGGTGACGTCGTTGACGATCACCGCTCCGGCTTCCAGTGCCGCTGCAGCCACCTCAGGCTTTGAAGTATCGATCGAAACCAGCTTGCCTTCTG
>Ga0209567_10000829_pt1 | contig 16664 bp, 14 predicted proteins | sample COG_12_FD_184756 | JGI IMG/M metagenome (GOLD analysis project Ga0209567, IMG submission 184756) | Pelagic marine sediment microbial communities from the LTER site Helgoland, North Sea, for post-phytoplankton bloom and carbon turnover... | ecosystem: Environmental > Aquatic > Marine > Neritic...
AATGAGCCACCACGCACCGACACGCCAGTTCAGAAAGCCCTCGTTGTCGAATTCATCTCCGGAAAACTGCGCGCCATAGACCTCGGCCATCCATTGCAGCCTTTCGTTCTGGTTGTACAACACGAAGGCGCCGTAACTGACACCATCTACGCTCTGGGAAGCGAGGTCATACGCGGCGGACCCGAGAAACTGCCAGCGCCCGATCTCTTTAGAGATCAGCACCGGCATGCTGAGTACGCGCACGTCCTCGGCGAGCCCGCGAATTCTTGACGTTTTGGTGAGCGGGAAAGAGTAGATGGGGGAGATGGCCATGGTCAGGCCCTGATCATCGTCGAAGAACAGCCATTTATAGTTGATCTGCGCGTTACCGAGACCGGTCTTGCTCGATTCGCCGCGGTCTTCAATTAACTGGCGGGGGATCACGGCCGTCAGGTTCATGTCTTCCCAGAAACCGAACGTTGCCTCGACCGCCGGGGCCGCCGCGGAATCCGTCGATGGGCGGGATTCGCCCTGGATGCTCACGATGAACTGCCAGTCGCCTTTCGGAACAATGCCCGTGTCGTCGGTAACGAGCGGCGGCCCCGCGAGCGCGCTATACGATGCCGCGAGCGAGAGTGCGGCGGAGGTAATGACCCCACGCAGAAGTCCTGAAAAAATACTCATAACAAAAACCTGTATTAACTTAAGAACTGGCGGACCAAGACAGAGCTTGGCCAGCCGCAACCCGACGAACTGCGTCAGCTGCGTGGCGGTCTTAACAGGCGTTGTTGGAGTTGGGGGTAATTCGGGTCCGGAGAGCCCGCGACCAACAGGGTCATGGCATCTGCGCGTTGCGCCGCAGGCAGGGCATACCCCATTCCAAGAAGGTTATGCGAGCAATGGTGATGCGCTTTTTCTTCGTGCCGCTCATCGCCGCTTTGATCCTGGTCCGATGCCCAATCATGATCTATATCGTGAAGGTCATGCGCTATATGGCCGCTATCGCCCAGATCGGCAAGCACCTCTACTGCGCCCACCAGGCCTGACCACGCGTAGGTGAGGAGAAACATGGATATGATGAACCGGGCCACGCGCGCAGAATAGCATCGGGACCGGGCTAAATCATCTGCGGATCATCTCTCCGATTCCCGGCCGCGAGCTGGCTAAACGGCGAGCGCGCTCAGGATCCCGCCACCCGGGCGGGCAGGCCGCTATGCCCAACCGGGGCCCCGGTGAAACGCCGGACTCAGGCCCGTGCGATGGACACCTCATCGCTCAGGGAATTGGCGGCGATGGCGCGAATACGATCGGCGAGGTCCCGAAACAGTAATCGAGCCGGCGATCTCGGACGCCACACGAGGGCATGACTGCGAAAAACGGTCATGCCGTGCAGGACGTCGACGCGGAGCTCATCGGTCGACCGGATTTCAGATCTGACATACAGCGCCGGCAGGAAAGCGCTATATCGTTTTTTAGTGAGATTCGTTAGAAAAGGATCGTGGGAATCCCACAAAACATGGTGCTTTCAATGCTTTGCTTACTCAGGCCTACTCCGAAAATGGAGCAGGCGTGCCTAACGCAGTTCCCATTCCAGCCGCGGTTTGGCTGTTCGGTGCGGCTCTGACAGGATTGGGTTGGTTAAGACGAAAACAAACCATTTAAACCAAACCAAAACTAGATTTCAGAAAGCCCATCCTCGTGATAGGTTTTTTCATCGATGCCTGTACTCAAAAAGCTGCTCAAGCGCGGTGTTTTTGTACGCTCAAATATCTATGCCGACCTGATTGCCTTGGCGGGTAGCTCTTAGAGTAAATGCAGAATTTTATTCGTGCTAGCAATTGTTCTAGAGTCAACCCGCTTAGATTATCGGAGTGGAGTATTGCAAGAAGGTCGCAGTCTATTTGGTTCGCTGGTGATGATCGGGCTATCCCTCGTAGCCCAGCCTCTATGCGCTCAGGTTGATGAAGATGATACTGGCGCCTGGTACATGTATTTTTTCAATGCGCCAGCGCAGACTTCCCAGTGGGGGCTGCAGGGCGATGTTCAGTATCGAAATTGGGACCTGGGTGGCGATCTTGAGCAGCTATTGTTACGTGGTGGCCTGACCTGGCGACCCAAATCAAACGACGCGATGTTCACACTGGGGTATGCAAATATTACGTCGGGCGAGTTCGGCCCGAGCTCAGAGACCACTACCGAAAACAGAATTTATCAAGAGGCGTTGCTGCCGCAAAAAATCAGTGAACGCTTTTACCTTCGTCACCGATTTCGCTTTGAGCAACGTTGGGTCGGCAATCAAGATTTTCGCACGCGCTATCGTTACGCAATATTTATAGATGTGCCTCTCAATAATACCAGCATCAAAAAGGGCGTCTGGTATTTGGCCTTCTACGACGAAATATTCCTGAATGGGCAGCGCGATATTGGGAATGGGCGTACCGTCGAAATTTTTGATCGGAACCGGCTCTATGGTGCTCTCGGTTATGGCCTATCCGATAAGGTCCGGCTGCAAGGCGGCTATATGCATCAGTATTCGAATAACATTTCGAAAGGGCAGGTCCAGCTTAGCCTTCATCAGACTTTCTGACATGATCGGCACCGCTCCCTAGATTCATCGTAACGTCAACAATTTCGTCTAAATCGTCAGCAGCGACTCGTCACCAGTATGACTTGTTTGGCTGCTTATCAAGTGCAGCAACTCGAAATGACGTAAGGAGATCCAGGTGGTCAGCAAGTTTCGTACCCCACCGAGCCAGTCGCTTGGCTGCGGGTGGCGCATGTTCTTCGTAATTGATTGCTGCGACGAACGACCGAATCTCTGAGGCCCTGTCCAATTCGGAAGCGAGTTTCTCGACAAGTTCCGCACGCTCGTGAGCCAGCCTAATACGGTCGTTGTGGCGACGCCGCGCCAAGCTCTCTCTGGCTTCCTGCAACTCCCTTGGGTGCCCGAGCCTGGCTTTCTTCAGATATGCGGTCACGCGCACCCTCGATCGCCATCACGACCTCGCCAAGTTTGTCTTCGAGGCTCTTGCGCACCGTGTCCGACCACTGATGCCTAATTCGATAAAAGCCCGGGGCATTCAGAGTTAGAGTTTGACGACCGGTGGCGACGTAGTCCCATTTCGACTATCCCCATTTGCTTGGATTCGGATGTGGCGCGCGCTTCGTCGGCTCGTACAACGTTACTGAGAGTTGCTCGCCTTTGGTCTGAGTTGGCGGGACCCGCAGGAACTACTCCGGAGCAGTGACTGCGAGCCCGGCTTGCCCGAATTGTTCGACGACGTAGGTAACGGTCGAGTCCATCGCCTCCAGAAATGGGCCGGGGTAAATCCCAATCCCGAAGACAGCAATGGCGAGTGGTATTACCGTTATCAATTCTCGAGCGCTCAAGTCAGTCAACCCACGGGCGGCTTCGGTTCTCGCCTTACCCAATGCGATACGCTGCAGCATCCACAGCATGTAGGCCGCGCCCAGTACGATACCTCCCATTGCGAGGACGACGAAGATGAAGTGCTCGTATGATACGCCCACGAGAATCAGAAACTCGCCGATGAAATTGGACGTTGCCGGAAGACCAAATGAAGCCACGACAAACAGACTAAGGACGGCGACGAAACGCGGCATACGTTGGTGAAGTCCTCCGTAATCGGCCATCGATCGGCTGTGAGTCCGGTCATAGAGTTGTCCAACCATCAGAAACAGCGCCCCGGTTGTGATGCCGTGAGTCACCATTTGCAGTATCGCGCCCTCGATACCTTCGCTGTTAAATGAGAAAATCCCGAGCGTCACGAATCCCATATGGGACACTGACGAGTAAGCGACAAGTCTCTTTAGGTCAGTCTGCGCCAGCGCCATATAGCCGCCGTACAGGATAGCCGCAACTGACAGCCATAAAACGAACGGAGCGAAGGTCGTGGCCACCTCTGGGAAAATGGGCAGACAAAAGCGAATGAACCCGTAGCCGCCCATTTTGAGCAAGACACCTGCCAGAAGAACGCTGCCAGCGGTCGGTGCCTCCGAGTGGGCGTCCGGAAGCCAGGTGTGAAAGGGGAGCATCGGAAGCTTGATAGCGAATCCCAGAAAGAGAGTGAGGAAAATCCAGAACTGTGAGTTCGGCGAATAGGTTTCCTGGGCCAGCAACTGGATGTCGAACGTGCCGGCTTGCAGGGAAAGGCCCAGGATGCCAACGAGCAGAAACAAGCTTCCTGTCAGACTGTAGAGAACGAATTTCAGACCAGCGGCAACGCGATCAGGCCCACCCCACAGCACGATCATGAAGTACATGGGAATCATCGTGACTTCCCACAGCATAAAGAAGAGAAACGCGTCGAGCGCCGTGAAGACGACTATCATCGCGCCCTCGACTAGTAGGATGAGCATCATGAAGGCTCGGACGCGGGTCGTGATCGCATTCCATGAAGCTAAAACACACAACGGACAAAGGAGAGCGGTGAGAAGCACCAGCAGGATACTGATGCCGTCGACACCGACCGCGTATTGAATCCCGAATGTCGGCATCCATTCCATACGCTCGACGAACTGCATGCCGTTTTCAGCAGAATCGAAATCTATCCAGAGCCTCAGGGCTAGAAGCGCCTCCACCAGCGTTGCTACCAGGGCCGTCACCAGAATTCCGGTACGCCCACGTATGACCGCAAGCGCTGCGATGCCGACAAATGGAACGGCGATCATCCAACTCAACAAATGGTCTGCGAAGACTGCGCTCATATCGTTAACTACTCTATGCGATCCAGTAAAAAAAGCCCAAGGCTACTGCCAACCAGAAAACCACAACCAGTAAATCGTGCTGCAGCGTCCGTGGCTGGAGCTCCTGGAGCGTGTGTCCGGAGACGTCTACACCGCGTCCTAACCGTTCAGCGCTTTTTATCGTTCCCGTCCTGTTAATGCGCTCCATCCGCCGGGCGACGCCGACACTCCGGATGCCTATAGATTCGACCAGGCGATCGATCACTCCCAGGTCGACGACTCGCCAGAGCCACCGTGAGGCGTTGACGCTGAGCGGACCGAGCGAGACGATAAACCGGTCAATCAGGCCTTGATCGACGACTCGCCATAGCCAGCCAGCGATACCGATTGTCGGCCGGACGATATAGACGTCGTAGATCTCGTCGAAGTAGCCCTTATTCAAAAAGAAGACGTACAGTCGTTTCCGCCACGACGCCGTCTCCTGCCTGCGAGGACGACCATCTGTAGCGTAGGCGACAGCCCAGCCTGCAACAGCGACTGCAATCGGAACGAGAACCCAGGCAGAGAACCCTGCCGATGGTTCTGCGACGACATTCCCGGAAACTCCCACGGAGGAGGACAAGAACGCCGTGAGCCAGCGCCATACCAGCATTAACAGTGAGACCAAGGCGGCCAGGGCGACGATCAAGCCGAAAACATGCTTGACGGAGAACAGGTTCGGCATGATTTGGGGCGGACCATCCGTTGCGCCCGGCGGCCCTCGACGAAAGACAGTCGTGACGCTCTTGGAGATAGTCATCGCGGTAAAGAAAACGGTCCCAAGGCCGACGATCCAAAGCGCAACGCTCGCCGCCGAAAAACTCTGTGAAAGCCACAGGTGCCGATAGGGACCCGAGAAAATAACGAGTGGCGGCAGTACGGACATGACCAACGCCCCCGCGAAAATCGCTCGACTCGTTCTCGGCGGCTCCTCGTCGGGTGTTTCGACGTGGCGATGGGTCTTGGAGAGAATATTCCCGGTCGATAAGAATAAAAATGCCTTGAAAAACCCGTGGGCGAGTAAATGGAAGATCGCCGCAACGAACGCGCCAACGCCGCAGAGAAGTGTCATGAATCCGAGCTGGCTTATCGTCGAGTAAGCAAGCGTTCGTTTAACATCCGTCTGGGTGAGTGACACGATTGCGGCAAATAGCGCGGTGACGGCGCCGACGGCAGCGATGACAGCCATTGCCGTTTCGGAGAGCACGATGAGAGGGCTCAATCGCACCAACAGAAACGGTCCGGCATTGACCATCGTCGCAGCGTGTATCAGCGCTGAGACAGGAGTTGGCGCCTCCATCGCGAGCGGTAGCCACACGTGTGCGGGCATCTGCGCGGATTTGCCGATCGCGCCGGCAAAAATACAGAGCGTTAATACGGTAACGACGTGTGTGGGGATATCGGCGCCAGCCCTCGCTTGCGCGAGGATTTCCGGAATATCCAGCGTCCCAAATGCGAGGAAGGTAAGAATAACGCCCAGCAAAAGCCCGACATCCGCGATCGAGTTCACGAGAAATACTTTCGTGGCGGCACGATAGGCCGATCGCCGCTCTGCATAGTGTGAGATGAGAAGGTAGGAGCAAAGGCCCATGACCTCCCAGAAGATAAACGTCAGGAGTAAGTTGCTGCTCATGACGAGCACCGTCATCGCCGCAGTAAAGAGGGCGGTCAGTGAGAAAAACCGGCTGTGGCGAGCATCGCCGATCATGTAGCGGGAGGCGTAAACCTGAACGACAGTGCTCACCCCCGTGACCAGGAGCAATAGCAACACTGTCAGCGAATCAATGAAGAACCCCAAATCGACGACGAGCTTTCCGACCTCCAACAAACGATAAAGCGGAACCTCGATCGCACCGTTCGCCAGTACGTCCATGAACGCAGCGATTGACACAACGAAGGAGCCCGCAACAGCAGGGATGACGATGCGATGCCCGACTCCCTGCAGGCGCTGACCGAAGAGCGCAAGCGTGAGTGCCGCGCCGAGCGGAAGTAGAGGAATCAGCGTATAAATCGACATGGCTTCCTCAGAGTCCTCCGCTGGCCAGAGACTCACGTAAGATTCGGACGATCGAATCGCTGATGAGTCCCAGACCGATCAGTGCGCCTGACGCGATGCCGAGGCTGATGCGCAGGGGTACAGTGACATCAAATGGCTCGGATCGAATGGTGACCGGCTGATGAAACCAACAGGAAAAAAGTTTGAGGAAATATCCGAGCGTTAAGAGCGTCGATGCCAACACGGCGAAAACTGCAATGTAGTGCTGCGCCTCGAGCGCGCCCAGGACGATATTCCACTTGCCGAAAAAGCCTCCGGTTGGAGGCAGACCAACCATCGAGACTGCGGCGACCACCAGCGCTCCCGTTAACCAGGGTGAGCGCTTGCTCACGCCCTTGAGGTCGTTAAGCGTTTGCGCTCCATGGTAGTGGAACACCGCTCCTGCAATCATGAAAAGCGTCGCCTGCATGACCGCATCATTAATCAAATAGAATAACCCCCCTGCCAAAGCTGTCGGGTTTCCGAGGCTTACGCCGATGAGTATCAATCCGATGTGACTGATCCCACCGTAGGCGAACATGCGTTTGATATCGGTTTGAACCAGGGCAAGTGCTCCGCCGACGATCGCTGCCAGGACGCCGATGTCCTCGAGCAACACCAATACGGAGATATGGCTTACCTCGAGACCGGGGGCAATGAGCGAAGTCTCGATACGTACCCAGGCAAGCAGCGCAACCTTTGTGGCCGTGGACGCAAGCAATGGGGCAACCGGGTTCGGTGCGTTGGCGTACGCACCGGGCAGCCATCCATGGAGCGGAACGAGCGCCATTTTGATAGACAAGCCGAGGAAGACGAATATCAGCCCGCCCACGACTGCCGTCGACGTAATGAGCTCGGGGACCCGGGTCGCAAGGTCCGGCATGTTGAGCGTGCCGGTCGCAGCGTAGAGGTAGCTCACCCCAAGCAGGTAGAGCGTCGCACCGAAAGATCCCAGGAGAAGATAACGAAATGCATAAACGAGCGACTTGCCACCGCCGGCGCCGACGAGCGCGTAGCTCGTTAGCGCAGACACCTCCAGAAATACAAATATGTTGAACAGATCAGCCGCAAAGATGATGCCGACGAGAGCCGCGATGAACAGTAGCACCAGCGTGTAATACTGCACGCTCTTCTCGAGTCTCGACGTCATGACCGTGCGCCCATAAATGAGCGATAGTAGCGAGATGGCGCTCATGGCCAACGCCATGACCGCCGCGAGTGGATCGACCAGCCACGCGATACCCAGCGGCGCGGCCCATCCACCAAAAGCGTACTCGATGGAGCCTTCGCTCAAAATGACGCGCAGATTGATGATGGCAAGAATTACCATGACGGATACCGCGCCCGTCGTCAGAGGCCGACACCACGACCGCCGCTTTGTACAAACAATGGGCATCGCCACGGCCGTAACGAACGGGACGAGGAAAAGAAAAATGGGCAGTTGAGAACTCATTCGGCCTTCTTCACAACCTCGTCCTCATCGAGACTTCCGTATTTACGGTAGATGCCTGAAACGAGGGCGAGCGATACTCCAAGTGTCGCAACCTGGACAACAATGGCCGTAACTGTCAGAACATGCGGCAGCGGGTTTGCGTATGCCGCTGCGTCCAACAACGCCATCTCACCTGACACGATCGGTACCGTGGCGTCGTCCTTCGCACTGAAGGCGACGAGAAAGAATAAGACGCTCGTCTGGACGATATAGAGGCCAATCAGTTTCTTCACGTAGTTCGGGTGTGCGGCCATGATGTAGATGCCCCACAGGAACAGAATCACAAAGACAACAAAATTTGGTCGCTGGGACAGTGCCTGAAAGAGCTCAGCCATGGGATATCTCTTCGTATTCGTCGTCGGACGACAAGCTGATCGCAATCGACACGCCCGTGACTGCGACGTCAGCCGCAACCCCAAATTGAGTCAACAAAATCCCCACGTAATGCCGCGATGCTTCGTCCAGACCCGGGATCTGGAGGTGCGTGTAATTCAGGAATTGACCGCCGCCGATCAGACAGAGTCCGCCGATGCCGGCAAAGATCAGAAGGCCGACCCCGTCGCCGCGTAAAACTTTCGGCACGAGCCAACTGCCGGGCGCATCGCGCCCCAAAATCAGAATAGAAAGAATCATACTGGCGGCCAGAATCACGCCGCCCACAAAACCACCGCCTGGCCCGTGCTGACCAAACACGATCACATAAAACCCGAAAAGCTGTGCAATCGGTATCACGATCCGCCCGAGTGTGCGCACGATGATGCTGTCGTGAGCCTGAATCACGAGTCGCTCTTTCTAAGAATAAGGGCGCAAGCAATACCCGCCGTGAAAATAACAATGGTCTCAATGAGTGTGTCTAACGACCGGTAGTCCATCAGAATTGAAGTCACTACATTTGGAGTTCGCGTTTGCTGGACGCTGTTCTCAAGATAGGTTGGCGAGATGTGGGTGCTTGCTGGTGAGCCGGGATCGCCGAATGCGGGAAGGTCGGCCGCACCGTAGAGAAGCAGCATCGCGACGATCGGCAGGGCAACGAGCGCCGTCCATGGCATCGGCGATCGACGAATCTGCGTATCTTTTTCCAATGTAGAGAAGAGCGTCAGCAGGAAAAATACAGTCGCGAGGCCCGCCCCGACCACCGCCTCGACGAACGCCACGTCCACCGCTCCGAGTAACGCCCAGACCAGCGCTAACGTAAAGCTGTAAGTGCCGAGAATGAACACAGACGATATTAGGTCTTTTACGAGGATCGCACCGGCTGCCGTCACGACCAGGAAGATCAGAAGGGGAAGCTCAAATGTCATTTTGTATCCTCCTTCGAAGATCGAATGCCCGCTCGGTGTGCGGCCCGAATCGTCGCGTGCGCGATGATCGGATTCAGCAAGGAAACGAGCACCAGCACGATTGTTATCTTTAGAAAATTCATGGTGAATCCCTGGTAAACGGCAAGGCCGGCCAGAACCAGAATAGCGCCCAGTGAATCGGTCAGCGAAAGTGCGTGGGCACGGGTAAAAACGTTGGGCAGCCGCAGCATACCAATCGAGCCAACGATGAGAAAAAACAATCCAAAGACGATCAGGCCAATCGCGAGCACGGTCATTTTTTTGGTGCTCCTCGTTCCTCGAGAAATTTGGCAATGGCCAATGCACCCACGAGGTTCAACAGTGCGTAGCCAGTGGAGATGTCGACGAACATATCGACACGTTCGTACACCGTGCCGATCACTACGAGCAGCACAATCGCTTTTGTTGAGATGCCGTTCAGCCCGAGCACTCGATCGAAGACACTCGGCCCGCGGACCACACGAAACAAGTAGATGAGCATCAACACGGTCAGGGTAACGAGGACAAAAAGAAAAAATGAGCTCACTGCGCACCGTCCCTGGCTGAGAACATACGGGCGACCTTAGCGTCGAGCACGCCGTCCGTAAGGTCTGAACTCGACGCTTCGTCTAGGGCATGCACCACAAGTTCCCCCGGCGCGACCTCCACTGTAATAGTGCCGGGGGTCAGCGTGATCGAGTTCCCGAGGACTACCAGTTCTCCGTTGCTCTTAAGCCTGGTCTGGTGGCGGATGAGCCGCGGCGCAATCGGCAGAGATGGGGTGAGGATGAGCCGGCTTACGTGAAAACCGCTCTTCAATATCCGCCCAGTGAGCCACGGCAGGTAACCCAGTAGCGCCAACCACGACACCTTGCGGGTCGAAGTTGCGCCCGATGGATTCAGCCACATCACTATGCCAGTAAAGAAGGCACCCGCCATGATGTGAGCCACATCATAAGTAGCCGATAAAAGGAGCCAGAAGGCGAACAGTAAGAGGGCGCTTATAATCCTCATAGCACGATCGGTTTCCACGTTGCGTCTTTGTAGTAGCGGTGAAACTCGAAGGTTTGTGGATCCAACGCCACGAGGTTCACCCATTCGTTGTGAAAAAATTGTTGCAGAACTTCATGCCGACCGATGATCGAGCCAATGACTCCCGGATCGGCTTCGATGATAGTGAGAAGGCGCATCGGTTCGTGTTTATGAATCTCACCGTTGTTGACCGTTTGGAGTGGAAGTCCGGTCGCCAGGTCGCTCTGAGCGCCGTACATGAGACCGATACCTGCGACGACGTTGTGAATGACTTTGCTGCCGCTTCCATAGTTCCACGGATCGGTAGCGGAAAAGTAATGTTCCATATTGATCCATTCACCAACGACGAGCGGCGCCGTCATGATCTTTTCCAATATTGCACCTTCGGGGTCGGACCCGGCATCGTATGAATGCAAAAAGCTCCGGCCGCCAAGATCCAATCCTTTGGTTAAGGTTCTGCGGCCGACGATGAAAGCAGCATTTCCAGACAGGCCCCACTCGGGTCGCGGATTGGCCCAGTCGAAGCTCCTTGCGTTGACGTGCGCGTAGGCTTGTTGCGCCGTCATGCCGCGCGGAGTGCCCGGAATTCGGCCGCAGCGCTCAAGCGCCTGTTGCGCTCCGCCTTCTTCGAACCCTTGGCGGAGGGTTTTCAAATCATCATGGTGGCTGGAGGGCACGTCTTCAACGTCGTAGAGGTCGACACGATCTGTGTTCGTGTCGTGCTTGCCAGGAAGAAACCAGGTGTCGGCCGGAATATCCAGGCCGCGCTCTGCGAGCTCTGCGCGAACGTCGGGGTTGTTTCCCATTGCGGCGAACACGCGTGCATTCGGGTCCCCGGGCCGCCCGCCGCAGGCTCCGCAATCAAGCGCAGCATAGTAGGGGTTATTGTCCGAGTTGCCACCATGGCCGCACAACACGACGAAGCGCCCCAGGTTGTCGGTCAGGCCCACTGTGCGCAGCCCATTCTCTACGAACGTGGCTTGCTCTTCGATGGTAAACCCGCGGACTAGCTTGGTCGGTTGGCCCACCACCTTGGGCGGCTCCCCCGTATCGACTCCAACCTTGATCTCCGTTGCCACGGGGTGCACGAAAAACCGTTTAGCTGCACGGACCATCGCTTCGTAGGGTCGTCGGATCATCGTCTTACCGATAAGACCCGCGCTGAAAAAGAGGCCAAGCACGTCCACCAGTAAGAATGACGCTACGGGGTTGTGTTTCAGGTCGTGAAAAAGCTGCTCCCCGAACTGATTCCAGCGTGATCCGGAAGCGTAGCTTGCAAGCGCCTCCTGCTGCCCAGGGCGAGGAAGCTCAAACAGGGCGTTTGATGGTTTCAGGAGTACCGGGCAGAGTGCGGGCGACTCATCCGTGTCGAACACACGATGGCTGATTGGAATGCCAAAAAAACCGGCATAGCCAACCGTCTCGAAAGCCCCGACACTTTCAAAGTGGCGACGAAAAGGTTCGGAACGGACGTCAATACAGAATGCCACCTGCGCCAGCGGCCGCTCGCTTGTTTCCGGCACGGTGCCGCGGTGGGCGGCGATCTTCGACAGAATGTCGTCACGGTATGAATCCTCGTACGCTTCGAGCCATACAGAACCGTGCCGCTCTGCCGGAAACGCGTCAAGCCAAGCGAGAAGTGTCGTCGCGTTTTCATGCGTCATCGCGCGAATCGCGCCTACCGGGAGATCAAGAAATTGAGCGAGGTGAAAAACGCGCCATGCGTCTCGACACACGGACATCTTGTTGGCACTGACCGAAGAATTGCTGGCATCACCATGGTTCTCGAGATATTTCGTAATGGCTGGCAGGGTACCGTCGATACCCCACTGGCGGCGGGCCGCTACGCTCACGAGCTCCGCTTCGTAGAACAGCCGAACCGCGAGGTAGTGTACGACATCGATAGGGCCTTCCTTCTGTGCCAAATCGTCGGGGTTCAATCCGCGCCAGCGAACGAAGCCGGTCCAACCGGAAAGCTGAGCGAGCACGCGCGTCAAGTAGTCGGTCCAGCGGGCTTCAGGAATCTGAAGTGCTTCAAGCGACTTATGGATGGCAGCTTCCGGATCGGTGGGCAGTGCGGCAACCTTCTCGGCGAATCGGTCGATGCCGAGAAACGCACCGCTTGCATCGTAGGCAGCGAGCTCGCGCCAGGCGGCGTAGAACCCCAGGCGTTTTTCCGGCATTTTCCAGCCGGCCATGCCTTCGTCGACGAACGACGAGACCCATTTGATCATGTATTCATCGATATTCGCTACGACAGACGAGTCGGTTAGCTCATCGAGCCAGTCACTTAGCGTACGGCGATAGGGCAGCTCGGGATGTACAGAGCCGCCCTTCGCCGAATCTCCGTCGAATTCAGCGACTCGAGGATCGACGAGGTTGAGCGCGGCTAACGTGCATTGCCAGAGTTCGACGAGGTCGACTTCCGTATGAGCACCGGAACGGCGTCGCGTCAGCGCTCCTGCGCTCGCGAATTGCCAATCGAAAAGCGCCGGCTCGAGTGCCGCTATCCCGTGAAGAAAGTGGATCCGCTGCACTTCGGCTGCGGTAACGGTACACGATCCAATTGAGACCGACGCATCGGACTTCGGCCCGACGAGTGCAAGCGCTCGAACGACACTATATTCTTGAATACGTCCTGATTCGTAAAAGCCGCGGTACTCGTCATTCGACAAATACCCTTCGGCCCCAAAGAGGTGTTTCGCCTCTCGAATCGCCTCGTCGAAAGGAAGATGTTCGAGGCCGTGGATCGGGTTGTGATGCACGAAAGATTTCATCGGCCAGAACTGCGAGACCGGTTCAACGGCCTCTTCAATCTGGCGAAGTAGCGTGCTCGTCTCGGTCATCGTCAGCTCTATGCTTTCAGCGCTGACAAGGGATGCTTGGATAGTCGCTGATGCCCGTCGATACCGATGATCGAGAGTTCGCGGTCGTTTTCAGCAAACTCAGTCTGCAGCGCGTCCAGGTTGGCTATGACCGTGTGGTCGACGAACTTCGTGTCAGACATATCGATGAAGACTTTCTTCACGTCCTGACGGCCAATGAGCCGCTTGAGCGGGATCCACGTGCTGAAGACTGCCGATTGCTTGACCTTGATTGTCACCGTGCCGCTGCCATCGTCTTTGACGTCGAAATGGGATTTGAACAGCGAACCTATCGGCGCACCATTCAAGACGTGAATGACGACTTTTACCAGAATGCCTATCCCGATGCCAACGAGCAAATCGGTCGCGAGAACGCCCAGGATAGTTGACACAAATACGATGAGTTGTTCACGCCCCACCTGGTACATGTGTTTGAACTCCTGCGGCGATGCCAGCCTAAAGCCCGTAAATACCAGCATCGCGGCGAGCGCCGCGAGCGGTATCCGATTAATGAGAAACGGGACGAGTGCAACGAAGGCGAGCAAAAACAGGCCGTGGAACATATTTGCGAAACGCGTCCGTGCGCCATTATCAATGTTCGCTTTGCTTCGTACGATTTCTGAAATCATTGGCAGGCCGCCGATGAACGCGGCGAGAGTGTTGCCGATACCCACTGCGAGGAGATCTTTGTCGAGATTCGTTTTGCGATGCCACGGATCAATCTGATCGACGGCCTTTGCGCTCAAGAGTGACTCGAGACTTCCGATCAGTGAAAACATAATAATGTACTTGATGCCAACCATCGTGAATACGCCGGAGAAATCCGGGAAAGTAATTGCACTGAACATGTCGGTTGGAACGTTCACGAGGAAGCGCGGTCCGAGGGAGTGGTCCTGCCCACCAAACGAAATAATTTGCTCGCGGCCAATATCGAAATACATACCGAGGGGAACCGCGACCAGGAGCACGAGCATGGGCGCTGGAATGATCTTGAACTTCGGGTTCTTAACGAACGCGAGCCCGAACATGATAAACAGGCTGATGCAGCCAATCAGGCCAATGACCGGATTCATCTCCAGGAAATAGCCAGGTATTGCCGCGAGCCGTTCTAGTGGAGCCCCCTCACCCTGGACGCCGAGCATGATCGGAACTTGAGTGGCGATGACGAGAACACCGATCGACGCGAGCAACCCGTGGACTGCCGCGGTAGGAAAAAATTCACCAAGAATCCCCGACTTGAAGATCCCAAAGAGTATCTGAATTACACCCGCGGCTACGCCGACGCCTAACGCGAGTCGATACGCTTGCATGTCGGCGGCCACATCCGTGCCGCCGGTAAATCCGAACTCGGTGACACAACCGAGAGCGATTACAATGAGCCCGGCGGCCGGCCCTTTGATGGTCATCTCGGAGTTACTGATGAAGGCGGACAGGACACCACCAATGATCGCAGTAAAAATGCCCGCGATTGCAGGGTAGCCGCACGCAAGCGAGATGGCGAGACACAGCGGAAGTGCGATGAGGAACACCAGAAATCCGGACAGCGCATCGGCTTTCCAGTTTTGCCTCAGCCCCTTTAGCGTTCCGTGCGGAACGTCGTTTGTATCAGTATTCATTTGACCCCTTCTTAATTATTCTAGAGAGCTTGATATCGATTCGATGGAACCCGCCAGGAAACTGCACGGAAAAACCCGGCCGTGGAGCATGAGGTAATTGCAGTTTTACGCTATGACAAGCTCCACAAACGCCGTGCCGTTTTAATATCTGATTGGCTGAGGCCCGTAATTCGGCCCTCGATAAAGCTGAGGCCCTCAACGATCCAGCTGGCAATTTCCGGATAGATTAGAGAATAAAAATGCTGGCGCCCGTCGCGACGCTCCTCGACAATGCGATGCAAGCGCAGCAGGCCAAGGTGCTGCGACACGCGCGGTCCAGGGAGTTGCAATGAATCGACGAGGGAATTGACGTCACGCTCGCCGGTACGCAGTTCCTCAATAATTCTGATCCGGTCTGGATGGGCAATAACGCGAAGGACCTCGGCAAGTTCCTTGGCGACCAGCTGGCGCTTTGGCATATGAGTCTTCCTTAGCATTTCCCGCAGATTCAGCTCGGCTTATGAATCTGAACGTGAATATATTCAAAGATGCGAAGATGACAAGTGCGGGATTTGATCACGTGCAATATTGCAAGTCAAACCCATTCGTCGGATATTGGACTGTCAGACCAAGTCGAAAATATTTCACGTAGAGCAACCCGCGCAAGATAATCTCAATAACGGCGCACTGGTGCGGAATGTTGATATTGCGGTTGTCGATTTCTATCAAGCCGCTAAATCGCGGTAGGGGACTCGCGTAACGTGCAATTGACGAAATTTAGTGCGTCCTCAACGACTATCTCGATGACAGCGCATTCGTGATGTGTTGCAACATAATAATTGGAACACTCCGACGAGAGATGATTTCGACCTGCATCTCCGATTGGGGAAATCTCGACGTGCGCCGTTGGCCCATTTGGCCTCTGGTTCGTCTAGAAAGTGTGTTACCCGAATCGTACTTATAGCTCCAATGTCGAAGGCATTGAATCGATTTTTTCATCTTGAAGACACAAGTCCGCTAGCGTTTGCTGCCGGACGATACTCATTACGCGCAACGAATTGACGCGGTTCGCGCGGCAGTGAAGTGGGTTGAAGATGATGAGGAGGACCGATCAGCTGCGCCGGCTGAAGCAGCAGCCTGATACCCGCTGAGGTAATAGCGATAGCATTGCCGCGGTAATGCTTTACTCGAAAGCAAAAGGCCGGGTGCAAGCCCGGCCTTTTGATGTCCATGGATGGACGAACATCGCGGAGCGACGCCGCTGGACAAGAGCGATGTGGTCAGCCGATGCCCCAGCCCGGACCGGCATAGCCTTTCGGCAAGCCCGCGTCGGGCGTAAATCCGTACATGTCTTCGTCCGGCAGCGCTGCGGTGACGACATCGCGGACCTTGAGCAACTTGTCGAGATCGATGCCGGTCTTCAGACCCATCGAATCGAGCATGAAGACGAGGTCTTCGGTGACGATGTTACCGCTCGCGCCGGGCGCGAACGGGCAGCCGCCGATACCGCCGAGCGAGCTGTCGACCGTCGTGATGCCTTCCTCGAGAGCGGCGACGACGTTCGCGAGGCCGAGTCCGCGCGTGTTGTGCAGGTGCACGCCG
>Ga0209567_10000830_pt1 | contig 16658 bp, 16 predicted proteins | sample COG_12_FD_184756 | JGI IMG/M metagenome (GOLD analysis project Ga0209567, IMG submission 184756) | Pelagic marine sediment microbial communities from the LTER site Helgoland, North Sea, for post-phytoplankton bloom and carbon turnover... | ecosystem: Environmental > Aquatic > Marine > Neritic...
CGACATCAGGCGCCGCATGAAGCCAATTTGTTTGACATGAATGCCAAGTACGCCGATGTCGTAGGCGAGCAAACCGTAATCGACTATCTGAAGGGCCTATGAGCAAGCGACAGATCACCCTCGTCGAAGTTGGCCCGCGGGATGGGCTGCAGAGCGAACCGGAGATTCTCCCGACCGACAGCAAGGTCATTTTCATCGAGAAAGCAATCGACGCCGGGGTGCGCCGACTCGAGGTTGCGAGCTTTGTGCACCCGAAACTCGTGCCGCAGATGGCTGATGCGGAGGCACTGATCGAAAAGCTGCCACAGCGCGATGACGTTTCCTACATCGGCCTGATCATGAATGAGCGGGGACTGGACCGTGCGCTGACGACAGAAATTCACGAGATTGGCATGGTCGTGGTTGCGAGCGACACCTACAACCGCAAGAACCAGGGGTGTTCCACGAGTGAGTCTGTATCAGCCTGGCAGTCGATCAGTGCGAAGGCGAAGTCTGAGGGCCTGCGTGCCAACGTTATGATTTCTTCGGCTTTTGGTTGTCCTTACGAAGGCGAAGTCAAAATCGGGCGCGTGATCGATCTGGCCAAACAGCTTGTTGATGCCGGTCCCGCCGAGCTGGGCATCGCCGACAGTATTGGCGTCGCGGTACCGGACCAGGTCAGCGAGTTGTTGGGCCGGGTAAAGGAGGTCATCGGCGATGTGCCGCTGCGCTGTCATTTCCACAACACAAGAAATACCGGTCTAGCAAACGCCCAGGCTGCCGTCGTCGCCGGGGTGACTTACCTCGATGCGAGTGTCGGCGGCATCGGGGGTTGTCCCTTTGCCCCGGCTGCGACCGGCAATATCCCGACCGACGATTTGCTGTACATGCTGGATCGGTCGGGCGTCGAGACCGGCGTCTCGCTCGAGAAGATTATCGACGTAAGTCGCTGGCTCGAAGAAGAGCTTGGCCGCAGCGTGCCTGCCCTGTTGCCAAAAGCAGGCGGATTTCCGACGGGCCGGGCGGCCTGACCGTCACGAAGGGGTTCCTGGTGTCGCCCTCATCTATTCATCACATCAATATCGTCGTCCGCGACCTGGACGAGGCGTGTGCCCGATTCGAAGAAGCACTGTGTCTCGAGCCATTCGAGCGTGTCGATCACGCGCCGCGCGGCGCGACAGTAGCCCGTAGCCGGGTCGGAGAGAGTTGGCTGGTGCTGGTTGCGCCGTATGATCCCGAATCGGTGCCGGGCCGCTTTCTCGAAGAGCACGGCGAGGGCTTCTTCCTGTTGTCGCTCGCAGTCGATGAATTGCAGGATTCGCGTGCAGGCATTCTCGACTGGCGCGTCAAGGACCTCGGCAAGATACGGGGTGCGTTGTTCCAGCTTACCGAAGCAAAGAAACGCGACGCGTCGAACTAGTCGTCGATCCTGAGGTCTCGCGTGTCGTCCCGCATCCCGCTCCGACGCGACGTCATCGGTCGAATTCGTTACACCTGTATCCATTTTGGTGTACGCGCCGGATCTCCGGGACTATGTTGATCCGTTCGTTTCAGTATAATCAGGCGCTCGCCGCGATCCTCCGGAGCTACAATGCCGCCCACTCTGCTAGACCAGGGACTCATGCTCATGCTCGTGGGCATGGGAACCGTATTCGTTTTCCTGACGATACTGGTTGCCGGGATGTCTTTGCTGGCGTGGATCGTGGACCGTCTGACACCACCGCCGGCTGACGACGGTGTCAGCGACGAAGAAGTCGCGGCGATTACCGCGGCTATTGCCCGGCATCGCAACGCAGTTTCCTGACAAATCCAACTCTTACTCGACGAACGACATTCAATGAGCGACAAGAACCCTCTCGGAATAACCGAACTAGTGCTGCGCGACGGACACCAGAGTCTGCTGGCAACGCGGATGCGCATCGATGACATGCTGCCGATCGCCGAAAAACTCGATCAGGTCGGTTTCTGGTCGATAGAATCCTGGGGAGGGGCCACCTTTGATGCCTGCATTCGTTTCCTGGGGGAGGATCCGTGGGAGCGAATCCGCCGTCTCAAAGCGGCAATGCCCAACACGCCACAACAGATGCTGTTTCGTGGCCAGAACATTCTCGGCTATCGTCATTACGCCGACGATCTCGTCGAGAAGTTCGTGGAGCGCTGCGCAGTCAACGGCGTTGACGTTTTCCGCATCTTCGATGCGCTGAATGATGTCAGAAACCTCGAGACCGCCGTCAAAGCAACGCTGGCCGTCGGCAAGCACGCACAGGGCACAATCTCATACACGGTGAGTGATGTTCACACCGTCGATCTCTGGGTCGACATGGCCAGGCGCATCGAGGACATGGGCGCACACTCGGTTTGCATCAAGGACATGGCCGGCTTGTTGCGCCCCTATGTTGCTTTCGAACTCGTGAGCCGCCTCAAGGAAGCTGTCGATATTCCGATTCACATGCAATGTCACGCAACGACGGGACTGTCTACCGCAACCTGCGTCAAAGCCGCCGAAGCCGGTATCGATAATATCGACACAGCCGTGTCGTCGATGAGCATGACCTATGGTCACTCGCCGACCGAGTCTCTTGTGGCCATCTTGGAAGGTACGGAGAGGGACACGGGCCTCGACCTGATTCTCATCGAGGAAATCGCGGCCTACTTCCGCGAGGTGCGCAAAAAATATGCAAAGTTCGAAGGCTCGCTGAAAGGTGTGGATTCGCGCATTCTCGTGGCGCAGGTTCCCGGTGGCATGCTCACCAATCTCGAGAACCAGCTTCGGGAACAGGATGCCGGTGACAAATTCGACGAAGTGCTCGAGGAGATTCCGCGCGTACGCGAAGATCTGGGCATGCTGCCCCTGGTCACACCGACTTCCCAGATTGTCGGTACGCAGGCCGTCATCAATGTCATGTCCGGTACGCGCTACGCGAACATAAGCAAAGAAACAGCGGGAATCTTGAAGGGCGAATACGGGGAGACGCCGACATCCGTCAATCCGGAACTGCAAACACGGGTTCTTGAAGGCGCGGAGCCAGTGACCTGCAGGCCGGCCGATTTACTTGAGCCCGAACTCGAGCACCAGACTGAGGAGTTGCAGCGTCTCGCCGTAGAAAAAGGCATCCGGCTGGCTGATGAAGTCGTCGATGATGTGCTGACCTACGCGTTGTTTCCACAGATGGGTATCCGGTTTCTCGAAAATCGCGACAATCCCGACGCCTTCGAGCCGGTTCCCACGGGAGAGGTGGTGGCAGCGCCGGTATCGACGCCATCGGAATCCGGTGTCTATTCGGTTCGTGTCAACGGCAGGGAGTTTACGGTCGAGGTTGCCGAAAGCGGGCAACTCGCCAGCGTCAGTGCGGCGGCCCCGGCATCGGTCGCCGCACCGACTGCCTCGGGGGAGGTGTTGCATGCAGCGCTTGCCGGTAATATCTTCAAGGTGAACGTTGCCCCGGGTGCGGCCGTCAACAAAGGCGATCCGCTGCTCATTGTCGAAGCGATGAAGATGGAAACGGCCGTGGCCGCGCCACGGTCCGGAACGGTAACGGATGTCTTCGTCAGCGAGGGCGATACGGTTCGTGTCGGCGATGCGCTCGTCGCAATCGGCTGATGACGGGCTGACCGATGGAACTCATTGAGCAAGTCTGGACAGGTTCGGGAATTTACCAGATCGAACCCGGACAGATCGTCATGCTCGGCGTCTGTTTGCTGCTCCTGTATCTCGGGATAGTCCGGAAATTCGAACCGTTGCTGCTCGTCACCATTGGTTTCGGAGGGCTACTGAGCAACATACCGGGAGTCGAGATCGCAACCGGCGATGGGCTGCTGCACCTTGCGTACGTAGTCGGTATCGAGACCGGCGCTTTTCCGTTGATTATTTTCATGGGCGTCGGGGCGTTGACGGACTTTGGCCCGTTACTCGCCAACCCCAGAACGCTGTTCCTCGGCGCGGCCGCGCAATTTGGAATTTTTGCTACATTGCTGGGTGCCCTCGGCCTGACCGAATTGGGCCTGATGGATTTCTCCCTGCGCGAAGCTGCGGCGATTGGGATTATTGGTGGCGCCGACGGCCCGACCGCGATCTACGTCGCCGGGAAACTCGCGCCGAACCTGCTCGGTGCCATTGCCGTCGCGGCCTATTCCTACATGGCGCTCGTGCCCCTGATTCAACCGCCTATCATGAAGCTGTTGACGACCGAGTCGGAGCGCAAGATCGAAATGGTTCAGCTGCGTGAAGTGTCCAAGGCTGAACGCATCATCTTCCCGTTGCTGCTGTTGTTGCTGGTCGGACTTCTTTTACCGACGGCTGCGCCACTGCTGGGGATGCTCGCGTTCGGCAACCTGATGCGTGAATGTGGCGTCGTCGACCGTCTGTCCAACACGACGCAGAATGCGCTTATCAACATCGTTACGATTTTCCTCGGCCTGGCCGTTGGTTCCAAGCTCAGTGCCGCTCAATTCCTCGTGCCCAGTACGTTGGGAATCCTGTTGCTGGGCATGGTCGCTTTCGCGATCGGTACGGCGAGCGGCGTCATCATGGGAAAACTGCTGAACAAGATTTCCCGACAGCCCATTAACCCCCTGATCGGCGCGGCCGGTGTGTCTGCTGTACCGATGGCAGCGCGGGTCGCCAACAGGGTCGGACTCGATGCCAATCCACACAATATTCTTCTGATGCATGCCATGGGACCGAATGTTGCCGGCGTTATCGGCTCGGCCGTCGCAGCCGGCATCATGATAATGTTCGCTTTGTGAATAATCCGGACAGTTACTAATCTGGAAGTGAAGATAATGTCGTTATCAATTGTCATTCCTGCGAAGAACGAGTCAGCGTCGATCGGTACCGTTGTGGCAGCCGCCAGGGAAGCCTGTCCGGACGCCGAGATTATCGTCGTCGATGATGGTTCGAGTGATACAACCGCCGAGGTTGCAAGGTCGGGCGGAGCCGTCATCGTGCAACACCCCGAGAGCCTTGGTAATGGTGCGGCTGTGAAAGCCGGTGCGAGAGTCGCACGAGGCGACATCATCGCGTTTATGGACGGTGATGGTCAGCATGACCCGAAAGAGCTGTCGCAGCTGTTACAGAAACTCGACGAGGGTTACGACATGGTCGTGGGCGCGCGCGATTCCGGCTCTCACGCCAATATGGGCAGGTTTTTCGCCAATGGCTTGTACAACGGCGTCGCATCCTTGTTGACCGGACGCCGGATTCTCGACCTGACCTCTGGCTTCAGGGTCGCTCGCGCCGAGCTCTTCAAAAAGTATCTGTATCTGTTACCGAACGGATTTTCCTATCCAACGACGATTACCATGGCCTTTCTGCGGTCTGGATATCCGATCTGTTTTGTGCCGATCAAGGCGGCGACGCGCGTCGGCAAGAGCCACATTCGACCGATTCGAGATGGTGTTCGGTTCATGGCGATTATATTCAAGATCGCCACGCTGTATTCGCCACTCAAGATATTCCTGCCGATCAGCGGGTTGTTTTTTGTAACGGGCCTGGGCTACTACGCGTATACATTCGCAACCGCCGGCCGTTTTACAAATATGAGTATGCTCGTATTCAGCGCTTCGGTAATCGTTTTTTTGATTGGCCTGATTTCCGAACAAATAACGGCGCTGACCTACAGCAAGTCCTGATATGCGGCAGTGCTTCTGTAGCCAAGTGGACCTGACTCTCGACAGCGCCTCGTCCTGAGACTTCGGCTCATCTCAAGCAGTGTGGGACAGGCGTACGTCAGTTGATAACGGTCGCTACATCCTTATTCGAGATCGCGCAGGATTGAGTTAATGGGCCGAGGGCAATTAATCAAATTTCGGAATCTGCTAAGAAAGTCTGTCGATCGACTCAAGATTCCCAAGAAAAAATACTGCTGTATTTGCGACAGAAATATTGGATCGTTTTTCCCTTATAGAGGCGGCAAGAGAGCGCCTCTGATGGTAGCTGTGGGCACAATAGGCAGTAACGTAAAGAATTTTGGATGTCCGAGTTGTGGCTGCCATGATCGCGAACGTCATTTGCTGTTATACCTGGAGGCCCTGGGGCTGATTGACAGCTTTGAGGGCGCTGCAATACTGCATTTTGCGCCGGAGCTCAGGCTCTCGGAAATTGTCGAGGCAAAGGTCCCGGGCAGGTACGTAAAGGGAGATCTGTATCCCACGTCGGAAAGTATAGAGACGATCGATATGCTGGCGATTGACTATCCGTCGGAGAGTTTTGATTTCGTCATCGCTAACCACGTGCTTGAGCATGTCGACGACGACTTGTTGGCTTTGTCGGAACTGCGGCGGGTCCTTAAAGCCGGGGGTTACGCCATTTTACAAACACCCTTCAGCGACAAGCTGACACAGACTTTCTCGGACCCTGGAATTGACAGTAGTTCGGCGAGATACCAGGCCTATGGCCAGGAAGATCACGTGAGACTCTACGGTAGAGACATTTTTGCGAGGATCGAGTCAGCCGGTTTCAGATCGCGGGTTGCTACGCATGAGGAGAAGCTGGCTGATATCGACCCGTTGAAGTTTGGCGTAAATGAGAAGGAACCCTTTTTCCTGTTCGAGCGAGTCGATTCCTAGGCGTTTCTATTGGACTTTGAACCAGTTCCTCTTAACCTCACACAGCTGAGCTAAGGTTGCATCCATGAAAAGAATCCAATCACGACATGATCTGGCCATTAATGGAGCAGCCCCGGCGTTCGATGAGACATTGCACGTCGGTCATCCAAATATCGGGAGCCGCGATGACTTTCTGAAATACGTAGGAGAGATATTCGATCGCCGCTGGCTAACCAATAATGGTCCGGTCGTGCAGGAATTCGAGAAGCGTGTGTCCGATTATCACGAAGTGAAACACTGCGTCGCGATGTGCAATGGCACGGTTGCGCTCGAAATAGCAATTCGGGCGACGGGACTGAAAGGTGAGGTCATCATCCCGTCCTATACCTTTATCGCAACAGCCCACGCGCTGCACTGGCAGGGCATCACACCAGTTTTCGCGGACATCGATCCTGTCACCCATAACCTCGACCCGGAAGCCGTACGTCGCATGATCACGGAACGCACGAGCGGAATAATGGGCGTTCATCTCTGGGGCCGCAGTGCACCGGTAACGGGATTGCAGGAACTGGCTGACGAACACGGTCTGAGGCTGCTTTTCGATGCCGCCCATGCTTTTGGGTGTTCGAGTTCAGGCACTATGGTCGGAAATTTCGGGGATTGTGAGGTCCTGAGTTTTCATGCCACCAAATTCTTCAATACCTTCGAAGGCGGGGCTGTCCTGACCAACGATGACGAACTCGCGGAAACTATGCGGCTGATGCGAAATTTCGGCTTCGCCGGACTGGATAAGGTTATACATCCCGGTACGAATGGAAAGATGACCGAAATTTGTGCGGCCATGGGCATAGTGAATCTGGACTCGATCGATGTCGTGATCGATGCGAACCGTCGAAACTACCAGACCTATCGGGACGAGCTGTCAAAGCTGCGGGGTGTCAGCCTGCTCGACTTCGATGAATCGGATCGCCAGAACTACCAGTATGTCGTAATGGAACTCGGCGGAGAATGTGCCGTGGGCCGGGACCACATCGTTGACGCGCTGCATGCTGAAAACGTCAGGGCGCGGAGGTATTTCTGGCCGAGCTGCCACAATATGGCACCTTATCGTGAGCTCTTCCCGGAGGCGGGAAAGGCGCTGCCGAACACGCAATCAGTCGCCGACCGTGTGATCGTGCTGCCTACGGGTACCACTGTGGATGAGGGTACGGTTCGGACGGTTGTCTCCATCATTGCTGCATCGATAGAGGACGGAGGATGAAGCTTGCGATCATGCAGCCATATTTCTTTCCGTACATTGGCTACTGGCAGCTAATGAATGCCGCCGATAGGTTCGTCATCTACGACGACGTGAACTTCATTAAGCGAGGATGGATAAATCGTAACCGCATTCTGATTAACGGCGCTCCGCGTTACATCACTGTTCCGCTGGACGGGGCTTCGCAAAACAAGCGAATCTGTGACATAGCCATGCAGGGTACGCAACGTTGGCGCAGCAAGACAATCAAGTCGATTGAATGCGCGTATAGCAAATCGGCTTTCTACTCGGCGGTGTTTCCCGAAATCGAACGGCAGATTTGCCACGAATCAGTCAACCTGGCTGAGTTTCTTGCTGCACATCTCACCAGCATGGCGGACTTCCTCGGGATAAAAACGGAAATCGTTCTCAGCAGTCACGCTTACCGTAACAGCGACTTAAGCGGCCAGGAGCGAATCATCGATATCTGCAAACGCGAGGGTGCGAGCGCCTATGTCAATCTACCGGGCGGGCGGGAGCTCTATGACGCCGAGAGTTTTGGTGCCGCGAACGTGAACCTTGTATTCCTGTCGAGCCGAATCTCTCCCTATCGACAACGAACGGCGAATTTCGTGCCGAATCTTTCCGTGATCGATGCACTGGTGGAGACAGGTACAGACGGCGTCGCCGAGAGACTTTTTGAGTTCGATCTGGCGGTGGCCGAGACGGTCTTGAGAGAATCGAATACGGTCAATTGAGCATGGCCGATCGTATCGCGACTCGATATCCTTGTGCGCAGAACGTGATAACAGGACAGGCAAGCCGGAAATTGCATGAAAAACCGTAGCGAAGAAAAGGAGCGAGCCGCGCCGTTTAAACGAAATGACGAGCTCGAACGCTTGCTGGCGGCCCTCAATGACTCGCTGAGTACCGCGGAACAAAAGCTGTTGGAAAAGGCTCACGGCCTGGGCAGAGACCACCCGATCATTTTCATCATGGGCCCATTACGCAGCGGCACGACACTGTTCATGCAGTGGCTGGCCAATAGCGGCGTCGTTGCGTACCCTACCAACCTGCTGTCGAGATTTTATGGGGCGCCCGCGATCGGGGCACAGATCCAGCTGTTGCTGACCGATCCGCGCTACGATTTCCGCAACGAGATCCCTGAGTTCAACACTTCTATTTCCTTCCAGTCGGAAAACGGCAAGACTGTTGGTACGCTGGAACCCAATGAATTCTGGTACTTCTGGCGACGGTTTCTTCCGTTTCGCGACCTCGACTGGTTGCCGGACGAGGAACTTGCCCGCGTCGTTGATCGGGACATGCTCTCGAAAGAACTCACGACCCTGAGTCGTGTCTTTGATAAGCCTTTCGCGTTGAAGGCTATGATACTCAACTACAATATCCCGTTCTTGAACGCTATTTTCGAGAAAGCCCTGTTTGTCCAGCTCAGGCGGGACTACGTAAGTAACGTTTCTTCGGTCCTAGACGCGAGGGAGCGACAACTCGGGGGGCGGGAGCAGTGGTATTCATTCAAGATCCCGGAGTATCCGAAGCTCAAAGACCTTGACCCGCTGGCACAAGCGGCTGGACAGGTGGTGCACATCGACAGGGCCGTGACCCAAGGAATAGCATCCATCGATCAGTCCCGCGCAATGCTCGTTCAATACGAGGATTTCTGTGAGAACCCTCGTAACACGTTCGGAGAACTGCTGGACAAGCTCGGCCTGGGTGAAACTGAGACGGCATACGAAGGGCCCGAGCGCTTCAATATCAGCAGAAATGCGGAAATACCCGAGCGGCAGGCCATTGAAGACGCACTGTCGACGTTTTCGGCCCAGTGATTGTGTCTCGGCAGGCACAGGATCGGCTGATTGCCGCGCATCAATTCTAGAATCGCAGACGGCATGACGAATAGCACAAGCTCCTTGAAGTGGAACGCCAGCGCCAACTTCGTCGGCCTTGGTTATGCCACGCTGATTGGCATCGCTGTTTTGCCACTGTACCTGCAGTATCTGGGCGCCGAAGCGTTTGGGCTGGTTGGATTCTTCCTGGTCCTGCAGGCCTGGATGCAAATATTCGACCTGGGTATGTCACCGCTGTTGTCGCGACAAGCGGCACAGGCACGCGGACAAAACACCAACTTCCTGGAGTTGCGCAGACTGCTTAGAAGCCTGGAACTCATTGTGGTCATTATCGCGTTGCTCGCCTTTTCCGCCTTGGCTGGCGGAAGCTCGTGGATAGCCGATAACTGGCTCAACGTTGCGTCGCTCGGGACCGATAAAGTAGCCAACTGTATCGTTTTGATGAGTGCCATCATTGGCCTCCGCTTTTTCGCGTCACTTTATCGCAGTGGCGTGCAGGGAATGGAGCGCCAGGTCAGGCTGAATGTCGCCAATATTCTATTGGTGACGTTGAAATTCGCGGGCGCCTTCCTACTGCTGAAATTCCTGACCCAGGAAATAACGCATTTCTTCATCTATCAACTCGCTGTCGGCGTGCTCGAACTGTTGGTCATGATAACGATGTTTTATCGATGTATCCCTGTTATGGAAAAAGTAGGTGTTGCAATGTACTGGGCGTCGTTGAAACCAGTGTTACCGTTTGCAGCGGGGATGGCCTATACAGCAGCGATCTGGGTCTTAATGACGCAGCTGGACAAACTGGTGCTTTCCAACATCCTGCCGCTACCCCAATACGGTTATTTCTCACTGGTAGCGATCGTGGCTACGGGAATCAGCCAGATCGGGGCGCCTATCAGCCAGGCTATTTTGCCTCGTATGACCTATTTGTTATCGCAGGGCGATGAACAGGGCATGGTGCTTCTCTACAGGCAGTCGACGCAGCTAATGGCCGTCATAATACTGCCGTTGACTGCGATCATCGCATTCTTCTCCGCGGAACTGTTATTCGCATGGACCGGCGACAGGCATGCGGCCGAATGGGCGGGCCCCGTTCTCTTCTGGTTTGCCCTAGGCAACGGCATCCTGGCCATCGGCGCGTTTCAGTTTTATCTGCAGTTCGCTCATGGCAAGTTGAAGATGCATGTGATCTTCAATTCGATAGCAGCTGCCGTGCAGATTCCGCTCATCATCTACGTAGCGTATAGATATGGCGTAATGGCGGTAGCCGTGACATGGTTCGTGCTGCGCCTGCTTTCATTTATCGTCTGGACACCCATCGTCCATAAGAAGTTTGCACATGGAATACACTGGTCGTGGCTGCTTGGCGATATAGGCCCCAGTTTCGCGATGACCTCGGTATTGCTTATCGTGCTCATGGGTCTGGGTATTCCATTCGAGCACATGAGTCGATTGCTCATTATCGCGGCTTTGATCGGCATAGGGCTGCTGATGTTGCTCTGCAATACCCTGGTTTCCAGAGCGCCACGAAACCTGTTAATCGGGACCATGATGAAGCGCGTTTCCAATGAAGATTAGAACCGAAGACGAGATCATCAGCGGATGGCAGGGTCGGGGCCCCGCACTGGTTACCGTATGCTGCACGACGTACAACCACGAAATTTATGTTCGCGAGGCGATCGAGAGTTTCCTGATCCAGGAAACAGAATTTCCGTTTGAGATCATCATTCATGATGACGCGTCGACCGATGGTACCGCGGCTATTATCCTGGAGTACGCGGAAAAATACCCGAGGCTCATTCGCCCTATCATCCAGACAGAAAATCAATATTCGAAAGCCGGGTTGATCAACCCGAGATTTGTATTCCCCAAGGCTACCGGCAAATACCTGGCGCTATGCGAGGGTGATGATTATTGGATGGATCGTAGAAAGCTGCAGAAACAGGTGACGTTTCTGGAGAATAACCCGGACTACGTCATTACGTACTCCGACTGTCAGCCATTTGACGAGAATGGCGTCATTGATCACGACTACGGCGGCGCGCGAGAAGACCTGAGCGCAACACAGCTTAAGAAGGCAACACCAATTTTTACCTTAACAAGCTGTTTCCGAAACGTAATTGACGAAGTGCCGCTCGATCTGATGTCTGCCCGCTACGGCGATTTCGTTACGTGGTCACTGCTTGGCCACCACGGAAAAGGCAAGTACCTGGCGGAAGTCTCGCCGTCAGCTTACCGCGTACACGACCGCGGTATTCATTCGAGCAAAGATGATAACCAAAGGGCAGTCATGCGGCTGATAACGATTTCTGCACTCTATTCCTATTACGTGAGGATCGGTGACGAAGAAATCGCGCGTTTCTTCAAATCGCGTATGTTCATGACCCTTCTTCACACGATGGGGTTCGGGTTCCTCTATCGCTTCGCGAGAATGCTGCTGCGATCCTGGAGGAAGATCACCAGGAGTCGGGGCTAGCTATTCAGCCGCGCCGTTTCATGGCCGTGATCGGGGCAAGCCTGATGACTGTAACAGTCGCAGCTTCTGTGGAATCAGCGTGAATGGCGCCAGGAAGTTCGAAAAAGAAATGGCTCGCAGGCGCATCGCCTCGCGTCTCACGGCCTTCACGGTTCCTAACTTGAATAAGGCATCGACCTGGGACTTCACGTAAATATCCCATATCAACGATAACTTGCGATTGGCGATCGACAGCACAATCGCCTCGACAATCAAAACCATTAGATTCGCAACCGTTGTAAACGGTACGAGCCAAAGTGGATAGAACAGCCACTGCACAAACAGCCTGTTACGCTCGCTGAAATAGCGCCGCCGCACGCTGATGGTCAACTTGTTGGCGTCCGACTTTCCGCCGCCTAGCGAGTGCCCGATCATGTGCAGAAAGCCGGATTGACTGGGTACGTAAATCTTGTAACCGAGAAGTCTCGCGTAGCAGCACAAGTAAACGTCTTCGGCATTGGTCTCGAACCACTCCGGAAACCCGCCGATCCTGTTCCAGAGTTCGAGGGGCACCCACAGGCAAGCGCCGATGACCATGGCGACGTCGCTGTCCGAGGGTTGTTTAATCGGTACGGAGCTCGCGAAGCAGTCTAGTTTCAGGCCGAAATCGACCAGTTCGCGACTTTCTTCGTCGTACTGGGGTAACCCCAGCACCGCCTCGTCGCCGTGTTTGTGAGACTCCTCGACGAGCGTCGACAAAGCGTCCGGATACAACCGCGCGTCGTTGTTCAGCAGCAGTATGAACTTGCCGCGAGCCGCTTCGGCCATGCGGTTGTTGCTGATGCAGAACCCGACGTTCTCGGACGACTTGATCAGACGCACAGAATCGTATTTCTCGATCACCGCCAACGAGTTATCCGTCGATGCGTCATCATGCACGAGGATTTCGAATGCCGGCGCATTCTGCTGGTTCAGTAGTGAGTTGATGCACTCGGCGATGATTGCTTCGCCATTGTAGTTGGCGATGCAGACCGAGACGATAGGGGTGCTGTCCGCCGGCGTCATTGCGACTTACGGAACCATTCCCAGGTCTCCGCCAGGCCCTCCCGAAGGTCCGTGGTGGCCTGCCAACCGAGCTCGGCTTTGGCATGCGAGCAATCGAAGTTGACACCGCTCAGGTCGACGCCGCGCTCTGGCAGGTGCTCGACCGACAACGATTTGCCGCTGATTTCCTGCAGCAATCTGCACAGATCGTTTATTGAGCATGAGCTCTCGGAGGCGACGTTAAAGATACTGACACCCGGCTGTTGTGCTTGCGTCAAACGAACGAAGAACTCTGCAAAATCCTCCGCGTACAGGTAGTCGCGGGTCGCCTCGCCGGTTCCCCAGATCTTGAAGGTCGAGCCCTCGCGTATCGCCTGCATCAGCGTCGGGACGATCGCGAACTGACGCTTGATTTTCTGCCCGGGCCCGTACACGTTCGAGGGCCTGGCGATCACCACCGGGTGACCGGTCTGTGCGGCATAGGCGCGCAGAAACATCTCGACCGCCAGCTTACCGGCACCGTAATAGGATTTCGGGCCCAGGGGTGAGGACTCGGTCGCTGCGCCAGCGAGCACGTCTGTGTAAATTGCGCCGGCGCTGGAGATAAAGACCAACGGACAAGCCGGCATCGCGTGTAGCTGCTCGAGTAGCCTCAACGTCGGTAACAGGTTGTTGACGGCTTCGACGGCTGGTTGCCCCTTTGACGTTCCCGGCGTTGTGTCCCAGGCGAAATGCAGCACAAAATCCGCGTCGCTCGCATGCTCGAGAACGGCTTGCGTATCGTCGAGGGTCGCCTGGACGTAGCTGACGTTCGCCTCGGTGGTTGGGTGCGCGTAGTTACGAACCAGGCAGACCAGTTCATGCCCTTCGCGCGCCAGACGCGATGTCACCAGTTGGCCCAGGAAACCCGTCGCGCCGAGTATCAGAATTTTCACGTCGATCCTTCCCGCATCAGGTAACGGTAAAGTTCGCGATAACGCGCCGCGCAGTCGTCCCACGTCCCATACGTCGACTGTATCGATTGCCGGGCACGCGTGGCTAACGAAGCTCGAGTCTCTACGTTGGCCGCGCTTTGTAACGCGGCACGGAACTCGTCTTCGCTGTCCACGAGGATTCCGCCGCCGGCAGAATCCAGCAGATCCTCGTGAGCAGGCAGGCGTGACGCAATCACCGGTAGTCCTGCCGCCATCGCCTCCAGCAGGACCTGCGGCCGACCTTCATCATGTTGGCTCAATGTGACCATGCCCGTAGCTTGAGGATACCAGTCGCGAATTAATGTGTCTGGCGTCACGGGACCGTGATATTGAATCCACGACGGCAGCGTCATCTCTTCCTGCATCGGGCCAAACAGGTGGAATTCGTTGCCTTTTCCGGCAAGGTCTTCCGTCCATTTGAGCAGGGGGCCGATCTTGGCACGGGTCAGGCGCAATACCGTTATCCAGCGATGAGTCGACGGATCGGGCGTGGCTCTGGTCGCGTAAAAGCGCTGATCAATGCCTAGCGGTACGTACTCTACCTTGCCGACCTGTTTCGCAAAGGCGGCCTCGAGCTTCGGTACCATCCACTCGGCGTTGGGCGCAAGGACAACGCGATTGCCGGCCAGGCGGCTGCGCAACAACGCCGCGACGCCCGGTACCTCCAGCAGTTTGTAATCCGTCCCGAGAACGGTAACCAGCGCGCGGTTGCCTTTCCCCGGAATGGCTAAAGCCGATTGCAGCCAATTGAGGTGAAATACGTCGCTCGTATCCCGGTTACCACGCAGCACGCGTCGGAGGCGTCGAATCAGTCCCGCCCCGCGCGCAACACCTACCATGGGTTTTGATCGCAACAGGTGCGCTATACCGCCCTGATCGGCCAGCCGCTGCAGGAACAGCCTGTCCGATTCGGATCCGAGGTAGGAAACGGTGGCGGTCAGCGGGCCGAACGGGCCCCAGTAACTGACGGTCGTGTCTTCCGATCGATCCAGGGCGCCAAGCATTTCGCGAATGAAAAGCCCTTGCCAGTCAGAATCGGAGCTGGGATACGAGGTCGAGGTAAGGAGGACTCGGCTCATCTTCCGGAGCCGAGCCCGTCCGATCTTTGCGAGACCAATGCCCTAACGATTGAAATGATCCTCGAGAACTTGTGCTACGCAGGCCGTCAGGCGTTTGCCGGTTTCGATGTGCAGGAACTCATTGGGACCGTGTGCATTGGACTTCGGTCCCAGCAGCCCGGTGATCAGGAACTGTGCTTCCGGAAAGCGCTCGCCGAGCATGCCCATGAACGGGATGGTGCCGCCCGTGCCCATGTACATGGAAGGTTTGCCGAAGAACGCGTTCGAAGCCTTGTGCATCGATGCCTCGAGCCATTCTGCGACGGCCGGCGCATTCCAGCCAGCCATGGTTGATTCGACCTCGAACGACACTTTTGCCAATGGCGGAGCGTCGGCCTCCAGCGCGATTTTCACAGCATGCGCTGCATCGTCCGCATCGCAGGTCGGCGGCAATCGAAACGACAATTTCAATGTCGTGAAGGGTAGAAGCACGTTGCCCGCGTCGACCAGCGCCGGCATGCCGTCCGCACCGGTGACAGCGAGTGTGGGTTGCCAGGTATTGTTGAGTAGCAGATCAGCGTGCGATTCGCTGGGTGATGGATTCTCAACAGCCCATGGGAACTTCCTGTAAACCGATTCCTGCAAGGTCTCGGCGGCAAGCCTCGCTTGCTCGAGCCGCTGCTCGGGAATACCTACGTGCAATGCTTCGAGCAGAATCCTGCCATCGGATTCGTCTTCGATACGACTGATGAGCTGGCGAGCGGTCCTGAAGCTCGACGGGACGACGCCACTGGCCGAGCCCGAGTGCACACCCTCGGTCAGCACGTCGACGCGCAGGGTGCCGGTCAGATTGCCACGCAATGATGTGGTGCACCAAAGTTGCTCGTAGTTACCGCATTCGGCGTCAAGACAGACCACGAGTTCCGGAGAGCCGATGCGATCCTCGAGGAGGTCGATGTAGTAGGGCAGGTCGAAGCTGCCGCTTTCCTCACAGCCCTCGACGATTACCACGCAATGCGCGTGCGGTATGCCCTGTTCCTGCAACGCGCGAATGGCCGTGAGCGAACCGAAAGTCGCGTAACCATCATCGGCGCCACCGCGTCCATACAACTTGCCATCCTTGATAACCGGCGTCCATGGGTCGAGGTCGTCGTCCCAGCCACTGAACTCGGGCTGCTTGTCGTAATGGCCATACAGCAACACGACGTTGTCCGACTGGCCTGGTATGTCGATGAACAACACGGGCGTGCGGCCCTCGATGCGCACGATCTCGACCTGCATGTCCTTGATGGGTTGCTCGAGGCACCACTTTTCGAGCATCTGCACCGCCGTCTCCATGTGGCCATGCTCATCCCAGTCGGGATCGAAGTGCGGCGACTTGTTCGGCACTTTTATGTATTCGGATATCTCGGGAATGATCGAGTCATCCCACATGGCGTTGACGAATTCGGTGGTCTTGTTGTTGTCCATGAATTACTTTCCGGTCAGGTCCTTGTAAAACGT